>Ga0207657_10007033_pt1 | contig 11579 bp, 6 predicted proteins | sample KBSC33metaG_FD_184316 | JGI IMG/M metagenome (GOLD analysis project Ga0207657, IMG submission 184316) | Corn rhizosphere microbial communities from Kellogg Biological Station, Michigan, USA - KBS C3-3 metaG (SPAdes) (version 2) | ecosystem: Host-associated > Plants > Roots > Rhizosphere > Soil ...
TGACATGGTTGGCGCAGACACGTTTTCAATATCGCACACGGTCTTGACGCGGTATGTGCGGCAGCGAACGATGCTGCCCGGTTGCCGCGCACGATTGAAATGGGGTATTGCCGGGCCGTGCTATCATGACGAATTGCAACAGTTTTTATCAATTTATTTTGCAAAGCGGCACGCTCTGCTATTCTGCTGAGCTTGTGCATATATGTACCTAGCCTGTACAAAACGCCGTGTCCCACACTGATAAGCCGAAGATTCTCGTCGTCAACGACGATGCCGCCAGCCTGCTTGCATTGACGAGCCTGCTGGAACAATGGGCCGACGAAAGCAACTACGAGGTCTTGTCGGCACGGTCCGGCCAGGACGCCTTGCGCCAGGTGCTCCGGCACGATTTCGCCGTCATCCTGCTCGATGTCAACATGCCCGGCATGGACGGCTTCGAGACGGCCGAGGCGATCCACCAGCGCCCCCGCTCGGCCGACATCCCGATCATCTTCGTGACGGCGTTCCTCGCCGACGAGATCGACCGGCTGAAGGCTTACCAGCGCGGCGCCGCCGACTTCATGTTCACGCCCGTGATCCCGCAGGTGCTGCGTGCCAAGGTGCAGGTCTTCGTGGCGCTCGCGACGAAGAACGAACAGCTCAAGCGCCAGGCCGAAAAGCTGTCGCAGCGCACGACCGAGCTGACCGCGACCAACAAGCGCCTCGTGCGCGAGATGGAAGAGCGGCGCGCGGTCGAACGCAAGAGCAGCGCCAAGGATGAATTCCTCGCGATGCTGGGTCACGAATTGCGCAACCCGCTGTCCGCCATCAGCAGCGCCGCGTCGCTGCTCGGCATGCCGGGCGTCGGCGCCGATTCCATCGCCCGCGCGCGCCTGATCATCCAGCGCCAGAGCCAGCATCTGTCGCGCATCGTCGACGATCTGCTGGATTTGTCGCGCGCCATGTCGGGCAAGATCCTGTTGTCGCGCAAGCGGCTCGACATCGCGACGCTCGTATCGAGCTGCCTGGACACGTTCCGCGCCACCGGCCGCATGGCCGGCTACGACATCGACGCGCGCCTGGCGCCCGCCTGGGTCGACGGCGACCCCACGCGGCTCGAACAGATCGCCAGCAACCTCATCGACAACGCGCTGAAGTACACGCCGGCCGGCGGCCGCATCGACATCTCGGTCGCGCAGGACGGCACCGACGTCGTGCTGCGCGTGAGTGACTCGGGCGTGGGCATCGCGCCCGACCTGCTGCCGCACGTGTTCGACGTGTTCGTGCAGGGCGCAATCTCGATCGACCGCTCGCAGGGCGGCCTGGGCATCGGCCTGTCGCTCGTGCGGCGGCTCGTCGAGCTGCATGGCGGGACGGTCAGCGCCAGCAGCCCCGGCACCAGCAGCGGCAGCACGTTCGAGATCCGCCTGCCGCAGGTGGAAGCCGTCACGGCCGCGGACACGCCCGCGCGCGCGCGACCGCATGACGCGGGCAAGCCGACCGTGCTGCTGATCGAAGACAATGACGACGGCCGCGAGATGATGGCGACGATGCTCGGGTCGTTCGGCTATCCCGTGCTGCAGGCCGGCGACGGCCTGGAAGGCGTGCGCCTGGCGTGCGTCCACAACCCCGACGTCGCGCTGGTCGACATCGGCCTGCCCGGGATCGACGGCTACGAGGTGGCGCGCCGCCTGCGCCAGGATCCGGCCGCGCGTGCCATCCGCCTGATCGCGCTGACGGGCTATGGCCTCGAAGAAGACCAGCGCCGTGTGCTGGAAGCGGGCTTCGACCTGCACCTCGTCAAGCCGGTCGACCTGGGCGCCCTGCTCGACCAGCTGGGTACCGCGGCGGCGCGGCCGCGCGAAGGGGAGCCGCTGCAGGCACCGTCCCGCTCGGCCGCGGCCGGTTGACGCGCCCGGTTACAGCGTGTCCATCAGCTCCTGCTTGCGCATAGCCATTTCCTGGCCCAGCGCGAGCAGGTCGAGGCCGCTCTTTTTGACCTTCGCGAACATGTCCTTCTCTTCTTCCTCGACGTGATGGTCGACCTGTTCGCCGAGCACTTTCACTTTCGCGTCGAACAACTCGTCGTCCGGCTCCATTTCCTGCAGCTGCTTGATGAGGTCCTTTGCCGCCGCATGCTCCACGATCGCCTCGTCGACCATATCCTCGGCATCCTCCACCTGCGCGCTGACGGCCGGATAAAAGATTTCCTCTTCGATCGTCGTGTGGGCGATCAGTGCCTTGCAGATCTTTTCCTTCAGCTTCTCCTTGCTTGCCCGGGCGCGGTCGCCCAGCTGCTCGAACTGTTCGAACATCTCGTGGACTTCGCGGTGGTCCGCGGTCAGCAGGGCAATGGCGTCCTGGCCGGCGGCCATGGCGCCCGACTGTTTGCCGGCCTGTGCGCCGGATTGCGTTCTCGTGGTCATCTTGTGCTCCTTCACTAGGGTTTTCGGCATCGGCCGGAGCCCTCAGCTTCGCGCGAAATGCAACACCGCACTGTACGGGAACTCACAAAGGCGATTCCTGCGCCGCCCGGGCCCAAGCTGTTGTATCATCCAGAGAAACATAATTTGGTTGCCTCCATGAAAGTTTCGGAACCTCATCCGCCGGATTCCGGGGAAGACAGCCAGCCTGCGGCGCGTGCCGCCGAGCTGGCCGAACTCCTGGCCCACCTGACGACCTGCTGGGATGAAGACCGGCGCCAGCTGGCACGCCGGCTGCACGACAGCCTTGGCTCGTCGATGACGGCGCTGACGATGCATCTCGGCCTGCTTACGCAACACCTGCAGGAACAGTCGCAGCGCGACCGCGCCGCGCAGATGAAGCAACTGCTGAACAACATCATCGAGACCAACCGCAAGATGCAGTTGGCGCTCTGGAACGACAAGCTCGAATTCCTCGGTCCGAAGGCGGCCATCGCGGAGCTCGTGCAGGAATGGGGCCGCGAACACGGCATCAAGGCGCGCGCCAGCATGCCGGACGACGATGCCGACTACAGCCGCGCCCAGGGCGTCGCGCTGCTGCGCTGCGCCGAGGAAGGCCTGCGCAACGTCCTCAAACACGCGCACGCAACGTCCGTGGACGTGATTCTCGACGACGATGGCGACCAGGCCATGCTGACCGTGCGCGACGATGGCGTGGGCCCGGGCGCGGGCGTCGCCCCTTCCCTCAGCTGCCACGGACTGCGCATGCTGCGCGAACGCGCGCGTGTGCTCGGCGGCTCCCTCACCCTCGGCCCGGGGCCGGACGGCAAGGGCACGGCGCTCACGCTGATCCTGCCGAAGCAGGCCGCCTGACTCCCGGGCTGCGGCGTAATCAGCGCGAATGATGTCGACGTCCGGTACGACATCGTTACGCTGAACCCGGAGCGCGATCACGTCGCTGTCACCTTGAAGGAGCGGCATACTCACTGGGTTGCCGTTCGAATCTGGCCACAACGACCTTGACATACATCGACCTGACTGGTGAAATCAATCGTACGCAACCGTCCTTCCTCCTCTGGCAACGCACCCATCAGGAGCACGGCAAAACCCTTCGCGCCCTGTCGCATCCAGGTGTTTTAGTTGCGTGGTCGATAGCCCGCACTTGACTGTCGTATTTGCCCAGGATCTTGATCGCCGGGGATAAATATGCATAAGCTCACCGCGTCAAAACTGTGCGGCGCTGCACAGTTGATAGTGCTGTTACAAGCAGGCAATGCCGGCGCCCAGACCCCCGCCGAGCCGGCCGCCACGCAAATCGATAAGCCAATCGACACCGTCATCGTCACCGGCACCGTGTTCAAGCGCCGCACCTTCGACGCGGCCTACGCCAATTCCTCCGTTTCCGAGGAACAAATCGAACGCTACGCGCCGCTCAACACGGTCGACCTGCTCGGCAAGCTGGCCGGCTTCGTCAGCGAACCTTCCGGCGGCGAGAGCGGCAACAATATCAACGTACGCGGTTTACCCGTCACCAATTTCCTGTTCGTTCCACTGTTACAGGACGGCTTGCCGGTCTTCCAGGAATCGCAGGAGGATTTCCTGAACGCGGACGAGCTGACGCGCGTCGACCTGATGACCGACCACCTGGAGGCGGTGCGCGGAGGCACCTCGCCGATCTACACGTCGAACGCGCCGGGAGCGACCGTCAACTTCATCACCAGGAAGGGCACGCCAGAGCCGCATGGCACGGTGCGCGGCACCATCGGCGACTATGGGCTGGTCCGCTTCGATGGCGCGTGGTCCGGACCGATCGGCCGCGGATGGCTGCTCAGCATGGGCGGCTATTACCGGTTCGACGACGGGTTGCGCAGGCCCGGCTTCACGGCCGATCGCGGCGGACAATTCCGCGTCAACCTGACGCGCACCCTGCGCGACGGCGAACTGAACCTGTATGCCGGCCGCCTCGACGACCGCACCATCTTTTATCTGCCCGTGCCCCTGGCCGACCCGCGCGCGCCGGGACGTTCCCTGTCCCATCTGCTGGACCCGCGCACCGGCACGCTCACCTCGAACGACTTCCGCAACGTGCGCATCCGCACCCTCGACGGCACGCCCGGCGGCGCCATCGACAACGAGGACCTGGCCGACGGCGTGCACCCAAGGGTGACCGTCGTCGGCGCCAGCCTCGACTGGCGGCTCGCGAACGGCTGGACCCTCCAGGACAAGGTCCGCTACACCGACGGCAGCGTCAAGTTCAACTCCTTGTTCTCCTTGACCCCGCCCGATGACGCAACCGCCTTCCAGGCCGGACAGTTGGACCGCGCGCGCGCCGGCTTCGGTCCCGCCGTGGACAGGCTGGCGTACGTGCTGGCTAACGCACGCGGCCCGGGCGGGATCCGCGTCCCCTTCGATCCGGCCGGCACCGACGGGCTGGTGATCCGCGGGGGCTGGTGGAGCGTCGACACCACGTTTTCCAATTTCATGAACGATTTCCGTCTCAGCCGGGAATGGAGCGGAATCGGACCGGGCAGCCACACCCTGACGGGCGGCCTGTATTTCAGCGACTATACGTTCAGGCAGTCGCGCCTGTTCAATTCGATGTTGATGGAAATGCGCGACCGCCCGCGCGCGCTCGACCTGATCGCGCTCGACCGGGCCGGCAATACGCTGGGTTCGGTAACCGAGAACGGCTTTCTCGACTATGGCGACAACAGCGACATGGGCGGTGCCGTCGATGGCAGGCTGTGGGCACTGTACGTGACCGACGAGTGGAAACTGTCCGAGCACCTGCGGCTGGACGGCGGCGTGCGCCACCAGTCGACGCGCCAGGACGGCTACGCCGTGGTCCGCGCCACCCAGGACCTGGGCAACCCGGCCACCCTGGCGGACGACAACGTGGGCGGGCCATCCGGCAGCGTCGACCGACGGCACGAGCATTTCCGCGGCACCGCCTGGACCCTGGGTGGCAACTACGAGTTCACGCCCGCATTCGGCGCCTTCGCGCGCTACACCTCGTCGTTCCGCACGCCGTCGCTGTCCAACATCTATCTGGGGGCGACCCAGGCCCCGGCCTTCAACTCGAGCGTCAGGCAGGCCGAAGTCGGCACCAAGCATCGCTTCCGGGGCGGCGCCGCCTACGTCACCGTGTTCTGGAACCGCTTCAAACCCTTGCGCGACGCGGCGCTCACGGTCGGACCCGACGGCCAGGTGGTGTCGACCGACTTCGTCGGCACCACCGAGAACTATGGCATCGAATTCGAGGGCAACTGGCGAGTAGTGCCCAGGTTGGAACTGACCGGGAGCCTCACCCTGCAAAATCCGCGCTACAAGAGCCTCGCCGAGCTGTCCACGGGGCGGGCGATTGCCGGCGTGGAAGGCAATCAGATCGGGCGTTTTCCCAAAGTGCTCGCCAGCTTCACGCCCACCCTCGACGTCGACCTGTTCGGCTACCGGAGCAAGGGGTACGCGACCTTGTCCTATCAGGGGCGGCGCTACGTGGACAGCAATAACTCGACCCGACTCCCGGCCTATACGACCCTGGATGCCGGATTGATCGTCGACCTGGATTCCCATTTGCGCCTGCAGGTGGCGGGGTCGAACCTCACCAACGAAATCGGGCTGACCGAAGGCAATCCGCGCACCGACGCGCTGGTGGGGCAAGGCACCGGAGACGCCATCTACGCGCGCCCCATCTTCGGCCGGACCCTGCGCATGAGTTTGACGTATAGCTGGTAAGCGGGAGGCAAGCCACGATGAACGGGGCAAGGGGCGGACGGCGGTGGGGGCGGCGCGGGCGGGCCGCGCTGGCGGCGCTGCTGCTTTGCGCCGTTCAGGGCCGCGCCGCGCCGGTCAGGCCCATCCTCGTCACCGCCTGGACCCATTCCGAGCCGGAATCGCCCGAATATGTCGTCGTGAAGGCCGCCGCCGATGCCTTCAACCGGCGCCAGCATACTTACCGGGTCGAATTTCTGCCTTCCATGCGCCGGGACTTCGCCGCCTGGGTGCACCACCAGGCGGCCAACGGCACCCTGCCTTGCCTGTTCGATATCGACGGTCCTTACCTGGCCGAGTACGCGTGGCCGCAGTATCTCCAGCCCATCGACCGCTTCGTGTCGCGCGAGATGCTGGACGACTTTCTCCCATCCGTCATCGAACAGGGACGCTACCAGGGCCGGCTCTACAGCCTGGGCCAGTTCGAGTCCGGCCTCGTCCTGTGGGGCAACCTGCGCTACCTGCGCGCCGTCGGCGCGCGTGTTCCGACCTTGAAAGCGCCGTGGCGCCTGGACGAGTTCGAACAGGTGCTGGCGCGTCTCGCAGCCTCCGGCAAGGTCGCATACCCGCTCACGATGGCCTTCTACAATGGCCGCGGCGACGAGTTCATCACTTATGCCTACGCCCCCATCCTGCAGGGCTTCGGGGACGACCTGATCGATCGCGGCCCGCACGGCACGGCCAGGGGCGTGCTGGACGGGCCGCGCTCGGTCGCCGCGGTCCGGCGCCTGCGGCACTGGTTCGATGCCGGCTGGGCCAGCGTGCGCGACAGTCCGGACGACCTCGAAAAGGGCCGGGTGGCCCTGGCCTGGAATGGGCACTGGCATTACCCCTCCGCCCGCAAGGCCCTGGGCCGCGATCTGGTCGCGTTGCCCCTGCCGGATTTCGGCCGGGGCATCAAGACCGGCATGGGGTCGTGGGCCTGGGCCATCTCGAGCACCTGCCCCGCGCCGGACGGCGCATGGGCCTTCATGGCAGACCTGCTGTCGACCGAGGGCATCGTGCGCATGACCAATCTCAACGGCGCCATACCGGCGCGCCGCTCGGCGCTGCGTCGCTCGCCGCTGTACGGCGCCGGCGGCCCCCTGAGCATCGCCGTGCGCCAGTTGGCACTGGGCGGCGTACCGCGTCCGGTTACCCCGGCCTATGGCACGATCAGCCAGGCGTTTCGCAACGCCATCGTGAACATCATGACGGGTGCCGACACTGAAACCGAACTGAGGAAGGCCGCCGACCGCATCGATCGCGAGACCGCCGCGCACGGCGGCTATCCGTATCCATGACGACCGCGCCAGGCTGGCAGCCATGAGCAAACCCGGCATCAAGCGGAAGGTGTTACTGGTGCTGGTCGGGGCGCTGTCCCTGACGACCGCGCTGGACGCGTTGCTGGCATCATATTTCACCAACCGGCAGAATCAGGACACCGCTTTCGTCGCACTGAATCGTTCACTGCGCGCCTGGCATGATGACCTGCAATCCACGACCCGCCGCCTGCTGGGCGCCGCCCTGTCCACGGCGGGCGACACGAACGTCCTGAACCAGCTCGATGAACTCATCGTGCTGGAAGCGTTGAACACCGATGCGAAGGCGTGGCCGGCCCTCGATGCCGTCACGCTCGCCCGCGGCCTGTCATATGCCAAGTCGGTCTCGCTCAACCGCTTGTACCTCGCGCTGCGCACCAGCGGATTTTCGCGCATCGCCGTCTACACCGATGGCAAGCTGAGCTATGCTGTGTCGGCGTCGGAGGCCGGCATGATGCGCCAGCGCGGCGACGGCGGCTGGGCCTGGGTCGTCACCCATGCCGCCCCCGACGGCAGCCTGGACCTCGAGAACTGGCCGGCCTGGCGCCCCGGGGCGTTGGCGCCCGGCGTCCCGGCCACCTTGGCCGAAGTCGCGCGGCCCGCCGTGTCGGTCGGCTTCCCCGCTCCCGCATTCGCCACACTCGACATCATGGTCCCGGTGCAAGGGGTGTTCGAAGCCTTTCTTAGCGACTTCGGCTTGCGCAGGTACCGCGTGGTGTCCGACATGGCAGTCGCCGACCCGATGCGTCCGCAGCCACCCCTGCCGGTCGACGGCCAGCGCAAGATCGCCGCCGTCCTGGTGTTCACCCTGCTGCTCGACCGCTCCGTGCTCGGCGCCGTCGCCGCCCAGACCGGGATGACGCCGGAGCTGTTCTCGCCGGACGGGAGCCATCGCCAGTCTCTGGGTGAAGCCCCCGTCATGCCGGAGCCGATGGTGCGCGCGGCCGCCCGTCAACCCGCGATCACGATACGCACCGTCCAGGCCGCGCATGGATCGTTCTACGCGGCAATGCTACCCTGGCAATTCGACCACCGCACCCGCCTGATGCTCGGCCTGAGCACCTCCCGTGCGAGCACCCTGCAGAACATCCGCCAGACCGTGAGCGCGATCCTGGCGGCCTCGGGTTTGATCCTGGCGCTCAGCCTTGCCGTGGGCACGTACTGGGTGGGCCGCTTCATCGATCCGATCGTCGCCCTGACCGGCGCAGTCAAGAGGATCGGCCGCAAGCGCCAGCAGACGGTGGGCGCGTCGGCCGAGGACGGCGCCGCGCCCCTGGAACCGTTTGTCTTCGTCCCGGTCACGGCCCCGGACGAAATCGGCGAACTCAGCGCGGCCTTCAACGTCATGACCGCCGAGCTCCAGCGCGCGTTCGAGACCCTCGAGCAGCGCGTGCACGCGCGCACCGCCGAGTTGCGCCAGCAGACCCTTTATCTGCGCACGCTGATCGACACGTTACCCCTGTGGGTCTGGCTCAAGGATCCCGAGCGGCGTTACCTGGCCGTCAACCAGGCCAACGCGGCGGCTTGCGGCCATCGCGTCGAGGAGATGCTGGGCCAGACCGACGCGGGGCTCTGGCCGCCCGACCTGGCCGAGCGCTTCCTGGCGTCCGACGCTCTTGTGCTGGGCACGCGCCAGCGCACCACCGTCGAACAGGCCGTGGACGGCCCGCAGGGCCAGGCATGGATGGAGATCTACCGTGCACCGGTGCTCGACGAGGACGGCACGCTGCTGGGGATGGTCGGGGCGGCGCACGATGTCAGCGAACGCAAGGCGGCCGAGGCGGCGCGCGAGGCGGCGCTGGCCGAAGCGGTCCGGCTGGCGCGCCAGCGCAGCGATTTCCTGGCGCAGATGAGCCACGAACTACGTACCCCGCTCAACGCCATCATGGGCTATGCCCAGCTGCTGCGGCGCGACACCCACCAGCTGAGCGAACGCCAGACCAGCGCCCTGACTACCATCTACGAGAGCGGTCAGCATCTGCTCACCTTGATCAACGACATACTCGACCTCTCGCGTGTGGAGGCCGGCAAGCTCACGCTGTTCCCCGCGCCCACCCATCTCGCCACCCACCTGCGCGTGGTGGTCGACATCATGCGCGTCAAGGCCGAAGAAAAGAGCCTGCTGTTCAGCTACCGCGCGGCGCCCGACCTGCCCGCGGCTGTCATCGTGGACGAAAAGTGCCTGCGCCAGGTCCTGCTGAACCTGTTGGGCAACGCCGTCAAGTTCACCGACCGGGGCGAGGTGGCCCTGCGCGTGAGTGCAGCGCCACTGGCCGGCGCGGGCATGATGCAGGCGGCCCCGGACGCGCCGCCCAGGACACGCCTGCGGTTCGAGGTGACGGACAGCGGGATCGGCATGAGCGCCGACCAGCTGGCCCGCCTCTTCCAGCCGTTCGAACAGGTCGGGAGTCCGAAGCGGCGTGAAGGCGGTACCGGCCTGGGCTTGGCCATCAGCCAGAAACTGGTGCGCCTGATGGGAGGAACAATCGACGTCGAAAGCGCGCCTGGGCGGGGCAGCCGGTTCTGGTTCGAACTGGATCTGCCCGTGGCCAGCGAGGCCGAGCGCGTGCCGGCCGCGCAGCGCGGCGTGGTCGGCTACGAGGGTCCGCGCCGGCGCTTGCTGATCGTGGACGACGTGCCGCAAAACCGCGCCATGCTCATGGACATGTTGCAGGCGCTGGGCTTCAGCGTCGCCGATGCCAAGAATGGCGCCGAATGTCTGTCCATGCTCGACAGTTTTCAGCCCGACCTCATCATCATCGACGTGATGATGCCGGTCATGGACGGGCACGAGGCGACGCGCCGGATGCGCCAGCTGCCCGAATGGTCCCGCATTCCCATCGTGCATGTCACCGCCAGCGCCAGCGAGGAGGACAAGGCGAAAAGCTACGCGGCGGGGGCGAACACGTTCCTGGCCAAGCCGATCGACCACGACCTGCTGCTGGAGGCCATCGGCACCCTGCTGTCCCTGGTCTGGGTGCGCACGCCCGCCCCCATGGAAACGCTGGAAGCGGATGGCGGGGAGGTGGTCGAGGCGGCGATCCCGCCGCCGGAGGAAATCGACGCGCTCCTCCAGTTGGTGCGCATGGGTAACATGCAAATGATCGCCGCACGGGCCGACTACCTGGAGAAGCTCGATCCCGCCTTCGCGCTTTTCGCCAGGCGAGTGCGTACCCTGGCGCAAGCCTACCAGTCGAAGGCGCTGTCGGCCTTTGTCGCGCAGTACCAGGCGGCGCCTCGTCCGGCGCAGCAAGCCGAGCCGCCCGTCGCACCCACCTCCGGCTGAGCGCGCCATGGCCGCAGTCGCTAGTGCAATTTGACGATCGGCGTCGTCCTGCGGATCAGGAAGCGCCCCAGTGCCATCAGGCCCGTGCGCAGCGATCCGAGCACGGCCTTGTGATGCAGCAGGTGCAGGCTCATGTACATCATGCGCGCCATGAAGCCTTCCACGAACAGGCTGGCGCCGCGTAGCGAACCCATCAGGTTGCCCACCGTCGTCTCGCGCCCGATCGACACGAGCGATCCGTAATCGCGGTACACATACGGCGCCAGCGGCGGCGGATGGCCGCCCGTCAGGTTCATGAACGTCCGCACGAGGTAGTCGGCCTGCTGGTGCGCGGCCTGGGCGCGCGGCGGCACCGGCTTGCCGTTGCCGTCCGTGCACGCGGCGCAATCGCCCAGGGCCCACACGTCGGCCACGCCTTTGACGCGGAGGTGCGCATCGACATCGATCTGCCCGCCCTTGGCGACGGGCAGGCCCAGCGAGCCCAGGAACTCGGGTGCACGGATGCCGGCCGCCCAGACGCACAGGTCGGCCGGGTAGACATTGTCCTTGCTGTCGCTGACCTGGTGCCTGTCGATCCGGCTGACACGGCAATCCGTGACGACTTTGATCGCGCGCTGGTCGAGCAGGCGCGTGGCCGCCGTCGACACCCGTTCGGGCAGCGGCGCCAGGATGCGCGGCGCGCCCTCGATCAGCGTGATGCGCACGTCGCGCTGCACCTGCAGCCGGCGGAAGCCGTACGCGGCATAGGCGCCGGACGCTTCGCGCAATTCCGCCGCCAGTTCCACGCCCGTGGCGCCGCCGCCGATGATGACGATGTCG
>Ga0207657_10007034_pt1 | contig 11579 bp, 11 predicted proteins | sample KBSC33metaG_FD_184316 | JGI IMG/M metagenome (GOLD analysis project Ga0207657, IMG submission 184316) | Corn rhizosphere microbial communities from Kellogg Biological Station, Michigan, USA - KBS C3-3 metaG (SPAdes) (version 2) | ecosystem: Host-associated > Plants > Roots > Rhizosphere > Soil ...
ACCTCTCGGATCATCAGCTGACCATCAAAGGGGAAAAGAAGAAAGAGGAAGAAGTCAAAGAGAAAAACTACTACCGGACTGAGCGCTCTTACGGTGCGTTCTTACGGACGCTGGAGTTGCCGGCTGACGTGCAGGGAGAGAAAATCAAGGCGTCCTTTAAGAACGGGATCTTGGAGGTGAGGCTCCCGAAGACCGAGGAGGCCAAGGCGAAAGACATCAAAGTGAAGGTGGACTGAGCAACAAAATATATCGAGCGTAGGGCAGAACAAATGCTGGAGGAGGAGATCGTGTATACAAAGATGCTGGTACCGCTGGACGGATCGAGGACTGCGGAAAAAGTGCTGCCCTATGCTCGCTATATAGCAGCGAAGTTCAAAATACCGGTGGAATTATTGGCGGTGATCGACGTCGCGGAGTTTGCGGCGCATATCACCGCGGAAAAGGCGCGTTTTATCGACATCATGATAGAAGAGGGTATCTGCAGCAGCGAAACTTATTTACGCGGTATTGCTTCAAGCTTTTACAACAGCGCCGCGGTGACCTTCAAAGTGGAAAAAGGGCGGGCTGCGGATGTGATCGTCGAATACGGAGAAAAAGATAGGGCTATGCTTATTGCGATGGCGACCCATGGCCGTTCGGGGCTCAATCGATTCCTCCTAGGCAGTGTGGCGGAGAAGGTCCTTCGGGCTACCGACAATGCGCTGCTATTGGTTCGTGCTACTGACGAGGCGCCGACGGATGGTCAGGCTGAGTTCAAAAGCATTATCGTGCCCCTGGACGGCTCGGAATTGGCGGAAAGCATCCTACCGATGGCTGCCGGCGTGGCGAATAAACTCGGCCTCGAAGTCGTGCTGTTTCGCGCGTACCACATTCCTTATAACACATACGCTGGGGGCGACGGGCTTTACGCTATCAATTATGACGATCTGATTCCCGCTGTGCGCGACGAGGCGAATGATTACCTCGAGAAAAAAGCGGCTGAGCTCAAAAAGCTCGGCGTAGAAAACGTTTCGGCTGTGTCCAAGGAAGGGTTCGCCGGCGACGAGATCCTCGCCATCGGGCGCAAGACACCGAACGCTTTAATCGCCATGTGTTCGCATGGCAGGTCTGGTGTGAGGCGCTGGGTGCTTGGCAGCGTTACCGAAAATGTCGTGCGTCATGGTGATAACCCGATGTTAATTTTTCGTGGGTCTTTTTAGGGAAACAAGCGTATGGGACCGGATTATGTATTAAAAAAGATACTCGTAACCTTAGACGGGTCCAAAACCGCTGAAAGTGTTCTGCCGTATGCTCGCGCGCTTTCGCGCGACTCAAGCCTGCCGGTTAATTTGATCTCGGTGATCGATTTAGTCGAGATGGCGCGCAGCGCCTCGGCTGCCGAAGGTTTGTTTATCGACAAGCTAGTCGAAGACGAAGCAAAGCGGCGTCGTGAATACCTAGAAACAATCGGCAAGAGTTTTATCGGGCGACCGGTTGAATGCCACATTCATAGTGGAAATCCGGAAAGCGTCATCGTTGAGGCTGCCGCCGGTGACAAAGACATGTTGATCGCGATGACGACCCATGGTCGTTCGGGTCTTACGCGCTGGTTGTTAGGGAGTGTGGCGGAAAAAGTGTTACGCGGAAGCAGCAATCCTTTGCTTTTGGTCCGAGCATCAGAAACGGTGGTTAGCGAGGGTCAAGCGGGACTGAAAACGATCATTGTGCCGCTCGACGGTTCCCCACTTGCCGAAACGGTCTTGCCGCCGGTCGCCGATTTGGCAAAGAAGTTGAACCTCACGGTGATTTTGTTCCGCGCTTATAGTATTCCGTATAAGTTTTATGATGTGGGCGGCGGATTTGCTCTGGATCTGGACCGATTGCTCGCTCAGACCGAAACCGACGCGCTTCACTATCTGGAAGAGAAAAGTGATTTGCTAAAAAAGGCCGGTGTCATCAACGTCGGCATCGCTTCGAGACAAGGCTATGGCGCCGATGAAATCATCGCCTACGCAGCCAACACGCCGGACCATTTGATCGCCATGTGTTCGCACGGCCGTTCCGGCGTGCGCCGCTGGTCGCTCGGCAGCGTCGCGGAGACCGTCGTGCGGCATGGTCATAATCCCGTGTTGATTTTCCGTGCGTCCATTTAGGAGAGCCGAACGTATGTATCCAGCGTTTAAAAAAATACTCGTCCCGTTGGACGGGTCCAAGATCGCGGAAAATGTTTTGCCATTCGCACGTTGCTTTGCTCGGAACTTACAAATTCCTGTCGAATTGTTGGCCGTCGTCAACCCGACAATTGTGGTGCCAATACTTTCCGAGACTGATAGATCAGTCTTGAACACTCGTATCGCAGATCAGAAACGACATTTCGGCAAGTACTTAACTGATATCGCCAAGAACTTTCCCACCGGATGCGTTCAATCCGACGTGGGCTCGGGAGTGCCCGCTGACATCATTATAGAATCGGCGGCGGAGGATAAGCATGCGCTGATCGCGATGGCGACCCACGGGTACTCCGGTCTTAACCGTTGGTTGTTAGGGAGTGTTGCGGAAAAAGTTCTTCGGGCCTCATCGAATCCGTTACTGTTAGTGCGTGCGCAGGATAAACCACCTCGTTGGGATATGCCGGCATTGAAATCTCTTGTCGTACCGTTGGACGGGTCTGAGATGGCGGAGACCGTTTTGCCCCTCGTTGAAACGTTGGGAAAGAGCTTTAATGTGGAGGTGGTCCTAGCGCGTGTCTATGGCGTTCCTTATGGAGCTTATTCCGCCGGAGAAGGATTTTACGACGCGACACAACTGGACAACTTCGCTGCTCAGCTTAGAAATGAAGCCGAAGAATACCTGGAGCAGAGGGCAGCCGAGCTAAGAGGCCGCGGCGTTGAGAAAGTTTCCTGCTATGCGAAGGAGGGTATTGACGCCGACGAGATCATCTCGTTGGCACGTCATACTGCCGACAGTTTGATTGTCATGTGCACTCATGGACGTTCCGGAATAAATCGATGGGTTTTGGGCAGCGTGACCGAAACCGTAATCCGACATTCTGACAATCCGGTATTGGTCGTGCGCGGCGGTTGATTGACATTCGCGGCGACTCTCAGAAGAGTCAAACCCTATCGGGGGCGAACGTGAAAAGGAGTCCCTATGGGAATTTTCAAAAGGATCTTGGCGCCAACTGATTTGTCTGACCTGTCAGCTACAGGAGTGCGCTACGCAACTCAATTGGCCAGAGATGTAGGCGCGGAGTTGATTATTTTCAATGTCATGACACTGGATGAAACCAATACGGTTGACAAGCACGACCTGGAGCGGCACAGAACAAATCTCGATCGCTTCGTCAGCGATAAAGTCGCCGATGTCGGTGGAAATATGCAAATTCGCAAGATCGTCGATGCCGGTGACGCGTACGGGGCTATTCTCGACTGCGCCGATAACGAACATGTCGATCTGATCATCATGTCTTCCCATGGGCGTAGTGGACTGTCCAGAATGCTGATCGGCAGTGTGACCGACAAACTTCTCCGAGCCGCGTCTTGTCCCGTCTTGGTGGTACCGGCGCAGAAGGGGAAATAGCCGCGATCTACGACCGCGTTCTTACCCGCGTCAATCCTCCGCGTGGCCTATCATGAAGTTTCCGAGCGCATCGGTTGTTGAGGCTCAGGCGATTACCCGTTGCTTTGACGTTCTCGTTGCTGCGGACCGGTGACGTTTTCGGTGTCGCCCGGTGAAGTGCTCGGCCTCATTGACTCCAACGCGGGGCGGCCGAGCGTGAATGCTCAGCGCATCGTCTTGCCGCTCTGAGGCACGAACGCATTTGACTGTCGCTCAATCTGAGCTTTATATGGTTTAGCACCACGATTGCCGTGATCATTGGAGCTAAGGTTTATCCCAGAGTCGCAATGTAAGCCCAAGCGTGCTGCAGTAGATGCATCGAGTGTAATTCTGAGTCTTAACAGCGCTCAGCCAGAATTAAGCGCGGATAATCAGGACGGGATCACCCGAATGGCGCACTACTCTGTCGGTGACGCTTCCCAAAGCCCACCGTTTGACGCCCGATCGACCATGGGTGCACATCGCGATGAAATCGCCGGGCGTTTTGTGAGCGAGAGCGATGATTTCCTCGGCGCCATAACCCATATCGATGACTGATGAGATTTTGGTCAAACCCTGTGCTGCGAGCTCTTTGGCTTTTTCTGACAGATAATATTTCGCTTCAACCTCAAGCTGATCGAACAACTCTTGACTATATCCCGCATATTCGTTCGGAGCTATGGGAGAAGGCAAAGCGTAAGCGCGTATCAATATCACTTCCAGCGGCATGTGTGTTCCGAGCTCGACGACTCGCGGCAATACCTTCTCCGCCAAGGGCGAGCCGTCGAGAGGCACAATAACTTTGGTCAGCGTTGCTGCACCTTCGGTGTTACCTTGCTCGCTAGCACGAACCAGCAAGAGGTCGTTGACCACGCCATGTACTACCTTATCGGCAACGCTGCCGAGGACCCAACGTTGAAAACCCGAACGTCCGTGGGTCGCCATAATGATCAATGATTTTGGATCGGCCGCCGCGTTCTCAAGAATCAAATCCTCCGGCTTGCCGATTTCCACTACAGAACTCACCCGAACCGTTTCGAACGCTCTACCGACGGTCTCAAGATACTCTGCGCTGCTCGCCCGCTTCTCGTTCAGTAACGTGTCTACATAACGGCCCTGTGCCGGATTAGCCAAGACCTCAAGAGCGGCGGCGTCCACGGCCTGGAAGAGCTCGATGGAAAGATTTAATGCCTTCGCCAAATAGCGAGCATACGGCAAGACCTGCTCGGCCACTTTGGATCCATCCAATGGAATCAGCATCCGTGAATACATAAGGTATCCCTCCAGTTAGCTGGTCTTTTGCAGGAAATTAAAGCCCTTCGAACTTGATCGATAAAATCAGGTCGTACTGAAGGGCGGTCATGTTGATGCGCCGCTAGATTCAACCGAGAATTTCCAGCTCATAGCCCTTGCGCCGGTAGTACTTCTTGGTTTCTTCGAATGCAAACAGCAGTGCTGTCCCATGAAATGCGAACAGGTAGACATGCCAGGGGACCGGGGCAAAATGATAGATGTTCGCGAGCGGCGTGTAAAAGAAGAGATAGCAAAGCAGCAGCTCAAACAGGATACCGAGATCAATGAGCGGATTGGAGATGAAGTTATAAATAATGTAGTGCCGTTCGAGAAAGCTTGCGAGGAAAGCGGTTACGGTGTCGATCGGACGTTCGAAGTGCACGAAGGCCTTGGACAAGTGTACAAGGATGAATTGAAACGGTAGTATCATCAGCTCGCGCGCGAGGGCGCCGAACGTACGAACGACATTCATTTCGGAGATGTCTTTGAACTGATATTCAATGCTCACGCGTGCCTGGTAGCGGGGCGGTCGCCAGTTGGCGATGCGCGCAATGGCTTCTTTGCGTCGGGCAGGTTGAAGAAACTGCACCGAGAACAGCGAATTTTTCGAAGAGCGCTTGCAAAGAACGTTGGCAAATCTGAGTCGTCACCGTAGGGAAGAAATAGGCAGTAAGTGTTTGCAGGTACGCATGCGAAGCTCCCGTTAGATCTAAACTCTTGGGGGAAGAAGGCATCGCGAAAAGATTGTCGCCCGGACGCCAGGTCCCGAGCAGCCAACCTATGTAGTAGTAGGTTGCGTAGCAGCTCAGCGCTAGAAGAGTCCCGTGCACGAAGTAGGAGCGCAAAATGAACGGGAGAGACAGGAGCTTTTGATCGCGCCGGCGCGGCGGCCGTTCCATAATGCCTGGTTCCGGCGGCTCTATCCCTAACCCCATCGCGGGAATGAGGTCGGTGCCGACATCAACGGCGAGCACGCCCATAACGGTCATCGCCAACGGCACTCCCGGAAATAGGACCCAAAAAATGTATGGGTACATTTCCTGAGGATTGCTGTTGAGGACGTAGGCGGCAAAACGTTTAATATTGTCGAAAATTGCGCGCCCCTCTTCGATGGCCGCGACGATGGAGCTGAAGTTATCGTCGGTTAGAATCATGCGCGCGGATTCCTTGGCGACATCATTGCCGCGCAAACCCATGGCAATCCCGATGTCGGCTTTTTTTAGCGCCGGCGCATCATTGACGCCGTCGCCCGTCACGGCGACAATTTCGCCCATTTGTTTAAGCGCAGAGACGATACGCAGCTTATGCTCGGGAGCGACGCGAGCAAAAATTGTTTCGCCTTTACCTAAAACCTCACGCAAACGTTGATCGTCCATTTCGGACAATTCCGCGCCGGTGAACGAGGGCAGGCTTGCGCGCTCTCCAAGGCCGATTCGTTGGCCGATACTGTGGGCAGTCAAAGCGTAATCGCCGGTGATCATGATTATCCGGATGCCGGCGGTGTGGCAGGCATCAATGGCGGCCGGCACTTCCGGCCGCACGGGATCGGAGAGCGCCACCAGCCCAAGGAAAACCAGCTGGGTTTCAATATCGGTACTGGTATAAGTCGCGCCATTCAATTCGGCGCCTTCACGATATGCAAAGCCGAGGACGCGCAAGCCGCGGTTGGCCATGTCGTCATTTATCTGAAGAATCCTCTTGCGTTCTGCGTCAGTCAGCGCCCGCACGTCCATGCCGTCATGAATGCGGTCGCACTGTTGAAGTGTCTCCAGCGGCGCACCTTTTACGTAAATCGTCGGTTCGGGTTCGCGATAAGCTTTCACGACGACGCTCATGCGTTTGCGAATCGATTCGAAAGGGTTGAGATGCAAGCGCTGGTGCATGCCGCGAATTCCGGCTTTCTCCGCGAGACAGATCAACGCGCCCTCCGTGGGATCGCCGATCACATGATAGTCTGTGTCGCGCTGTTCGAGCTTGGCATTGTTACAAATAAACGCGCAGTCGAGCAGACGCCGGAGCGTGCTCCATTGCGAGATGGCATTGAGGGATAGCAATTTACCGGCATGAGAAAATTCGCCCCGCGGCGAGTAGCCGATGCCGCCTACCTGGATCGTCTCGCCATCTACCGCTATTTCTGTCGCCATCATGACGTTTTGCGTGAGTGTGCCGGTCTTGTCGCAACAGATCACGGTGGTGCAGCCAAGGGTTTCTACTGATGGCAGGCTTTTCACCAAAGCGTGGCGTTTCGCCATCCGCTGCACGCCCATCGCGAGGGAAAGCGTGACGGTGGGCAGCAGTCCTTCGGGAACATTCGCAACGAAAAGGCCGATGAAAAACACGAAGGCTTCAAGGAAAGTGAGGCCGCCGACGAGCCATCCCAAAAGCAAAAACATCAATCCCAAGCCGCCGGCGAGGGCGACAATCGCGTACACCGTACCGCGTAATTGGTTTTGCAGCGGGCTGGGTTCGCCGCGAATGTCCTGGGTGAGGTTAGCAATCTTGCCGATTTCGGTATTCATCCCGGTGCCGAATACAACCGCGCGGGCACTACCCCTAAGCAGCGCAGTCCCGGCAAAAACCGCATTCGGCAACTCGATCCAGAGGAACTTACCGGAAATCAAAACCGGCTGATCGGATTTGTAGCGCCGCGCGGGAGAGGACTCGCCTGTCAGAGAGGAGTTGTCCACTTCGACTTCGAAAGCTTCGAGCAACCGCCCATCCGCAGGCACCAAATCGCCTTGTTCCAATATCATGAGATCGCCAGACACCAGCTCCGCCGCGGCTATTTCAGAGATTTTTCCGTCTCGGATCACACGGCATTTTTGGGCGATGAGCTGCTGCAACATCTCCAAAGAGCGATCCGACTTGTACTCTTGCATGAAAGCAAAGAGCCCGTTAATGACGATTACCGTCAAGATCGCGATCCCGAGTTGTGGCAGATCTACGCCTGGAACAAAACAGAGCAGAGCGGCAATCCACAATAGCACTGCAAAGAAGCTGAACAGGTTACGCATCAATTTGATATACCAGGGTTCCCCGCGACTGCGCTTCAAGACATTGCGGCCGTAGTGTGTCAGCCGGCTCCCTGCTTCGGCCGAGGTGAGACCATTAATGAGATCCGTCTCAAGCTCGAACCCGACTTGCTCCTGCGTCAGGTTGAGGTAGGTAGGGAGCGCCGAGATTTGCTCCGCGCGCGCGATGACTTGAAGAACTCGGCGAGAGTCGCGCTGCTCCAGCAGTTCGTTTCGAATTGCCGGTAACAAGGAGGAGATGCGTTGCAGCAGTTGCAGATGTTGGGCCGGCTGTTCTGCGGGTGTGGCGAGGAGTAAAATCACATGTACGTGCTCATCGTTGAGCTTCAGTCCCTCCGGAGAGAGGCCGAGAATCAGTTCAGGACCAGGCAAGTTGTCGATCCGTACGTGGGGAACCGCGACACCGTGTCCGATATAGCTGTAACGCTCCGGTTTTTGCTGCGATTTTAGTCCATGCAGTTTGGCCGCGAGATCGGGGAACGGTGAATAGGAGCACAGCCGATCCACCGCTTGAGAAAAATCTCCTTTGAGGCCAAACACGATCTTTTGGTGATCGAGGCGCTCGGCAATCACCCGCCGCCTCGAAGAAAGCGGTTGCGGGAAGCCGGCGCAATTTGGAGCCAGCGACCGAGTGAATGGATGCTGGCAGCAGCGATGATGACCAGAAAAGTGCCGAGTGGGCCGATGATCGGCTCACTCCTGGCTTTTCCGATGAGTAATAGGGACGTTACGAGCGCCATGTGTTTTGCGATCTTGATAAGAGCTGACCCGATGACGGCTCGCGCAGCTTGCCGCGGGTGAATAAACCCGCGGCGATCTGGTTCTGCTGCTTCCAGATTATGGGGCATGCGGTGATGGCGGTGCACTGCTCGTGCCACGTAAAAATACGCTTGAGAGAAATTTAGAGCGTCATTTTTTTCAAAAGTGACAAAATGAAGTTCTTTTTGTGCAGAACTGCGAGGACAAAAAATCCGCGCATCGATCTCGCCCCATATTCTTCTTTTTTCGGGAGTGATCCTACTCGGCGAGACTGGCTCGATCGCGGTGGCATAGCCTGTGCTCCCGCCTAAAATTAGGAGGCTGCTATTCAATAAGTCCCGGTTATTTGGTGAGAGCGCTCAATGAGTTCGCTTCGCTGACATGCGCGATCCGGCATGACGGATGCGACGCGTTTATTTCTGAGATGAGGCAAAAAGACAAACCATCTAAAAATAAAAAAAACACTCCCGAGCGCCAGAAATTCCGACGAATTACGAAGCGTCAAAAATTAAGATATCAGTGAGGACCCGGTGCTGATGAACGGCGTCGGAGGCAGGGAGGCAAAACCTTGTACTTTGCCTCGGCACGCATCGGGCATATCTTTTGCGCGTGATTACCTGCAAAAGGAACCTGTATATGAGATGCAAGAAGATTCTCGCGCCGACTGATCTGTCTAAGCTATCCTTGCCGGCTATACGGTATGCTCTGGAACTCGGTTTAGAGCAAGACGCCGAGGTGATGATTTACCACGTGCTGAGCGAAGATGGCGATTTGTTCGGCAAGGATAGTCGATTAAATCCCGCCAGCGCGCTTCTCCCGCGCCAAAAAGAGCTGCTCCACGACTTCATCAAAGAAAATTTCGCTGACATGTTCGACAAGGTGAAAATTAGGCAAGTGGTTGACGCCGGGAAACCGTACAACAAAATTGTCGCCGCAGCCGCAGAAGGAAACGCCGATCTGATCATCATGTCGACCCACGGTCGCACCGGAATCAAGCAGGTCATGCTGGGGAGCGTCACAGCCCAAGTCGTCGCGCATGCAGACTGCCCGGTACTGTCGATTAGACCTAAGGCAAACTGATGAGGGTGGCAGCGCGGACACCGGGGTTGATCACGCAACTAAACAGCCAATCAACTTTACGCTGTCACAAATCGTAAACCGGGGTATGGATCGCCACATGCTCGCCCCGCGCTATGGCACTGACGATGTCAGCGCGGCTCACGATGCCGACGATCTTGGCGTCATTCATAACGGGCACCCGCTTGATATTGTGCGTAGTCATGAGCTGGGCGATCTCTTCAACGGTAGTATCGTCCGGGACACTGATCACCTTTTTGCTCATGATCGATTTGACGTCCTTGCCCTTCTTGGCAAGAATATCCGCCTCGGAAACAATTCCGATGATTTTGCCATTCTTGCCGGCAACAGGCACACCGCCAACTTGGTTCTTGATCAGCGTTTTGGCGAGCAATTTGACCGTCATCGTAGGAGCAACGCTGATAATATCTCTAGTCATGATATCTCTCGCAATCATCGGTGACCTCCTAAAAACCCTGTTCGGCGATCATCATCGCAAGATCTCCGACCCGGCAGCTATAGCCCCATTCGTTGTCGTACCACGCCAGCACCTTAGCCATCTTGCCGTCGAGTACGACGGTCGATAAACCGTCGACAATCGACGACGCGGCGTTACCACGAAAATCGCTCGACACCAAGGGTTCGTCGCAGTATTCCAGAATCCCTTTCATCTTTGTTTCGGCGGCGGTTTTCAACGCGCCGTTTATATCATCGCCATTCGCGGATTTTTTCAAGTCCACGACGAGATCGACCACGGAAACGGTCGAGGTCGGGACCCGAAGCGAGAGCCCGTGTAGTTTCCCTTTGAGCTCGGGCATGACCAACCCGATGGCTTTCGCTGCGCCGGTGCTGGTGGGAACGATATTCATCGCCGCGGCGCGCGCGCGGCGCAGGTCTTTATGCATGAGATCGAGGATGCGTTGATCATTGGTGTAGGCATGGATCGTTGTCATGAGGCCGCGTTCGATGCCGAAATTATCCTGCAATACTTTTGCAACCGGCGCCAAGCAGTTGGTCGTGCACGAAGCGTTGGAAATGATGTGATGCTTCCGGGGATCATAAGCCGAGTCGTTGACGCCGAGAACCACGGTAAGATCCTCACGAGTCGCCGGAGCCGTAATAATCGTCTTTTTCGCCCCAGCATCCAGATGGGCACGCACTTGCGCCGCGTCGGTGAACACGCCAGTCGATTCGATGACGATATCGACGCCGAGTTGCTTCCACGGCATCCGTGACGGTTCTTTTAGGTTCAGTACGGCGATCTTCTGTCCGTCAACTTGCATCGCGCCTTCCCCGACTTCGAGCTTTCCAGGAAAAATTCCATAGGTCGTATCATATCGAAACAAATGGGCATTCGTTTTTAGGTCGGCCATGTCGTTAACTGCGACGACACTCAGCTCTTTACGGTGCTGCTGCAATAGAGTGCGCAGGACGAGCCTCCCTATTCGGCCAAAGCCGTTTATTGCGATTCGTGCATTCATTGTCTCTTCTCCTTTGCGTGGCGATAGTAAAGTTTGCGATTTCTATGCCTAGGAAGCCGCCTCACTACGTGCTGCGTTTCTTCGCAATCTTGCGAAGACTCCAGGCCGGCGCTCGCAGACGTGAGAAGATTGATTCAGGTATTGCGAAAAAATGAACAAACCATAGATCGGCACCTGGCACAGCCATTGCGCCTACGTCGCTCGAGTTCAGCATGATCTTATCAAACCAATTTAACACGTGAGCTGGCGATGAACCGCTCGTGAGAATCAGGAAAGGAAGGATCCTATGGAAAACTACCCAGATGTCGATGCCATGCTTAATCCGACCAATGTCTCGGAAGGTATTTCGCCGATTGAACAG
>Ga0207657_10007037_pt1 | contig 11575 bp, 8 predicted proteins | sample KBSC33metaG_FD_184316 | JGI IMG/M metagenome (GOLD analysis project Ga0207657, IMG submission 184316) | Corn rhizosphere microbial communities from Kellogg Biological Station, Michigan, USA - KBS C3-3 metaG (SPAdes) (version 2) | ecosystem: Host-associated > Plants > Roots > Rhizosphere > Soil ...
CGATCGGAATAGACTCGGAGTCCGTTGGCGAAGTGGACGGATCCTTCGAAAGCTGGGTCGCCAAAAAGGCGGTCGAGTTCGGCCAGCCAGCGACCGTTCAGTCCTTCATTGAAGGGCGCGAGATCGGCGTTCCGCTGCTCGAGTTGGACAAGACCTACGCGCTGCCCACGATGGAATATGTCGTCGACGGCGCCGAACCGTTCGGAGCTTCGCCGCGGACGTTCTTCCTGGAGAATATTGAGGAGCGGGTCAGCACGATCCCGTTCGCCTCGGATTCGAGCGAGCAAGCGGAAGCAATCTCACGCGCCGCCGTCGCGGCTTTCGAGGCACTGGACATGGCCGCGGTAGGCCGCATGGATATGCGGATCGATTCCAGCGGACGCTTCTGGATCTTCGACACGAACGAATCCCCGCCGCCGCTCGCCGACACCTGTTACGCCCGCTCTCTCGAAATGCTCGGCTTCGATCTGGCGGACATGCTCACGGCCTGGGTCGCTGCGGCTTTTCGAAAGAACTCGGCGAATCGTCAATTATCGACCCAGAACGAAAGCTCGCACAGCGAGGCGAGCCGTCCGTAGTGCTGCCATTCGTCTCCGATCTGTAGCGGTGCCCGCTTGATCAGGAATTCGTCGAAGTCTGCTCCTGTGGGGACAGGGGAACGGCTGTCGACCAATTCCCTTAGAAGCTTATGGCGTTCCTTGACGTACGCGGCGCTGGTCCAATTCACGTCGCGGATGATCGTCCAGCTTCGATCGAGACAGGCCCTCGCCTGATCCCATTCACGCTCGTGAATGGAAATCGCCTCGTTCAGCGTCGCCGAGTAATAGAGGAGAAAGCTTTCTCCTATCGCGTCCGAGGCGATTTCACGCATCAGCTCGTCAGCAACGCCCCGCGCTGCCTTGATCTGTCCCGCGAGTAAGTACATCGTACCCAGCGAGCATCGCTGCAGGAAGCTGTCGTCGCCGGGATCGAGGCTTTCAATGATCTGCCGCTGGAGCGAAACCGCTTCTTCGATGCCGGCATCGCCCGACCGCAGCAAGGCCATGGCGAGATCGTGTGCAAGGACGTCTTTTCGGGGGAAGCTGATTTCCGGATTGTCGAGAATGAGCGCGACCGCGCGGCGAGCCGACACGATCGCGTCGCGGTTCCGATTCAGCGTGATCAGCACGGCGCAATGGTTGGTAAGCGCCTTATAAAGCTCGATCACCCACCCGGTCCCGCCCTGCGCCGCCTTTCGCTCGAAAAATTCGACGGCACGATTTATCTTCAATTCAGCGAACGCGGAACCGTAGAGGCCCGCGGACCGCCGGTTCTGGACGTGCATCAGCTTCACCGCGGCCGCGTCGAAGGCGGCGCGCTCGCCCAGTGCCGCCTGAAGTTCGTGCTCGACGTCACGCGCCCTGTCGAGATCGTCAGCAAGGACCAGCGCCTGTTGGAGGAGCAAGCCGAAGCGCATCCACAGCTCCGCCTCGTCCTCGAGCCTCGGCCGCCAATGTTCGAGAATCGAGCGGCTCTTCTTGAAGCCGTCGAGCGTCTGCTGCTCCGTCCAGACCAACGCTTCGACATAGGCGCACTCGGCGGCGAGCAGGCCGCCGCCCCGGCTGGAAAGGACTGCGCAGGCGCGCAAGGCGTCTTTGTGGTTCCCGGACGTGGCCAGCTTATAGATCCGGGCGACTTCACGGACAATTGCCGCCGTCTCCATCTCATCGCGCAGCGATGCGTCGATCGCATTTTCTATGGCAGCGGAGGAGGCGCCTTCCCGCGCGCGGCGAACAATGGCAACGGCGCTAAGGTCCCGCGCTTCCTCTTGACGGGAGGCTTGGGTGAGGAAGCTGGCTCGCGTCCCGTATTCGCCAGGCCGCAAGATCTTCAGGCATTCCGCGAGCTGACCATATCGTTGTCGGACTTCATCCGCGGTTCCGCTGGTCAGGAAGTGGGTGCGCAGGAGGTCGTGAGTAAAGGATGCGGAGCTGCCGCTCACGGCAATGAGCGATGCGCCTTCGGCAAGGGCGAGCAACCGATGCACGTCGGTGATGGAACGCTTCACAACGCACGACAGATGTGCGGCGTCGAAACGAAGTCCGATCGGTGCGGCCGCCTTAAGCATTTCCGCGAGGGCGGCGGAATCTCTGCCTAACGACGCAAGGCGATGGTCCAGCGTACGACGAAGCAGGTCCGACGATTCGAACCCGCCGAGATCGGCCGGTGTGTCTTGCTGAAGGAAATCGACCAACTGCTCGCAGAGTTTCAGATGGGCTCCCGTGGCGTGGAACAGCATGTCCAGCGTCCGCTCCGGAACAGGGCGAGACAGGCCCAGCATGTGCAAGGTCGATTCAAACTCCGATCGCCTTGCCCTGCGAAGTTCGAATGGCGGTGTAGCGCTCTCAGCGACGAGCCGACCGAACACCTCCTCGTCGATCGCGCCTTGCTGCTCATAGGTGTCGAGGAGCAGCACGCTCACTCGCTGAAGCTCTGGCAGCAGCGCGCAAACCTTCCGGCTGCGCATATATTCAAGGAGGCAAAGCGACGCCGTGTCCCACCAATGCGCGTTGTCGGCGACGATCAGCAGCGGCTTGCGGCGCGCATCGCGGCAGATGTCGACGATGATCTCCCGTTCGGTCCCGGACAAGGGGCGCGTGGCGCGTTCGAAACGCTGGTCTATCGCGGAGACGAGCAGGTCGAACAGCGCGGTGGCAGGGCCAACCGGCGTAAGCAGCTTCTCAGCCAGGCTAAGGGAGGCGCGGCTCGTCTTGCGAATCGAGCCGGACGCCACCGTCCTGCTGTCGCTTAAGGCGAATGAGAGGGCGGCAAGCGGGCGCTGCGCGAAGGCGAAGTCGCCTTCAGCGGCGAGCACGGCTCCACCCGACTCAATCCAGCGGCGGGTGACGTCCAATGAAATCCAGGTCTTGCCCGTTCCGGGTTCGCCCTTCACTCGAACCATGGCTCGCGGTTCCGCCGACAGCCGCGCCGCTATCGCCGCAGCCAAAGCTGAGTGGGGAAGCTCGCCCAGAGCAATAATCCCGAGTTATCTTTGTTCATCGAGAAGCTACGCCTTCAGACCGGCTACGCAAACATCCAATGCAACCACTTTGAAGGAAATCGCCCCTACCGCCCTCCCCGCCCGTGGTCGGGACCCACGTCGGGAGGCGCACAGTGTTAGTGACCGCGGAGAGCGCGGCGGCTTATGTCCGTCGGCTGAAGGCCTCGCGCGACCCTTCGGAGCATACGCTTCGGGCTTATGCTTCCGACCTTCGGGATTATTCGCGGTTTCTCGGCGCCCGTGGGCTGTGCGCGAAGGACGGGGAGACGATCCTCGCCTATGCGACCCACCTCTCGGTGGAGCGGCGCGCGGCGCCGAGGACGTTGCGGCGGCGGATGGCGTGCCTGCGGGGCTTCTACAAGGACCTCGTCCGTTCCGGCACCCTGGAGCGGTCGCCGTTTCGGGATCTGGACATGCAGCTTCCGCGCGCACGCCTGCTGCCGCGCGCGCTGAGCCGGAGCGATGCCCGGCTGCTCGCCGCCGCCGCGCGCGCGCAGTGCGAGGCGCCCGGAGCGCTTTCGGCCAAGGCCCTGCCCGCCGCCCTGCTCCTCCTGGTTTCAACCGGGCTTCGGGTCGGTGAGCTGGTGAAGCTTCGGCCGTGCGACTTCGATCCGGAGCAAGGCGGGCTCAACGTCTCCGGCAAGGGGCGGCGAGAGCGCCGGGTCTATATCGTCGATCCGCGGCTTAGGCGGCTCCTCGCGAAGCTCGCGGCGCGGCCGGGGGCCACCCTTCTCCTCGCGCCCGACGGCCGCGCCTGGTCCACTGAAGCGGTACGCAGGGCCCTGCGCCGATTCTCCGAGGACGCGGGAATCGAACGGCGGGTGACTCCGCACATGCTTCGCCACAGCTGCGCCACTCTGCTCCTGGAGGACGGAGTGGACCTGCGGGTGCTGCAGCGGCTGCTCGGGCACGAGAATATCGCCACCACCGCCATCTACGCGCATGTCGGGGATGCGGGGCTTCGCAAGGCGCTGGAAAAGGCGGCGCTGCTCGGCGGCCTCGCCGCCTGATCAGCGCCCCGGGCGATACGTCCGTTCGGTGTGGGCCTTGAGCTGGTCCGGGTAGAAATAGACTTCGCGCAAATTGCCACTGGCGTAGCGTTCGGCCTGGTCGTTGAAGTGGGGCGAATGGGGATCGCCGCTTTCGCCGCCGGCGGTGACGGCCTGGGCCCGGACCCGGGAGCCGAACTCGACCACCGCGACGAAGCTGTTGCCGCTGGTGCCGTACCATTTGGTCGAGCCGTTGCGGGGCGCCGCGCCGAACGAGGCGAGAGTGCCCCAGCGGGCGGAGGAGAAGCCGACGGGGATGCTCGGCCCTAAATCGGAGAAGGGATGGACGATGTCGTCGGTCAGGCGCTGGAAGCGGTTGACCTCGCCCCAGGGCACCGCCCAGCGGCCGAAGCCGCGCTCGAGCCGCTCCACCGCCGCGGCGAGGGCCTCGAGCTTGAGCGCCGGGTCGGCGGCGGCGATCCGGCCGTAGGTGGTGAGGCCGGGGCCGAAACGGCCGCCCGAGACCCTCGAGACCATCTCGTCGCCCCAGAAATTGGCGAGCGTGTTCGGAACGGAGCCGATGCTCCAGCGATAGTCCCAGCCGCGCAGGGCCGCGACCTGCGGCTCGAGCCGGCGCTTGAGCGGATCGGAAGCCGGCGCCTTGTCCCAGGCCTCGACGAGGCCGGGAACGAGCCGAGCGAAAGCGGGCTGGTACGGGTCGTAGGCGGCGGCGCGAAGCGTCTCGATCGTGAAGTCATGCCGGGCGCCGAGCACGAGCTGGGCGTGCTGGCCGCGCGGATTCTCTCCGGCCGTGTCCATGTAGCGCGGATAGGCGGAGGCCTTCGGGCTGTACGGACCGGCCGCCGACCACGGCCAGTTGTTGGTGTTGAAGACCCAGCCGGTCGCCGGGTTGAGCAGGTGGGGCACCTCGCCGAGCGGATGGAGGCCGTGCCAGTCGGTGGCCGGGTCGCTTCCGTCGACCGGAGCGGTATAGTCGAACCGATCGTCGCGGACCGGAACGAATTGCGGGTGGAGATAGGCGATCTCGCCCTTGTCGTCGGCGAAGAGCGTGTTGTTGGAGGAGTTTGCCTTGCGCTCCGCCACCGCCACGAACGAGGCATAGTCGCTCGCCTTGGTGCGAAGGAAGGACTGCTCCAGCGCCTCGACCGGCTTGTGCATCATCGCGAAGGCGACCCACTTGCCGCCCTGCGCCCGGACGATCGGGCCGTGATGGGTGCGGTAGACCTCGAAGCGTCGGCTGGCCCGGCCGCCGTCGGCGGTGCGGTAGGGGATGTCGATCGTCCGGGTGGCGACCGGGCGCCATTGCGAGCCGTAGCGGTAGAAGAGGCCGTTCGAGCGCTGCTCCACCGTCTCGAGGAACTCGTCGACCGAATCGACCCCGCTCGACGTGTGCATCCAGCCGGCGTGGCGGTTGAAGCCCTGGTAGATGAAGAACTGGCCCCAGGTCGCCGCGCCATAGGCGTCGAGCCCCTCGCCGCTGGTCACCTGCTGCTCGGAGCGGAAGAAGAAGCTGGTGTGCGGGTTGATGAGCAGGAGGGCGTCGCCGCCGGCGGTGTTGGACGGGGCGACGGCGAAGCCGTTGGAGCCGCGCGGCTCGCGCTCCGGCGGCGGGGCCGCCGCCGCGAGCGCCCTTCCCTTCTTCGAGTAGAAGGCCTCGAGCCCGGCCAAGTCGATCCGCTCGATGTCGCCGCCGATGCTGCCTTCGGTGAAGGACAAGGCCATCCAGGGCTCGAAGCGGGCAATGGCCCGCGGGCGCACCGCCTTGTGCGTGGCAAGATAGTAATTGAGGCCGTCCGCCCAGGAGTCCATCAGCCGCTTCAGCCAGGCGGGGCTTGCGGCGTAGCGGCGCTTGAGGTCGGCCGGATCCATGTAGAGCCGGGCGCGAAGGTCCGCCCAGATCGCCTTTTCCCCTTCCGCCTCGGCGGTCCGGCCGAGCGCGGTCAGATAGTTGGTCTCGACCCGGTTGAAGTCGTCCTCGGCCTGGGCATAGATCATCCCGAACACCGCGTCGGCGTCGGTCCGGCCGCGGACATGGGCGATGCCCCAATCGTCGCGGACGATCGTCACCCGCGCCGCCTCGGCCCGCCAGCGGGCGAGGTCCCGGTCGGCGGCGGCGGCGGGGGCGGACGCCATCAGGAGGGGGACGAGGGCGAGCGCGAGGAGCCGGGTCTTCATGGCCCCGGCGCTACGCCCGCCCCTGCCCCGCTTCAAGTGCTGGCGCGGGGGCGCCGACTGCCGCTAAGCTGAAGCGGAAAACAGGGGAGAGGCATGAGAGAAGCCGCGCGGACAGGCCAGGAGCGGACGGAAGAATGGCAGCCGGGACACCTTCGCAGGGTGGTGCTGGCGAGCCTGATCGGAACGACGATCGAGTGGTACGATTTCTTCCTCTACGGCTCGGCCGCGGCCCTGGTGTTCAACAAGCTGTTCTTCCCCGAATTCGAACCGCTCAACGGAACCCTGCTCGCCTTCGGCACCTATGCGCTCGGCTTCGTCGCCAGGCCGGTCGGCGGGATCGTCTTCGGACATTTCGGCGACCGGATCGGGCGCAAGCGCCTGCTGATGCTCAGCCTGGTGCTGATGGGCGCGGCGACGACGGTGATCGGACTCCTCCCGACCTACGGCCAGATCGGCGCCTGGGCCCCGATCCTGCTCGTAGCGCTTCGACTGGTCCAGGGCTTCGCGGTGGGCGGCGAATGGGGCGGCGCGGTCCTCCTCGCGGCCGAGCACGGCGATTCGAAGCGGCGCGGCTTCTGGGCGAGCTGGCCGCAGGCGGGGGTTCCGGCCGGCAATCTGCTCGCCGCCGGGGTGCTCGCGCTCCTCGCCGGAACGCAGAGCGATGCCGATTTCCTCGCCTGGGGCTGGCGGGTGCCCTTCCTCCTCTCGGCCGTGCTGGTCGCGGTCGGCTGGTGGATCCGCACTTCGGTGGCCGAGAGCCCGGCCTTCCGCGACGAAGCCGAGTCCGCGCCGCCGCCCAAGGTTCCGGCGATCGAGGTGCTGGTCGAGCGGCCCGTGGCGCTGATCACGGGAGCGGGGCTTCGGATCGGCGAGAACATCTCCTACTACATCATCACCACCTTCTCGATCACCTACATGACCGAGGCGGCGCACCTCACCAAGGCGCAGGCGCTCGATGCGATACTGGTCGGAGCGGCGGTGCACTTCTTCGCCATTCCCGCGCTCGGGCGGCTGTCGGACAGGATCGGCCGCCGGCCGGTCTACGCCGCGGGAGCCTTCGGCCTGGCCGCCTTCAGCTTCCTCTTCTTCCGGCTGCTCGGCAGCGGCGAGGTGGCGCAGGCGATGCTCGCCATCGTCGTCGCCCTGCTCCTCCACGGAGCCATGTACGGGCCGCAGGCCGCGTTCATCGCCGAGCTGTTCCCGACGCGGATCCGCTATTCCGGCGCGTCGATCGCCTACCAGCTGACCTCGATCGTCGCCGGATCGCTCGCGCCGCTCATCGCCGTCTGGCTCTACCATCAGGAGAAATCGTGGGTGCCCGTCGCCGTCTACGTGGCCGGCGCCTGCCTGGTCAGCGGGGTCGCGGCGCTCCTGGCGCGCGAGACGAAGGGCGTCGAGCTCAGCGCGATCCGGTGAGCGGGTAGCGCTCGGCGACGGTGTAGACCGGGCCGTCGGGCGTCAGCCGGCTTTCGAACAGGCAGAAGGCGTTCACTTCGAACGGCGGGCCCGCAACGCCGCCCGAGCTTTCGACCAGTCCGGCCAGGCCGCCCGCGCCGCGAGGCAGCCGAGCGAGGGTGACATGGGGGTGGTAGGCGCGGCTTTCGGGGGCGAGGCCCACCCGGGTCAGCGCCTGATCGATCTTGCGGGCCAGCGCCTCGACCGGCTCCTGCGGTGCGATCCCGGCCCACAGTGTATGGGCCTGCCCGCGCCGCTCGAAGGCGCCGATGCCGCTCGCCGCGATCTCGAACGGGCCGTGGCTGACCGCCGCAAGGGCGGCATCGACGTCGCGGGCGAGATGGCGGTCGACCTCGCCGACGAAGCGCAAGGTGAGATGGAGCTGATCCTCGTCCTGCCAGCGCGCGCCGGACACTCCGCCCATCAGCGAGAGGAGGTGGGCCCGCGCCGGGGCGGGCGGCCGGATCGCGACGAAAAGCCGGTGCATATTGCGCCGTCCCTAACCCGGACAGCGGCGCGCGCGAACCGGATTTGCTTGAATGTTCTCACCGACCCCACGATATTGGGACCCGGCGGTGCCTTTTGCGCCGCCGAAGGAGTGGAAACAAAATGGCTAACGGATTTGACCCGCGCGCGACCGCATCGCCGGCTACGGCGACGGGGATCGGACGCCAGGGCGTCGCCGTCGACGCGGGCCTTCGGTCCTACATGCTGTCCGTCTACAATTACATGGCCTCGGGCGTTCTTCTGACCGGCATCGTGGCGATGGTCATGGCCGAGACCGGCGCGGTGTACTCGCTGATCTCGGTGGACGGCAACCGGATCGCGATGTCTCCGCTGGGCTGGATCGTCTCGCTCGCGCCGCTCGGGCTCGTCTTCTGGCTGAGCTTCGGGATCAACCGGATGGCGTCCGGCACCGCCAAGATGCTCTTCTGGCTCTATGCGGCGCTGATCGGCGCCTCGCTCTCGACCCTGTTGCTCGTCTACACGGGAACGTCGATCGCGCAGACCTTCTTCGCGACCTCGGCCGCGTTCGCGAGCCTGAGCCTGTGGGGCTATACGACGAAGAAGGACCTTTCGGGCTGGGGCAGCTTCCTGCTCGTCGGCCTGGTCGGACTGATCGTCGCCTCGATGATCAATTACTTCTGGCCGAGCGGCCCGATGGGAATGGCGATCAGCGCGATCGGAGTCCTGATCTTCGCCGGCCTCACCGCCTACGACACGCAGAAGATCAAGAGCATGTACTTCGTCGTCGCCGGCAACGCCGAGGCGGCCTCGAAGTCGGCGGTGATGGGCGCCCTCGCCCTCTACCTCGACTTCCTCAACATGTTCCTCTTCCTGCTGCGCTTCATGGGCGACCGCCGCTAAGCGGGAGGCCACGGGCAAAAAGAAGGGGCCCGGCGGAGACGCCGGGCCCTTTTTTCGTGCTTCTGCTTTTCCGAACGTTCCACCCCTCCACCACCTTCGGTGGTCACCCTCCCCATGCGCAGCATGGGGCGGCAGGTCATGCCTCCGCCGCCTTCTGCTCGGCGATCAGCTTGTCGTCGATGTCGCTGGCCCGGCGGAAGGCCTCGCGACCGCTCAAGCGGCCGAAATAATCCTCGAAGACGCCGCGCTTCTCGATCGAGCCGAACATCATGCCCCAGCCGATCTGCGAGCCGACATAGACGTCCGCCGCCGTGAACTGCTCGCCGCAGATATAGGGACCCTGCGACACCGCCCGCTCGAGGGCATCGATCGTCTCGTCGAACGTGCCGTAGCCCGCCATCCGCACCTTGTCGGCGGGGGCGAGGAGGCCGAGCGACTTGGCCGTCACCGCGGCCTCGACCGGCCCCGCCGCGAAGAACATCCAGCGATAATAAGGCCCGCGCATCGGATTGCCCGACGGCGGCGCGAGGCCGGCGTCGGGGAAAGCGTCGGCGAGATAGGCGCAGATCGCCGCGCCTTCCGTCACCACCGTCTCGCCGTGCCGGATCGCGGGCACCTTGCCCATCGGATTGACGGCGAGATAGTCGGGAGCCTTCATCGTCGTGCCGTAATCGAGCAGGACGGTCTGGTACTCGCAGCCCGTCTCCTCAAGCATCCACCGGACGATCCGCCCGCGCGACATCGGGTTGGTGTAGAACGTCAGCGTCTGGCTCATCGCGGCCTCCTCTTGTTTCGGGACGTCTAGCGTCAGCCGCCGGGCAGGAGAAGGCTCGCGTCGCCATAGCTGTAGAAGCGGTATCCGCCGGCGATGGCGTGCGCATAGGCGGCCTGCATCCGCTCGCGGCCCATCAGGGCGGAGACGAGCATGAACAGAGTCGATTTGGGCAGGTGGAAGTTGGTGACCAAGCCGTCGATCGCCCGGAAGCGGTAGCCCGGAGTGATGAAGATGTCCGTATCGCCTTCGAAGGCGCCGATCGTTCCGTCCGGAGCGGCGGCGCTTTCGAGCAGGCGGAGCGACGTCGTCCCGACCGCGATCACCCGGCCGCCGCCGGCCCGCACGGCGTTGAGCCGCGCGGCCGCCTCGGGAGCGATCCGCCCCCATTCGCTGTGCATGACGTGGTCGGCGGTGTCCTGCGCCTTCACCGGCAGGAAGGTGCCCGCGCCGACATGGAGAGTGAGGGTCTCGAGGCCGATCCCGGCCGCCCCGAGCGCCTCGACGAGACTCGGAGTGAAGTGGAGCGCCGCGGTCGGAGCGGCGACGGCGCCTTCCTCCTTGGCGAACAGGGTCTGGTAATCGTCGGAGTCGCGCGAGTCGGCCTCGCGCCGGGCGGCGATGTAGGGCGGAAGCGGCATCCGGCCGGCGCGCTCGAGCAGCCGCTCGACCGGCTCCTCCCCCTCGAAGCGCAGGCCGAGGCTTCCGTCCGCGCCGCGCTCGCCGGCGACGGCGCTGACCCCGCTCCCGAAATCGATCCGGTCGCCGGTGCGCACCCGCCGGGCGTTGCGGACGAACGCCCGCCATTCGCGCGGCCCCTCGCGCTTGTGGAGCGTGGCGCCGACCCGCGCCTCGCCCCGCCGGCCTTCGAGCTGCGCGGGGATGACCCTGGTGTCGTTGAAGACGAGGACGTCGCCCGGGCGCAGAAGCGCGGGCAGCTCCGAGACGATCCGGTCCTCCAGCGCCGCTCCGCGCGCGACGAGCAGCCGGGCGGAGTCGCGGGGGTTTGCGGGCCTTAGGGCGATCCGGTCGGGCGGAAGGTCGAAGTCGAAGAGGTCGACGCGCACCGGCGCCGCCTTACTCTTTCTTTTTGCGCGGCGGAGCGGGCGGGTCGGGCACCCGGATCTGCATCGGCGGCGGCATGGCCGGTCCCGCGGCGTGGGCGCCGGGAGCGGCGGCGGTTGCGGGCGCGGGCGCGGGCGGCGGCGGAACCGCTCCGGCCGGCGGCGGCGGCCGGTTGTCCGAGGCGATCGACGCCTGGAGGATACGGGTCGGGTTGGCCGGCGGCTCGCCGCGCTCGATCGCGTCGACGAAATTCATCCCGCCGACAACCCGGCCGAACACCGTATATTGGCCGTCGAGCGAAAGCTTGGGCGAGAGCATGATGAAGAATTGGCTGTTCGCGCTGTTCGGATTCTCCGTCCGGGCGGCGGAGAGCGCTCCGCGCACGTGGGGGAGCCCGTTGAACTCGGCGACCAGGTCGGGAAGATCGGAGCCGCCGGTGCCGTCGCCCTTGGGGTCGCCGCCCTGGGCCATGAAGCCCTCGATCACCCGGTGGAAGGTGAGGCCGTTGTAGAAGCCGCGGCGGACCAGGGTCTTGATCCGCTCGACATGCTTGGGCGCGACGTCCGGGCGAAGCTGGATGGAAACCCGCCCGCCGGTCGAAAGGTCGAGCAGCAGGGTATCCTCCGGAGTGAGCGGAGGCGGCGCGGCCGGCGTCTGAAGCGCCTGCGCGGCGGCGACCCCCGAAAAGAG
>Ga0207657_10007039_pt1 | contig 11572 bp, 8 predicted proteins | sample KBSC33metaG_FD_184316 | JGI IMG/M metagenome (GOLD analysis project Ga0207657, IMG submission 184316) | Corn rhizosphere microbial communities from Kellogg Biological Station, Michigan, USA - KBS C3-3 metaG (SPAdes) (version 2) | ecosystem: Host-associated > Plants > Roots > Rhizosphere > Soil ...
AAATATTTCGTATCAAACAAAAATAAAATTGTTGTATTCTGATTCGGGCATTTATTGTTTATATAATTGTGAAGACAAAAAGATCACATCAACTCTAAAGGAAGATTTTGCTGACCTGTGGACTGAAGATGTTGTAGAAGCTTTTTTTTGGACAGATGAAAAAACGCCGATGTATTTTGAGTATGAACTTTCTCCAATGAATTATGAATTGCCGATTTTGGTTCCCAATTTTCACGGTGATTTTTTAGGATGGCGTCCCTGGCATTATGATGGCGATCGAAGGACAAGACATGCAGCGCACATCAATAAAAACGGTGACGCTGTTGAGTCATGGACGGCAGAAATTTTTATTCCTTACAAACTTTTAAAGCCGATGCAAAATGTACCGCCGCAAAAAGGAACAAAGTGGAGAGCAAATTTTTACCGCATTGATCATGATAATGGAGATACCGAATGGTCGTGGCAGTTGACGAGAACAAACTTTCACGACTATGAAAGATTTGGAACGATAGTGTTTGAATGATCATTTTATTTCTTGCTTCTAATTTCACTTTACAACTTTTTTAATGAAATTATTTACTAAATTTTTTTCTTTTATTTTTCTGTTGCTGTCGTCCCAATTATATGCGCAGAAAGCTATAAAACTTACTTCTCCAAATGGTAATATCATTTTCAATTTTAAACTTGAGAACAACAAAGCAACATACGCAGTCTCATTCAAAGGAAAAACGATTGTTGATTATTCATCATTGAGTTTAAATTTTGATAACGGCAACTTTGAAAATAATATCACAACACGCAAAGCCATTTACAAAGACACTTCAGAAGATTATGAACTGATCGTTGGCAAAACAAAAAATGTACACAGCCATTATCACGAAGTAACAATACCGTTTGAAGAAACCGTTGCACCCAAAAGAAAAATAAATCTTGTTGTAAGAGCATTTGATGATGGTGTTGCATTTTGTTATGAAATTCCGCTTCAACAAAACTGGTCCTCATTCACACTGCTTGATGAAAACACAACATTCAATTTAACAGGCAATCCAACATTGCATACATTGTTTCTTCCTTCGTTCACTACATCACATGAAGGTGTTTACACAACAATATCATTAAGCGATGTAAAAGAAGATACACTGATGGATATGCCCACACTTTTTGAATTACCAAACAATATTTTTGTCGCAATAACAGAAGCGGCATTACTTGATTATGCAGGAATGTATTTGATAAAACATAACGGTGCATTGCAAAGTAAACTTTCACCATTCCCTAAACAAACAGCAATAAAAGTAAAAGCAACATTGCCACATAAAAGTCCGTGGCGTGTGTTAATGATAAGTGACAGAGTTGGCGCATTACTCGAATCAAACATCTTAACCAACTTAAATGAACAATGTAAAATAAAAGATGTAAGCTGGATAAAACCCGGCAAAACAACATGGCCGTGGTGGAACGGCAACATAACTCCTGACACAAATTTTGCTCCCGGAAATAATTTTGAAACAAACAAATATTACATCGATTTCTGTGCACGCAACAACATCGAATATCATTCTGTTGTTGAGTATGGTTTGCATCAATGGTATGTTGATGACGGCATTCCTTTTGAGCCCGGTCCGCATTCAGATGTTACTAAACCTGTTCCCGGTCTTGACATGCAAAAGGTTTGTGATTATGCAAAACAACAAGGCATTGGCATTCGTGTGTGGGTGCATTGGGCAGCGCTGTATCCAAAGCTGGATACAGCTTTCAGCGTTTTCGAAAAATGGGGCATTAAAGGAATGATGGTTGACTTTATGGATCGCGACGACCAGGAAATGGTTAATATTCAAACAGAAATTTTAGAGAAGGCAGCAGCGCATCATTTGCATATACAATTTCATGGAGCATACAAACCAACAGGTTTAAACAGAACTTATCCAAACGAATTCACACGCGAAGGCACAAGAAATTATGAAGTGAATAAGTGGGATGATTTTGATATCGGTCCGGATCATGATATCAATATTCCTTTCACCCGAATGCTTGCGGGTTCAACAGATTATCATCTTGGCGGTTTCAGAGCAGTGCCGCGATCTAAATACAAAGTGCAATATACAAGACCGCTCATGTTGGGTACACGTTGTCACATGCTTGCCATGTATGTTGTGCTCGAAAATTATTTGCAGATGGTTTGTGATTACCCTGCGGCGTATGAAGGTCAGCCTGGTTTTGAATTCATCAAAGAAATACCAACTGCGTGGGATGAAACAAAGGTGCCTGATGCAAAAATTGGCGAATTCATTACCGTTGCACGAAAGAAAAATAATGATTGGTTTGTTGGAAGCATTACGAACAGTTCGCCGCGCAATATTTCTGTTCTTTTGAATTTTTTGGATGAAGGAAAATATATTGCAGAAATTTACACTGATGCACCCGATGCAAATGAGCATCCGAATAATTTAATAAAGCAAACACGCATCGTAACAAAACAAGATGTTATTAATTTAAATTTAGCAGCAGGCGGCGGTGAAGTAATGCGTTTAAGAAAGCAATAAATTTTATTAGTGCATCCTATATATCTACCTCTATACAACTTTTTTTCTTTACGAACTCTGCGCTACTCTGTGTTCTTTGCGTTGCTTTATTTAGGACGCAAAGATCGCAAAGAAGAGGCAAGGCACGCAGAGTTGTATTGAACGAAATATCAATGCTGCTTATAGAAACTATTAAAGACTCGCTGTGACGCTCCTCACAAAAATTTTTTAACATAATTCTCTGAAAAGTTTTTATTGTAACCGCATAACAGATATTTTTATACGCTTATGCTTTCGAAGAAGAAACTTCGTGTGTTGCAATTGGCTGCTGTTATTTTTTTAACTGTTTCGGGTGGCCCTTATGGTCTCGAACCTTTGCTATCCTATGCTGGCAGAAACGGAGCATTGTTATTACTCATCATAACACCAATCGTTTGGGATATTCCTACTATTTGTGCTGTACTTGAATTGAATAGCATGATGCCTGTTACAGGCGGATATTATCAATGGGTAAAACGTGCATTGGGGTTGCGTTTTGCATTTTATGAAGGCTGGTGGACATGGTTATATACTTTTGTTGATCTCGCAATTTATCCTGTATTATTTGTCGAGTATTTATCATTCTTTTTTCCCGGCATTGAAGCGTATAAAATTCCGCTGTGTCTTGCAATGATCTGGATAAGTGCAGGACTAAATATTCTCGGCATTGTGCCTGTAGGTAAGTCATCGCTTTTTCTCTCAGTAATTGTATTAGTACCCTTTGTTATTCTTTTTGTTCTTGCATTCATGCATTATAGTAATTCATTTTCTTTTCCCGCCCTGTCATTAAAAGGAGTTGGATTTTCTTCTATCAGTTTGGGCTTGTACACAGTGATGTGGAATTTTATCGGATGGGATAATGTTACAACTTATGCGGAAGAAGTGAACCGTCCCGTTCGTTCTTATATTACTTCTGTTGGCATTGCTTTTCTTTTAATATTCGGTGTATATTTTCTTGCAATCATTACTGCACAATTATCAGGCATCGATTTTAATATTTTAAATGAAGAAGGATTTCCAGCACTTGGTTTATTGATCGGCGGACAATGGCTCGGTGCTTTACTTTCAATAGCAGGAATGGCGAGTGCGCTTGGTTTGTTTTCAGGTGTACTGTTATCTGTATCTCGCGTGCCTAAAGTAATGTCTGATGATGAACTGCTTCCTGCAAAGCTTCATGCAATTCATCCGAAATATAAAAGTCCTTATATTTCTATTATTGTATGCTCACTTGTTGTAAGTGTGATGATATTATGGACACTCGGTGATCTTCTTGTCATTGACGTTACCGTTTATGGCGCAGGTTTATTTTTAGAATTTATAAGCCTGATCGTGTTGCGGATTAAAGCTCCGCATGAGCATCGTCCGTTTAAAATTCCATTGAATATTTTTGGTTTGTGTTTACTTTTACTGCTGCCGGTTACAATTTTTATTATTGCTTTGTCAGGCGCAATTTCTGAATCAGGTAAAACACTGGTTCCTGCTTTGTTTGCGTTAGGCGCCTTATTAACCGCTGAGATCATTTGGAGAATTATCGTTTATTTGAAACCGCATTTAAAAACTCAAGTAGTAAAATTTCCGAATTAAAATTTATGAAAAAGACCATTTCTTTTTTTCTTTTTACTTCGCTGTTTGCAATCTCAAATGCACAAAATGTAAAACCGTTGCCACCACTTCCTTCGCAAAGGCAATTGCAGTGGAGCAAAATGGAATTTTATTTGTTCACTCATTTTGGTCCAAACACATTTACAGATCTTGAATGGGGTAAAGGCACAGAACCTGAAGATATGTTCAATCCTACGCAACTTGATTGCAATCAATGGTGTCGCATAGCAAAAGCTGCAGGTGCAAAAGGAATCATCATTACTGCAAAACATCATGATGGTTTTTGTTTGTGGCCAAGCAAATATTCAACGCATACTGTTGCTCAAAGCAAATGGAAAAATGGGAAGGGTGATGTATTGAAAGAGTTAAGTGATGCGTGCAAAAAATATAATTTGAAATTGGGTATTTATTTATCACCGTGGGATCGTAATCATCCTAAATACGGAACAGACGAATACAATGAAGTTTTCATTAACATGATGAAAGAAGTTGTTTCGCGTTATGGACCATTGTTTGAATTTTGGTGGGATGGCGCAAACGGTGAAGGACCAAATGGAAAAAAACAAGTTTATGACTGGCGCAAGTTTGAAGAAACCATGAGAAAGATCGCACCGAACACAGTTGTGTTCAGTGATATTGGACCGGATATTCATTGGGCAGGAAATGAAAATGGAATTGCGGGTGATCCTCTTTGGAATTTGCTTGACACAGCAGGATTTACAAGAGGCGCGGGTGCACCATCAACAGATACGTTGAATCACGGTAATGTAAATGGTAAAAATTGGATACCTGCAGAATGTGATGTAAGCATACGACCTGGTTGGTTTTATCATGCAAATGAAGATGAAAAAGTAAAAAAACCGGAAGACTTATTTCAATTGTATTTAAAAAGTGTAGGAAGAGGAGCTAGTCTGTTATTGAATGTTCCGCCGGACAGAAGAGGATTGCTTAATGAACATGATAGCGTCGCGTTGATGGGTTTTAAAAAATTAAGAGATGAAGCGTTTGCCAATAATTTAGTGAAGAATGCAAAAGTCGAATACAACGATAACAATACAATAAAAACTACTTCTTTGCTGAACGACGGCAATGATAAAAATTTTATTGCTTTTAACAAGAGTGACAATGAAGGAATAAAAATTTCATTTAAACAAAAAACAGATTTGAATTGTATTGTGCTCCAGGAACCAATTCAAATGGGACAAAGAGTAAAATTATTTAAAATTATTTTTAGAAATAATAATGAAGTCGTGAAAGAATATAACGGAACAACTGTCGGAAGAAAACGCATTATCACATTTCCTGGTGTAAGTTGTGATTCGTTTACAGTTATTATTAATGATGCAAAAGCAACTCCTTCGATAAGTGAGGTTGGAGCATATAAAATTGATGATAGTCTGATCGAGAATAATTTCTTCGATTAGTACTTCATGAGTATTCGGTTCCTAAACAAAAAGAGAACCCCGTTGATTATTTCAACGGGGTTCTTTGGTTAAAAATAATTTGATAATTAATATGCCCAAAGTGATTGTTCGTAATTGAATATTTTATCTTTTATCCTGTCACCTTCCAGCAAACGGAATAATGTATTGTTCGGATATACTTGAGACAGTTGTAAATCGAAAGGATTATCCATTGTTGATTTTACAATATAACTGCTGAACATACGGCTTTCAAAAAGATCTTCCCAGCTCATACGCGCTGCAAAATTCTTAGGATTATACACTTCATATTTTGCGAATACAGGTCTTGCATCAGGATAGTAAACCCACCACAAAGGGCGATCGCTACCTTGCATAACCGCTCCGCTTGAAAGAGTATATGGCATAACAGGAGCGATACCCAAAATTCTTACATATAAACGGCTTGTTTCTTTATCAAATATCCATTCTTCTTTAACCTCAAACTTATAAATGGAATCAGGATTTATTTCTTTTGTGCGTACCTGGTAGCCTGTGATATTTCCATCCTGATCGTAAGTAGGTACTGTGTCTTTTCCGCCGTTACCAAAGGCATCTATTGCCTGCTGTGGTGTAATTGGTGTAGTAAAGCGATCATCATCACCGCTGAATGCAGTTAACTCACCTGAACTAATTGAATGCAATAATATTGAAATGAATCTTTGGTTCCCGTTATCTTCATCAGCAGAGTAATTGAAAGGCATATTCATCTTTTCGCGGGTATCGATCATCCTCCAGACTCTTACGCGAAACACCGCATCATCTTCACGAATTTGTTCATAAGGAAGAGGCGCCTTATCTTTTATTAGATTTTGATCAACTCCAGCATCATTTCTCAAAGACATTCTTGTTGATGTATCAAGTAAGCCATTTCCTGCTGATTGTATTACCTGGATAGGCAACGTTGTATCAACAGCCGTTTTATTGGCATTTCCTACATTAGAATATTGAGATGGCGGAGGATTATTTCCATTTGGTTTTCGCGTGGTGTCAACATTTTGCTGACCATACTTGGTTGGCGGAGGATTATTCTGTTGCGTGTTGTTCGGTCTCTTCTTTGCATTACGAACCTGAGCCATAGAAATATTTGCAAAGAAAATAAACAAAGCTGCCACAATTAATAACTTATATGATTGAGACCTTGTCATATTCGAATAACTTTATTGAGTTAAATTAAAAACTATTGGTGGTAATCTTCTTATTCCATCAGGACCTTGAGCTCTAATATCATCTATAGTTACAGTAGTGCCGGGTCTTGTTTGCTCGATCAAATTTTTTACAGATTCGAAACTTGCTCCGGTTACCTGTTGATATTTCAACTGAGGGAAACCAGCACCTGTTAATACGAGCGTATAACTAACAATATTAAATTTTACACCTTCGAAAACAAAATTTTCAAGATCGGCTCTTACACCAAATTGTGCTTTAAATTCATTTGCCTTCATCACGCCACCCGAATTATTTCCAACTTTTGCTACAGGATTAGGAACTGTTTTTACTCGAAACTCATAATCCTGCGGTTTACCATCAACAACAAGATGTACGGTCGCTTTTCCTGGTTTAGATACATTGGCTACGTATTTTCCTGCTCCTGTTTTCGTTAAGCTGCCATTATCTATTGAAGCCTGAATTTTTTCGTCGCCCACATTGCTGCTTACCGACAAAGGATTATCAAGTCCGATGTATAAAACCTTTACTGCATCCGCACTCACAGTTGTTCCTGTAGGAGAACCGACAGTATAGGTAAGCGGAAAATCTTTTGATTCCGTTTGTCCAGTAGATTGATTGGTATATGTTATATGAACTTTCCTTGTATAAGTTCCCGGTCCGCCTACAACAAACTTGCTTTCAGCAACACCGTTTGAATTAAGGGGTGCAGAGGCGCCATCGATTGTAACAACTGGTCTTGCCGCGCTGTTGTATGCTCCAATTCCGGCAGTAATAGTTAGTTCCTGTCCGGGCATTAAATAAGTTGAACTTTGACCAACGAGGGGTTGGTACGTGTTGAATACCATTTCTACTGCGCCTACCTGTTGATGACAGTAATCAACAATCATCGCTTCACTATTCTTAATGTCATTTTGAAACTTTGTAAGAATCGTCAAAGCAGCAACGGTCGGAACCATGTTGAAGTAAATATCCTGCCAACTTTTTTTAATCTCTCCGCTGCTTTTTGGAGTAGATAAATCCAAAGGCAAACTATTTTGAAATACTGATTTTATTTCAGGACTAATATTTAAAAGCTTGGTTTTATATTCTTCGAGTTTTTCATGCAATTCCTTACCCTTTGTTCCCGGGTCTGCCATCACATGTGTAGGAGCTTCCAGATCATCCTCTTTATACGTAGTATCGGAAGGTGGATTATAACCGGCAGCTTTTATTATTGTCAATTTCAATGAGTCAATATAATTAATCATGTTGTTGGATAAAGACTGGGCCTGAAAAGCAAGTGGTGCCCATTTATTAGCACGCTCTGCTGTTTTAGGATCTTTTTTAAGCTGATCAAAAGATGCAAAGAGTTGCTGATTCTTCACATCAATGGTTCCATTGGCAGTTCTCAAACTATTGTCAACCGTTTTAAAAGCATTCAATATTTCTGCAGACACATTGAGTGCCAGAAGTGCAGTAAGCACCAGGTACATCAAATTGATCATCTTCTGCCGCGGCTCCTTAGGTAATGCCATTTGTATTCTAAGTTTAAGATTGTTGTTTAATCTGTTTCATATTTAGTGTTTTTCAAAAGCCAATTATTTATTTCACCTGCATTGCTCCGATCATGTTGCCATAAATCTGGTTGAGTCTATGCAGATTGCTTGCAAGCATTGCAATTTGTTCTTTTGCTTTATTAGCATCATCAGCGGTATTTACCATAGCTTTAGAAGTTTCTGTAAGCTTGCCATAGAACTGATTCAATGCTTTTAAATGATTATTGCTTTCCTGCAATTCCAATTCGTAAATTGTATTGAGCGAGGAAAGGTTTTTAGTAAGCACCTGGACCTGGTTATGGAATATTTTTGCACCTTCAGAAGCATTATTAAACGCAGTTGCAGAATTTGCAGCATTTGAATAAGCATCACTTACAGCCGACAAGGCTTTAGTTGCTTCTTTGGTTTTTTGGGTGTAATCACCTGTAGCAGCCACTACGTCAGTGATTTCACTCATCTTTTCAACAGTTGTTCCTAATTTTTGGAAACCGGAACTTAACTTACTAAGGTTAGCAGGAGTAATATCTGCCTCTGCCAGCATTTTTTCCATGGTCTTTAATGCGGGATTATCTTTTTTGTCTCCGGTGACCTTAACATCATAATCATCTACCGCAGGGTAATTCAAATACAACAAACCGTACACTGTGAACACCACAGCTTCAGTGCCTAAACCGATTATCAACATGGTATCGGCACCACTCCAATGCTCGAGTTTAAATAATGCACCTACAATTACCACTGCCGCTGCAATGGATACAAAAATGTCAACGATTCTGCTGACCTTATTAGGAACTGCTACTGCCATAATATTTAGATTTTAGGTTTGAACAATATTGAAACGAAAAAAAATTGCGTTAGGTTGTTATAACGAATAAACCAATAAAATTATTTTTTACGAAGTTGTGCCGGTAGATCAATTACACAGCGGAATCCTATGTACGATTTTGCTGTATCCTGATACTCATACTGACGAGTGCTGGTTTGAAGAAAATAACCAACGTCTTTCCAGCTTCCGCCACGAACCACCTTACGTTTCATGCGTGGGGGATCAGAGTCAAGGGCATTCCATCTGATATCAGGATTCATGTCGTGTACAAAATTGTAAGCACTTTCATAGAAAAGGGAGGATGTCCATTCAGATACATTTCCCGACATATTATATAAACCGAAATCATTTGGCCAATATGCATCTGCTCTAACGGTGTAAAAACCGCCATCCTCAACATAGTTACCTCTGCCAGGCTTAAAATTGGCCAGCAAGCATCCTTTTTTATTTCTTAAATAATAGTTACCCCAGGGGAACATAGACTGGCTGCGGCCTCCACGGGCTGCATACTCCCATTCAGCTTCCGTAGGCAACCGAAAATCACTTTCAGGAGCCTTCTTGGTTTTCATAAGGTATGAGTTGAGATATTTTGTTCTCCAATGGCAAAATGCAACAGCCTGTTTCCAGTTAACGCCAACTACAGGATAATTTCCGTAGGCAGGATGAGAAAAATATCGTTTTGTCATCGGCTCATTATAAGAGTAAGAAAAATCTCTCATCCAGCATAATGTATCAGGATATACTGCCTGGTTATACTTGTAAATAAAATCTTTTCTTGGTCTCCCTTTGTTTTCAATTTTAGCCGCTTCTTTTAAATCAAAACCCTGTACATTGTAAACAATTTTATCTGGATCAATTTCCATTTTTCCGTATAACCTGTTATCAGGAGTTAACATCAACGGGCTTAATTTTTCTAAAGTTCCCTTATCACCCCATTTGATAGTCCCAGCCTTTTTCCAATCGATAGCAGTATCTCCCTCAGGACTTTGCTTGATATATCCAAGCTGAATCGCTGCAAGCGAATCCCTTGTCCAAATTACAAACTGACGATACTCATTATTAGTAATCTCAGTTGCATCCATCCAAAAACCCATAATAGAAATTTCCCTGTTACGTGCAGAGAAATTATAATTTACATCTTCATCACTTGGACCCATATGAAAAGTGCCTGGCGGAACATATACCATGCCAATCGGTTTTCCCATGCTGCCACGGGAACTTGGAGCTACTCCATGCAGTTGACCATCATCCGGCATGCTACCTTTGGTCTTTCCTTTTTTGAAACAACCTGTGGATCCAAACACAACAACAGTCAGTATTGAAATTATTAAGAACCGGGTTTTCATTTATTATTGATTATTGGGAATTGAGCAAATGTAATCATTAAATAATATCTTCCAATTTTTGAAGTATGTCCTGTTTTTATCATTTTTTAACCTTAACGGCTTCAGCAATCTATATTAACGCAGATAGTTTTAGCTTATTGTAAAAACTTCAACTTTTCAGTAATAATCTCAGTTTCTCGACAGTTTCTACCGGCTCTTCGCATAAATAATTTCTGCATAAATAAATAAGGTCACCGGTTTTATTTTCAAATTTTCCTCTTAATAACGGAAATTCTTCAAATGGCAACATGGCTGACTGAATAATTTTATTAGGTATAAACAGTTTATTTATTTCAGCAATTAGTTCAAAAGCGGAAGTACCTGTTACGACAATTTCATTTAATCCCCCAACTTCTTGTTGCATATACAAACCCCATACACCAAACGATGTCGGGTATCTTATTATTGCTTCTTTCAACGACCTCAACATTGCCTCCGCTCTTTTCCTCCATTCAAATTTGTCGAAAACGATAGAAAGGTAAAAAAGATTCAACGCCATTACAGAATTTCCTGAAGGAGTTGCCCCATCATACACTTCTTTCTTTCTGATAATTATGTCTGATTGAGCATCGTCTGTAAAAAAGAAAAAAATATTTTCTTCATCACTAAAGGATAGTATTACTTTTTTAGTGAGATCTTCGGCTTTAAAAAGATATTCCGCTTCACCTGTCACTTCCTGCAAATGAATATAAGCTTGTATCAAATAAGCATGATCGTCGAGAAACGCTGGATACTTTGCAGTTTCTTTCCAGGAGTGAAACCATGCATCGTGCTGCTTTAAATTGTTTTCAAGAAAAGAGATATTTTTTTGCGCCATTTGCAAATAAAGCTTTTCTGAAGTAGCAGCATACGCTTTGCAGCAAGCGGTAATCATTAAAGAATTCCAGCCTAATAAAATTTTGTCATCCAGCAAAGGTTTGATTCGTTCGTTACGATGTTCAAGCAGCTTTGTTTTGCAGGAATTCAATTTATTTTTTAAAAAGATTTCATCTAAATTTAATTTTTCTGACCAGCTTTTGACCGGCTCCGGAAG
>Ga0207657_10007040_pt1 | contig 11571 bp, 11 predicted proteins | sample KBSC33metaG_FD_184316 | JGI IMG/M metagenome (GOLD analysis project Ga0207657, IMG submission 184316) | Corn rhizosphere microbial communities from Kellogg Biological Station, Michigan, USA - KBS C3-3 metaG (SPAdes) (version 2) | ecosystem: Host-associated > Plants > Roots > Rhizosphere > Soil ...
AAGCCATCTGCCACCATTTTATCAATTGCCTCAAAAGTGGCTTCTTTACGATTGGCTAATGGATAACGCAGACGCGTTGTATCGTAGAGATCTAATACAGAAGATTGAACCTGAGCAGAAGTTCCGCCTTCTGTTAACTTAGAAAGCTCATTTCCTTCTATTTTAATGGGGCGGCCTTCTACTTGTTTTACTACAACAGGAACCGCATCGCCATCATTTAAGTAAGTAGATGCATAAAAATTAGGAATGCCCGCTATAAGGTCGTCCGGTTTGTTGAGAAAAGGAATGCTCTTGCGCACAGGCATTTCGCAACTGGCAGCGATTGCCGCCGCCGCAGTACTAAAGCCCATGTATTTCAGGAAATCTCTTCTCGGCGTTTTTGCATTAAAAATGTTTTCATTACCTAATTCTTCAAAAGGAAGCTCTTCCCTGAATTCATCTTTTAATGCTTTTTTATTTGCTTCACTTTGGTTGAGTTCTCCAAAATTCTGCCAGTATTTTTTTTCACTCATATTTATCCAACCGCGCAATAAGCGGGAGTATTACCTTAAACCTAAAACAGATTTAAGCAATGAACAATATTGTTTCGTTTTTAATGCTTCCATTATTGAATGGAATTATTTTTAATAATGACATTTTCCACATTCCGTTCCACCAATCATTTGAACTGTAACGCTATCGTACTTTTTATTTTTTATATCCTGGTGGAATTTTTCGTAGATGCTATAAAACTTATTACCATCTCCCTTGTCATCATTAAACTGAACATTGGTGCTTCTGTGGCAATTAACACACCAACCCATACTCAATGTAGCAAATTGCTTAACCTGCCCCATGTTCTGAATTTCTCCATGGCAAGTCTGACAAGCTACCTGCCCTACTTTTACGTGCTGTGAATGATTGAAATAAACAAAATCCGGGAGATTATGAATCTGAACCCATTCAATGGGTTTTCCTGGTTTATCATATTTTTTGGTATCGGGGTTCCAGCCTGCATAGGAATAAAGCTTTTTAATTTCGTCATTCGCATTTACAGTAGTGCCATCATCGCGAAGTATTGGCTCACCCGTGTATTCCTTCACTGCCATGTGGCAATTCATACAAACATTCACCGCAGGAATGGTGGCGTGCTTACTATCCTGAGCCCCACCGTGACAATACAAACAACTTATTTGATTGACGCCTGCATGTACTTTATGAACAAAATAAATCGGCTGATCCGGTTGGTATCCCTGTTGCCTGCCTAATCCCATTGCTCCTTCCACAAGCCAATAGCCTGCAAATACAAACAACACGATTGTAATTAATAATAAGTAAGTTTTATTTCGGTAGAAAGGAACAGGCGAAGGCGATTTAATCCCATCTTTTTCATCTGTCAGTTTTTTAAGATTGCTATTTACCTGCAATAATATCAGACCAATAATGGCTAATACCAATGTAAGCAATCCATACAAAACTGTATTATCTGATTTAGGTGCGGCTGCGGCTCCCGGAGCTCCTGCTCCCGGTGCACCTGGCGCCTGGTATTTATCCGCCCAATCAAGGATTGCATCGATATCTTCTTTTGATAAATCCGGGAAAGGTGTCATTACCACGCCACCATGGTCATCTTTTAATTTTTTGGCATAAGGATCAGTATTAACCATCGTAGTGGTATTAGCGATCCATTTATAAACCCAACCTTTATAGGGTTCCCTTTCACGCGCGCCCTGCAATTGAGGGCCTACATAACTTTCTAATGGTTTATGACAACTTGCACAGTTAGCTTTAAAAAGAGCTTCTCCATCGGCGGCATACACTGATTTCATTGAAGAAATTAGCGTAAGAAAAAGGAATACTGTGAGTGTTTTAGTAAAAAGCCGGTTGACTTGGTTCATACACTTATTTACCTATCTTGAATAATTGGAATAATACCTTGTTGGCTGCAAAAGTAAGGAAGCATGTTGATAATGTGTTAACATTCTCAAATTTTTTTTTCCTGAATTTGTAAAGGGTTTTTGAGAATTATTATTTACAAGTATGCTATTAAAAAAAAGTAATTAATAAAAGAGAACTTTATCTTCTTTACAAGATTATAGAAAAAATCAAAAATAGATCCATTCAAAAAATGCAACTTTGAAAATTCAAAAAACAAAAAAATATTTTACTATCACATTTGAAATTCAATAAAAACAATGACCCAAACTTTCAAAAAAAATATCGTCATTTTCGCTTCGGGCGCCGGCAGCAACGCGCAAAAAATAATTGATTATTTCAGGAAAAATCGAAACGTAAAAATTGTATTGATCGTTTGTAATAATCCGAAGGCAGGAGTAAATGCTATTGCTTCAAAAGAAAATATTCCATTACTGCTCATAGAAAAAAATGAATTTAAGAAAACAGGGTATTTAGAAGAAATCAAAAATTTTGAACCGTCTCTTTTAGTACTCGCCGGTTTTTTATGGAAAATACCTGAAATATTGATAGCGTCTTTCCCGCAAAAAATCATCAATATACATCCGGCGTTACTCCCTAACTATGGCGGAAAAGGCATGTATGGAAATGCGGTGCATGCCGCTGTTATTTCTGCAAAAGATAAACTAAGTGGTATTACCATTCATTATGTAGATGAAAAATATGATAACGGAAAAATCATATTCCAGGCAAGCTGCGATGTAGCTGAAAATGATACTGAAGAAAGCCTCGCCAAAAAAATTCATTTATTGGAACATCAATATTATCCAAAAACAATTGCCAAAATATTGGAGGAAAACAACCGGTAATTTTTTTAAGGCTCAAAATCCCTTTGTAGCGTTACAATTTAAAAAATGAAAATTCCTTTATTTGTTTATTTACTGAAAATATATTTTCTTGTTTACAAAAAATATGCTGCTGAAGGGGAACCGCCATATTTTTATCTTACATGTGCCTGAAAATTAAAAACCAAAGTTAAAAATATCATGTCTTGTAACTTCGCAAAATCATTGTCGTAATATCGCAACACAATTTTGAATAAGAAATTAATTCTAAAATATCTATGCCTGTATTTATTAAGCCAGGCCGTTCCCGCTGCAAAAGTTTCGGGGCAAATAGCTATTTCAGGAACCGTTTATGATTCTTCCAAACTTTATGCTATACCGGATGTCTATGTGTATAGTACCTCCGGACCTCGCGCTATCACGGATTCAACAGGCGAATATCACATTAACGTTAATGAAAATGATTCCATCAGCTTTTTCTACGCCGGAAAATCAACCATAAAGTTTCCGGTAAAATCAATGGTTAACTACACAGCCTTTGATATTTCACTCCATGTAAAAGTGAAACAGAAATATAAAATATTGAACCCCATTACTGTTTTTACCGATTCTTATCAACAGGATTCATTGGAAAATCGCGAAGAATATGCGAAGGTTTTTGGCGGTGAAAAGCCCGGCATTCATTCTACTTACGAACCCGGAGGCGCAGCGGGGCTGGATGTAGATGCCCTAATCGGCATGTTTCAGCACAGAAAAAATAAACAAAACCTCGCTTTTAAAAACCGGCTAATGGATCAGGAACAGGACAATTATATAGATTACCGGTTTTCTCCAAAAACAATTACAAGAATCACCGGTCTAAAAGGAGATGAACTTACCAAATACAGGAAGATTTACCGTCCCAGTTATTTTTTTGTAGTCAACAGTACGATCGCCGAATTTTATGAGTACATATTGCAGACTTCTTATACCTTTAAAAAGCAGGAAGGAATCAATTAATCATTGACAATTCTTTCCTGAATCTCACGCTTGAATTGTTTTTCGATTTTTTGTTTTTAACTTACTTACAAAAATTTACCTTTTCTAAATTTGAAAAATAAATCGTTTTTATAAATTAATATTAATGAGAAAAATTCTTCTTTCCGGTATTTTAATCGCATTCTTATTTTCAACAAAAGCGCAATCTTACAAAAGAATCCATGCCAAAGCAATTGTTTGCGACACTCACAATGACATCATAAGCAGTTGCATAGAAAAAGGATATTCTTTTGACCAGGATCTCACCGGTAAAACACATAGCGATCTTAACCGCATGCGAAAAGGTGGCCTGGATGCTCAGGTGTTTTCTATTTTTTGTGATGGAGATCAAAAAAAACCCTATCAGTTTGCTAACAGGGAAATTGACACGTTGTATGCATGGGTAAAACGAAACCCGGCTAAAATGATGCTGGTAAGTACGCCGGCGCAATTAAATCAGGCAGTAAAAGAACACAAACTTGCCTGCATGATGGGCGTAGAAGGAGGCCACATGATAGAAGATGACCTTAATAAACTTGACAGTCTCTACAATCGCGGCGTAAGATATATGACACTTACCTGGAATAATAATACATCATGGGCTACCAGCGCAGAATACGAAGCCGGTAATCAGAAAAAAGGAGGAGAAGTGGATACTACTTCTCAGAAAAAAGGACTGAATGATTTCGGGAAAGAGGTAGTAAAAAGAATGAATGAACTCGGCATGATGGTGGACCTGAGCCACACCGGCGAACAGACTTTCTGGGATGCAATCCAGGTATCTACAAAGCCAATATTGGTATCTCACAGTGATGCCTACACGCTTTGTCCCGCGTTCCGAAACCTGAAAGACGACCAGATAAAAGCAGCCGCAAAAAACGGTGGAGTCATTGATTTGAATTTTTATCCCGCTTTTCTCGACAGCACCGTAGCAGCCAAACAAAAAGACTATTACAAAAAGCACGGAGAAGAAAAAAAAGATTTGATAGCATCCGGCAAAAAAGATTTTGAAGCCGATGAAATAATTGCTAAGGAATATCAGCAGGAAGTAGAAGATATGCAGGCTCCATTTCATTTACTGTTCGACCATCTTGCATACATTGTAAAATTGGCCGGCATTGATCATGTAGGTCTTGGTGGTGATTTTGATGGAATTAGTATTACACCAAAAGTGCTTACAGACGTTACAAAATACCCGATGATTACCAAAGAATTGGTAAAGCGGGGTTATTCTAAAAAGGATATTTATAAAATCCTTGGAGGGAATTTTATAAGAGTATTTAAAGCAAACCAGGGATAAAAATATCGAAAGAGAAAATCAAAGAATTTGTTGCTTTGCTGGCATTCTTTTTTGTCATTACATTCTCCTTTATTTTTTTAAAATATTGATGCGTTTACATTTCTTTAATTTTGCTTAATCAAAAAATTTCAAAAGCTATGAAAATAAAATCATTGGGAAGCCAGGGATTGCAAGTTTCTGAAATCGGGCTTGGATGCATGGGAATGAGTGAATTTTACGGGAAACATGATGAGGCAGAATCAATAAAAACCATTCAAAGAGCGCACGAACTTGGCATTACTTTCTTTGACACAGCAGATATTTACGGTCCTTTTACAAATGAAATTTTAGTTGGAAAAGCTATTAAACCATTTAGAAATGAGATTACCCTTGCCACTAAATTTGGAATTGTAAGAGACCCGTCTAATCCTAACGCCAGGGGATTAAATGGCAAACCGGAATACGTAAAAAAATCCTGCGAGGCAAGTTTAAAAAGATTAAATGTAGATGTAATTGACCTGTATTATTTGCACCGCAAAGATCCGGCTACGCCGATAGAAGAAACAGTAGGCGCAATGGCTCAATTGGTAAAAGAAGGAAAGGTGAAGACAATTGGCTTGAGCGAGGTAAATGCTGAAACACTTCGAAAAGCGCACGCTGTTCATCCTCTTACCGCCTTGCAATCTGAATATAGTTTATGGAGCCGCGATCCGGAAGATGAAATACTGCAAACATGTAAAAAATTGGGAATCGCTTTGGTAGCTTACAGCCCGCTTGGAAGAGGATTCTTAACCGGACAGATAAAAAGATTTGAAGATTTGGCTGATGATGATTTTCGTAAAAATTCCCCCCGGTTCCAGGGAGAAAATTTTAATAAGAACCTGGAACTTGTAACCAAGGTAACGCTCATTGCAAAAGAAAAAGGCTGCACTCCATCACAGTTGGCGCTCGCATGGGTAATGGCGCAGGGAGATTTCATTTTCCCTATACCGGGTACGAAAAGAATCAAATATCTAGAGGAAAATGTAAAAGCGATTGACATTTCCTTATCCCCGAAAGATATAGAGGAGATAGAAAAAGCATTTCCAAAGAATGCTGCGACCGGATCGCGCTATTCTGAAGCGGGTATGAAGACCGTCAATAAATAAGCAATTGATTTCTCAAATTTTTATGGAATGCTTTTGGTGGTGAATTTTGATGAGCTGCCTTTAAAAATGTGATGGAAACAATTTAAATGGAATGACTCTTAATTTAGTAACAGATAAAAAAGCAATTAATCATTAAATAGGTTTATCATGAAAAAAATAGTATCACTTTTTGTGTTTATGGCAATAATGTTATCATGCCAATTTATGTATGGGCAATCATTTACTTTAGGAGCCCGGAGCGGTATCAGCGTTCCGAATTTATCAGCAGGTGGTTCACAAACCAATCCTTTAAACTCCGGCTATAGTTCCCGGATCGGGCCCGACGAAGCAATTTTTGGAGAATACCATTTGTCGTCCGCTTTTTCTTTGGAAGCCATGCTTGAATATTCTTCACAAGGTGGGAAAAAAGATGGAATGCAGGCATTCCCAAATCCAAATGGAGATACACCCCCTTATCTTTATGCCAATTTTAAAAGTGAAGCGAAATTAAATTATCTGTTAGTACCGATATTGGCAAAATATAATTGGAAGCTTGGGAGCAATTCGCCATGGAGACTTTATGTGGATGCCGGCCCTTTTGCAGGTTTTTTACTTTCTGCCCACCAGGTAACCAGCGGATCAAGTAACATATATCTTGACCAAGCCGGCCAGCAACAAATAACTCCGTCACCTCAATCTTTCGATTCCACCAACAATATAAAAAATCAATTAAATACTTTCAACTTCGGCGTTTCTGGAAACGTAGGATTAGCTTATCATTTTGGCAAAAACAATATTTTTATAGAAGGCGGCGGAAATTACGGTTTCTTAAATATTCAAAAAGGAACCGCCAACGGCAAAAACAATACCGGAGCAGGAACAGTAGCGATTGGATATGGATATACATTTTGGAAATAATTCTATCTAATTGTTGGTAAACGCAAACTAACGAACCCGTTAGTAAAGTAAACCAACAAATATTCGATATTTCTATTTTCTTTAGTATTATTAGACGGGCTTTTACAGTCGCATCAATCAAAAAAAATTAAACCACTTACAGCTTTTAAAAAGTAAGTGGTTTTTTATTTTTCAATATTTTATAATCTTTTATGAAGCAGGAATTATAATTATTCGAAGCACAAAGCATTTTCCATAACAATAGCATTGAGAAAATTGGTAACACAAAACAAGCTTTTGTCCATTTTTAAAACGATAAGATTACAATAAGAACCTTTAAAGGCCGTTTTATAAAGCAACGAATGGGCAATCCATTTTTCATCTAACACCTTAATTTTTAACTTATGAAAAATTTTATACTCATTATTCTTTTTGCAGGATTCGTTTTCATGTTATCAGGTTGCACCAGTTCCAAATATTCCATGCACAAAAGAGGTGTAGATAACCGGGGTTTTCAAGGCTATTGATCGTAATATTCAACCTGATTTTATAAATAAAATTCCTTAATTTTTGTTGGTTTACTGTAAAAGAGCAGCAACTCTTTTACTCATTTTTATTCTACATTTTTTACCTTGCCAGCAAAAAATTGTTCGCACCTTTTCCATTCAAACTTCATCAACAAACACTTTGGCTTTCACCTGCGCGATGTATTTTTTGGGAAGAAGAAAGCGCGCTTATTCTCTCCGATCTTCATTTTGGAAAATCGGGGCATTTCAGAAAATCGGGCATTAATATTCCTCAAAGCATTTTTAAAGATGACCTGCAGAAATTATTTTCACAAATACAATTTTTCAAACCCCGAACGCTTCTCATTGCCGGCGACATGTTTCACAGTACAGCAAACAAAGAAATTGATCTGTTTTTAAAATGGCGCAATGATATTCCTAACGTTGATTTTTGTTTGATAAAAGGAAATCATGATATTCTCTCAAAAAATTTTTACAAGGATGCCGGCATAAAGGTTTTTGAAAATAAACTGGCAATTAAAAATTTTTGTTTTGTCCATGATATCAAAGCCTCATGCAATAGCGATAATGAAAAATTATTTACTTTCTCCGGGCATATACATCCGGGCATCAAGTTGGAAGGAGCGGGCAAACAATCTATCATGCTGCCTTGTTTTTACTTTGGAAAAAAATATGCAGTACTACCTGCATTTAGCGCTTTTACGGGAATGGCAAAAATAAAACCGGCTAAAGGAGATAAGGTTTTTGCCTTATTAAAAAATGAAATCCTGCCTATGCAATAAATTTATTTTCGTTGGCCAACGGATTAATTTTGTTTTACATTTGCGGCTATGTCAATTACTGTTTCCGGGCTTACTAAAATTTATGGAAAACAAAAAGCCGTAAATGATATTTCATTTTCTGTAGGCAACAATGAAATTGTTGGATTTTTAGGGCCCAATGGCGCAGGGAAATCCACTACAATGAAAATTGTTACAGGCTATCTGGCCCCTGATTCCGGAGATGCTATTGTAAACGGCATCAATGTAAATACAGATCCATTAGAATCAAAAAAACAAATCGGTTACTTACCTGAAGGAAATCCTCTTTATTATGAAATGTATGTGCGCGAATATCTTGAGTTCATTGCCGGCGTTCATCATTTAAAATCCAACGTTAAACAAAGAATAGAAGATGTGATTGATCTGACAGGCTTGCGCCTGGAAAGTAATAAGAAAACAGGCCAGTTGAGTAAAGGTTACAAACAAAGAGTCGGTTTGGCTGCTGCTCTTATTCATGATCCGAAAGTGTTGATTTTAGACGAGCCGACGACCGGGCTCGATCCAAACCAAATCATAGAAATAAGGCAACTGATAAAAGATTTAGGTAAAAATAAAACGGTTTTGTTTTCATCGCATATTTTGCAGGAAGTAGAGAGTATTTGCGATAGAGTGATCATCATCAACAGAGGAAATATTGTTGCCGATGATACTTTAGTAAATCTGCAATCAGCCAATAAAACAGCGCATATTGTAATAGTACAATTTGGTAAAAAAATTGACATCAGTTTATTAAAAAAAATGGATGGAATAGAAAATGTAGAAGAAATTTCTAATCAATATCACATTCAAACTTCAGACCCGGAAAAAGTAAAAAAACTTTTGTTGGAATACAGTTTAGAAAATAATGTGGATATTATTTCTTTGCAAAGCAAGAGTACCAGCTTGGAAGAGGTGTTCAGGAATTTGACAACAGATTAAATGAGACAGGAATATTTAGGTTTATCAAATTACCGCATTAGCAAATAAAAAATTAAATTTGTAGAAAAGAAAAACGATGCCTGCGCTAAAAAATAAAGAAAAAATTTTGCGATTGGTTGATGAAATACCCGCTGAGGAACTTGGTAAAGTAGTTTCATTAATGGAAAAATTAAAGAAACCAAAAAAGAAAAACATCCCTGAAAAATATAGAGCTATATATGAGATCATGGGTTCATATAAGGATAGCCTTTCAAGTAGTGAAGAATTTGCAAAACGGAAACAAGAAGAAAAACTGCTTGATAGATGAGTAAAGAAGTATATGTTTTAGATTCCTGTGCATTAATAGCATATCTAAGAAATGAAGAAGGGACTTTAAATCTCATCGAGACATTTAAAAAGGCTATTGAAAAATCTTGTGTGATATATATTCATAGCGCTTCAGTTGCAGAAGTATATTATGATTCATTAAGAGTTTCAGGAAAGATTAAGGCAGATAGCATTTTGAAAGATTTAGATTCTTTGCCACTTATTAGATTAAATAGCCTTAGCATTACTTTTATTAAGAAAATAGGATATTTTAAAGTAAATCATAAAGTATCTTTTGCTGATTGCTTTGTATTAGCGTTAGCTTCAATTAAAAAAGCTATTGTTATTTCATCTGACCATCATGAATTTGATAGTTTAGAAAAATTGGGAATTTTGCCTTTCAACTGGATACGCTAATTTTTTTATTATAAAAGGGAATTAAAAAAATTGATCAGAACATACATCTTTGCAAAGCAAAAGAGAGGTTGGAATAAGTGTTTATAAATTTGATCAGTAAGTTTAAAGAAAGTATTTTCAATGATAGATAAATCAAAAATTATTGATGCCATAAAAAAAACAGATGACGAATTTGTCTTGGAAGAAATCAATCAATTACTACAGAACGAGGTTAATATTCCTGATTGGCATACAAAAGTACTTCAGCAAAGATTAAAAGATTTTGAAGAAGGCAATGTGGTTTTTCATAATTGGAAAGATGTGAAGAATTCTATATTTGCATCTTAATGGAGTAAGAAATTTAATATAACAAATCAATAAAAAACAAAAATGAGTTACATCGCAAACATTTATGCCAGGCAAATTTTAGACAGCCGCGGCAATCCTACCATTGAAGTAGATATCCTTACTGAAAATGAATATCTCGGAAGAGCCGCTGTACCATCAGGCGCCAGCACAGGAATACATGAAGCTGTGGAACTTCGTGACAAAGACAAAAAAGTGTATGATGGCAAAGGAGTGCTTAAGGCTGTAAAAAATGTAAATACCACCATTGCTGATGCGCTGGTTGGCTGGGATGTAGCCGATCAAACGGGTATCGATGCTAAAATGATAGCGCTCGATGGCACCGAAAATAAAGGAAAATTAGGCGCTAATGCAATACTGGCGGTAAGTCTTGCTGTCGCAAAAGCTGCGGCCCTGGAAGCCAATCTCCCATTATACAGATATATTGGCGGAACGAATGCAAAAATCCTTCCTATGCCAATGATGAATATTTTGAATGGCGGTGCACATGCTGATAATAAAATAGACTTCCAGGAATTTATGGTAATGCCTGTCGGAGCATCTTCCTTCAGCGAAGCATTACAGTGGGGCGTTGAGATTTTTCATTCCCTGAAAGCAGTTTTGAAAAAGAAAGGATACAGTACTAATGTGGGGGATGAAGGCGGCTTTGCTCCCAATATCCAGAGCAATGAAGAAGCCATTGAAACTGTAATGGAAGCGATTCAGAAAGCAGGTTACAAAGCAGGCTCCCAGGTAGCTATAGCTATGGACCCCGCGGTGAGCGAAATGTATCTTTCTGATAAAAAAGTATATCATTTTCATAAATCGGACGGTAAAAAATTAAGCATTGAAAAAATGGTTGATTTTTGGGAAAGCTGGGTGAAGCAATATCCGATTGTTTCTATTGAAGATGGCATGGCAGAAGACGATTGGAAAGGCTGGAAATTGATGACCGAAAGGTTAGGCAAAAAGATTCAACTGGTAGGTGACGATCTTTTTGTAACTAATGTAAAAAGATTAGAAAAAGGAGTTGAGGAACATATTGCTAATGCGCTATTGGTAAAAGTAAACCAGATAGGCACACTAACGGAGACCATAAACGCAGTTTCGCTTGCGCAAAATAACGGCTTCAATACCATTATGAGCCACCGCAGCGGCGAGACAGAAGATACCACTATTGCGGATCTTGCTGTAGCATTG
>Ga0207657_10007043_pt1 | contig 11565 bp, 12 predicted proteins | sample KBSC33metaG_FD_184316 | JGI IMG/M metagenome (GOLD analysis project Ga0207657, IMG submission 184316) | Corn rhizosphere microbial communities from Kellogg Biological Station, Michigan, USA - KBS C3-3 metaG (SPAdes) (version 2) | ecosystem: Host-associated > Plants > Roots > Rhizosphere > Soil ...
GATAGTGACCTTTTGCCCCCCCGCTCTCGCTATCCGCTTAAATGGGCCCGGAACCGCCAACCCTCCCCCCCCCCGGCGGCGCTTCCGGGCCCTCTACTGTCTGGGCCACCTCAACCACCGAAGAATCTGACCGGGCCGCTTTGCGCGCCGCGCTCCAGTGCGTGATGCGGATGGCGAGGATCGCCAGCTCGTACAGCCCGTAAAGCGGAACGAGCAGCATCAGCATGGACACGACATCGGGCGGCGTCAGCACGGCTGCGACGGCGGCGGCGCCGACGATCGCATAGCGCCGCGACTTGGCGAGTTGCTCGCGCGTGACGATTCCCGCGCGCTCGAGGATCATCAGCAGAATCGGGGTCAGGAATGCGGCGCCGAACCCGAACAGGAAGCGGGTGACGAAGGTCAGATAGTTGCCGACGCCCGGCAATGCTTCCTGCTGAACGCCGCCGACATTCCCCTGATAGCTGAGCAGGAAATGCAGCGCCCAAGGCATCGCTAGGAAGTAGGCGAAACTGGCGCCGGCGGCGAAGAATATGGGGGTCAGCAGAAGGAAGGGCAGGAACGCCTTCTTCTCCTTCGCGTACATGCCCGGCGCGATGAAGCGCCATAGCTGCGTCGCGATGACCGGGAATGCGAGCATCAGCGCCGCGAACAGCGACACTTTCACCTGGGTGAAGAAGGCCTCGAAAATATCGGTGTAGATCAGTTTCCCCTGACCGGCGCGAAGCAGGGGCTGAACCAGCACGGCGAAGATGTTCTTCGCGAAAGCGAAACAGACGAAGAAGCAAACCACCAGGGTCGCCAGCGACCACAGCAGGCGCCGCCTGAGCTCGATCAGATGCTCGAGCAGCGGCTGCTTGGTGTCGTCGATGTCCTTCACGGTAAGGGCCGCTTTTCGACGGGCACTTCGCCGTCCGCGCCGGGTTCGGTCACCGGCGGCATTTCGTCAGGCTGACCGGGCTCGGGATAATGTGCATCCGCCGGGTGCAGCCGCATGATCCGTTCGTTCTCTTCCTTCCAGCGCTTCTCCATCTCTTCCAGCTCGGCTTCACGGACCATGGTCTCGATGCCCGAGGTGAAGTGGCGCGCCATGCCCCGCACGCGGCCGACCCAATAGCCGACGGTCCGCAAGACGCGCGGAAGATCCTTGGGGCCGATGAAAATCAGCGCGAGGATGGCGACGACCGCCAGCTCGGAAGAATCGACGCCGAACATCGGGGGAAATGCAGCTTAGAGCGCGTCGTCTCGCGGCGGCGGCGGCGGTGCGACCGGATCGGCCGGGCGAGCCTGCGTGTCGATCGGCGGCTGGTCGCGGGGCAGCTGGCGCGGGTCGTTTCGGCGCTGCTCGTCATAGCGGCGCATCTTCTCGTCATCCTCGTCGGCCATGCCCTGCTTGAAGCTTTTCAGGCCCTTGGCGACATCGCCCATCATCGCCGAGAAGCGGTTGCCGCCAAACAGCAGCAGGACGATGACCGCGAAGATCAGGATATGCCAGATGCTGAAACCGCCCATGATCGTGAAACTCCTTCGCGGCGGTATCTAGTCGCCTTGCTCTTCGCTTTCCAGTTGAAGCTGGCCCAATGATTCGAAGACGCTCTCGTCGAGCGGGTCGAGCAGACCGGCGGCCTTGAGGTCATCGATCCCCGGCAGATCGCGGCGCGACCCAAGGCCGAAGTGCGTCAGGAACGCCTCCGTCGTTGCATAGAGCAGCGGCCGGCCGGGCCCTTCCCGCCGCCCGGCCGGCCGCACCCACCCGGCGTCCATCAGGACGTCGAGCGTACCTTTCGAAATCTGGACGCCCCGGATCGCTTCGATTTCCGCCCGGCTGACGGGTTCGTGATAGGCGATGATCGCCAGCGTCTCGGTCGCGGCCCGCGACAGGCGGCGCGGCTCCTCACGGGTGCGGCGCAGCAGATGCGCAAGGTCTGGCGCGGTCTGGAAATGCCACCGCCCGCCCCGCTCGACGAGTTCGATGCCGTGCCCCTGATAATGCTCAGCCACGCCGCGCAGCGCGGCCACGACGTCGCCATCCCCGACGTGCTCCGCGATTTCTTCGACGCTCATGGGCTCGGATGCGGCGAACAAGGTTGCTTCAATCGCGCGGGCCAACTCGTCCATCAGGCAGCAGCCTTGAGGCGAATGGGGGCGAATGCCTCGTCCTGCGCAATCTCGAGGCGGCCCCGGCGTGCCAGTTCCAGCGCGGCGAGGAAGCTGGAAGCCAGCGCGGATCGACGCAGCTGCAAGTCTTCCGTTTGGGGCAGGAAGCTTTCGAGAGAGGTCCAGTCGAGCGCCATGCCGATCATCCGGCCGACCCGCTCGATCGCTTCTTCCAGCGTCATCACCGATCGCGCGTGAACGACGTGCATCGCGGGCTGAGTCCGTGCGCGGACCGCGCCGTACGCGGCAAACAGGTCGAATTCGCGGACCTGCCAAAGCGCCTTGCGAACCAGTCTCAGCCCCTCGGGCGCACCGCGCAGGAACACGTCGCGGCCGATGCGATCGCGGCCCAACAACCGGGCTCCTGCTTCGCGCATCGCGTCGAGCCGCTGCAACCGCAGCTGCAGCCGCAGGGCAATCTCTTCCGGGCTTGGGTCCTGCTCTGGATCCTTGGGCAGCAGCAGGCAGGATTTGAGGTATGCGAGCCAGGCCGCCATGACGAGATAATCGGCGGCGATCTCCAGCTTGAGCGCGCGCGCTTCTGACAAATAGGCGAGATACTGCTCGACCAGATCGAGGATCGAAATCTGCGTCAGATCGACTTTTTGCGCGCGGGCGAGGTTGAGCAGGAGGTCGAGCGGCCCTTCCCAGCCGTCGAGAGTCAGATTGAGTTCGTCCGACTGCCGTAGCGGCAGCTGCTCGAAATCCTCGTCCACATCGCGATAATACCCATTAGTTGTGGCCGTGCGAAGCAGCAGCCACATTCTATTGGGGATAACTAGCGGCGGCGCTTCACCGGCGCCGGTGCCCTGCCCGCGGCTGCGTCATAGACCGCCGAACTGACGAACCGCTCGACGTCGAGGCGCATCTGGTGAAGCGCCTCAGGGTTCAGATACACCATGTGGCCCGCCGGATAATATTTGTATTCGAGGTTCCGCTGCTGCGCGGGCTCCAGCATCATGTGACCAAGGTCATATTCGGTGCCGAAGAACGGCGTCGCCATGTCATACCAGCCGTTCAGCGACAGCACTTTCAGATACGGATTCTCCCGCATCGCGGCGGCCAGATCGATCGCGGTGTTCGGCGCATTCAGGGCTTGGCGGAAGCCAGGCGCCTTGTGGCTGAAGTCCCACTTGAAGCCTTCTTCCTCGCTAGCGCTGGCGCGATAGGCCATGTTCGTCTGATAGCCGAGATCCTGGCTCATGTAGGTATGCATCGTGCCGATGAAGGCGCCGCTGATCGCCGTGTCGGACGCATCATATTCCGGGCCCTCGCCGGCGGCGTCGGCATCGATCCCCACATAGCGGGAATCGAATCGTCCGACGGTCTGGCGCTCGCTGCGCATCAGCTCCTTGCGAAAGCGCGACAGGTCGACCCGAAGATTCGATCGCAGGATATAGTCGGGGGACAGGCCGGTGATCCCCGCCATCTGTTGCGCGATCGCCTGACTTTCCGCCGGGGCGATGGTCTGCCCCTTCTCCAACGCGACGGCATAAGGGCCCTGCGCGAAAGCACGGCCGCGCGCCGCGGCTTCCTCGACCGTCGCCGGCGGATTGGCCATCTTGTGATGGTACCAGGCGGTCGCGGCGTAGCTCGGAATGTAATTCAGATAATCGCGATCGAGACCCGGCTGCCGGCGGCCGTAGTTCATGATCGACGACAGCAGGACGACGCCATTCAGCGCCATGCCACGATCCTGGAGCTGGTAGGCGAGCGCGCCCGAACGGGTCGTCCCGTAGCTTTCGCCAAACAGGAATTTGGGGCTGCTCCAGCGGTCGAATTTGGTCGCGTAGCGGATGATCGCCTTGGCGAACGCGTCGGCGTCCTGGTCGACACCGTAAAACTCGCTGCCCTTGGCGTCGCCGAGCGCGCGCGAATAACCGGTTCCGGGTGCGTCGAGAAAGACCATGTCGGTCACGCCGAGCAGGCTGTCCGGGTTCGCGCCGAAGCCAAACGGCGCCGGCCGGATCGTCTCGGGATTGCCGGTCTGAAGCCGCATCGGCCCGAACGACCCCATCCGCAGCCACAGCGACGCCGACCCCGGGCCGCCATTGTAAAAGAACATCACCGGCCGCCGCGAGCTGGCGGCGCCGTCCGCGGTATAAGCAGTGTAGAAGATGCTCGCCTTGGGTTTGCCCGCGACGTCGCGGATCGTGAGCGTGCCGGCCGTCGCGGTGTACGGGACATTTCGCCCGTCGACCGACGCACTATGCCGGGTCGTCACCGTTCGCTCCTCGACCGGCGCGTCGGCATAGGCCGTCTTGGCCTGGTCGATCATGACCACTGCATGGGCGGCATCGAGGGCGCTTTTGGGTTTGTCGGCAGCCTGGGCGAAGCTGGCGGTCGAGAAGAGCAAAGCGGCGGAAGCCGCGAGGATTCGGCGCATCGGGAAGCTTCACTTTCGGTAAGGAAGAAGGAGCGGGAACATGGCCACAAAAGGACCGGAGGCGCAACGCCGTCGACAAACGGCATCCAGCGGTCGACCAGTGAACCGTCAGGCCAGCGCCAGCAGCTGATCGCGCTTCGAGATTTCCTCCGCGAAATTGAGCGGCGCGAGATCGGTCCGCGTCGCCGCCAGCGCGCGGTCGAGCCGTTCCTGGCCTTCAGAACTCATCGCCGGCACGGCCGATGCGACCGCGATCATCTCGTCCATCTTGCCCGAGCAATGCAGCGCTACATCGCACCCGGCAGCAACCACGCCGCTCGCCCGCGATGCGAAATCGCCCTGCAGCGCTTCCATTCCGATATCGTCACTCATCAGCCAACCGTCGAACCCGATGCGTTCGCGAATGATGTCGCGGATCACGATCGGCGACAGACTCGCCGGCCGCTCGGCATCCCACGCTTCGTAAACGACGTGCGCCGTCATCCCCATCGGCGACTGGGAGAGGCGCTCGAACGGCTCGAGATCGACTTCCAGCTCCTCCGCGCTCGCCGTGACGACCGGCAATTCCTTGTGGCTGTCGACCAAGGCGCGGCCGTGGCCCGGCATATGCTTGATGATCCCGATCACGCCGGCGGAGACCATTCCGTCAAGAACCGCGCGGCCCAATGCCGCCACCTGCATCGGCTCGCTGCCCAGCGCGCGGTCGCCGATGATGTCGGTCGCGCCTTCCTGACGGACATCGAGCAGCGGCAGCGCGTTCACGTTAATCCCGCACGACCGCAGCATCAGCGCCAACGCCCGCGCGTTCGATCGCGCGGCCTCGATCGCGGACGAGGGCGCTAATTGGTAAAGATTCGCGAAGCGTTCCGCGGTTGGGAACGCGGGCCACACCGGCGGCCGCATCCGTGCCACGCGCCCGCCTTCCTGATCGATCAGGATCGGCACGTCATCGCGCCCCGCCAGCGTACGCAAGCTGTCGGTCAGCGCCAGCAACTGATCCTGACTTTCGCAGTTGCGGCGGAACAGGATAAAACCCGACGGATCGGCGTCGCGAAAGAAATCGCGCTCGCCGGCCGTCATGGCGAACCCTTCGAGACCGTAGATGGCGGCCTGAGTCATCGGTCGGCCGTCAGCGCGCAACGAAGCAATTTTCGCCCGCCGCCTTCATTGTCTGGCACAGCTGCCGGGCCGCCGCAGGAGACGCCGCTGCGGCGCGCAGCCGGATGCCGCCGGTAAACGGGACAATCATTTTGCCAGATGAGGCAACGGCCGGAAAACGCGCCGACAGCGCGGTCCACGCCCGCTCCGCCTGCGCCTGGTTGGCGAAGGCGCCGAGTTGCACGACGCTGCCCGAAGAGGCGGTTGCCGCCGGCTCTTCCGCCGCTGGCTTCTCGGCTGTCTTGGTCTCGGCCTTCGGCTGCGCCGGCGCCGGCGCCGGCTTGGCGATCGGTGTTTCGGGCAGCTTGTTGAGGTCGAGCTGGGCGTCGTGATCCTCGCCCGCGCTGGTTTCAAAGGCGGTCTCGCTTTCCCCCTTGATGTCGAGACCGCCCGGGTTCGGCGGCTTGATCTTGTAGGGCCCGGGAGGTGCCGCGATCAGCTCGGGCGGCCCGTTGGCCGTGGTGTCGCGCCGGCCGAGCCAGAAGAACGTTCCCGCGATGATCAAGCCGGCAAGGACGACCACGGCGAGCGCCGCCAGCATTCGCCGCGCCGACACGCCGCGCGGCTCGTCCTCATCTTCGACCGCCGCCAGCCATGGCAGCGGCTCGTCATAGGCCCGGTCGTCGCTCATCTCTCAGCGCATCTCCTCCGTGGCGGCGACGCCCATCAAGGCGAGGCCACTGCGAATAACCTGCGCGATCCCCAAGGCGAGTTCCAGCCGCGCCCGAGAAAGCTGTGGATTTTTTTCGAGCAGGAAACGGCGTTCCGGATCGTCGTTCCCGCGGTTCCACAAAGCGTGGAATTCGGCGGCCAGGTCGTAGAGATAGAAGGCGATCCGGTGCGGCTCGTGCGCCAACGCCGCGCCTTCCAGCACGCGCGGATATTGCGCCGCGCGCTTCACCAGCGCGAGTTCCTCGTCATCCAGCAACGAAAGGTCGGCAGGCTGCGCAAGATCGACGCCCGCCTCGGCCGCCTTGCGCTTGAGCGAACTCACGCGCGCATGGGCGTATTGAACGTAGAAGACCGGATTGTCCTTGGATGCCTCGACCACCTTGGCGAAATCGAAATCCATCTGCGCGTCGTTCTTGCGCGTCAGCATGGTGAAGCGGACGACGTCCTTGCCGACTTCCTCCACGACCTCCGCCAGCGTGACGAAGCTGCCCGAACGCTTGGACATCTTGACCAGCTCGCCATTGCGCAGGAGGCGGACCATCTGGACCAGCTTGACGTCCAGCGTCGGGCGACCGGCGAGCGCTTCGACGGCAGCCTGCGTGCGCTTCACGGTTCCGGCGTGGTCGGCGCCCCAGATATTGACCAGCTCGCGCGAATTCTCGAGCTTCTGCATGTGATAGGCCGTGTCGGCGGCGAAGTAGGTCCAGCTGCCGTCCGGCTTCTTGATCGCGCGATCCTGATCGTCGCCGAATTCGGTCGAACGAAACAGCAGAAGCTCCTGCGGTCGCCATTCTTCAACGGTCTTGCCGCGCGGTGGGGGCAAGGTGCCGCGATAGACGAAGCCCTTGTCGTTGAGCACGCCTAGCGCGCGATCGACGGCGCCCGATTCCTGCACTTCCCGTTCCGATGCGAACAGGTCGTGGTGAACGCCAAGCAGGCCGAGATCGCGCCTGATCAGGTCGAGCATCGCATCGACCGAGCGACGCTTGAAGAGCTCGAGCCACTCGCTCTCCGGCGCGTCAACGTAGCGGTCGCCAAATTCCGCGGCGAGCGTCGCGCCGACCGGCTTCAGATAATCCCCGGGGTAGAAGCCTTCGGCGATCTCGCCGATGTCCTCGCCCACCGCCTCGCGGTACCGCAGGTGCACCGAGCGGGCGAGCGTATCGACCTGGGCGCCGGCGTCATTGACGTAATATTCCTTGGTGACGCGGAAGCCCGCGGCCTCAAGCAGTCGCGCGAGGCTGTCCCCCACCACCGCGCCGCGGCAATGCCCCATGTGCAGCGGTCCCGTCGGGTTGGCCGAGACATATTCGACGTTGACCCGCTCGTTATTGCCGACCGTCGACAGGCCGTAGCGCTCACCCTGCGACAGGACCGTCCGCAACTCGTCCCGCCACGCATTGGCGTTCAGGCGAAGGTTGATGAAGCCGGGTCCGGCGATATCGACGGAAGCCACCGCTGGCAGCGCCGCCAGCTTGGCTTTGATCAGCTCGGCCAGCGCGCGCGGGTTGGTGCCCGCCACCTTGGCCATCACCATCGCGGCATTAATCGCGAGGTCGCCGTGCGACGGATCGCGGGGCGGTTCGACTGTCACGTTCTTGCGATCGAGACCGGCCGGCAAGGCGCCGTCCGTCACGAGATCGTCGAGCACTCCGTCGAGGAGCGCGGCATATTGGGCGTAGAGGCTCAAGTCGCTTTCACCGAAACAGGAAAGCGGCGCGTCTAGCGCAGCCGTCGCTGCGCGTCACCCGTCAGGTCAACGACGTCGATACCGGCACTTGGCTTCCCAGCTCATGCGGGCTTCTCCGCTTGCCGGCACCGCGGTCGCCGCGCGGCACTGGGCGTCAGTGGCCTGTTCACGCGCGGCGGTCGCGGCCGCCAACGCATTGATGAAGGCGGCATTGCGTTCTTCCGGCGAAACCGCGGCCGGCGATCCATCGAGCGCGAGCAAATGCGATTCCGGATCGGACAGGCGGGTCACGACCAGCGGCTCACCCGCGGCGGCCATGCTCGACCCAAGCGCCGCCGAGAGCGCCACTGCCGAAAGTTTCTGCCAATACCCCACGACGCCACCATCGCCGCGAGCGGTTAAGAAATCCCGACCGTCAGAAATGGTTGGCGGGCAGCGTCACCGGGCCGATCAGCTCTTCATGCCGGGCGATGGCGAAACGATCCGTCATGCCCGCCACGAAATCGCCAATCGTCCGCACCTGCTGAATGTCATCCTCCCCGCCGCGCCACCAATCAGGGAGCAGGCCAGGATCGGCGCGATAGGCTGCGGCGAGATTGGCGACCACACGCTCGGCCTCGGCCCGGATCGGCTGGAGTTCGGGCAGGCCGTAGAGCCGTTGATAGAGGAAGCGCTTTAGCTTGCGCTCCTGATCGGCAACGTTTTGCGAGAAGCCGGACAGCTGGCGGCCGGACCGACGGATATCGTCGATCGATGAAATGCCATTGTTGATCACCCGGCGCTCGGTCTCGTCCAGCACGTCACCGACCATGAAGCCAATGAGGTCGCGGACCAGAGCCCGTTGCTTCTTCTCGACAGCCAGATCGGGATAGCGTCGCTCGATCGCTTCCCACAGCGGGCGGATCAGCGGCTGGTCGATCAGCTCGTCGAGGTGGAGCAAGCCGGCGCGGAGCCCATCGTCGATATCGTGGGCATCGTAGGCAATGTCGTCGGATATTGCAGCCACCTGCGCTTCGAGGCTGGGCCAACTGTCGAGTTCCAGGTCCCATTGCTCGTTCGTCTGGCGCATTGCCCATGTCGGATCGGTCACCGGACCGTTGTGCTTCGCCAGCCCTTCCAGGGCTTCCCAGCTGAGGTTTAATCCTTCGAATTCCGGATAGGGCGTCTCGAGCCGGGTAAGGATGCGAACCGTGTGGGCGTTGTGGTCGAAGCCGCCGGCATCGCTCATGGCAGCGCTCAGCGCGTCCTCCCCGGCGTGACCGAAGGGCGGATGGCCGAGGTCGTGGGCAAGGCACAGCGCCTCGGTCAGGTCTTCGTTCAGGCCGAGCGCCCGGGCCATGGTGCGGCCGATCTGGGCCACCTCCAGGCTGTGGGTCAGGCGAACCCGATAGTGATCGCCGTCAGGGGCAACGAACACCTGGGTCTTGTGACGCAGGCGGCGAAAGGCGACCGAGTGAATGATGCGATCGCGGTCACGCTGGAAGATGTCGCGAGGTCCGCGAGGACCGGCATTGCTTTCCGGATGGAACCGGCCACGCGATCTCGCGGGATTGGCGGCGATCGCTGGGGGCAGGTTCATCACATTGCGAGTGGCGCAATCCGATCGGTTTGGGAATTGGTAAAACGGAACGAGGTGATGCCCACCGTGTCCAGATCCTCGGCGAGAATTTGAGCGTCGGACGCACCGCGGAATGGACCGATCAGCAGACGGGCGCGGTCGGCGCTGCGCGCCACATAGGGTTTGATGTCCTTGAATATGTCGGGGTTCTGCGACTTCATCCGCTGAAAGCGCCCGGTGAAGTCGTCGACATTCTGACCGCTGGCGAGTTGAAGCCAAATCTTCGATTGAGCTGGAGCAGGCCGAACCGCGGCCGCGGGCCGGCTGTAGGAGGCTTGAACGACGGGTTGCGGCGTCTGCCCGGCCGGCTGCACGGCTTGCTGCGGCGTGGTCAGCAAGGCATCGATGCCGGACAGACGATCGCCGCCGCCATTGCCCGCCACGACGTAGGAGCCGGCATCGGGAACGATCCCGAGATTGACGGCGGCGGCGCGCTGCCCCGCGGTAAGGCTGGGCAGCCGCTGAATGAAGGGGGCCACGCCCGCCGACTGGCCGGGCATCACCGCGTTGATGGCGCGGATGGCGGAATTCGGATCGCCGGTCAGGGCGAGCACGAAAGCGCGGACACGGGCAACGCCGGGATCGCCCTTGGCGGACAGGGGAGCGAGCGTCTGCAGCGCGCCGTTGCGATCGCCGCTGATGGCGAGGCTGAGTGCCAAGCGGCGGCGGGTCTCGTCGGAATCGCGGCCGCTGAGCGCGGCGCGATAGTCGGCCTGCGCCTGCGTTTGCTGGCCAAGAAGGTCGTAGGCGAGGCCGCGGTCGCAACCGAAGGCGGACAGCGGCAGGCCGAGTTCCTGGGCCCGTTTGAAGTAAGGCAGCGCGGCCTGCGGATCGCCATTGGCGACCGACACCGCGCCCATGCCGGCTTGGGGCAGCGAGCTGCGCGGATTGACCTCGTCAGCACGAGCGAAGAAGCCGGCCGCGGCCTGCGCATCGCCCATTTCGAGCGCGGCCTTGCCGGCGCCGATCAGGGTCTCGAAATCCTTGGGGTCCGTGGCGAGCGTCCGGACGTAGCGGGCGAGCGCGGTCGCCGGGCTTTCGTTATAGGGCGAATAGCTGCCCTGCGCCGACGCCATGCTGGCGAGCGAGGCCGCAAGCAGTGCCGTCGCCAATCGAATTTTCACGGATCCCCGCATCATCCCTCCCCGGATGGCGCATGGAATCTTGCCGGAAGCTTTCTGGCTAGAGGGTTTACGGTGAGCCGTTAGTAGGAGCGGTTCACCCGAACGAAAAAGGGCGGCCCAAGCGGGCCGCCCTCTTCGCATGGCCGCGAAGGCCTATTGGTTGTTCTGGCGGTTGAGAAAGCGCGGAATGTCGATCGGGGCGCGGTCTTCCGGCGCATCTTCGTCGATCTGCGCCTTCGGAGCGCCGCGAGCGATGTTGGACATGCGCTCGAACAAAGTGCCGCCGCCATCGGCCGGAGCGGCGATTTCGTCCTCGTCGGTCGGCGGCGCAATCGGCGGCGTGCCCACCGGGCTGGTCAGGATGTCGTCGGCGCCAAGCAGCAGCTCGTCGTCACCGTCCCCGGCGGTCGGCTCGCTCGGCATCGGCGCTGCGTCGGTTTCGGCAATCGGCTCCGCCACCGGCTTGATCGGCGCCGGATGCGCGGTCACGGTGCGGGCCGGGAAGCTGAACACCTTGCCCGGTGCCGGCTGCGCGCCGACCTCGGCCTCGATGCCAGTCGCGACCACCGACACGCGGATCTTGCCGCCGAGATCGTTGTTGAAGGCCGAACCCCAGATGATGTTGGCGTCGGGATCGACCAGTTCCTTGATGTGGCTGGCAGCCTCGTCGACCTCCATCAGGCGCATGTCCTCGCCGCCGGTGATCGAGATGATCACGCCCTTGGCGCCCTTCATGCTGACGCCGTCGAGCAGCGGGTTG
>Ga0207657_10007045_pt1 | contig 11553 bp, 8 predicted proteins | sample KBSC33metaG_FD_184316 | JGI IMG/M metagenome (GOLD analysis project Ga0207657, IMG submission 184316) | Corn rhizosphere microbial communities from Kellogg Biological Station, Michigan, USA - KBS C3-3 metaG (SPAdes) (version 2) | ecosystem: Host-associated > Plants > Roots > Rhizosphere > Soil ...
TTACGCAACCCACCGGGCGGACGGTACCGGCGAGCTTGCCGAAGTCCTGGCCTCCCTGCACGAGTCAGCGGCCATCCTCGTTTAGCTCCTGCTCCCGCACCTTTTGCAGGTCCATGTCCGCTTCTCCACATGGAAGAGTGTGGATATGGAAACCGCTGACCGAATCTGGATTGCTCCCGGCTTTCTGATGTCCCTATGGGACCTTACAAAGTCGGCCTGGCTAAAAGATGTGTCCGGAAGCACCGTCCAGAGCCCTCACCTAGTGGTTGTAGAGGGCGGACTGTGGAACCACACCGAGACACTTAAAGAGTCAGCTTAGCCTCGAAGCTAAGGAATAAGTGCAACAGGGTAATGCGATAGCCGCTGTAGTGCTCCCAGGATGAAAGCTCGTCTTGCGCAGGACTGCACAACAATCGGCGCATTTGGTTAAGGTTCGGTTCAAATGTGGGCGGCTTGTGGAAAACTTGTCTCGGCCTCTAACATCCCGGTTTTATTACTGTACTTGGACCACAACAAAACCTTAACGCCACAAGGATCGCACTCTCACCCCCTCCAGGTGATATCATTGCCATAGAAAGCTACCCCTGATTTTTGGGGGCTTTGCCACTCCTGCTGTCGCGGGGTGAGATGAGGGGGATAATGAAATCTATTCACGTTAGAAATGTCGCGCTTGCGGCGATGGCGGCTCTGTCTGCCTCGTCCTTCGCGGTGACCGTCAATCCTTACACCGTATATCGCGGTACGACTGCGAACGGGTTTATTGCCTATCCGATCGGCGAAACTCAGCCAATCACCGCTGCAACCACGGGTGCCGTGACTCGCGATCCGGGCGCCTATGCGATGAGCCCGCACCGCGTGACCTCTGCGGGCGTCACGACGCTCTACGGCGCTGTCATTAGCGACGGCACGTTTGATACCGCGGCGGGCACCGCCTTCGGCGGCAATTTCGGCCAGTACGATGCGATCGGTTACGTGATGTCGTACTCGAGCGCAGGCGGACCTCTAACCGTCACTCGCAACCTGGTCGCCAGCGCAACCGGCAACAGCGCGAGCAACACGGGCCTGTGCAATGAGATGGCTGTCGGCTCGCTCGACGACGCGGGCAACATCGCTCTCAAGGTCATGATGAGCACAGGGGGCACCAATGCGTTCGGTCTCATCCCGGCCAGTTCTCCGCTGACTACTGCTTTCACCACCAGCTACTCGACGCCTTCCAATCCCAGTCAGTGGTCCCTGATCGCAACGTCCAGTTCCAGCACCAGCCTTCAATCAGTCGGATCGCTGAATGACTGGGCTTTCTCAGGCACATTCCTTAAACAGGTCATCGCCGGCAGCCCGACATCGACGAACGACGGCAGCGCCTACACCCCGCATGGCCGGGTGCTGGCTCTTATCACAGCGACCACCTACGACAACCGCGGATCCGTGACGTACAACGATCGCGCTGGCTTGGCCGCAGTCCTTCGCACAAAGAGCCGAACCTTCACCGTCGGCACGAACACCTTTACGACTAGCCACGTGACCGCAGTTGCGATCTATAAGGTCACCTTTGACGGCAGCGGCAATCCGGTCCTTAACGACCTCACGGGAGCGCCGTCCATCGCGGGAACCGAAATCACTCTTCCGCAGGGCGTCTATTCTGAGAACAATCCATCGTCTGACCTAACGCGTGTCGACCTCTGCGGCACAAACTACTTCAGCTCGACAGGATTCGTCGGACCGGCTCAAATCTCGATGAACGATAAGGGCGACATTGCTCTGGCCGCATGCGCCTCGAACATTGACGACGCCACGGACAGTAACCAGAGCCAGGAGCGAGGCTACCGCCAGCTAAAGCGGATCATCATGAACCGCTACAACGGAAGCAACGGCTACACCGGATGGCTAACCGTCGCCTCCTCGGGAACTTATTCCCAGACCGTCGATGGCAGCGGCAATCTCCTGATTACCCCTGGCACCGGCACCTTCGTGACCTACAACCCGCTTCTCCCGAACGAGGATTCGACCGGTGCGGCGATCGGTCTGGGCAACCCGTCGATTGACAACAACGACAACGTGTACTTTGCGGCTTGCTATAAGGCTGTTGTGTTCGCTGCCGGCGGCACCGCGGTCGACACGGCAATCTTCAAGGGTTACATAGCGGCCCCAAATCAGTACGTGACCGCGAAGGTCATTGCGGAGAACGACACGATCACTGATCCGATCAGTGGAACCTCGCGCAAGGTTACGTTCCTGCCGCTCGCGGTGGCGACGAGCTCGCTCTCGAACACGAACATTAAGTTCCCCAACGCGAACTCGTTCGGTGTCAACAGCGCCCTCAAGGACGGCGGCGGACTCCTGGTTACGCTGAAGCTCACGGATCCGGCGGACGACCCCAACAACCCTGCGCTTCCGACTCGATGGACGACGATCTTCGTCACCACGAAGCCACAGACTCCGATCAAGGTTCCTGTTGGCTCACGAGGAACCTCCGCGGGTTCCACCAGCGTCGGCGGCTAATTCCGATCACCAATAAAGAGGGGCCGAGCCGAATGGCTCGGCCCCTCTTTTACTTTGCTTAAACTGAGTGGATCGGGAAATGCTTGGTCAAGGCCACAACCTCTTCGCGGACGGACTCGATGACTGCAGAGTCCTCGTGCGCGTGGAGCACCCGAGCGATGAGTGAAGCGATCTGAGCCATTTCCGCTTCGCCCATGCCGCGGGTTGTAACCGCAGGCGTGCCTAGCCGGATGCCGCTCGTCACGAAGGGCTTCTCGGGGTCGTTGGGTATCGCGTTCTTGTTGGTGGTAATGTTCGCCTCGTCCAGAACGGCTTGAGCGATCTTGCCTGTTACGCCGAACGGCCGCAGGTCTACAAGCATGAGGTGCGAGTCGGTTCCGCCGCTTACAATTCGGAAACCTTCCTTTGTCATCGCCTCTGCCAACGCAGCAGCGTTCTTGCGGATCTGCGCTTGATAGTGCTTGAAGTCCGGACGCAGAGCCTCACCAAAGGCGACCGCCTTGGCCGCAATGACGTGCATGAGCGGACCACCCTGTATGCCAGGGAAGACGGACATCTGAATCGGCTTGGTGTACTCCTCCTTGTTCCAGAGGATCATGCCGCCTCGTGGACCGCGAATCGACTTGTGAGTCGTGCTGGCTACCACATCGCAGAAAGGCACAGGGTTTGGATATTCCCCCGCGGCGATCAGGCCAGAGTAGTGGGCCATGTCGCAAAAGTGCAGCGCCCCGACCTCGTCCGCGATCTTCCGAATGCGTGGGAAGTCGAATCGTCGGGAGTAGGCCGTCGCACCGGAGACGATCAGCTTGGGCCGGTTCTCTTTCGCGAGGCGCTCGAATTCGTCGTAGTCGATCAGTTCTGTGTCCTTGTCGACTCCATACGGCACCACGTTATAGAGCTGCCCAGTGAAATTGACAGGGGAGCCATGAGTGAGGTGACCGCCGTGGGCAAGGTTCATCGCCATGATGGTGTCCCCAGGCTTCAGAAAGGCAAAGTACACCGCCATGTTGGCCTGAGCGCCGGAGTGGGGCTGCACGTTCGCGTACCCAGATCCGTAAATCTGTTTCACGCGATCGATGGCCAGCTGTTCGACCTCGTCCACGACCTCGCAGCCGCCGTAATAGCGCTTGCCCGGATACCCTTCCGCGTACTTGTCCGTGAGCACGGACATCATCGCTTGGCGCACGGCCAAGCTGGCAATGTTCTCGCTGGCAATTAGCTCGAGGTTGTTTTCTTGCCGCCGCTCTTCCCTCCTGATCAGGTCAAAGATCGCGGGATCGGATTGCTCGAGCGGAACGCGATGCGACGATGCAGGCGCGGTGACGGGGGACATAGCCCATTATAGAACCCTCAAGCTAGTGAGCGGCAGCGTGGTGCGGCTTCAGGGGATTTGCTGAAGGTCCACCCTTCTCCGCCGTCAAAAGCGTGTGCGCGGCAGGGGGATTCGAGGTGACGAGCACGTGTTGGGGAAGTTCGGCAAGCATCTCGGATGAAGACTTGAATCGATACCCCTTTTCGGTCAGCCGCTGAAGTATTTCCGGCAGCGCATCCGCGGTGACCGGTATGTCGTGGAGCAGGATGATCTCTCCGTTCTTGACTCGACCGATGATCCGGTCCGCAATGAGGTGCGGATCCAGATTTGGGTTCGGCTTGGGGAACGGGTGCAGCAAAGTGCGGTCGGCTGGCACAAAATCCTTGGCGGCCAAGTTCCAGTCGATGCACGTGTAGCCCATCGCCTTAACCACCTTCAGAACGGTGGGGTTGAAACGCATCCCTGGCGGACGCATGAGCTTCGTTTCGCGACCGGTCGCTTTGACGATGTTGGCGTCGCATTCGGCCAACTCTCGGCGGATCTGGTCTTCCGTCAATTTGTCGAGCCGTTGGTGGTCTTGCGTATGGTTCCCAATCTCATGGCCTTCGGCGAGGATGCGTCGAACCAGGTCGGGGTGCGCTTTAACCTGCTTGCCGACCAAGAAGAACGTCGCCTTCACGTGGTATTTCTTGAGCGTGTCGAGGATTCTTGGCAAAGAGGCGGGATGGGGACCATCATCGATGGTCAGCAGGAGGTCGGGGTACTCACGGCTGCCGCGCTTGAAGATAGCAGTCTTTGCGTCGAAGAGGTCCTCGCCTGTGCCGCGATCGTGCCAATACTTAGGGCTGAAGACGTTCCGTAGTCCGTCAAATTTGTCCCGAGCCCAATACAGAGTGCTTCCAACGATCAGCACCGCCGCACCAACGTAGATGCCTGCTCGCAGTCGGGAATTAGAATTGGACATCGGCAAGCCTCAGTGGACGATCAGTTCAGTGTGGCATAAGCCCTGCCGGTCTGTCCTGATTTCGCGCAGAAACGGGAGCCTGTAGAAGGGCTCCCGTTTAATACTAACATCGGGATTGTCCCCGAGTTCCAGAAGGGCTTACTTGCCTTTGTTCATCTGGTTGCCGTAACGGCGCATGAACTTCTCGACGCGACCGGCGGTATCCACAAGCCGCTTCTGGCCCGTGTAGAAGGGGTGCGTGAAGGCGGAGATTTCGACGTTCACAACGTAGTGGTCGACACCGTCGATGTTGCGGGTCTGGTTAGTCTTCGAGGTCGATATGCCGGTCCATTGATGCTCGCCGTCGACGAACAGAACCGGATAGACCTTCGGATGAATTGCTTCTTTCATTTCAAAACCTGTATGAACTAGAGATTATAACATGTCGGCGGCCATTCTGGCAAACCCTTAAGGGCTGCAAGGAAAAGCGCCGACCGCGTTTCCGCGGTCGGCGCTTCAGAGCCGGCATAGGCCAGCGGGTTAGCTGACTTAGGCCTTCTTGTTGCGGCGGCGAAGCATAGCAGCAACGCCGAGTCCAAGAGCAGCCATCGTCGCGGGCTCAGGCACGGCCTGGGACTTCACGCCTTGCGAGACGTCCCAAATTCCGCCACCCTCGAGGTTGTCGCCGGAGATCGCTTCCATCGTGAAGCCATTCGCCGGGTCGGCCAGGTAGGACTTGTTGTCGTGCAACGGGGTGCCGACGCCGTTCGTGCCCGAGGTGGTCGTCACGAAGGACTGACCGCCGCCAACCGCACTGCGGTCGAGAGCGAACGCGAGCCAGTACTGGCCGGCGGCGAGGTTGATGCTCAGACCGTCCGCCGAGTAGGTGTACTCGGTAATGCCGAGGACCGAGCGACCGGAGGCGACGTGGGTGACGCCAGCCAGGTTGCCAGAAGCAACCGTGGTTCCAGCGACGCCCTGGCTGACGCCGGAGCGGATCTCATAGTAGCCTGCGGACGCGAAGCCGTTCTGAGCTGCGCCCGAGTCCACCATGTTGACGAACAGACCGCTGATCGTCCCACCGGCGAAGTTGAAGTTGTCGAAAACGAGCGAGTTCGCAACCGAACCGCCGTGCTGGTCGTTGACGGCATCTCGGCCATCGGCGTCTCCGCCATAGAAAACAACCTGAGCGTTAGCGGAGGCCGCTACGACACCCAAAGCAAATAACAGAATTTTCTTCATTGCATACCCTCACATACTTTGCCTTCTGGGTCTCAGGGGCGCTGGCTAGGCTTCCCTTCGCCTTCAAAGGCAGGCATACCGACTCAAAGTGAAACGCATCTAAGAGGGGATTCTTATGTTACGTCCAATAGGACATTGTCGCTGGATCGAATATTTGTGACGCGAATGCGCGGAGAAGGTGTGAACCAAGCAATTTCGCGAGGATCGCCGCACCGTTGTCTTGGAGTTTTAGAGTGGTGCCGGGTCGGCAGCTAGGCAGCGTCTACCCCCTTCCGCCGGAACAGGCGACGCGCCTGGGGCCGTCGCGGGGGACGTGCCCGGGATCGACTGCAATACACCATGACTCCATCACTCCGATGTTTTTGGAGGTTCCTTTCCATTTCACCGGGCGCGCTTCACACGTAAAAATCGGCTGTGGACAAAGTCCACAGCCGATTTCGGATTACCGGCAGTCGCCGGCGGTCGAGAAGGGTGTTTAGGCCTTCTTGTTGCGGCGGCGAAGCATAGCAGCAACGCCAAGTCCAAGAGCAGCCATCGTCGCGGGCTCAGGCACGGCCTGAGACTTCACGCCCTGGGACATGTCCCAAATTCCGCCACCCTCGAGGTTGTCGCCGGAGATCGCTTCCATCGTGAAGCCATTCGCCGGGTCGGCGAGGTAGGACTTGTTGTCGTGCAACGGGGTGCCGACGCCGTTCGTACCCGAGGTGGTCGTCACGAAGGACTGACCGCCACCAACCGCACTGCGGTCGAGAGCGAACGCAAGCCAGTACTGGCCGGCGCCGAGGTTGATGCTCAGACCGTCCGCCGAGTAGGTGTACTCGGTAATGCCGAGGACCGAGCGGCCACTGGCGACGTGGGTGACGCCAGCCAGGTTGCCAGAAGCAACCGTGGTTCCAGCGACGCCCTGGCTGACGCCGGTGCGGATCTCATAGTAGCCCGCGGTCGCAAAGCCGTTCTGAGCTGCGCCCGAGTCCACCATGTTGACGAACAGACCGCTGATCGTCCCTCCGGCGAAGTTGAAGTTGTCGAAAACGAGCGAGTTAGCAACCGCACCACCGTGCTGGTCGTTGACGGCGTCGCGGCCATCGGCGTCTCCGCCGTAGAACACAACCTGAGCGTTAGCGGCGCCAGCCACGGCGACGAGAGCAAAAAGTAGAATTTTCTTCATTCGAATCCCCTCACTAGATGCCGACCCTTGAGTGTCGGCACAATTGATCTTGCTTGCAGTTAATCTGCATGCCGAAATCCAGATTCATTAAACACCAATTCCTTCGAAACTTGATCAGCAAAACTGCTAGCCTTTTGCTAAATTCTTCTGAAAATTGCCTGTGGAATGAAGTTGTCTCTGGATCGACGAGCAGATTAAACGAAGTGGCCCCGAGCAGATTGCGCGGGGCCACACCATCTGCACCGAGTCGGACGAACCGACTCGGTGGATTGTTCCTTAGCCTCGGTTTGTGGCGAAGCAGATGGACGGCGAGAAGTTCTCGGGTCCGTACTGATCGGCATCCACATAGAGGAGGTTGACCGTGAGCTTCCAACCGAGAAGGCTCGGAAGGAGCTGCTTCACGCCAACGCGAACGTTGACGTTGTTGCTGCCATTCACGTAGTTCGGGATCGTCGCGAGGTTGCCCGAAGGACCTGCGAGGAACGTGGTGTTGCCCGACCACACAGGGCTGATCGTCTGGATCCAGTCACCATCCGTGCCACCCGGGAAGTTGGAGTTCTTCGCCGGAGCCGAATACACCGCGTCATAGGAACCCGAGGTGTTGTTCAGCAGCGACACCGAGAAGGTGCTGCTGGCAAGCGGAGTGGCGTTGGCCTTGGCGACGAGCATAACCTTCAACACGTTCAGGTTGGCAGTCGCATAGGTCGCCGGCACATTGCAGGTAACCGTGATCTCAGCATTGTTGCGCGAGAGCAGGGACTGCAGGGCCTGGGTGACCTGGACACTGCTGCCCGCGGTACCCGTCAGGTTGGCCACGTTGACCGCAGAGCCAATCGTCGTGCCGCGAGTAACGGTGCCGGCGGTCGCGAGGCCGTAAACGCTGCTGCCCCAATCGAACACGTAGGTCGTGCCCTGGCTACCGGTGGAACCGTTGCCATCGCTGAACGACCAGCGGCCGGCGAGACCCGGGTTGTTGCCCTGGGTTCCCCACCACTCCGGCTGAACGCTCGTCGCATAGACGAGGCTCGGCGACGTGGCGTTGGCGAAGACAACCTGGTACCAACCGTCGGTGCCCGTCGGCATCGTGAAGCCGGCGCCGCTGTTAAGCGTCGAAGTGTCCGGATTCATGCGGTAGGTGCCAGCTGTGAGCGGCGTAGCGAACGTGTAGATAACGCCCGTGTTGCCGGCAGCCGGAACCGTCGTCGGGCTCGTGGGAGCCGTCGGGTTGCTGATCTCGTTGAAGCTGTCGTTGTACGTGAAGAACTCGATGGAGGCAACCGAAGTGCTCGTCGAGTTCACGCGGAACAGGAAGTCGATGTTGTCAGCCGCGACACCCGCAGTGCGGAAGCGGTTGACGTGATGGATCGAATTCGGATAGTCGAACGTGTCGCCGAGATACCAGCGGTAGCCGCTAACATCATCTCCACCAAGGGAGTTCGGGAACGCTTCGGTCTTGTACTGACCTTCACCCGGCAGGGTTGGGTCGGCCGCAGATCCCTCATAGGCGTCGTACTGAGCGTTCGCTCGAGCCATCTTGCGGAACGGCGACTCTACGTACGGCATCTTCGGACCCAGCGGGATGATGGTCTTGCCATTATCCGGGGTCATAACTTCCTGGTAGTAAGCCGGGACGACCGTCTTGACGGCTGCGGTGTCAAGAATCGGCTTCACAGGGCGAGAAGCCTTGGGAACCGAAGCCATGCCGAAGACGCACATCGCCATTGCCGACACGACGACAATCGATTTATAAGAATTGTTCAAGTGTAACTCCTCCCTCGAAATCGTTCGATACGCTCCCGAACTCCCCGAAACATTCGGCGGACGGACGCGGACTCGACGACAATTCGAGACTGCTTCTGCTCCAAGCCGCGTCATGAAACGCAGCAATGGGCGCGGAAGCTGTACAAGAACGAGTATATAGCTGAATTTTGTTCTGGAGAAAGCACAAATCTCTTTTTTGCACCATTAAGGTCGCATAGCTAGTAAAGGTGCTTGGCTGATTCAATGGACCTTAACAAGAGAGGCAATAACAATTACCGGGCAATAAATTTTTAACTGCAAAAAAACAAAAAAACGCCGGAATCGCATCTCTGCGACTCCGGCGCGTGCGATCTTAGAGCCTCTTAGTTAGAGAAGCCCATGCTGGGAACGCGAGGATAGGGACCGAAGTTTCCGGCCTCGACGTAGAGCAGGTTGATCGTAAGCTTCCATCCGAGAAGGCTCGGAAGGAGTTGCTTGACCCCGACTCGGACATCGACCGCACGCTTGGCGTTCGCATCCGTGTACAGGTAGTCCGAAGGCTTGCCAAGAGCATCGTAAGGAGCGGGGAACTGCGGTTGGCCGGCAGTGCCGTTCGTGTAGTTGGTCTTGTCGTAGCTCGGACCGGCGGTGGTGATCCAGTCGCCGAAGCCGTTCGGGCCGCCAGCATTCTTCGCTGGTGCCGTGTAAACGGCGTCGAACGATCCGCTAACCTGGTTCTTCAGTGAGACGCTAAACGTGCTGGTGGCGAGTGGCGTCGCGTTGGCTTTAGCAACGAGAACCGGGCGAAGCTGGTTCAGCGAAGTCGAAGCAATCGCTCCCGTATCCGCAGCACCTGCCGCGGTCGTCGATCCACCGGCAAAGAAGTTGCAGCTCACCGTAACTTCCGCGTTGTTGCGCGAAAGAAGCGACTGCAACGCCTGGGTGACGGTGAACGCCGAACCCGCGGTTGCTCGCATGTTGGCAAGCATTGTCGCGTCAAGCGGTGTTCCCACTGCGGGGTTGCTTCCACGGGTGACCGTGCCAGAGGTCGGCACGCCATAAAGCGGAGGCGCAAAGTCCGAGAAGAACGTGCTGCCGTAGCTCGCACCCGCGAACGAGCCATCCTTGAGGATGTAGCGGCCGTTCATGGAAGGATTCATTCCCTGCGTAGACCACCAACCCGGCGCCACCCACGAAGCGTAGTTAGCCGAGGTCAGGCCCGCGGTGGGATCCGTGTTGCAGAAGACCTGCTGGAACCATCCGTCGGATCCAGTCGGCATCGCGAGGGGAGCTCCGGGGAAACTGCCGCTCAGGTGCCAGAAGCCTGCGGTGATCGGCGTCGAGAAGTGAAGCAGCACGCCAGTGTTGCTGAGCGTGGGCACCGCTCCGGCGGCCTGCGTCTGGATGATGGTCGGGTCGACCACTTCATTCATCGTATCGTTGTAGGTGGCAAGGAGAACATAGTTCAGGTCCGTGCTGCCCGTGTTGACGTTCGTCACGTTGTCCCATGAAGTGGCGCTCTGTCCAGATCCATTGACCTTGTTGAAGTGCGACCATGCATTCGCCATGTGAATGGGATTGCCGCCGCTCGTGAGCGTCCATCGGGACCCTGGAGTGCCGCCGCCCGAGTAAGGGAAGGCTGCGGTGTTGTACTTGCCGTCGGTTGCCGTGTAGCCGGCCCCGAAATCCTTGCCTTCATAAGCGTCCGTCAGATCGGTCGTCGCGAAGCGATGCTGGAAGTTCGCGTAAATGCGGCCACCGAGAGGCATCCAGTGCTTGCCGCCGTCGGCCGTGATCACGGGCTGGTACCAATCAACCGGTGGGCCCTGCTTGATCTGGTCAGCCGGAATAGGCTTCCAATCAAGGTTGGCGTTGTCCGGGATGGCCGCCATGCTCGCACTCGCGAGCGCACCCGAAGTTAGGGTTATTAAAAGTTTTTGAACGTTTTTCAATGAGACTCCTCCCTCGATCCCCGGTAAAGCCGCCCAAGAGCAGCCGCAGGCTGACCGAGTCCATTCGGCAAACATTTAACAAACATTTGCCAGCGATCAAGTTTAAAGCAACGCGAATGCAGAGGCATCAAAATTATTGCGATAATTTTGTCAATAGTGTAGCTAACTAGTACTTGTACTAGCACTTGGTCTAAACAAAAAGCAGGAGCCGCATGACACGGCTCCTGCAAATGTAAGTTTACAGCCGAAGCTTAGCCGCGGTTGCTGGCGAAGCAGATCGACGGTGAAGTGTTGGAAGGTCCGAAGTCGTACGCATCCACGTACAGGAGGTTGACCGTGAGCTTCCAACCGAGCAGGCTCGGAAGGAGCTGCTTGACGCCGACGCGAACGCCAACGTTGTTGTTCGCATCCACGTAGGCCGGGATTTTGGCTAGGCTGCTGTAGGGTGCAGTCGGAGCCACGTAGGTGCTGCCACTCCAGACCGGGCTGACTGTCTGAATCCAATCTCCATCCGTAGTGTTCGGGAAGTTGGAGTTCTTCGCCGCCGCGGAATACACCGCGTCATACGAGCTGGTGGTCGTGTTCAACAGAGAAACCGTGAAGGTGCTGCTGGCGAGCGGCGTCGCATTCGCCTTCGCGACGAGCATAACCTTCAACTGGTTGAGCGTCGCCGCAGCCGGGGTTCCAGCCGGAAGGG
>Ga0207657_10007046_pt1 | contig 11553 bp, 10 predicted proteins | sample KBSC33metaG_FD_184316 | JGI IMG/M metagenome (GOLD analysis project Ga0207657, IMG submission 184316) | Corn rhizosphere microbial communities from Kellogg Biological Station, Michigan, USA - KBS C3-3 metaG (SPAdes) (version 2) | ecosystem: Host-associated > Plants > Roots > Rhizosphere > Soil ...
GCAACGCGACGCAGCGTCGCCATGACGAGCTGATTGTGATCGACGGCGATGTCGGTCTCCTCGTACACGGGCGCCATCTCGAACTGCGTCGGCGCGACCTCGTTGTGCCGCGTGACGATGGGGACGCCGAGCTTGTACAGCTCGTGCTCCACCTCCGCGATGCACGCCTGCACGCGCTCGGGAATGCCGCCGAAGTAGTGATCCTCGAGCTGCTGGCCACGCGCGGGCGGCGCGCCGACGAGCGTGCGTCCCGCCATCACGAGATCCGGACGCATCGCGAAGAGCGCGCGATCGACGAGGAAGTACTCCTGCTCGGCGCCGAGCGTGGTGTAGACGCGCCGCACGTTGCGATCACCCAGGAGCTCGAGGAGCTCGATCGCGCGCGCCGAGAGGACGTCGGAGCTGCGCAGGAGCGGCGTCATCTCGTCCAGCGCCTCTCCGTTGTAGCCGATGAAGACCGACGGGATGAAGAGCGTGCGCGCCCCCGCGCTCTCGACGATGAAGACCGGGGAGGCCGGGTTCCACGCCGTGTAGCCGCGCGCTTCCCACGTCGCGCGCAGTCCGCCCGAGGGGAAGCTCGATGCGTCCGGCTCACTCTGGATGAGCTGCGCCGCCGAGAACGACTCCATCGGCTCGAGCTCCTCATCGAAGGTGAGGAAGGCGTCGTGCTTCTCGGCGGTGAGCCCCGTCTGCGGCTGGAACCAGTGCGTGAAGTGCGTCACCCCGCGCGAGACCGCCCAATCCTTGATGACCTGCGCGACCGTCGGCGCGATGTCGACGTCGAGCTTCTTCCCCTGGCGGATGGCCTCGAGGAGCGTGCGGTAGACGTCCTTCGGGAGCTTCTCGCGCATCTGTCGCGCGCCGAAGGTGTTGATCCCGAAGTACTCGGAGGTACGCATCGGGGAGGGGATGAGCTCGTCGTCGACGACGCGACTGGCGATCTCCTGGACGGCGAGCTGGCGGGCGGTGGGCATGGTGAGGGGACGGGGGAGGGACAGGGGAGGGACAGGGCTGCAGGGAATAGGTACGGTGCTCGTGACGAATTCGGTGATCTGAATTTCGTGCACACCTTGCACGAATCGCATGTCAATCTGCAAATTTCGGCACCAGAACGCAAGAAATGGAGCCGATATCGTGCAGAAAAGGGAAATTCTAGAGATCGCCGCCAAACAGAAGGTGCGGTTCCTGCGGCTCCAGTTCACCGACATCCTCGGCATCAACAAGAACGTCGAGATCCCGGCCTCCCAGTTCGAGAAGGCGCTGGAGGGGGACATCATGTTCGACGGCTCCTCGATCGAGGGGTTCGTCCGGATCGAGGAGTCGGACATGCTCCTCGTCCCCGACCTCTCGACCTTCCAGGTCTTCCCCTTCGGCGACCCCGACGCCCGGGTCGCGCGGCTCATCTGCGACGTCCACACCCCGGACGGCGCCCCGTTCGCCGGCGACCCGCGCGCTGTGCTCAAGCGCGTGCTCGCGCGGGCCGAATCGATGGGGTTCACGATGAACGCCGGGATGGAAGCCGAGTTCTTCATGTTCAAGCCCACTCCCACCGGCGGGGCGACGACGACCACGCACGACGTGGGGAGCTACTTCGATCTCGCCCCAGCCGATCGTGGCGAGGATGCGCGCCGCGCGATCGTGGGCGTGCTGGAGCAGATGGGCTTCGAGGTCGAGGCCGCGCACCATGAGGTCGCGCACGGGCAGCACGAGATCGACTTCCGCTACGCGGATGCGCTCAAGACCGCCGACAACATCGCGACCTTCCGCTTCGTCGTGAAGTACGTCGCGCAGCAGTTCGGGCTCGTCGCGTCGTTCATGCCCAAGCCCATCTTCGGGCAGAGCGGAAGCGGGATGCACACGCACCAGTCCCTCTTCCGCGGGAAGGAGAACGCGTTCTACGACGAGAAGGGCCAGTGGCAGCTGAGCGAGACCGCGCTCTGGTACATCGGCGGCCTGCTGAAGCACGCGCGCGCGTGCACCGCGGTGACGAATCCTCTCGTCAACTCGTACAAGCGACTCGTGCCGGGGTACGAGGCGCCGGTCAACGTCGCGTGGTCGATGCACAATCGCTCGCCGATGCTTCGCATCCCCGCGCGGCGCGGCACCGGGACACGCGTCGAGCACCGCGCGCCGGATCCGGCGGCCAATCCGTACCTCGCGCTCGCGGTGATGCTGGCCGCCGGTCTCGATGGCATCGAGACGCGCGCCGACCATCGCGAGCCGGTGAACGAGAACATCTGGGAGATGTCCCATCGCGAGCGCCGCCGGCTGCGCATCGACGATCTCCCGCACGACCTGAACGAGGCGTGCGACGAGCTCGAGAAGAACGATGTCATCACCGCGGCGCTCGGTGAGCACGTGACGCGACACTTCCTCGCCGCCAAGCGGCAGGAGTGGAGCGACTACATGACGCAGGTCAGCGACTGGGAGCTCGAGAGCTACCTTGCGAAATACTGACCCGTTCCTGTCCTGATTCCGGCTCACGCCTTCGAGTGACACGCCATATGTTCTGGCGTGTCGGGTGGGCGGCGAGTGCCGCGGCATCCCGGTCGCTCGTCGCGACGTCGTGCAGGATCCACCAGGAGAGGGCGATGCGGAATCTCGATTCGGTTGGGGCGCGGACGGTGCGGCTCGCGAGCGCAACCGCCTGCGCGGTGATGCTCGTCGCGATCGCTGCGTGCGGCGGGAGCGATGCAACGGGGCCGGGGACGACGCATCCGTCGCTCGACGCCGCGACGATCGGCACGTCGGCGAACAAGCTGCAGGCGGTCACCTCGCAGCCGGTGCTCGCGGCGATGCTCGCTCAGGGCTCCGCGATCGGGCTCCCGTCGTTCGCGCGCGGCGTCGCACGACTCCCAGGTCTGGTGCCGCGCCTCGCCTCGGGATCGCTGCCGGGCGCATCGCGGCTCGCTCCATCGGCTCGTCTCGCGGGCTCGCCGCTCGCCTCGCGTGTGTCGCCGCGCCTCACGCCGAGCGTCCCGCATGCGACGCTCGGCGATCCGACGGCGCTCATCCCCGACACGCTCCTCGGCAAGACGCTCGTTCCCGACGCGACCGGGGCATTCGCGGTCGATCCGACGCTCACGGGCGCGCCGTCGAACGGCGTGCGATTCATCGTGCGCACGCCGGGGACGACACAGGACATCGGCTACGCGGATCTCACAGAGAGCGTGAGCGGTGCTGCGTCCACGCTCACGCTCGACATCAAGACGCCCGCCGGAGCGGTCGTCATGCACAACGTCGAAGCGATGGCGATCTCCGGCAGCAGCGAGACCGACGCGCTCAGCGGCTATGCCACCAACGGCACGGACCGGATGGACTACGTCGTCAACATCGTGACCACGCCCACCCGCACGACGTCCACGACGACGATCGGCGCGCCAAGCGCCAACGTCGCCGTCGCCGATACGGCGGTGCTCGACGGCATGACGGCCGCGGACGTACACGTGTCGCGCATCACCGTCGGCTCGACCGTCATTCGCATCACCGCGCCGGCCGTCGTCGATGCGCAAAACGGCGGCTACGTCGAGAGCGACACGTCGAAGGTGACGGTGAACGGCGCACCCTTCGCGACGATCGCAATCAGTGCGAGCGGCACCCCGTCCATCACCGCGCCGGACGGCTCCGCGCTCTCCTCGAGCGACATGAGCGCGCTCACCTCTGTCGTGGACATCCTGATCTCCGCGGGGACGCTGATCCTGGCACCCGTCGTCGTCGTGCTCTGGCTCCTCATCGCGACGTCGGCGTACTGACCACCCGTCGCGTCACTCGGCTCACATCGACCACGCCGGGCTCGCCCGCGCGCTGAACGCGCCGATGACGCGCTCACCATCGGCATCGCGGCTCACGCTCGAGATGGTGAGCGTGCCGGCGCGCCCCTCGAGATAGCGCACGCCGGCGTGGTGCGCGTTGGCGCTCCCGGTTGCGTCGTGTGAGCCTGGCGGCGCGCCGAAGACAGCGACGCCGGCACGCGCGGCCACGTTCGTGGTATCGTCGGGCGTCGCAAGCGCTTCGCGAACGGCGTAGCTCCCGTCGCGGAGCGGCGCCCCTTCACGCGCGTACAACGCGACGATCAACATGCGCTCATTCGTCACGTCGTTCGTCACGTCGTTGGTCGCGCTTGCATTGGAGCCGTGTGCCGAGCCCGCGTCCGACGGTGCGCAGGTGAGCTGGTGCAGTGCATATCCGGCTGGCGCGAGATCGGCGACGGCGCCCGCGTCGTAGGTGGTGCGCGGATTGTCGGTGGCCGCGAAGAGCGCCGCGCCGTTCACGAGCACGCGGCACGATCCGTCGGCGAGAAACTCGCCCGAGATGGTGACGCCTGACGCCGTGTCGTCGCGAGGTGGTGCAGCGCATCCCGCCGTTGTCATCGCGTGGATGAGCAGGAGCGCGAGTCCGGGCGCGCTGTGGAGAGGTGAAAAGCGTGAGGCGGTCATGCGCACATGATGCTGCGCATGACCGCCTCGGGACGAATCAGGTCCTGGTGCGTTGTGGCGAAATCGCTCCGCTCAGTCGCCCGTCACTCGTATTCGGCGGCAATCAGTCGGCCGACGTAGATCCCGACGCCCGTTCCAACGATGCTGAGGAGAAACGCCGTCATGGTGCCGACGAGATCCCCGACCCACCACCCCAGCGTGCCGCCGACGACCGAGCCGGCGTATCCAAGGAGCTTCGCCATCGCAAATCCTCCACATGCGCCAGCTCGATGAGGAGCTGGCGATGACCCCACGGTGGACGGAATGTCCGTCCGTATGAGACGCCACGTGAGGGCGTGGCGCAACACTCCGTGGGGTCGACCACAAGGCGCTTCCTACCGATCCTGCCTCATCGCATCGCTCATCGCGGTTTCGTAGGACAGAGCTCGGGACGCTCGGAGAGTGGAAACCGGAGGACGTTGGTGGTATCGAGGCCTGCCGGCTGCTTGTCGCTCGTCGCGGGATCGGAGATCGCGACGACGACGAATGCGGTGCACCCGCTCTTGAATGCGTGTACTGCCGCGCGCGTCGCCGAGCCCTGCGCGGTGCGGTACCAGGCGCGCGCCGCATCCGTCCACATGAAGACGCGATAGGCAGTCGCGCCTGCGCGCGGGGACCAGCTGAGTGTGAAGCCGTACGTGAGCCCATCCGATTCCGCGCGCGGGCCAGGCTGCGCGATCGCGAGACTGTTCGCGAACGCTGGGGTGAACGCTGGAAGTGCCGCGCGCATCGTGACCGCGGGACGCGTGTCCGCCATCTGTGCGCCGGCGAATGCCGGTGCCAGCACGCCCGCGACTGCCGTGAGCAGCGCTCCGCGCGCGAGTACGCGTACTCGCGCGCGGACGAGCGCCGTGCGTGCCGACACCACGCGTGTCACGGCGTGGACGTGGCCGTGCGGCCGCTGGTCGCGTCCGTGACCGTCATGCCGGAGAGCGAGAACGTCAGCTCCTGCTCGCTTCCGTTCGTCGCGGTGACCATGTGATCGCCCGTGAGCGTCGGCGCGTGCGGCACAATGGTGAGCACGGGTTGGCCGGTGGTTCCGGAGGCCACGACGAACGTCGCACTCCGCATCGGCTCGTGATGCTGCGCCGCGTTCATCAGGACCGCTGCATTCTCAGACAATTGCGCGTGAATGGGGAGGAACGTCGTGGTCGGCGCCCCGGTGGTCTCCCCGTGCGTCCCCAGCGGCGCGCGCGCGTCGAAGCCGAAGTCGAGGCTGTGAAAGGCCGGTGACGGAAAGACCGTCTGTGTGCCGACCAGGGTCGCCGTGAAGTACAGATTCACCATCAGGGCATGCGTGGCCAAACCCCCGCTCCCCGACGAGCCGGTCTTCGCGGCGACGACTGCACCGAGCCGAGCACGATGCGCGCGCAGCGCGTCCAGGTCGACGCCAAGGACGCGCGGCGTCGCAAAGGCGATCGAGCGAAGGGCGGTGCGCGACAGGACGACGTGGCTCGTGCCGGAGGGCGCGCCCGACGCTGTACTCGACGTGGGACCTGCGGCCGCGCTAGCGCTCGCGCTCGCGGTCGAGCCCGTGCTGGTCGCGGCAGCCGGATTCGCCCACGCACCCCCGGCGCTACTCGTGGGCACGAATGCTGTCCACGCAGGGCTGACGACTTCGATGGTGACGAACTGGGCTTCCCTGCTCGCCTGGTCGAAGGAACTGGCGACGTGTGCGATGTATGCGGTTCCGAGCGAGAACGCGAGAACCGGCTGCTCCCGTGCGTCGAAGAAGCCGATCGCACCGCTCAACGCCTCATGGTGGTACAGCGCGGTGAGCAGCGGCGCGATGCACGCGGCCGGAACGTCCATTGAGAACGTCCCGACGTCGGCGGGGGCGTTCGGGTCCGTGAGATCGGTGAACTTGAACGCCTTGAACTCGCCGCTCGATGTCGCTCCGCAACTGTTCGTGAACAGTTGCCCCTGCTGAGCGCCCCGCAGGATGAGGCGGATCTCCCCCGTCGTCTGCACGCCCGGGGGAAGTGCGACATGCGGGGCGCGGGTTGCGCCGAGCGTCGCTGCAGCCGCGATGATTCCCGCGAGGACGCGCGCAGCGGTGAAACGCTGTTTCATGCTTGTGATCCGGTGGATGTCGTGGACATGCTTGCTCGTGTGGCGCCTCAGTTCAGCGTGATCATCGATGCGCGATGGCTCAGCGTCGCTCCGGCGGTGACATTGACGTTGCTGGCGCCGGCGACGCTCACGGTCATCCCCTTGAGCGTCAGCCCGTTCGGCGCATGGATCGTCACGCTCCCGGCGCCGCTCGGCGCGAACGCGTAGCCGTCGGCAGTCTTGGTGAAGCCGATCGTCTGCGCCTGATCCTTCTCCACTGCAGCGACGCGCGCGGTGAGTGCGGCGATCTGTGCTCTCAGCTGGTCGACTTCGCCGAGCTGCACCTTGAGCTGGTCGATCGAGCCGAACTCGCGTTTCAGCGCCGGCAGGTCGAAGGCCTCGGCCGCATTGACGCCGAGTTGCGACGTGGTGCCCTTCGTGGTGCCCTGACCGCGCGCGACGCGAAAGGCCTCGAACGTCCCGAGCACCATCGCGACGATCGCGCTCTTGCGATTGAGCAGTCGTGCCATGATTCCTCGTCTCGTGGAGTTCAGCCGATGAGCACGGTCGCGCAGCCGGAGAGAATCCGGCCGCCGTTGCTCGCCTGATCGCCCGCTCGCGCCGCGGGCTTCCCGCCGATGCGCACTGTCTGCGATCCGACGACGATGCTCCCCGGACTCGGTACGGGCGCGGGACCAGCCTGCGCGGTGCACATGCACGCCGATCCAGCGGTCGCGGCCGGCCTCCCCGCGATGAGCACCGTCGGAACACCGGGACCCTGCAGTGTTGCGGGCGGACCGGATGGGCACGTCACGGTGTCGCCGACGCGTGCCGCCTGTGCGTTGGCGACTGTCGTCGGTGCGGTCGCGACGGACATCATGCGCTCCGTGTCATCGTCAGTGTACCACCGCGCTCAGCGCGGCCCAGTCGAATCGCTCGAGCGCGTCGTGCATCACGTGGCTCGGGTAGTCCCCGATCGCGGATGCGTCGTACAACTGCTTGATCGAGAGCGTGATCAGTTGCGGCTCCGTGGGGCGCGTCATGTCGAAGAAGGCAGGGTTCTCGCGGACGATCGCGCGCGCATCCGGCACATCGCGCCCCACGAAGCAGGCGGAGATGTCGTCGCCACCGTGACAGCTCGACTTGCTCAGGTACGCGGGGCTCGCGCGCTCCGCCGGCGACATCCGATCGAGCGCGTTGGTGAGCATCGTCTGGGCCGAGCGTCGCGCGGAATCGGCGACGTGCTGCATGTGCGCCAGCTCCGCGCGCGCATTCGCGGCGGCTGCGGGATTCGACTTCGCCAGCTCGGTGAGGCCGCGCTCGCGCTCTGCCGCGGTGGCCTTCATCATGCTGTCCGCCGTCGCGGCGCCATCGGCGATCTCGCGGGCGAGTGCCTGCAGCACCTCGGCGCGCGAGACGGGGAGACATGGCGGCTGCGACCGATGCGTGATGACGATCGTGCTGTCGAGCATCGGGAAACCGTGAAACGATCCCGTGCGTCGCGGTGCGAAGATGAATCCGAGGTGTCCGTCGAACGGGGGGTCGCCGACGCACACCGTGTGGTTGACGTCGAAGAGCGCCTCGGATGCACTGTTGAAGAAGGCGAGCTTCCCCTTCTGCACCGAGTACGGCCAGAGCTTGACATTCACCGTGCCACCCACGACGTGCGCGCCGTCGGGGGTCGCATACCACTCAGCGTTCTGCGCGACGTCTGCCTCGACGCCGGGAAGCGTGCCGAGTGACGTGTGCAGCAGCGCCCCGATGCGGCCGAGCACCGGCGTGACCGCCGTGAGCTCGGCCCGCGTGAGCTTCGAATTGAACGTGACGTGCTTCACGAGCCACCGTCCCGGGATCTGCGTCACGAGGGTGGTGTCGTGCAGCGCGCGCTCGACCGCGGGTCCGGTGGGAAAGTTCTGCGCGCCAGCGTGTGGTGCGGCGATCGTGAGCGCGCCCACAAGCGCGAGCGCGCATCGCAAGGGACACATGCGTCGGGTCACTGACGGCTCACAGCTTCACCAGCTCGACTCGTCGGTTCTGCTGGCGTCCGGTGGCCGAGTCGTTCGATGCTACCGGCTTGCTCGCGCCGAATCCCTTGGACGTGAGACGTGACGCATCGATGCCGTACGTGCTCACGAGATACTGCTGCACGGCAGCGGCGCGCTGCTCGGAGAGCGTCTGGTTCGCCGCGGCGTCGCCGACGTTGTCGGTGTGCCCGTCGATCTCGAGCTTGAGATCGGGGTGCGCCTTCAGCATCTGCCCGATCTCGGCGAGCGTCGGCGTGGACTCACCCTGGATCGTCGCCGACCCGGTGGCGAACAGGATGCCGTGCGTGGTCACGCGTCCACTCGCGGCGAGTGCGTCGTACAACGGCTTGCCGCCCTCCGCAACGCGGAAGTTGGTGAGCAGCGCACCGCCGTACTCCTCGTTCACGCTCGGTACCTCGACCTTGATCTTGTTCGTGTGCGTGAAGACGAGCCCGTTGAGCTGGCCGAGGCGCTGGTTGTTGAGGTACACCTTCGCGTAGCCACCGTCGACCATGAAGCGGCAGTGCACGATGTCCTTGTCCGTGATGCCCTGGGCGTTCTGCGTCGACCGCTTGTCGCCGTTCGGCCCGGACCCGCTTACCCCGGCGGCGTCCTGGTAGCACCAGAGATTCAATTGCTTGCCGCCGTCGCCGAGATAGATGTCGAGCGGGTTCGCGTGCGGACCGTGAAAGTCCGCCTCGATGGTGAATCGCTGCGGCAACACTTCGGGGAGGGTGATCCACATCGTGACGCGCGTCGCCGAGCGGAAGTACTTGGTGCCGTTGATATCCACGACGGTCGCATTCCCCTCCGTGATGTCTTCGTGCGTCGGCAGGTCGCCAACACGGTCACCCGAGAAATCGTCGAAGAAGAGGACGCGGTCGCCCGGAATGAAATCGTAGTTCAGCCATGCGCCGACGCCCGGTGGCTGGCTTGGGGCAGCGGCCGCAGTCGCGCCGGCTGCGCCAGGTGCCGCCGGCGCTCCGCCCGTCGCCAACGAGCCAGTGGCCCCATTCGCCGCGGCGATCGCGTTCGCCGAGTCGACGGTCGAGACCGCCTGCCCCTGCGCATTCACCACGGCGACCGCCTGCCCGGCGGACTGTGCGTTCTTGATACAGGTCTTGTCGCTCGTGACGCACTTCACCACATGCTCGGCCTTGTCGAACGCCGCGTTCGTGACGCTGTCCGTGGCCTGGTCGGTTCGCTGCTGGATGGTTTCCTTTGCTTTCTTCTTGACGCGATCCAGCCAGCCCTGCGCCGAGGCAGTGGCGGGGAGAACGGTCAGCAGTGTGCAGCCGGCGAGGACGGCCGCGGCGAGGCGGGGGTGACGCATACGACGATGGCTCCTGATACGGGAAGCGGGCGACAGCGGTGATGGCGATTCGCAGGAACGCGATCGTCGCACCGACTGCCGGGTTGATTTGCCGGAACGTTACGACCCGGTGTCACGCCGATGTCACAATGTCAATTCGTTGTGCGGCAACGACTTGGCTCGGTAGCTAGTCGCGCGGGGCCATGCGGGCATCATGGATGAACGGTTCGAGCCCGGTGCCAGGACAGGCGCCAGGGCCCCCGAGCGCGATCGCGAGGGCGGGGAAATGACGGAACATGCGGCGCATGTGCCGCGGAGGTGACCTGCCCGGCCCTGCTGGCGCGCATGCGCGGAGCGTGTACTTTCGAAAGGCATCGCGCATTGACGCGGCGTCATCGCGCCACCACGTCGTCAACTCCTTGCCTCCAAACGACTTCCACGCGTCTGCGACTCCGTCAGGCTCGTCCGTTGGCCTGGCCGGGTTTCGCTTCGTCACGCTCGGCCGGCTCCTGCTGCTTGCCGAACCGTCTGGCGTCGAAGTCCCTGGCAGTCAGCGTCGGAAGCTGGCGTTGCTGGCGCTGCTCGCGCTCGCGCGGCGCCCCGTCACTCGCGACGCGCTCGTGGAGATGTTCTGGGGCGACGAGGAGGAGGAGCGCGCTCGGCACTCGCTGAGCAACGCGCTCTCCTATCTGCGGCGCATCCTCGGCGCCGATGCCATCGCCGTGCGGCGGGCGGATGTGTCGCTCGCGCCGGGAACGCGACTCACCGTCGATTCGCGCGAGCTGCTCGCGGCTGCGGAGGCCGGTGATGCGGCGGGCGTCATCAGGTTGTACACCGGGCCATTTCTGGAGGGCGTGTACATCCCTGGCTCCGAGACGTTCGACGAATGGGTGTCGTCGGAGCGGAGCCGGATCGACATCGCCTTCACGAAAGCGTGCGACACCGAATGCATGGCGACCGCGCGGCGCGGCGACTGGGATCGGTGCGCCGCGATCGCGCGGCGCTGGCTCGAAGTCTCGCCCGTCTCGCCGGAAGCCGCACTGCACCTGCTCAACTCGCTCCGTGCGTCCAGGACCCCCGCGGGCCGGCGCGCGGCACTCGCGGAATACCGGCGGCTCGTGGATCGGATCGCGCGCGAGTACGCCGCTGCGCCGCATCCGCGCGTCATCGCACTCGCCGATCAGATCGCCGCGCGGGTGGAGGCAGATCGCGTCGCTGCAGTCGAGGACGGGCCGGATGCCGACACGGAGACCGAGCCGAGCACCGCGACGGAGCCCGGCACCACGGCGGAGCCCGGCATCACGGCGGAGTCGGGCGCCGCCGCAGGCGCGACGGTGGTAGCGGCGAGTACACCGTCGCCGCTGGTGTCGCCCGAAGCGCCGAGGGTCGCTTCCGTGCACCCCGTCAAGCACGTCCCCTCGTGGCGTCGTCGCGCGGTGCTGGGGCTCGCGGCCGCCGCCGTCGTCGCGGCGGGACTCGTGACGTACGCATCGGTGCACGGATCGAGTGCCACCGCCGCGGCGACGCGACCACTCGTCGCCATTACCGACATCGCGAACCTTCGCGGCGACACGGCGTCCGCGTGGCTGCAGGACGGCCTCATGCAGATGATCAGTGCGGATCTCGAGCGCAGCCCGGACGTCGAAGTGGTCACGCCCAGCCGCGTGCGCGACACGCGCGCGCGGGCGAA
>Ga0207657_10007049_pt1 | contig 11550 bp, 8 predicted proteins | sample KBSC33metaG_FD_184316 | JGI IMG/M metagenome (GOLD analysis project Ga0207657, IMG submission 184316) | Corn rhizosphere microbial communities from Kellogg Biological Station, Michigan, USA - KBS C3-3 metaG (SPAdes) (version 2) | ecosystem: Host-associated > Plants > Roots > Rhizosphere > Soil ...
CCGGCACCCGGTTCACGTGCACATCCATTGGCGAAAGAAAGATACTGATCTGCTGCCAGGCGCCCTCGGGTTTGGCGGCCGACTCGGCATCGCCCGCCACCAGCACGCGGCCATCGGCTGGCGACACGACCTCGTCGCCACTGGCGGTCGTCTGGCGCGGCGGATCGCGGAAGAAAAACAGGAAGAAGGCGCCGAGCACGAGAAACGGCAGCGCCAGTACCCAGGCGACTGCCGTGCCAGCCACTAGAGCGAGCGCCAGTGCGCCGCCGATGAACGGCAGACCGGCCGAGTCGATTCGCATCGCTCTTATCTTAGTGCGGCCGGTGTCGGGGACGGGCGCGCCGGCGCGCGCCCGGCACAATGGGTATCAGCCGCGTGTGCGCTGGCGGAGGATGTTTTCCATCCGATCCTTCAGCTGCAGCTTGCGCTTCTTCAGGGTGACTTCTTCGACTTGTTCGGGTTCGGAGAGGTAAGGCTTCGAGGAGAGTTCGTGGAGTCGATCGTCGAGTTGATGGTGCCTGTCGGCGAGGTCGTGAAATTCGGGGTCGGTTTCGATGAGCACGGCCTTCAGCCCATGCGGCTCTGCATTCATGCTCCGCCTCCTTGTCACGGTGCGGGTCTGTCAGGCCGAAACTAACACACGGGTCCAGCTGTTGCAAGATCAGCCGCCGGCGGCGTGATCGCGCCACAACACCAAAGCATCCTCGGCCGGACTGGTGTAGTAGCCGCGCCGAACAGCCGCGACGGCGAACCCGAATCGCTCGTACAGCGCCCGCGCCTCCTGATTCGATCGGCGCACCTCGAGGGTCGCCCGCTTCGCGCCGAGCGCCGCGCCTTCGCGCAGCACGCGCGTCAGCAGCGCCGAGCCCACGCCGCGGCGCCGATGCTCGGGCGCCACCGCGAGGTTGTTGATGTGGAGCTCGTCGAGCACGCGCCAGAACGAGCAGAAGCCGACGACGGCGCCGTTCGAGGCTTTCGCGAGGAAGCAGTAGGAGACGTCGGTGTTCTCCAGTTCGGCCAGATACATCGCGCGCGTCCACGGGTTGGTGAACGACGCCTCTTCGATCGCGAGGATCGCGTCGATGTCGTCCGGCGACGCCACCGGCTCGATGATCCAGCTTGGCACGCCCGCCGCCATCACTACTACAGAGGATACGAGGGACTCACAGGAAAAACCATCTCAGGTTGTTCCCTGCTGTCCTTGGTGTCCATTGTGTTCTTCCAGGTGAACGCGTCTACGTTCACGGTCGACCTCCGCGTCCGGCCGCCGGACATACAAAGGTCTGACGCCGCCGGCCTCCCCGTCGGTTCCCGCGTTTACCAGCGCGAGCGCGGTGAACGCGATCGTGCCCGCCAGTAGCGGCGTCGGCTGAACCACGCGTACCGACAGACCGCATGACGCGGCGCCGGCAACGATCAGCTCGGCATAAATGGTGGCTCCGTCTCCGGCGATCACCGCCGCGCCGCCAGCAATGTGCCGCTGCCATCGCTCCAGTGTCGCAGACGGCCGGTCGACGTGTGGTCCTTCGATCTCCACCAGGCGATCGCGCGCGAATGCCTCAGCATCGCTGACCCGATACAGCGCGCTGAACACTTCCTGCCGGTGCGCGTCGATCCACGCGCCCACGACCGTGCCCGGCGCCGCCTGAGTGGAAGCCGCGCGCGCGAGCGCCTCAAGCGCCGACACGGCCACGATGCGGCGACGGTGCACGAAGGCAGCGCCTTGCATGGTGGCGATGCCGATCCGCAGGCCCGTGAATGATCCAGGCCCGGACGCGACGGCGAACAGGTCGATGTCGGCAAGCGTGCGCCCGTGCGCGGCGAGCAGCGCGATCAGCTCCCCCGGCAGCCGCTCGGCGTGCGTGCGCGACGCGTCACCGCTTCGCTCCTCGACGAGTCGGCCTTCCTCCACGAGCGCGACGCTGCCGGCGCGCGTCGTCGTATCCAGCGAGAGCACACGCATGCGATAAACTACAGCATACTCCGCATGGGCTTTCCGTCTGATCCCGCCACCGCGCGCGCCTCCGCCTCGGCGACGCCCGCGATGCGCCAGTACCTCGACGCGAAACAGCAGTATCGCGACGCCATTCTGCTCTTTCGAATGGGCGACTTCTACGAGATGTTCTATGAAGACGCGCTCGTGGCGGCGCGCGCGCTCGAGCTGACGCTGACGTCCCGATCGAAAGACGCCAACGGCGGCGGCATCCCGATGTGCGGCGTCCCGTTTCACGCGGTGGACGGCTACATCGCGCGGCTCGTGAAGAAGGGCTTCCGCGTCGCCATTTGCGATCAGGTCGAGGATCCGAAGAAAGCGGAGGGCGTCGTCAAGCGCGAGGTCGTACGCGTCGTCTCGCCCGGCACGCTGACGGACGCCGCCTATCTCGACGCGCGCGAGCCGGCGTTCATCATGGCCGCCGCACGCAGCGGAGGCGCCGGTCCGAAGAGCGCGACTCAGATGACGATCGGGGTCGCGCTGCTCGATCTGTCCACGGGAGAATTCACCGCTGCCGAGTACGCGGGCGCCGACGGGCTGCAGGCCCTCGCGGACGAGCTCGCCGTTCTTCGGCCGCGCGAGATCGTCATACCGTCCGAGGCGACCCCCGATGGGACGCCGGTATCGATCGCCGGGCAGTGGCCGATGCTCGCATCGCTCGGATGCGTCACGACGGCGGTCGACGCCTGGACGTTCGATCCCGAATCGGCGCGCCGCGCGCTGCTCGATCAACTGCGTGCCGGCGGCCTCGAAGGATTCGGACTCGATCGACATCCGGCGGCCGTCGCCGCGGCTGGCGCGCTGGTCCATCACCTGCGCAGCACGCAGAAGGTCGATCTCGCCCACGTGCGGTCGATCGTCTATCGTCAGCGCGCCGACGCGCTGCTCATCGATCCGACGACGCTGCGGCATCTGGAGATCATCGAGGGATCGGAGGGCGGCCGCCCGGGATCGCTGCTCGACGAGCTCGATCGCACGGTCTCCTCGATCGGCAGCCGGCTGCTGCGGTCGTGGCTGCTGCGTCCGCTGGTCGCGCTCGAACCCATTCGCGATCGACTCGATGCGGTCGAAGAGCTGGCGTTTCGATCGACCGAACGCGCCAAGTTTCGCGACACGATCAAATCGCTCCAGGATCTCGAGCGGCTGGTGGCCCGCGCCGCGCTGGGGACTGCCGGCCCGCGCGATCTCGTCGGCCTGAAACAGTCGCTCGCCGTGATCCCGCGCGTCAAGACCGTGCTCGGCGAGCTGCAGGCGCCGCTGCTGCGCTCGCTACTCGCGGAGCTGGACGAGCTGCCGGACGTCCGCGCGGCGATTGACGCGACGCTGATCGACGATCCGCCGGCGCTCGCCCGCGACGGCGGGTTCGCCCGGGACGGCGTCGATCGCGAGCTCGACGAGCTGCGCACGATCAGTCGCTCCGGCAAGCAGCTCATCGCGGAGATGGAGGAACGCGAGCGGGCGCGGACGGGCATCGGTTCGCTGAAGGTCCGCTACAACCGCGTCTTCGGCTACTACATCGAAGTCTCGAAATCGAATCTGCACGCGGTGCCCGGCGACTATCACCGCAAGCAGACGATCGCCGGAGGCGAGCGCTTCATCACGCCGGCGCTGAAGGAGTACGAAGAGAAAGTGCTCGGCGCCGACGAGCGAATCGTCGAATGTGAGCTGGCGATCTTCGAGAAGCTGGTCGCCGCGGTCGCCGCCGAGTCGCCGCGCATCCAGTCGTCCGCCCGGGCGCTCGCGACGCTGGACGTTCTGGCCGCACTCGGCGAAGCGGCGGCGGTCAACAACTACACGAAGCCGCAGATCCACGACGGCGACGAGTTCACGGTAGTTGACGGCCGGCATCCCGTGGTCGAGCGGCGGACGATCAAGGGCGAGCCGTTCGTGCCGAACGACATCACGCTCAACGGCACGACGTGTCAGCTCGTGATCCTGACGGGGCCGAACATGGGCGGTAAGTCGACCTATCTTCGGCAGACCGCGCTGCTCTGTGTGATGGCGCAGGCCGGCTCGTTCGTGCCGGCACGCGAGGCGAAGGTGCCGCTGGTCGATCGCATCTTCGCGCGCGTGGGCGCGTCCGACAACATCGCGCGCGGGCATTCCACGTTCATGGTGGAGATGCAGGAGACGGCGAACATCCTGCACACCGCCACGTCGCGCAGTCTCGTGGTGCTCGACGAGATCGGCCGCGGCACGGCGACGTTCGACGGCCTGAGCATCGCCTGGGCGGTGGCCGAGTATCTCGCGACGCATGCGACCGTCCGGCCGAAGACGCTGTTCGCGACGCACTACCACGAGCTCACCGATCTGGCCGACGCGACGCCCGGCGTCGTCAACTTCCACGTCGCCGCGCGCGAGTGGAAGGACGACATCATTTTTCTGCGCAAAATCGTTCCGGGCCGATCGGACCGCAGCTACGGCATCCAGGTGGCGCGCCTCGCGGGTCTGCCGCGGCCGGTGATCGCACGCGCGCGCGAGATCCTCAGCGCCCTCGAGCGCGACGAGCTGACGCGCGGCGGCCGGCCGTCGGTCAGCGGCACGTCGGACGATCCGCAGCAGCAGCTCGGTCTCTTTCAAGCCCCGGTCGTCGACGATCGACTGCGCGACCGTCTGGCGGCCGTGGACGTGGACCGCATGACGCCAATGGAAGCGCTCACGCTGGTCGCCGAGCTGAAGCAGCAGTTGTGACGAGAACACCAGGATCTTCGACGGTCAGCAAGCGCGACGTGATCGCGTCGCTGCGCCAGCCGAAGGTGGCGGTGATGCTGATGCTCGGCTTCTCGTCGGGCCTGCCGTTCTTCCTGAGCAGCAACACGCTCGGCTACTGGCTGCGCGACGCGGGCACCACGCTCGCCGCGATCGGTTTCCTCTCGTGGGTCGGCCTCGCCTATTCGCTGAAGTTTCTCTGGGCGCCGATCGTCGATCGTGTGGACGCGCCGCTCGTTGGACGGCTGGGTCGCCGCCGCGGCTGGATGCTCCTCAGTCAGATCATGGTCGCGGTCGGCCTGATCGGCATCGCCACGACGGGGCTCCGCGCCGGCCTTGTGCCGCTCGCGATGCTCGCGCTCGTCGTCGCCTTCTCGTCGTCCACGCAGGATATCGTCGTGGACGCGTGGCGCATCGAGGCCGCAGCCGATTCCGACGAGCTCGGTCTGCTCTCCTCGGCGTATCAGCTCGGATACCGCGTCGCGGTGCTCGTCAGCGAGGCGGCGATTCTGATCGTGGCGAACCATCTGGGCTGGCCGATTTCGTACGGGCTGATGGCGGCGCTGATGGCCATCGGCATCGGGGCCAGCCTGACGGCGATCGAACCACTTCGCGCGCGCGCGGCGTTCACAACACGGGCGCAGGCGCCGCTCTGGACGACGCGCGGGTTCTTCGATGCCGTGATCGGCCCGTTCACCGAGTTCTTCCGCGTCTACGGCTGGCTCGCGCTGCTGATGCTCGCGATGATCAGCTTCTACCAGCTCCCCGAGTTCGTCATGGGGCCGATGGCGAACCCGTTCTATCACGACCTCGGCCTGTCGAAAGACGCGGTCGGCGCGGTCCGCGGATCGATCGGCCTCATCGCCTCGTTCGCCGGCATCGCGGCCGGTGGCTTCAGCGCGCTGCGGTTCGGATACTTCAAAACCCTCATCGCGGGCGTCGTCGTCAAGATGCTCGTGATCGCGAACTTCGCGACGCTCGCCTACTCCGGACCGGACCTTCGCGTCTTTGGCGCCGTGATGTTCGCCGACAACTTCGGCATCGGCTTCGCCGGCGTCGCGCTGGTGACCTACATGTCGAGCCTGACGAGCCTCGGCTACACGGCGACGCAGTACGCCCTTCTGAGCTCCGCGTACGTGTACGTCGGCAAGTTCGCCAAAGGGTTCTCTGGCATCGCCGTCGAACGGCTGGCCATCGGGCGGCCGCTGATCGACGCGTACGGTTGGTTTTTCATCGGTGCCGGTCTCCTCGGTCTGCCTGCGCTGATTCTGTGCATCGTGCTCGCGCACGCGACGAAGCCGGCGGCGCGCGCCGGCGGGGCTGCGACGATCGCGCCGTGACGCGCGGACGATTGCTGACCGCGGCGCTGCTCCTGCTGTGCGGCGGTGTGCTCCACGCCGCGTCGCTCGTCGATCCGGCGCTGCGCTTCCGCATGCTGCGCACGGCGCACTTCGTCATTTACTTCCATCAAGGCGAGGAGGCGACCGCGCGCGAGCTGGCGGCGATCGCCGAGGATGTCTGGACGACGATGGAGAGGCCGCTCGGCGTCGCGCCGCCGACGTTGACGCACGTCATTCTGGCGGACCAGGCTGAACTGTCCAACGGGTTCGCCACGCCGCTGCCCTACGACACGGTGTTCATCACCGCGGTCTGGCCGGCGGGATCCGATTTCATCGGCAACACCAACGACTGGCTGCGGCTGGCGTTCACGCACGAGTTCACGCACATCGTTCACCTGGATCGGTCGGAAGGCTGGGCGCGTCTGGTCCGCGGCATCTTCGGTCGAACGGCGATCGCGTTTCCGAATCTGTTCCTGCCGGCGTGGCAGATCGAAGGGCTGGCGACGTACGAAGAAAGCGTGATCACCGGCGAAGGGCGTCTGCACGCGGGCGACTTTCGGGCGATCACGACCGAAGCGGCGCGCGCCGGCCGCCTCGAGCCGCTCGATCGGGCGACAGGCCCGATCATCGATTGGCCCGGTGGCAACACGCCGTACGCATACGGCGTCGGCTTCCATGCCTACCTCGCCGACACCTACGGCGCCGCGAAATTCGCGGAGCTCGCGGACGCGACCGCTCGACGTGTGCCGTATACGGCGTCCCGAGTCTTCGAGCGCGTCTACGGACGGTCCCTTGGAGATCTGTGGAACGACTACGAACGCCGTCTCCGTCTCGCGCAGTCGACGGAGCCGCGTGATGACGACCCCGCGACACGCGTCACGCACGAAGGCTTCGTGGCCGCCGGCCCGCGCTTCGCGTCGGCGTCGGAGATCGTGTACGCCGTCCGGACGCCGCACGAATTTCCGGCGTTGAAGGTCACGCGCGGCGGCCGCGATGCACCTCGGCGACTCGCCACCCGCTACCTCGGATCGACAACGGCGATCACCGCCGATACCATCTATTTCGATCAGCAGGAGATCCGGCGCAACACCGGTCTCTACAGCGATCTGTATGCGCTCGATCGCCGCTCCGGCCGCGTGCGGGCGCTGACCTCTGAAGCGCGGCTCCTCGATCCCGACGTGTCGCCGGACGGGCACACGCTCGTGTGCGTGCACGACGCACCCGGCCGTCGCGATCTGGTCATCGTCGATGTCGCGGCTCTAAAGACACGCGCCACGAGGTCGCCGGCACCTGTCACCGGCGACGTAGGGCGGGACGTCAGTCCCGCCGTCACGACATTGATCTCGGAACCCGACACGCAATTCAACGCGCCGCGCTGGTCGCCAGACGGACGGCTCATCGTGGTCGAGCGCCACCGCCGCGGCTCGCTCTCCGAGATCGCCCTCGTCGATCCCGCGACGCGTGAGGTGCGCGTCGTCGCCTCTCGCGCTGACGCGCGCATCGTGACGCCTGCCTGGCGGCTCGACGGGCTGGCGGTGGTTGCGGCAGTGTCCGTTGAGGACGACCCGTTCAACCTGTTCGAGTTCACGCTTGCTGACGGCGCGGCGCGCCAGCTCACGCACACCACCGGCGGCGCTACATGGCCCGACGTGTCGCCCGACGGCCGCACACTGGCGTTCATCGGTTACACCGCGGACGGATTCGATGTCTTCACGGAGCCCTATCCGAATCCGTCGAAGCGGGACGCCGCGGAGGCGACGGGCCGGAGCGAGCCGAAGCCGGACACGACTGACAGACCTGAGGGCCGCATGCAGACGTTCAGTTCCGCCAACGCGGCCCAGACTTTCAGTCCTGCCCCCGCCTACTCGCCGTGGCCCACGCTCGCGCCGACGTCGTGGTCGCCGATCATCACGAGCGACGGCACGCAGGTTCGCGCAGGCGCGGGCGTCGCCGGCGTCGATATCCTGCAATACCACGCGTACGCGGCGTCCGCGTCGTGGCTGGTCAGCGGACCGGCGGGCAGCGGCGACACCCAGTCGACGCCAGATTGGCAAGCGTCGTACAGCTACAACCGCTGGCGTCCGATTCTCTTCGTTTCAGCGTCGTCGCAGACCTCGTTCTTCGCCGGTCCCGCGACGGCGGCCGGCAGGCCGTCCACCGCCAGCGAGCGCGAGCGGCTGATCCAGGCGGGCGTGCTCGTGCCCATCAATCACGTGCGGAGCTCACACGTGCTGTGGGCGTCGCTGCTGCGCGGTGTCGACGATTTCTCGCTTGGCAGCCGCACGATCGCGCGCGATCGCGGAGCGGTCCGCGCCGCCTGGTCGACCACGACCGCGCACACCTACGGCTACTCGATCAGCCCCGAGCAAGGCGTGACGGTCGGCGCGACGAGCGAAGTGGTGCGCCGCACGCTCGGCGCGTTCGCCGACGCCACCACGTTCACGGCGGATGTCCGCGCGTATCTGCCCGCGCCTGTTCGCCATCACGTCTTCGCGATCCGTGCCGCCGCCGGCACGTCGACCGGCAACATCGATATGCAGCGGACGTTTCATCTCGGCGGCCCCGGACCGAACCTCGACGCGCTCGACTTCGGCAGCGACGCCGTCAGCCTGCTGCGTGGATTTGCCGCTGACACGTTCGCCGGCAGCCATGCCGCCGTCGTGAACGCCGACTATCGGTTTCCACTCGCGCGGCCGCAGCGCGGCGTCGGCACGTGGCCGCTGTTTCTGCGGACGCTTCACGCCGCGGTCTTCGCCGATGCGGGCCAGGCGTGGACCGGCGTGTTCCGTGCGGGCGATCTGAAACGCGCGGCGGGCGCGGAGCTCTCCGGCGATCTGATCGCCGGCTACGTCCTGCCGCTGACGATCGCCACGGGCGTCGCCTGGGGCCACGACGGCAGCGGCGTCGTCTCGAACGGCGCCACGCTCTACGTGCGCATCGGTCGCGCTTTCTAGCCCGTCGACTATAATTACGGCGCATGAAAAAGAAGTCCCGTTTCCTGCAGACGCCGGTCGAGCCGTTCGTGCTCGATCGCGGGCTCACGGCAGACGAGGTCCTCTCACGCATGGAGCGGATTTCCTTTCAGGGGCGCAATCTCGCCACGGCGCATCGCGTCTGGCAGAAGATGCTCCAGGACGACGTAACGATTTTTCTCGGCATGGCCGGCGCATTGACCGCCGGCGGCCTGCGGCTCATCGTCGCGCACCTGATCACGCACCGCTACGTCGATTGTCTCGTCTCCACCGGCGCCAATCTCTATCACGATCTGCACGAAACGCGCGGCCAGCATCACTACCTCGGCAACACCCGATCCGACGATGCGGCGCTGGCGGATGAGGGCATCGACCGCGTCTACGACACGTTCGCCAGCGAGGAGGAGTTCGTCGGCAACGACAACTGGATCGCCGAGTTCGCCTCCACGCTCGAGCGCCGATCGTATACGTCACGCGAATTCCTCTACCGGCTGGGCGGCCATCTCTGGACGACGACCGGCCGCGACGGCATTCTGACCGCGGCATACCGCGCGAACGTGCCGATCTTCTGTCCGGCGCTCGCCGACTCGTCGATCGGCATGGGCCTGTCGCAGGCGCGGATGAAGAAAGCGGGCACTGGCTACATCGACATCATCGGCGACATCGTCGAGTCCGCGAATCTGATCATCAGACGGCCCCGCACGGCGTCGGTGGTGCTCGGCGGCGGGACGCCGAAGAACTTCATCAACCAGGCGAGCGTGCAGGCGGAGTTCTACAGCGATCGCGTGAGCGGACACCGCTACGCGCTGCAAATCGTCACCGATGTGCCGCACTTCGGCGGCGCCTCCGGTTCGAGCCTCGAGGAGGCGCAGAGCTGGGGCAAACTCGCGACCGATGCCGCGTCGGTGTCGGTTCAGGCCGATGCCACGATCGCGCTGCCACTGCTGGCGAGCGCGCTGGTGAGCAGCGCTCAGACGCTGCTGGCGGAGCGCAGGCCGCCCGTATTCACGCTGGCGTCGCCCGTGATGACCGTGGACGGCCAGCCGGTCCCCTCCGATCGCTTCGAGGAAGTGAATGAATCTGCCGTTTGAGTACGATCGCGTGACCGTCGGCGAGTTCGGCGGCACGACCCCAACGACTTCGGACTTCGACAACGCCCGCGTCGTCATCCTGCCCGTGCCGCTGGACCGCACCACGTCCTACGTCGCCGGGACGCGCAACGGTCCGCACGAGATTCTCGTCGCCTCGTCGCACATGGAACTGTGGGACGAGGAGACGGAGACCGACATCCACACCGTCGGCATCTTCACGCTGCCGGAAATGGAGCTGCCGTTCGCGTCGATGGACGATGTGATCGCGGACATCCGCCGGGTCGCGTCGGAAATCGTGACGCGCGGGAAATTTCCTGTCGTCCTCGGCGGCGAGCACTCGATCACCGGCCCGGTCGTCGCCGCGGTCGCCGCGGCGCACCCGAATCTCTCGGTGTTGCAGATCGACGCGCACGCGGATCTGCGCGAGTCCTTCATGGGGACGCCGCACAATCACGCCTGCGCCATGCGCCGGGTGCTCGAGCACGCACGCTGCACGCAGGTCGGCATCCGCAGCCTGTCGCCCGAGGAGGCGGCGGCGGTGCCGTCGCTGGCGACGACGATTTTCTACGACTGGAACATGCGGAAGGATCCGCACTGGATCGAGCGCGTCGTCGATTCGCTCGGCGAGACGGTGTACATCACGATCGACTGCGACGGATTCGATCCCGCGATCATGCCGGCGACCGGCACGCCGGAGCCCGGCGGCCTGAGCTGGCGCGAGGCGCTCGCGCTGTTACGCCGTGTCATCGAGTCGCGGACGGTGGTCGGCTGCGACATCGTGGAGCTGTCGCCGATGGCGGGCAACGTCGCGCCGAACTTTCTCTGCGCGAAGTTGATTTACAAGATTCTGTCGTACCGGTTCGGGTTGGGCACGAAACGCTGAAGGTCTCCACCACGGAGAACGCGGAGGACACGGCGGTCACACTTGAAAGGCAGAGAAATCTGATTCCTCTCTGTCCGTCCGCCCCCGTGCCCTCAGTGGTGGCTAGGTTTTTTTGAGGCCGTCCAGTTCCTTCTTCGCGTCGCCGTTGAACGGGGAATTGGGGTACTCCTGGACGAGCCGGGTGAACGTCTGCTGCGCCTCGGTGCGCTTGCCCGCGTCGAGATAAGTGCGCCCGAGCTGCATCAGGATCGCGTCGACCGGCAGCGGACCGTCCTTTTGCTGCGCCAGCTCCTTGAAGGTGTTGATGGCCTGATCGAACTGGCCGCTGCGCGCCTGCGCTTCGGCGAGGCCGAGGCGCGACATCTGCACGTAGACGCTGCTGCCGCCGCGCGTGATGACCTCCTGATAGGCAGCCGCCGCCGCCGACGCATCCCCCAGCGCCATCTCGGTCGCGGCGGCTTCGTAGCGCGCGTAGAGTCCGGCATCGGTCGACGGGTACGCGTCCGCCGCCACCTTGAATTTCGTCAACGCCGCCTGCGAGCGCTCGCGCTCCGTGGGAAAG
>Ga0207657_10007050_pt1 | contig 11547 bp, 7 predicted proteins | sample KBSC33metaG_FD_184316 | JGI IMG/M metagenome (GOLD analysis project Ga0207657, IMG submission 184316) | Corn rhizosphere microbial communities from Kellogg Biological Station, Michigan, USA - KBS C3-3 metaG (SPAdes) (version 2) | ecosystem: Host-associated > Plants > Roots > Rhizosphere > Soil ...
CTCGCCGATCGTCAGCGAGCCATGTGCGGCGGCGCGCGCCGCGCCGATCGTCGCGAGCGCGCAGAGCACGAGCCAGACGGGCGACGAGAACGCGTACGAGCCGTAGATCAGGCGGCGGCGCGACTGCCAGACGGGGCGGATCGCCGCCTCCGCGGTCGTGCGGTAGCGCGCACCGAGCCAGTCGCGCAGCCCGAAGATGCGGATCTCCTTGCCGGCCGCACTGCCCGTGATCAGGTCGCGGAAATACGTGCGCCGGCGGCGCAGCTTGTGGAACTCGCGCTCGAACCGCTGGTGCTTCCCGAAGCTCGTCCGGATGGCGATGCGCATCGTCAGCGACGCGGCCGCGAGCAGCAGCGCCGCCCACCACGCGTAGACGACGCCGATCAGCACGACCGCCGCCGCCCACTGCAGGTACATCGAGAAGAGCAGGAAGGTGCCCCAGCAGGCCGCACCGGGCGAGAAGCCCGTCCCGCGCTCGGCGTACGCGAGGTCGGCGAGCGTCTCGTATACGTCCGACTCCTCGATCGCGCTGACGCCGATCGGGCCGAACGACGCGGCGGCTGCGCGCTCGCGCAGCTGGTCGTCGACGGTCCACGCGAGCATGAACTCGCTCATGAACTGCAGCGGCCCGATCACCTGCTGCGCGACGAAGAGCAGCCCGGCGAGGATCAGCGTGTTGCGCAGCGAGTGCCACGCCGGCGAGTCGAGCCCGCCGTCGATCGCGCCGGGGACACGGCCGACGACCGCGCTCGTCGTGACGATGAACGCGATCGGCATCAGGCCCGCGATCACCTGCAGTCCGAAGGCGACCGGGATCATGCGCCCGCCGTACGGCAGCAGCCGCAGCACGGCGAGCCGGAAGCGCACGCGCTCACGCATCGAGAAACGCCTCGTTGATCGCGCGGATCGCCGCCGGGTCGGTCTTCCAGCGCCGGTCGTCCGTCAGGAGGCCGTTCTGCTCCTGCTCGACGTCGGTCAGCTGCGTCCAGACGAAGCCGGCGACGTCGTCCGGGATCTGCTCGACGACCCGCCGGTAGCCGTCGGCGAGATCGTCGACGTGCCGGTACACGAAGTCTCCCGTGCCGAGGCTCAGGCCGCCGAGCTCGCCGATCCAGAGCGGGATGTCGTCGCGGCGCTTCTCGACGTGCTGCGTCAGCTCGGCGCCGTAGTCGTGCACGTCGACGAGGTCGGTGTCGTCGAGCTGCTTCCACCCGGACGCGTCGACGACGAGTCGCGTCGGGTCGGCGGTGCGCGTCACGCGCACGAGCTCGCGCTGGAAGTCGGGCGGCGGCTCACCCCAGTCCTCGTTGATCGGGATCCACATCACGATGCTCGGGTGATGGCGGAGCTGGTGGACGATCTCGAGCCATTCGCGTTCGAAACGCTCGCGCGCCTGCGCGCTCGCGAGCGAGTGGCTGCTCGGCATGTCCTGCGCGACGAGCAGCCCCATGCGGTCGCAATGCGCGTACCAGCGCTGGTCCTCGATCTTCACGTGCTTGCGGGCGAGGTTGAAGCCGAGTTGCTTCGTCGCGTCGACGTCGACGCGCAGCTTCTCGTCGTCGGCCGCATACACGGTGTCAGGCCAGAAGCCCTGGTCGAGCACGCCGGCGATGCGGATCCGCTCGCCGTTCAGGTAGAGGTCGCGGCCGCGCGCCTCGAACGTGCGAAAGCCGAGGTAGGAATGCACGACGTCGTCACCCATGCGCAGCTCCACGTCGTACAGATGGGGATCGGACGGAGACCACGGCCGGGGGCTCTCGATCTCGACCGCGTCGAGCAGTTGTTGAGGGTCGCGGATGTACTCGTCCGGCACGCCCTCGATCCAGACCGGGCGCCAGAGGCCGGTCGTGCGCGTGTACCAGATGTCGTGCGAGCCGCGCTGCTTGCCCTTCGCCTGGCCGAACGCGTCGTCGTGCGGGTCGTAGGCCTCGATCGCGACCTCGTGCTCGCTACCGGGCTCGAGCGCGCCGGCGTCGAACGTGAAGTGCGTGTAGCCGCCCTCGTGCACGCCCAGCTCGACTCCGTCGAGGGTCACCGTCGCGCGCCAGTCGACGGCGCCGAAGCGGAGCAGCGTGCGTTCCCGCCATTCCTGCGGGATCCGGAACGGGATGCGGGTCGTGTGCCGCTCGTCGCCGCCGAAGTCCCGCCCGAGCAGCGGCAGCCAGAGGTCGCGCCGCGCTTGCGGAAGCGGATGGCTCAGCACGGGCCGTGTACGACCGGCTTGCCGTTCTTCCAGTCGAGGCGGCTGAGCCAGAGCGCGCGCTTGGTGTGCGCCGGGTTCCACGCGTGGTAGACGATGTACGGCCCCGCGAACGTGTTGTGTCCGGGACCGTGCGCGCGGCAGCCGGTCTTCAGGATCGGGTTCTCAGGCGCGTCCTTGCAGGGCCCGAGCGGCCCCGCGCACGTGGCGTAGCCGACCGCGTACGAGTCGTTGTTGTACGCGTCGCCGGAGTAGAAGAGGTAGTAACGACCATCGTGCCGGGTCATCTCGGGCCCTTCGACGACCGCCCCTTCCCATGCCTGGTCGCCGTTGTGCTCGATCGAGCGGCGTGGGCCGACGAGGCGCAGGCCGTCGTGCGACAGGCGCTGCGCCCAGATGTGCGTCGTCTTGCCGATCGAGTTGCCGTCGTTCTTCCAGTAGAGGTAGCCGCCTGAGGGATCCGGGTCGATCGAGCCGCCGTCGCTCTTCTGACAGACGAGCGGGCCGTCGAAGCTGTCGACGAACGGTCCCTGCGGTGACGTCGCGACGGCGCGGCCGATGCACTGCGTGCCGCTGCTCGCGGTGTAGTAGAGGACGAATGTTCCATCCGGGCGGGCGCTCACCTCCGGCGCCCACGTGCTGCCGGGGAAGTCCCACGAGCCGAGCTTCGGCAGCGCGTCCGGCCCGGCCGTCCAGTGAACGAGATCCTTCGACCTCGCTGTCTGCACGTTCGAGCCGTTGCCGTTCGTCGCGTACGCGTAGTACGTGTCGCCGACGTGCAGTACGAACGGATCGGGAAAGTCGCGGTTGTAGACGGGATTTCTGGGCGTCTTCGCCGCTCCGCCGCACCCCGCGAGGAGCAGCGCGAGCACGAGCAGGGCGAGCACGCGCGCTCCGTGCAGCGGCGTCGACCTCGCGCGACGCGCGTCGGCGCCCGCGAGCGCCTCCCACAGCTGCGGCGCGGCGGCGACACCGCCGCCGATCGCGACGAAGACAGGGTCGACGACCGCGCGCAGCGACTCGACCGCCGTGGTGAGCGCGCGCGCCGCAGCTGCGTAGTCGCCGTGGCGCGCGAGCGCAGGCCCGGAGGCGACCGTCTCGACGCAGCCGCGTTGTCCGCACGCGCATTGCTCGCCGCCGGGATCGACCACGAGATGCCCGACCTCGCCGGCGAGCCCATGCGCGCCCCCGAGGATCTCGCCGCCGACGACGATGCCGCCGCCCACGCCGGTGCTCACCGTGATGTACGCGCAAGGCTCGTTCGGGCGACCGGCTGCATCCCACTCGGCGAGCGCGCCGGCATTGGCATCGTTGGCGATCCTCACCGGCGCGCCGTAGCGGTCGCGCAGCGCGGCGGCGAGCCCGGCGTCCTCCCACCCGGGCACGTGGAGCGAGACGACGTCGTCCCCGTCGACGCGGCCGCCGAAGCTGACGCCGACGGCGTCCACCGCAATGTCGCCGACCAGCTCGAAGGTCGCCGCCAGCGCGTCCACGCCGTTCTCGGGCGTGCGCGCCCGAACGGTCCTGCCGTCGAAGTCGGCCCGCAGCCACGTGCCGCCGATGTCGAGCGCGAGGACTCTCATTTCAGCATCCGCAGCAGGACGTGTGCGTAGATGACGTGCAGGTCCTCGATCTGTTCGATCACGTCGAGCGGGGCGCGGACCACGACGTCGCAGCAGGCGGCCAGGCGCTCGGTGCCGTCCATGCTGCCCGTGAACGCGATCGTCCGCGCGTCGGCCTCGCGCGCGAGCTCGAGGGCGGCGATCACGTTGGTCGACCGGCCGCTGGCGCTCAGGCCGAACGCCACGTCGCCCGGCCGGAGGAGCGCGCGGAGCGGTTGCTCGAACACGCAGTCGTAATCCTGGTCGTTCGCGTACGCCGTCAGGAGCGCCGCGTTCTCGACGAGCGACACCACTCGCATCCCGGCCCCTTTCCCGAGATCGGTCGCGATGTGCCCGGCGAGTGCAGCGCACGCGCCGTTTCCGAACGTGTAGACGACGTCGGCGTTGCGCAGGATGTCGGCGGCCTGCTCCAACTCCGGCGGCGGCCCCAGCGACAGGGCGTCGCGCAGCGTCGCGAAGTAGTCGCTCACCGCTTCACCCAGACCGCAGTCTGCTCGGCATCGCTCGCGAGCACGACCTCACCGTCGACGGCGCGCTCCTCGCCGAAGTGGACGATGCACGTCAGGTCGTCTCGGTCGAAGGCCAGTGTGCCGGCGGGCGAGTCGCGCCACGCGAACGAGCCGCTCGGCCGAAGCGAGAGTGCGGCCCGGTAGAGCTCGAGGAAGGAGCCGTCGCGGCCGCTCTGCGCCGCCACCGACTTCTCGCTCCAGGACGCAGGTTGCGGCAGCCACGCGTTCGGCTGCAGGTCGCGCGTCCAGGGGATCGGAACCCGGCAACCGTCGCGGCCCTTCCGCTCGCCGTGCGTACGGAAGAAGATCGGGTCCTGGCGGACATCGTCCGGCAGGTCGACCTCCTCGAGGCCGAGCTCCTGCCCCTGGTACACGAAGACGGGGCCGGGTAGCGCGAGCAGGAGGAGTGCGGCCGCCCGCGCCTGCCGCTCGCCGCCGAACCGCGTGACGATGCGCGTGACGTCGTGGTTCTCGAACACCCAGGTGACGACCGGCAGCTCCCGGAGCGACTCGGCGATCGAATCGCGGATCGCGTCGGCGTCCCACGGCTGGAAGACGAGCGAGAAGTTGAACGCGAGCTGCAGCTCGTCGGGCCGCAGATACGGCGCCACGCGGCGCTGGTCGCTGAACACCACCTCGCCGACGAGCACGCGCTCGCCGTCGTACTCGTCGATGAGGCGGCGCCAGTCGCGGTAGACGTCGTGTACCTCGGGCTGGTCGATCGCCGTGCGCCAGTCCGACGAGAAGCGGTCGCGCGGAAACGGCTCGGGCTCGTTCTCGAGCGATGCCTTCTTGACGAGGCCGTGTGCGACGTCGATGCGGAAGCCGTCGACGCCGCGGTCGAGCCAGAAGCGGAGGATCTCGTCGAAGTCGTCGCGCACGAGCTGCAGGTTCCAGTCGAGGTCGGGCTGCTCCGGCGCGAAGAGATGGAGGAACCAGTGGCCGCGCTCGCGGTCGTACGTCCAGGCAGGCCCGCCCCAGTTCGACGGCCAGTTGTTCGGCGGCTCGTCGCCGCCGACCGTCACGTACCGCCGCTCGCGATCGGGCCCGGTGAACCACGGATGCTCGGACGACGAGTGGTTCGGGACGATGTCGACGATGACGCGGAGGTCGTGCGCATGCGCGGCCGCGATCAGCTCGTCGAAGTCGTCGAGCGTGCCGAGGATCGGTTCGACGCCGACGTAGTCCGCGACGTCATAGCCGTGGTCGGCCTGCGGCGACGGATAGAAGGGCGTCAGCCAGATCGCGTCGACGCCGAGGTCGCGCAGATAGCCGAGCTTGCCGGTGACTCCGGGCAGGTCGCCGACACCGTCGCCGTTCGAGTCGGCGAAGCTCCGGACGTACACCTGGTAGAAGACGGCGTCTCGCCACCATTCAGACACGAGCTGCCACCGCGTCGCCGACCTCGCTCGTGCGCGCGCTGCCGCCGACGTCGCCGGTGCGCGGGCCTTCGCGGCAGACGTCCTCGAGCGCGCGCATGAGCCGCCGCGACGCATCCTGCTCGCCGAGCGTGTCGAGCATGAGCGCCGCGCTCCAGATCGCGCCGATCGGGTTCGCGATCCCCTGCCCCGCGATGTCGGGCGCGCTGCCGTGCACCGGCTCGAAGATCGGCGTCGTGTCGACACCCAGCTCCTTGGCATTGGGGGCGACGCTCGCGCTCGCCGCCATGCCCATGCCGCCCTGCAACACGGCCGCGATGTCGGTGAGCACGTCGCCGAACAGGTTCGAGGCGACGACGACGTCGAGGCTCGACGGGTTGCCGACCATGCGCGCGGCGAGCGCGTCGACGAGCACGCGCTCGAGCTTCACGTCCGGATGCTCGGCGTGCACCTCCTCGACGACTTCGTCCCAGAGGACATAGCCGTAACGCGACGCGTTCGACTTCGTCGCGCTCGTCAGCACGCCCCGTCGCTGCTCGGCGAGCTCGAACGCGTACTCGACGACGCGACGGACTCCTTCGCGGGTGAAGACGGCCGTCTCGATACCGACTTCGTGCGGCAGGTGCCTGTGTGCGCGGCCGCCGACGCCGGAGTACTCGCCTTCGGTGTTCTCGCGCACGAACAACATGTCGACCATGGGCCGGCCCTCGAGCTTCGACGGGATGCCGTCGAGCAGGCGCGCCGGACGGATGTTCGCGTACAGATCGAGGCCCTGCCGCAGCGGCAGCAGCAATCCCCACAGCGTGATGTGGTCGGGCACGGACGGATGGCCGACGGCGCCGAGCAGCACGGCGTCGTACCGCCGAACGACGTCGAGCGCGTCCGGCGGCATCATCGCGCCCGTCTCGTGGTAGTGGTCGGTGCCCCACGGCAGCTCGGTCCAGGTCAGGTCGAGGCCGAGCGCATCGACCGTCTTGCGCGCTTCCGCGATGACCTCGGGGCCGGCGCCGTCGCCTGCGATGACTGCAACGCGATGTGTCATGCCAGTTCCTCCCACGTCGGGATCGCGGAGCGGCCGTCGAGCGCTCGGCACGACAGCGCGGCGGCGGCGTTCGCCTTCTCGAGCGCCTGCCGCAGCTCGAGCCCGCGCGCGAGCGCCGCGAGCAACGCGCCGTGGAACACGTCGCCGGCGCCGAGCGTGCTGACCATGTCTTCGACGGGACGCGCGGGAACGTCGAGCCGTCCGTCTTCGGTGTAGGCGGTGCAACCGTCGGCGCCGCGCGTCACGACGGTCAGCTTCGCGCGGCGTCCGTCGTCGAGGTCGGCAGGCGGCGAGTAGAGATCGATCCGCGACAGGTCGAGGTCGGGGATCGGGAAGCCGCCGTCCACGGAGACCCGTGCCTCCATGGATGCCGGCACGGCGCGGTAGCCGACGTGGTCGACGTGCACCCAGTCGGCCCCTTCGAGAGCATCCTCCGGGCAGGTGAACGACGGCGGGCGCTCGGTGACGATCGCGCGCGTGGTCTCGTGTACGAGGATCGTGCTCTCGACCATGCGGCCCGGGATGTGCACGGTCTCGACGCCCGGCAGGTCCCCGTCGACGATGCCGACGAAGCGGGCGGGGACGCCCAGCTTCGCGATCGCCACCGCCGCCGTCGCGGCGGGGCCGCCGCCGGCGACGACACGCTCGGTCGCGATCACGCGTCCATCGGCATCGGGAAATTCCGGAAGGCGATAGAGCGTGTCGCGCGTCGCGAGGCCTACGCAGACGATCACTGCGCAACCTTGACCGTGATCACCTCGCGCGGCCTGTACGGCAGCACGAGCGCGCCGCCCTCGACCTCGACGTCGGCGAGCTCGTCCTCGAGCAGATTGGTGCGCCACGCGCGCACCGCGTCGACGTGGACGCGGGCGAGCCCGCGGCCGCCGTACGGCTCGTAGAGACGAAGGACGAGCGCGTCCGAGTCCTCCGCGCGCTTGATCGTCTCGAGCACGAGCCCGCCGTCGACGATCGCGAAGGGCTCCACCGGGCCGACCGTCGTCCAGCGCAGCGGCGCGTTGAAGAGCGCGGCTTCGCGGAGGACGCCGCCGTCGCGCCAGCCGCCGGCGTGCGGCATGAGGGCGTATGCGAACTCGTGCGTGCCCATGTCGGCTTCGGGGTCGGGCGACTTCGGCGACCGCAGCAGGGATACGCGGAGGTCGCCGCCGTAACAGGAGTAGCCGTACTTCGAATCGGTCAGGAGCGCCGCGCCGAAGCCGTGCTCGGAGAGATCGGCGAAGCGATGGCCGGGCACCTCGTACTTCGCGCGGTCGAACGACGTCGAGTAGTGCGTCGGCCGTTCCGCATAGCCGAACGGCATCTCGTACGTCGCATTCGGCGCGCGGACGTCGAGCGGGAAGCACGCCTTCAGCAACGTGTGCGACTCGTGCCAGTCGACGGTGGTGTGGAACTCGAGGCGAGACGAGCCCGCATCCAGCCGCACGACCTGCCGCATCCGCGATGCCTCGCCGAGTGGACGCTCGAATGCCAGCTCGCCGCGCAGCAACGTCTCCGTGACGACCTCCCACCTCTCGGCCGGCTGGGCGTCGCGGCGGGTGTGCAAGGTGTACGGGTCGATGTCCCACGCGTCGAACTCGACGGGGTCGTCGTCGTACAGCTCGATCCGGTTCCCCGGGCCGGCCAGCACCTCGCGTCCGGTCGGCTTGTGCAGCAGGCTGAGCACCGATCCGTCCTCGCCGAAGCGCACGCGCAGGTGGACGTTCTCGAGCGTCAGCGGGGAACGGCCGATGGCGACGTTGCTGCGCTCGCTGACCTGCACCGCGGTCGCGAACGGCTCTGCTTCCCACATCTGGCCGTCGACGACCTCGCGGCGCTGGAACGCGGTCGTGTTCACCGGATGCGGACCAGGCGGGAGCAGCGCGTCGATTCCGCGCTCCAGCTCGGCGAAGTCGCGTGCCGCGTCCTCGTAGACGAGACGGATCGACGAGCCGGGGAGGATGTCGTGGAACTGGTTGAGCAGCAGCAGCTTCCAGAGCCGGTCGAGCTCCGCGCGCGGATAGGCGTCGCCGTTCAACACGCCGATGAACTCCGCGTCGCGCAACCCCTGCTCGGACCGCCGGTTGCCGCGCTTGACGTGGGCCTGCGAGGTGTAGACGCCGCGGTGGTATTCGAAGTAGAGCTCCCCGACGACGACCGGGCGGGCTTCCGCCTCCGCTTCGAGGGCTTCGAAGAACTCGGTCGGCGACCCGATGCGCGTGCGCGGCAGCCCTTGCAGGTCGCGGACGCGCGAGAGGTTCTCCAGCATCTCGCGCGTTGGCCCGCCGCCGCCGTCCCCGTGGCCGAACACGAGCAGCGATGTCCGCGACTGCTCGAGGTTCTTGTGCTCACGCGCCGTCTTCAGCAGCTCGTTCACGTCGGCCATCGAGTTGTACGTGTCGGCCGGCGGGAAGTGAACGAGCACCTCGCTGCCGTCGTCGCCCTGCCACGTGAACGTGTGGTTGTCCGGCTTGTTGAAGCGGTTCCACGAGAGCTTTTGCGTCAGGAAGCGTGTGATGGCGGCGCCGCGCATCAGCTGCGGCAACTGACCGGCGTAGCCGAACGCATCGGGCGCCCAGAACTCGACGCAGCGCGCGCCGAACTCCCGCTCGAAGAACCGCTGCCCGTGCAGGAGCTGCCGCACGAGCGACTCGCCGGACGGGATGTTCAGGTCCGGCTCGACCCACGAGCCCCCTGTCGGAACGAACCGCCCGTCGGCGACCTTCGCGCGGATGCGGGCATAGAGATCGGGATCGCGCTCCTTGATCCAGGCGTACTGCTGCGCCTGCGAACAGGCGAAGACGTACTCCGGGTACTCGTCCATGTAGCGGACGGCGGTCGAGAACGTCCGCACGGTCTTGCGGTACGTCTCTGCGAGCGGCCACAGCCACGCGGTGTCGATGTGCGCGTGGCCGACGGCGACGATCTCGTGCGTGTAATCGGCGTTGTGGAGCTCGTAGAGGCGCGCGAGGATCGCCGGGTCGCGGTCGTCGACGAAGCGCTCGAGCTCGCGGCGCAGCAACGCTGCGAGGGCGGGGTCCGTCGCCGGGTGCCCTTCGAGGCTGCGCAGCAGCTCGAAGTCGTGGAACGTCTTCCACGCCTCGGCGTCCCAGCGCGCGAGCTCGCAGCGCGTCAGCTCGACCGGGCGATCCTGCCGCCCGAAGAGCCCGTTGCAGGCGAGCTCGACCTGGAGCTCGATCGGGCCGGACGGGGCCGCGTCGGCGACGGTCGCCTCGGCGTGGTGGCGGTTGAGGCCGGCGACGACGTTGCCGTCGCGCCAGAGCGTCGCCTCGCTGTCCGACTGCCAGAGCAGCTCGACCCGCTCGCCGCGCCATTCCTCGGGAATGGTCGCGCGGACCCGGAACCAGTACGTCGCCCACAGGGGGCCGAAGCGCTCGCCGAGCTGGGCCGGCCGGTATTCGAGCGTCTGCGCCTCGCGCCACGAGATCCGGCCGACCTCGCTCGAGACGAGCAGCTCGTCCACCGGGCGCGTGTCGCCGAACAGGCCGGCGCGCAGACGCTCCGACGCCTGCCTCAGCCGGCGCCGTGTGTAGTCGGGATGGGAGATCAAGCCGCGGAGTGCGCGGCGCCGGTCAACAGGCTCTCACCGGTCTCGGGCGAGAAGAAGTACAGCCGCGACGGATCGATCGCGAGCCGGACCGACCCGCCGACGCGCGCATCGGTTCGCGCATCGACGCGCGCGGTCATCAGCGTGCGGTCCTTCTCCTCGGCGAGGATCGACACCTCGTCGTCCGGGTCGTCGACGAGTGCGTCCTCGACCAGGACCTGCTCCGCCTCGACCGGGAAGAAGACGTGCGAGTCGGAGCCGAGCTCCTCGAGCACGTCGACCGGCACCTCGATCTGGGGGAGCCCGCTCGCGGCGAACTTCGCGTCCTCGAACGCCTCCGGGCGGATGCCGAGGATCACGTGCCCGTCCTCTGCGAAGCGCGGGCGCCGCTCGCGGTCGAGCGGGATCGTGATGCCGCCGAAGCTGATGCTGTCGCCGCTCAGGCGCGCCTCGACGAGGTTCATCGACGGAGAGCCGATGAAGGCTGCGACGAACGTGTTCGCCGGCTCCTCGTACAGCCGCTGCGGCGCGTCGACCTGCTGCAGCTTCCCGTCGCGCATCACGGCGACGCGCTGGCCGAGCGTCATCGCCTCGACCTGGTCGTGCGTGACGTACACGGTGGTCGTGCCGAGCCGGTGGTGCAGGTGCTGGAGCGAGGTGCGCATGCCGACGCGGAGCTTTGCGTCGAGGTTCGAGAGCGGCTCGTCCATGAGGAACGCCTGCGGCTCTCGGACGATCGCGCGGCCCATCGCGACGCGCTGCTGCTGGCCGCCGGAGAGCTGGCCCGGGCGCCGGTCCAGCAGCTCGTCGAGGCCGAGCAGCTTCGCGACCTCCTGGACGCGCTCGTCGCGCTGCTTCTTCGGCACCTTGCGGACGCGCAGGCCGTAGCCGAGGTTCTTCCGCACCGTCATGTGCGGGTAGAGCGCGTAGTTCTGGAAGACCATCGCGAGGTCGCGCGCGGCCGGCTCGGAGCGCGTCACGTCCCGGTCGGCGATGACGATGCGGCCGGTCGAGATCTTCTCGAGGCCGCCGATCGAGCGGAGGAGCGTCGTCTTGCCGCAGCCGGACGGGCCGACGAGGACCATGAACTCTCCCTCGCCGATCGTCAGGCTCACGTCGTTCACCGCGAGGACCCCGTTGCCGAAGTCCTTGGTGACGTGATCGAGCACGATCTCGCCCACGGCGCGACGATACAACGAAGCTCTGGATCCTGCAATCGTTGCCACATCGCCT
>Ga0207657_10007053_pt1 | contig 11545 bp, 10 predicted proteins | sample KBSC33metaG_FD_184316 | JGI IMG/M metagenome (GOLD analysis project Ga0207657, IMG submission 184316) | Corn rhizosphere microbial communities from Kellogg Biological Station, Michigan, USA - KBS C3-3 metaG (SPAdes) (version 2) | ecosystem: Host-associated > Plants > Roots > Rhizosphere > Soil ...
GGCATCGTCGCGGAGCCGGAGCCCGGCACCATCTACACCGGCAAGGTGGCGAGCATCGTCGATTTCGGCGCGTTCGTGACCTTCATGCCCGGCAAGGACGGGCTGGTTCACGTCTCCGAGATCAAGAACGAGCGGGTCGAGAACGTCCGCGACGTCTTGAGCGAAGGCCAGGAAGTGAAGGTCAAGCTGCTCGAGGTCGACCAGCGCGGCAAGGTCCGCCTGTCGATGCGCCTCGTCGACCAGGAGACCGGCGAAGAGCTTCCGGACACCCGTCCGCCGCGCGAGCCGCGCGAGGGTGGCGACCGTGGGCCGAGAGGCGACCGCGGCCGGCATGGCCGTGGCGGAGGCCGTGACGATCGCGGCCCGCGCCGCGACCGGGGCGACCGCGACCATCGCGGCCCGCGCGGAGACCGTGGCGAGGGTCGTGGTGATCGGGGCCCCCGCGGCCCCCGCCCCGAGCGCGAAGGCGACGACCACGGCCCCGCGCCCGAGTTCGCCCCCGCGTTCCTGACCGGCGACGGCGAGGAGTGACGCAGACTCCTCCCTGCGAGCGGAGCTCGTGGGGAGGGGGACCATTCACCGAAGACTGAATGGCGGAGGGGTCATCCCGGCCTTGAGCCGAGACCCGCCTGACTGAAAACACGAAGGCCCCGCGAGCAATCGCGGGGCCTTTTGCTTTACGGCTTCCCGGCCCGGCCGAGGCTGGCGCGAGGCTTGCCGAGCTTCACCAGGAAGTCCCAGCCCATGATCAGCGCGCCCACGGAAAACACCACGTCGCCCGGGAGCCGCATCCACTGCCAGAAGCGCGTCTGATCGTAGAATGCCTGGCTGCGCGCCCAGGCAAGGCCATGCTCGTAAACGGCGTTGAGCTGCGGCCAGCCGATCGGGAAGAAGTGCAGGAAAATCCACATCAACAGGCCGACATTATAGCACCAGAAGGCAATGCGGCCGGGCCGCTCGTTAAACTCCACGTCCGGCCCCGCACGGTAGCGGAGGCAGAAATAGATGAGGCCGAGCGCCAGTAGCCCGAACGCCCCGAACAGGGACGTATGTGCGTGGTTCAGCGTCAGGAAGGTCCCATGCTCGTAATAATTGACGAGCGGCGCGTTCAGAGTTCCGCCGCCGAAGACGCCCGCGCCGACAAAGTTCCAGAAGGCCGAGCCGAGGATGTAGAGATAGGCGAGCCCGTAATCGAAACCCTCCGATCCCTTCGCGGCCTTGATCGCGCGATGCTGCGAAATGGCCTCGAGGATGAGCAGCACGAGCGGCAGCACCTCGATGAAGGAGAACATCGATCCGAGCGGCACCCACATGCTTGGTCCGCCGGCCCAGTAGAGGTGGTGCCCGGTGCCGAGCACGCCGCCCATGAAGATGAGGATGAGCTCGAGATAGACCGAGCGCTCCGCCAGCTTCCGCGAGACGAGCCCGAGCGACATCAGGAGATAGGCGCTCATCGCCACCGCGAAGAATTCGAACGACTGCTCGACCCACAGGTGGACCACCCACCAGCGCCAGAAGTCGGTGAGCGTGAAGCTCTTCTCGATGCCCGTCAGCGGGATCATTCCGAAAACATAGAGGACTGCGACGTTGATGGTGGCGGCCCAGATGAGGTGCTCCAGCCGGATTCGCCCGCTCCAGAACTGCTTCGTCGCCTCGACGACCGTGTCGCGGCTCGGCCACAAGGCGCGGAACATGAGCCCGCTCCAGCTCAACAGCGCGACGAAGAAGAGGATCTGCCAGAAGCGGCCGAGCTGGATGTAGGACAGGCCCTGGTTGCCGAACCAGAACCAGCCTTTGTCAATCACGCCCTGGATGCCGAGATAATTGCCGGTCAGCGCCGCGGCGACGACGAACAGCGAGACCCAGAACAGGAGGTCGACAAGGAACCCCTGCCCCTTCGCCTCACGTCCTCCTGCGATTGCCGGCGCAATGAACAGTCCGCTCGCGATCCAGCCGAGGCCGATCCAGATGATCGGTGCCTGCAGGTGGAAGCTCCTCAGGAAATTGAACGGCAAGATGTAATTGAGCTGGATTCCGTAGAAGGTCTCACGCTCATAATATGAGTGCGCCATGATCGCCCCCGCGCCCTGCGAGGCGAGGAACACCAAGGCGACGACGATGAAATATTTGCCTGTCTTGATCTGGCTGGGAGTCAGTGGGCGATAGGTCGCCAGCCCGCGTTCCATTGGCTCATCGTCAGGATGGTCGAGATAGGCCCGATAGAGCCACAGCACGAACCCCATCGCGAAGAAGGTGAAGCAGAAGCTGATCCACGTCCACTGGAAGGTGTTCGTCGTGGGCGTGTTGCCGACCGTTGGCTCATAGGGCCAGTTCTCGGTCCAGGATGTGTTCGGATGATCAGGACGCCGCGCAACCGTGGTGATCGCCGAATAGATGATGAAGTCGGCGGTCTGCTGCCGAAGCGTCGGGTTCAGGCTCTTCGCCGGCACCCAGCCGGCGGCGAGGTTCACCGTGTTGAGCTTGGTGCTGAGCTCGCCCTGCAACTGGCGTACCGCCTGGGCGACGGGGTCCGGAAGGACGACCGTCTGCAGGGTGAGATCGATCCCCTGAAGCTGCTTCTGCATCGTCGCCGTCGCTGAGGCGTCGGCGAGGGCTTCGGCGGGCGAGGCTGCGGCCGGCGTCGTCGGCTCGGGCGGAGTACCGGCCGGCCCGGTTGTTGCGAGCGATTTATTGCCGGGCGCCTTCGTGCCGGGCGGCGTCGCGTCGGTTCCGGCCAGGCCTTGCTTCGTCAGCACGCCCAACCGGACCAGCGTCGACGCGGTGTAATCCTCGCCGAAATAGGACCCCATGCCGTAGATGCTGCCGTAATCCATCAGGTCGGCTTTCTGGAAACCGCCTTTGCCGGCGACGATGTCGTCGGCGGACATGATCACGTTCCCGGCCTGGTCGGTGAACGCCTGCGGGTGCGGCGGCGCCTTCTCGTAAGTTAGCACCGTCGCCCATCCGAGAAGCGCGAAGCAAAGGATGGCGGTGACCAGCAACACCCATTTCAGAATGTCGCTGACGGGATCGATGGAAGGCTGGCGTAGATTTGCGTCCTGCATGCATGCTCCCCCTCAGCCGGCACTTTCAGCAGTAGCTTTCCTAAGCTGGTTCGGGCCGCCGGTTCAAGCTAAGGCACATTGACCCCGGCGGGCGACAGGGCGAACCCTGCGCCGGCGAGTCTCTGCAGGGAGTCCGCAATGGAAAAGGACGCCATTCAGATCGTCGATTCGAACCGCATCATGTCCATTGCGACCGTGCGGCCCGACGGATGGCCGCAGGCGACCATCGTCGGTTACGCCAACAGCGGCTTCAGCCTCTATTTCCTGATTTATCGGACCAGCCAAAAGTTCCGGAACATCGCGTCCGACAGCAGGGTCGCGGTGACGATCGGGAAAGAGCCTTCCGAAATCGGGAAGATCAGGGCCGTCTATGCCGGCTGCACCGCGTCGGAAGTCTCCAACCTCACCGAACGATGCCGCGCCTGGGACCTGCTGGCGGAGCGCCACCCCAACCTCACCGACCTCGCCCCTCCCCAAAACGACGAGGTCGCGACGATGGTCGCCCGGTGCCGGTATGTGTCCGTACTCGACTACACCAAAGGGCTGGGACACAGTGAGGAATTCGAGGTCTCGTGAGAGCTTGCGAATGTACAACTTCCTGCTGTCCTACAGCCCCCGAGATGAGATAGCTGCTTCGCCTCCATCTCGCCGGAGGCACGATGTCACCCGCTCATCTCCATAGTTCGCGGCCCTTCGACGCCGCTTTCCGCCGCGTGGATCGTCCTCGTCACCTCGCACGCGTAGGGTTGCTGCAATCGCTGCGTTTCGCGGCCTCGCGTATGCGCGCCCGCGCCCGCGCAGGACTGTCAACTTCAGCAACTTTCGCACCGCCGCGCGGGACCTTTGCGCTCAATGAAATGGCTGCGCCGCCGAGCCTTCTTGCCACACCAGCTCCTCGCCCGGCTTGGCCTGCTTCATCGCGCCGAGGACCCAGGCGCGGTAATAAGCGACGTCCGTGTAGGCGCCCGGGGTGTTTTCGATTCCGCATCCCGGCCCGAACGAGACGATCCCGACCAGCCTCGCACCCTTCTTGCCGTAGTAGATCAGCGGGCCGCCGCTGTCCCCCTGGCAGGAATCGGCGCCGTTCGCTCCGACCGCGCAGACCTGGCCGTCCTGCAACTTGAAGCCCGCCTTCTTGTAATTGGGATCGTCGTTGCAGCGGCCGAGCGGCACCTTCTTGAGCTTGGTTTCGAGCAAATAGGTCGACGGCGCCTTGCCCAACTTCTGCTCGGCGAGACTGCCGATGCCGGTGCGGCCGGTCGCGCCCCAGCCGCTGACGACCAAGGTCGCTCCATCCGGTACCTTTTTGGCCGGGAGCGCGATCGGATGCGCTTGCTTGTTGTGGGCAAGTTTCGTCTGACCATCGGCCGCTATCTTCAGCAGCGCGATGTCGTTCTTCTTCGGGCCGTTGTATCCGGCGTGCCTGACGAGGGCCGTGATGCGCCACGTCGTTCCGCCGCCATCGATGAGGCTTTCCGTGCCCGTGCGCACGCGGCGCTCGTCGATGAAGCGCCCGAACCGCGGGTCGTCCCAGATGCAATGCGCCGCAGTCAGGACCCAGTTGCCGGGGATCAGGATGCCGCCGCACGTATGCTGGCGCTGCTGGTCGGACAGCGTCATGCCGTAGATCTTATATTCCTGGGCGACCTCCTGGTTCGTGTAGGGCGCGCCCGCCTTGTCCGACATGTAGATCTGGACCTGCCAGGGCGTGTCCCTGGCGAATTCTCCTCCAGTGACCGCCGGGGCGGGAGGACCGAAATTCCAATCGCATTTCGCCGGATCGAACTTCGTCAGGCAAGTTTCGAAGTCACCCGGGCCGAGTTGCTTCGGGGTTGCCCAGATCCACTGCATCATGGCCGGGGGCGGCGGCTGCGGGGATTGAGGGCCGATGAGCATCGGCACGAAGATTTTCCCGATCGCCTCATCCGGCGAGACGGAACCGACGAAAGCAAAGAAGTTCGGCCATTGCCGCTGGTCGTCCATTTCCGGCTGAAGGATCAGGCCAGCGATCTCGGAGCGCCGCGCGGCATCGAGCCGCGCGAGGAAGGCGAGGATGTTGGCGCGCTGCTGCGGCGTCTGGTCGAGGAGCGTGGAAATGAATGCGCCGCGGGGGCCGACCGGCATATGGTCGAGGAGGTCGAACAAAGCGGCGTCGGTGCCGGCGTCGATCGAACCGCGCAGCTGGGCGAAAGCCGCGGCTTCGCCGTCGCTAAGCTCGGTGGCGATCTCCTGCCGGGCGGGCGGCGCCGGCGGATCGTCCTGCGCCTCGGCCGGCGGGCATGCGAACAGGAGCGGCAGGGCCAGCGCGGCCGCCGCGGAAATCTTGCCTCGAACGAAACCCACCGCGCGTCTCCTGCTGGTGGCTGGAGCGACGGCGCACCGCCGCTCCGGTCAGTCGAAATCAGCCGTTCGGATTGCCGCGCGGCCCGGTGTCCGTACGCTCTCCACCGTTTGGCTTGGCCTTGGTCGACGCGTTCCCGAGCGCGGCATTGTCGGCTGCAACATTGGCGGCAGCGGCATTCGCGGCGGCGGCTTCATTCGCCTGAGGCGCCGCGGCATTTACCGAATTCTCGTCGGCAGCATTATTGTTGGTTGGTTTCTTCGGACACGCCGAAAGGCAGAAGGCGATTCCGACGATCGCAACGATTGCTTTGACGTTTTTCATCTTGGCCCCCCAATGTGAAAACGACTCAGATATAGCCGAGATTGCGCTCGACGGCGGCGAACCTGACAGTTTTTCGAATGGGATCAAGTAGGGGATCGCTCTTCGACCGGACGACGCCCGCGTCGGATGAAGCCACCGCTTTCTCCAGACAGGTCAGGGCTTCGTCGGTCTCGCCCCACTGCGCCAGCACCTGCGCCTGCTGGTAATAAGTGATGTCGCCATATTTGGCCTTGAGCTCATTCATGCTCGCCTGGGCTTTTTCATGCTGCCCAAGCTTGTTGTAGGCGATGGCGAGGCCGCGAAGCCGACCGACCGTATCCGGCTCCTTCCGGTACTGGTCGAGCGCCGCATTGGCGTCGCCGTTCAGAAGCGCGATGTCGCCGAGCGCGAGGTGGATCGTGTTGGCGTTGGGGTTGAGTGACAGCGCCGTGTGGAGCGCCGTCAGCGCCGCATCATATTGGCGCGCATCGAGCTCCAGCAATCCCGCGGTCCGAAACACGGTGGGATTGAGCGGATCGAGGCGCTGCGCCCGGGCGATGGCCACCCTCCCCTCGGGGAATCTGCCCGTCCGCGCCGCGAAGCTCGCATAGGAAGCGAGGATGTCGGCGTTGCCGTAGCCGAGCTCGGAACTACGCTGGTAGGCCGCCGCCGCGCCACCCGGATCGAGCTCGCCGTTGAGGAGCACGAAGCCGAGCGCGGAATAACCGTCGGCAAGCCGCGGCGCGACGCGGATCGCGGCATGCGCGGCGTCGACCGCTTTCTGGTGGTAGGCCTTGACCTCGCGCGCCTTCGCGTAGCCGTTCGCAATGACCGTATAGGCCCGCGACAGGGCCGCCTGCGCGACAGCGTAATTCGGATCGAGCGTAACGGCCCGCTGGAATTGCTTCAGCGCGGCGAAATCGGAATCTTCGCCCGCGGCCAGCTTGTACAGCGCCATCCCGCGCAAATAAGCGTCGAACGCCTGGTTGTTGCGGGTTCCACCCAGCCGGTCTCGCGGACGTTTCGCCGCTGCGATTCCGGAAAGCAGAGCATCGGTGACGAAGGCAGCAATCTCGCTTTGCGCGGCGAGGATGTCGTCGAGCTTTCGGTCGAACGTCTGCGACCATTTGTCGTACCCCGTCGATCCGTCGACGATCTGCGTCGCGATCCGGACCATGTTCGCTTCGCGGCGAATGCTTCCTTCGAGCAGAAAGTCGACGTGGAGAGCGGACGCAATCGCACGCGGCTCGGAAGATCTCTTCTCCGCAGCCTCGGAGGAAGTCTCCGCCGCCACCGCGAGATCGCTGTTCTGGCTGAGCGTCGCGCGCAGCTCCTCCGCAATTCCATCCGAGAAATATTGCTCGGCGGAATCTCCGCTGAGGTTGCGGAACGGAATGACGCCGATGCTGGTCTCGCGCGATGAACCGCGCCCGAGCTTGCTGAAACCGAGGATTGCACCGCCAACCAGGACGACGCCAGCCGCGGCGCCAACCATGATGTTCCGCCTCGAAAATTCGATCGAGGATGCACGCCGCGGCTGCCGGAAGTCGCCATGTTCCTCCGCGGACGCTGCACAGATTGCACGATAGAGCTGCTCGATCTCGCGACTGCCGCGTGCGCCGCGCCATCTGGTGAGGTCGATGTGATGGATTTGCCGGAAGCCCAGCGGCGGTTCCGCGCCACCGATGGTGACCGGGACCATGCGACCGCGATCGCGGCCCGCCGCCGCTTCGTCGCGGACCCAGTGCGAATGGACCGATGCCGGCGACCATAGCACCACGACGACGTCCGCGGAGTTCAGCGCCTCCTCTATCTTGTCGGCGAATTCGTGGCCGCCTTCGACGAGGCCGTCCCACCAGATCCTGAGCCCCTGGGCCTCGAGCGCCGAAACGATCGCCCGTGCCTTGGTGCGATCGGCGCGCGCATAGCTCAGGAAGACATAGGGAGCGTGCGGCGGCCGCTCTTCACTCATGGGCGCGCCAAAAGGCGTGCCGAACGCCGGACCAGACTGAATCGCCAGCCGCGCATGACCGCCCCCTTCACGCTCGCGCCAAACTGCGCTTCCACGGCGAGGCTGGCAATCGGATTTCTCAGTCGCGGTAAGGTTACCGCGCAAAAAAGGGTGCCCGGCCCTTTCGAACCGGACACCCTCCTCACTCACTCACTCTTGCTTACTTGCCGTCCGGGCAATCCGGACAGCCGGGGCAAGAGCAATCGGCCATCGCCTTGGCGACCGCCGGAGCAGCGGCGAACGCGGCCGTGCTCGCGGACAGCAGCACGATGGCTGCAATCAGCTTTTTCATGTCATTCTCCAATGATTGTGTTGATCTTGAATTGGGTTCGTCACGCGGCGCGCGGAGGCGGCGGATCGAGCCCCGGATCGACACCGGAGAGCGGCCGGAGTCGGGAGATTGCGGGAGCTACCGGCGGCGGCGCGTTCGCGGCGATCTGCATCGGGAGCGGAAGAATCGCGATGCACGCCGCGCACAGCTGGACCGGATGGCCCGGAAGCTGCGGCTTGGCCGGCGCCGGCGAATGATCGCAGCCATCGCCATGCGCGCTTGCGACCGTGTCCAGCGGGCAGGCCATCGCCGTCGCGTCCCACCCGAGCGTCGACACGAGGCCGATCACGGCGAGGAGCGACAGGAGCATGCGGCGAATGCGCGGCATATGGGGTTTGTACGCGCTCCCGGGCGGGGAGGCTACAATCTGCTGATGTCGCGCGCGGTTCCGCCTTGACGAACATTAATATTGGTCCGCCTATCGAACGATAGCTTTGCACTCGTTCGCGAGCCGCAATAGTTCACGCGGTCTCCTTTCGTCCCCCGACACTGGAGGCGGAGGCTCGTCCCGACCCCCCGTCTGGACGGGCCTTTTCTCCCCTCGAACCCGAAACCGGATCGCAGCCCCTGTCGGAGCAGCGCGTCCCAGTGCTCAGACGCCCGGCCAGCCACGCAAGTCAATTTTGCGGCCCTTCACCCAGAAGAAATTCTCGTGGCGGCGAGAGCAATTGGTTCGACTTATTAACTAGTAATTCCGAGCGTTTTTCCGAACAGCAATGCAACCGATCTGTGACTTCGATGCAACAGTTTATCCCCGGATGTCCCTCTTTACGAACTTGTATGAAACCTCCGCGACGCCTGCATGTTCGATACGGGGGAATTGAACAGCAAAAGGGAATTAGCATGCGCAAATACTTACTCGCGGGTGCCGCCGCATTCGTGGTGGCCGTCCCGGCGGCCGCGACCACCGACCATGCGCCATATGTCGGAGTAGAAGGCGGGGTAATGTGGCCGAAGTCCCAGACGATCTCTGGGACCATCGATTTCACGGATCCGACGTTCACCGATGTGGCGAGCACAACCGTGGCTCGCCAGCGCTACAAAATGGGCTGGGACGTCGACCTCATCGGCGGGTTTGACCTCGGACTGTTCCGGCTCGAGGGTGAGCTCGGCTACAAGCGCGCGAAGAACAAGAACGTCACGGTCAACGACGCGTTCGTGACAGCGCTGAACACCGGCGCCGGCACCGACTTCGTCGCGACCGACTTCGACCTCGGCGGGCATACCAGCGTCTATTCGGCAATGCTTAACGGCCTCGTCGACTTCGGCGGCAACGGGAGCTTTGGCGCCTATGCCGGCGGCGGCGTGGGCTACGCCAACGTCAAGCAGTTCGGCAGCAGCGATGGCAAATTGGCCTGGCAGCTGATTGCCGGCGCGTACATGCCGATCAGCAGCAATCTCGATCTCGGCCTCAAATATCGTTACTTCCACGCCGGCAATAACCATCGCAGCGAGGACTTCGCGTTCGATGGCGTTGGAACATGCGGACAGGTCGCTTGTTCGGGCGGCGTCGCGACGTTCGATGAGCACAGCAAGTTCACCTCGCACAGCCTGTTGGCCAGCCTGGTGTACAGCTTCGGCGCTTCCGCTCCGCCTCCGCCCCCGCCTCCACCGCCCCCGCCGCCTCCGCCGCCCGCTCCGGCGACGCAGACATGCCCGGACGGAACGGTGATCGACGCGACGGCGACTTGCCCGGCGCCGCCGCCTCCACCCCCGCCTCCGCCCGCTCCCGTCGAGCGCGGCGAACGCGGATAAGCATTCGCTCAGTGGCGATCGGAAGGGCGGGCTTCGGTCCGCCCTTCTTTTTTCTTTAGCCATTGAAGAAATGCGTGGCAGTCGTCACCGGGGCATCAACATCGGGCTGACGTCGAACTCCAATGAAGTTGGAACCTAGGTACGTAGAGAAACCGTGGGGCCAAACCGCGCTTCCCGCACCCTTCAACGTGGTGTTCGATCAGCCGATTGGAGAAATATGGTTCCAGGCCGGTGGCGGGTCCCCGCTACTCGCAAAATATCTGTTCACGAGTGAGCCGCTCTCGATTCAGGTCCATCCGGATGACGCGCAGGCTCGCCTGCGCGGCGCTCCTGCTGGAAAGGCGGAGTGCTGGTATGTACTCGGCGCCGCCGAGGGGGCGACAATCGGTCTTGGGCTTCGGCGTCCCCTCACCCAAGAGCAACTCCGCCTCGCCGCGCTTGACGGCTCGATCGTCGAAGCCATTGAATGGCGGCCCGTCCGGACAGGCGATTTTTTCTATGTCCCGCCAGGCACGATCCATGCGATCGGCGGCGGAATCTCGCTCCTCGAGTTTCAGCAAAACTCCGATATGACGTACCGGCTTTACGATTACGGCCGGCCCCGCGAGTTGCATCTGGAGGATGCCCTCGCGGTTTGCACTCTCGGCGAATACCCCGCGACCTTTTTCCAACGCGTCGAGGAGAGCGACGAACGGGTGCTGATCGACGGGCCGAAGTTCACCTTCGCGCACTGCCATTCCGACGCATTGCAGAGCCGTAAGCGATGGGTGCTGCCGCTTGAGGGTACGGTGCATTGCGACGGAGAGAAGGTGGGGGCCGGGGAATGTCTGTTGGTGGAGGCGGGCAAGAGCATTGAGACGACCGATGCCCGTCTGTTTGTAGGTGCAGAATATTAGAGCGAAGATCGGTCAGTGGAAGAAGTCTGGGCTGCGTCCGAAGCGGCTGACGCTCTCGCCAGTCTTACTCGCCGCGCCGTTGCAGCGGCATCAGCGGCACGTTGGCGCCGAGCTGCACTGCGACCCGGTGGCGTATGTACTCGTCTGGGTGATTTCTAGCGATCGCCAAGACTTGTTCGATGAGCGACCGTCGCTGCTCATCGACATCCGCCGGCTGCAGATCGAGCTTCGAAATAAGGCAGCAACGAACATCCAGGTGATCGTTGGCGATGAACTCTCTGAGGGCCGCTTCTTGTATGGCATCCCTGACGCTCGCCACCTCTTTTTCAGGCGAGTTCTCGTGAACCCAATAGCTGGCGTTAGCTGCTCCTGCTTTTTCGGCATTGTCGCCCTTATGCAGGTACTCGAGCAACTGCTCGAGTACGTACTTCGCGCCAAATGAACGGACACATGGCTCGATGAACCATCGGTTGAAGCTCGGGTCTTGTTCACGCACCCCTGCTTGAAGCATCCCATGGCCGAGCGCTTTCGGCACAGGGTGAGATTGGAAGAACGCGCCGACAAACCACTTGCGGCGCTCCTCACCGAGCATTTCCTGTAAGAAGCACCAATCGTGGTCCGAAGCGTTCACGATGCGCTCCTTGGCGACCGCGATTATCATGTCTGCCCGAACCTCTTTCTGGTGGTAGGCTTCCAACCAGTCGTCCGCGATCGCCATCCAGGTCGCACGCTGAGGGTCAGTGGCTCTGCCTAGGGTCATCCCAGAAAGGGTGACACAGCGGTCATCGACTTTCTACCGCGATCTAGTCCATGGCAGTCCGATAATAATGGTCGGAGTTGACG
>Ga0207657_10007054_pt1 | contig 11544 bp, 10 predicted proteins | sample KBSC33metaG_FD_184316 | JGI IMG/M metagenome (GOLD analysis project Ga0207657, IMG submission 184316) | Corn rhizosphere microbial communities from Kellogg Biological Station, Michigan, USA - KBS C3-3 metaG (SPAdes) (version 2) | ecosystem: Host-associated > Plants > Roots > Rhizosphere > Soil ...
GCGAAGCGCGCGAGCGTCGATCCACTCCGCGCCGGCGGGGAGGAGCACCGGCGTGCCGTCGTCCACGAGCTCGAGGATCCCGTTTCGATCGAACGGGACATCGATCCCCGTCTCATCCCGGAGAGCGCTCAGGAAGGCGGGATACATGTCGCGGCCGGTGACCGCAAACGTTCGTACCGGATCGTTCGGAAGCTCCGCGCTCTCGGCGCCCGGCGCGAGCATGCCGGCGCCGGCCGGCGAGGCTTCGCCAAAGCGCGGCTCGCCAACCAGCAGCACCGACGCGCCTCGCGCCGATGCCTCGGCGGCCACCGCCAGCCCTATCAGCCCGGCGCCGAGGATCATCACATCGGCCGATCTCACTCGCGCGACCTCCCGGCGCAGGGTGCCTGAAACACTCCGGCGCGGATATTCGTATGATATGCAGAACGGAAGAGCAATCGCCTCGAAGGGGGGAACAGGGTTATGCTTCGCACCATTTTCGCTGTCGGCCTCATGGCCATTCTCGGACTCATCGCCCTGAAGTTCATCTTCGGGATTTTCGGGTTCCTGTTCGCGGTGCTCTTCGTGTTGCTCGTGCTCGCACTCAAGATCGCGGTCGTCGGCTTTCTCGTGTATCTCGTGATACGAATCTTGAGTCCCGACACGGCCCGGCGCATACGTCAGAAGTGGTCGGGCGCCTGAGCACTGCGGTGCGGTACGGCGCGCTACCCGTTCTCCCCCATCATCGATAGCACGCTCCACGCGAGCAACGGCACCATGAGCTCGTGGTGTCCCGTGATCTCGTAGCCCCGTCCTCCCTCCACTGTCGGGCGCTGCACGACGTTCACGTGAGGACGGTAGTGCCGAAGCATGTCGAGATCGGCAGCTGTGAACCCGGTCGGCTTGCCGCCGCCTAGGTTGCGAGCGATGGTGAGCGCCTTGAGGAACACCTCCGGCAGGATCACCGCACTCCCGAGATTGAGGACCACGCCTCCATCGTGAAGCGACGGCAAGGACGCCGCGAAGCGACGGAAGTCGCGGTGGCTCGTGTCGCCGATCGCCGCGCCGCTCGCGGCGGGATGCTGGTGGATGATCTCGGCGCCGATCGCCGCGTGCACCGTGAGCGGCACTCGCAGGTCGTGCGCGTTCGCCAGCAGCGAAAGCTCCGGATGCGCCAGCTCCGCGCCCTCGAGCGCGCGCGCGAGTGCCTCGCCCATTCCCCACTGCTCGCGCTGTCCGCGGATGAACGCCTCGTTCATCTCGCGGCCCGTCTCGTCCGCCATTCCGAAGGTGCCGTCGCGCAGCCCCGCCTGCACGTCCTCGCTCGTGCCGCCCCAGCGCGTGATCTCGTAGTCGTGAATCGCGGCTGCGCCGTTCATCGCGATATGCGTGATGATTCCGCGGCGCATGAAGTCGATGAGGATCGGGGCGAGCCCCGTCTTCACGACGTGGCCGCCGACCATCACGACGACGCCGCGCCTCCCTGCCGCGCTCGCGATGTCGCGCGCGAGCGCGAGAAAGTCGCGGGCCGCGAGCACATCGGGGAGCCCGCCGAGGAATGCCGCGAACGAGCCGTCCTCTCCCGGAGGCTTCGCGAACTCCTCCGCACGAACCTTGTTCGGTCTGCGCGCGATCGGCACCGTGCGCACCGCGGACAGGTCGGCTTCGGGAGTGCTCAGCCTGGGGGGTTCGTCGGAGGAGTGTACGATTTGAGAAAGAGATCGAGGGTTCTGAGCACCGGCATCTTCGCCTTGAGCTGCACCATGATACGCCGGTCATCATCCGTCACCCAGATGAGCGCCTCGCCACCCTCGGCGAACAGCCCGCCCGACTTGATGATCGGCTGCAGGACGATCGTGTTGAAGGTACCCGCGTCCAGCTTCACCGTCTCGCGGCGCAGCACCTTCACGATGACCGGATTCTTTTCCGGCCGGAAGTAGCGGCTGAAGGTGTACGTCTTCCCGATCTCGAGCGGCACCGTACGAACGAAATAGAAGAATGACGCATCGTCGAGAGGCTCGGAAACGCTCGGCTTCTCCTCGAAGCCGCGCTGGTGCAGCATTGCGCGCTCGGGGAAGATCTCGAAATAGCGATCCTTGTGGTAGCTCCCTTCGTTGAGCAGCTGGTAGAAGCGATGGGACGTCGCGCTCTTCGGCTCGAACCAGCTCTCGAGGCGGTCGTTCACCTTGAAGAACAGGAAGCCGCCCTTGATCTCGAACACGGAGTGATAGGTGTCGTGACCGTTGATCGACTCGCTGTCGACGATGCTCATGCTGCCCGTGCCGACCTTCGCGCCGCCGACCGCGAGATCGTACACGAGCTTCTCGCCGATGCCGTACGGAGCCGCCGCGCCCGGCGCAGGCGCCTGTTCCGCAGCCGGAGTCGCGGCCGTGTCCTGCTGCGCACGCGCCGCCATTCCTGCCATCGAGAGCACTGCGATGACTCCGACTGCGCGGAAAGTCCGCGCGCGGATAGTCACGTCGTCGCCGATGCGCGCGGCGCGCGGTGCGCGACGCCGAAGCGGTAGAGCGCGACCGCGTCGGGGAACCAGCGCACGCGCGTTGCGCGGGGACGCAGGTCGTACCGTGGCGCGAGCGGAACCGTCTCGAGACGGCGGCAGAACTTCGCGGCCTTGACCAGCAGCTCGACGTTCGCCGCCCATCCGGCGCTCTCGACGATGCGGGCGTCGCCGGCCTGCTTGATGACATCGCGAATCACCGCGATGCGGTAGAGGCGGAGCGTGCCGAGCGGGTCGGAGACGCCGTCGACGCGCACGTAGCGGCGCATGAGCCAGGGCGCGATGCGGCGCAGGCGGCGAATCTCCTTCGGCGCCGACGGCGCGGCAGGACCGGCCTCGGCAACCACGCAGTCCACGCCGCCGTCGAAGCGCTTCGCGAGCTCGGGCAGGTCTTCGGGGCGGTCGGTGAGATCGGCCTGCATGACGATCATCGCGTCGCGGCGCGGGTAGCGCGTGGCCTTCGCCGCCGCACGCGCGAGCGTGTCGAGCGCGGCTCCGTAGCCCTGGCGCGTCTCGTTTCGCAGCACGGTGAGCGGGAGCACCTTCTCGTACCGGCGCAGCGTCTCTTCCGTGCCGTCGGTGCTGCCGTCATCGAGCGCGATGATCTCGTACTCACGGGGATGTGCCTCGAACACCGTCCGGATGCGCCAGAGCAGGAGTCCGACCGTGGGTGCTTCATCGAACGCGGGAATGCAGATATACAACATGATGATGAGTGATACCCGTGACAGAAGCGTGGTTCCGGCTGGAACCGCTGTATTGGAACCGCTGATTCGATCCGCTGTATCGCAAGATGACCATATCGAGGCAAATGGAAAGCCCGACGTTGCCGTGGCGACGCTGGCGAGTTAGCCTGTACGCACGAAGTCCCTGTCCGCGGCGCATCCTACATCATCCGGAGTTGCTCATGGGTCGCAGCGCAGTGCTGCTGCTCGTCGTGGTTCTCGTCGTCACGAGTTGCGCGTCGCCGCCGCGATCCGAGGTTCCTCCCGCGCCAGCGCCTCGCGCCGCATCGACGATGGCGGATGATCTGCGGCGCGACCTGTACGCCTTCGCCGACGACTCGATGCTCGGTCGCAGCGCGGAGACGCCGAATGCCGCGCGCGCCGCGCGCTTCATCGCGGCCCGGCTGCGGGCCGCCGGCATCGCGCCCGCCGGCGACAGCGGCGGCTATCTGCAGCGCGTTCCGCTCTCGCGCACGTTCGTGCGATCGGCGCAGTTCACCGTCACGTCGCCTGCAGGTCGCACGTCGATCCCGTTCGGCTCGCGGCTGATTCCCGTGCCGTCGCTGGGAGAGGGGCTGCCGCTTCCGGTGCTCGAGGCCACGGGGGATCTCGTGTTCGCGGGCTACGGACTCTCGATGCCCGGATACGGACGCAACGATCTCGCGAGACTCTCGCTCGCGGACAAGGTGGTCGTGTTCGTGAACGATGCGCCGCCCGGGCTCGACTCCGCGCACCGCGTTGCGCTGCGCGATCCGCGAGCGCTCGGCGATCGGCTCGGGGCGATCATGGAGAAGCATCCCGCCGCGATCATCGTGCTCTTCACGGGCAGGCAGGCCAACGAGCTCCCGGCGCTCGCGGCGGGGCTCACCGATTCGTCTCTGCGACTGCAGCCGCCGCTGGACGGCCCGCGAGTGCTGCCGATGGTGCTCTTCGGAAGCGCCAGGGATGCCGCCGCGCTCCTGCCCGCGGGGTGGCCGCGCAACGATCGCTCACGCCCGCTGGACGGCCGCTCGTTCACGGGCAAGGTGGATCTCGTGCAGGATGGCGTGGCCACCTACAACGTGGTCGCGACGATTCCGGGCTCCGACTCGTCGCTCGAGCACACGTACGTGGCATTCGGTGCGCACCTCGATCACATCGGCATTCAACCGGCGGAGAACGGCGATTCGATCGCGAACGGCGCGGACGACGATGGGTCGGGGAGCATGTCGCTCGTCGAAATCGCGAAGCGCGCGCAGACGGAGCCGCACCCCAGACGCTCACTGCTCTTCGTGTGGCACACCGGCGAAGAGCTCGGCCTGTTCGGCTCGGAGTGGTTCACGTCGCATCCGACCGTGCCGCTCGATTCCATCGTCGCGCAGCTCAACGTCGACATGATCGGGCGCAACGATCCCGATTCGCTCTACCTCATCGGTCCACGCTCCGCGCCCAATGGGCAGAGCAGTGTGCTCGGCGCCATCGTGGATTCGGTGAACAGCGCATCGAGCCGGCCGTTCCTGATCAATCGGGACTGGGATGCGCCGTCGCATCCGGAGCAGCTCTACTACCGGAGCGATCACTACAACTATGCGAAGCACGGCATTCCGATCGTGTTCTTCACGACGGGGCTACATGCCGACTATCACAAGGTGACCGACTCGCCGGACAAGATCGACTACGACAAGATGTCGCGCGTGGCGACGTTGATCCTGCGCATCGGCACAGCAGTGGCGAACTCTCCCACCCGCCCGCTGCCGGCAGCGCTCTTGCGTTAGTGGCTCCCCGAGTAACGCACGCCTCGTGTAGTCGTCACCCAAAGAGGGGGCGAACCACGGGCGCCAGCTCGGTGTATTGAATTCAATACTCAGGGGGACGCATGCTGCTCGGCAACGTACGCGCTTCGCTGACACGGGACGACGCACAGCTGGCACTCCGTCTGCTCACGCACGGGGAAGCGCGCGAGCTCGATGCGGCGGAGGCACGTTTGCGCGAGGAGGGGATCGACGCGATCCTCGACGACCCGCGTCTGCTCCCCGCCATCATCGAGTCGCGCAGCGGGATGCAGGTGTCGGTGCGACTGTTCTGGTACGTCGTGGTGCGTCGCGCGCTGTGCCGCGTGGGCGAGGAGGATCGTGCGCTGGCCGACTACGTCGCCGCGGTGCTGCTGCACTTCGGCATGCGGGGAAGGGCCGACCGCATCTCGGAGACGGACGACCAGCTGTTCAGCACTCTCGCGGAGCTGCTGGGGGAAGTCGACACTCCCGATGCGCGGCGGAGCTTCCTCGTGCGCCAGCACCTGGGCAATTTCGCGCTGTGGTCGAGCGGGATGTTTCCGGACCGTATCGAGCATACGCGCTGGCGACGCGGTGGCCCGGATCTCGATTACTACGAGGAGATGGGGCGCCGCGGCTTCACGCTCGCGGCGGAGCACCGGCTGGCGCAGGAGCACGGGCTGGACGCGCTGCTGCGCGTGGCCGCGAGCCGCTTCGCCGCCCTCCGCTGCGCCCTCAACGAGGTGAGCGATACGCTGCTGTTCCCGAACGGAAGCTCCCCCGAGCGACTGATGCGACAGGTGCGCGCGGAGGCCGCCTGGCGCTGGGCATCCTAGCGCGCGCTCGCGCTTGCGCCCGGCTGTAGCGGCTCCCTATCGTTCCCGATGCAACGACTGGTGACGAGAGTCTGCAAGGCGGGAGCGCATCGCTCGCGCGCGGGATGACACAATGCTGAACGATCCCTCATCGCGCGCGCGCGCACGCATGATGCGCGAAGCGCTGGTGGACGCGAAGGTCGGGCTGTCGCAGAGCCGCGCGGCGCGTGACGCCGCGCGCGCGCAGCTCGAGCGCGAGCGCACCGAGCTCGCCACCGTGCGCAGACGCGGCCAGCTGGCGGCGGGGATCAACGACGCCGAGACCGTGCGCCTCGCCACCGAGTACGAAGGAAAGCACACGGAGCGCATCGCCGTGCTCGAGAGAAAGCTCGCGGCGCTCGAGCAGGAAGTGGCGCTCGTCGAGCGCGAGACCGCGGAGATGACGGCGCAGCTCAAGCGGCTCACGGGTGTGGGCGACGCAGGCTCCTCTCCGGCGCCCGATGCCTCCACTTCGGGCACGGAGGAAGCTCCTGCGGCGAGCGATCTCTCCGAGCTCGACTCGCTTCGGCGCAGCGCGGATCGTTCGGAGCGTGAGGCCGAGGCCGAACGTCGTCTGGCGGATTTGAAGCGCCGGATGGGCAAGTAGCCACTCGAACGTTGCGACCTGCTGCAACGAGCTCCGTTCGCGAGATGCGCTTCGCAATCGCGATCACGGCGTGCGCCATCGCGCTCGTCCCGTCATTTGCGCCGCGCGCGAGCGCGCAGGCGGGGAACGCGGTGCGCTGCGAAGGGCAGATCATCAGCGACATTCAGGTCCAGACGCGGCCGCCGTACTATCCACGTCACGGAAAGTGGTGGGAATCGCCGATCGGGATTCTCAGCTCGATCCACTCGAACACGAAGCCGGACGTCGTGCGCCGCTTTCTCATCGTGGCGCCGGGACAGCCGTGTGAGGAACGGCGGCGCAGCGAATCCGAGCGCCTGTTGCGCGCGCAGCCCTTCATCGCGAGCGCGTCCGTCAGGGCGTACGACGATGGAAACGGCGGTGTGATCATCGTCGCGCAGACCACGGACGAGCTGACCACGATCATCGACGGCCGCACGTCGGCCTCGAGCCCGTACATTGCGGGGCTCACGCTGGGCGACGGCAACTTCCTGGGCGACGCGAAGTACGTGAGCGCGCACTGGGCGGAGGGAGACTTCCGCGACTATTTCGGGGCGAACTACACCGACTATCAGTTTCTGGGCCGTCCGTGGCGCCTCGACGTGCAGGGACTGCGCGGCGACGCGGGGATCAGCAACTGGCTCCTGGGCGCCGCGCATCCCTTCTACACCGATGAACAGCGATTCGCCTGGCGTGCGGTGGCGCTCGATCATCAGGACATCTATTCCTTCCGTCGGTCGAACGACACGTCGGCCGTGATCGACTTCTCACGCAAGTTCGTCGACATCGGCGGCGTGGTGCGCCTCGGGCAGCCCGGAAAACTGAGCCTGTTCGGCATGAGTCTCTCGAGCGAGGACGACACGCCCGCGCTGCCGCCCGAGCTCACGCCGGGCGTTCCGTACGATACGCTCATGCAGATTCTGGGACGCCACAAGAACGCACGACTCAATCTGCTCTGGGGCATTCGCAGCATCGACTTCGTGCGCGTCGAGCGTTTCGATGCACTGAACGCGGAGCAGGACGTGCAGTCCGGATTTCAGCTCTCGACGCTGCTCGGCCGCAGCCTCCAGGTGCTGGGCTCCACGGACGACGACATTTTTCTCGCGACGAATCTGTACGCGGGTGCGGGGGGCAGGCGCACCTTCGCGTATCTCCAGGCGGCGCTCGAAGGGCGCAACAGCTACACCGAGGATCGGTGGGACGGGATCGTCGGGAGCGCGCGCATCACGATGTACCAGCGTCTGATGGGCTCGCACACGCTCGTCGGGTCGGTGGACTGGGCCGGTATCTGGAAGCAGCGCGTGCCGGTACAGCTTCCGCTGGGTGAGCTCGATGGCGGCGTACGCGGCTACCACGCGTCGCCGGACGCAGGCAACATCCGCTTCGTGACGCACCTGGAGGACCGCTGGTACCTCGGCAAGCTGCGCGACCAGGCGGATGTCGGCATGGCGGTGTTCGGCGATGCGGGGCGCGTGTGGCAGGGCGATGCGCCGCTCGGCTACGGCGTGACGACGCCGCTCAAATACGGCGCGGGGCTGGGAGTGCTGGTGGCAGTGCCGCCGGGATCGAAGGTCACCTATCGACTCGACATCGCGCGCGCGCTATCCCCCGACCTTCGCGCGCGCTGGCAATTCCGCGTGAGCTACGTGAACGCGGACCGCTTCCTCAATCGCGAGCCTCGCGACGTGCGCTCGGGCCGCGAGCTGGTGACGCCGAACTCGGTGTTCACCTGGCCGTGACGCGGGTGCTTTTCGTTGTCTCCGTTTGTTTCCGTTCGTTTCCGTTTGTTTCGTTTCATCACATTGTTTCGCCCGCATTGCGAGGACTATTCGTCGCAACGAGAGCCCCCGCTCGGGCTGGCACTGACTGATGTGAGGTACGAAACAAACGGAAACAGACGGAAACAAACGGAAGGGGCTTTCACTGAAAGCGTTGCGCTTTGCCAGCTTTGCTTCTTCCGTTTGTGTCCGTCAGTGTCCGTTGGTGTCGCTCCATCACAGTTGTAGTGCCCGACTCGCGAGCTCCCTCGCAGTCAGCGCTTCGGTTGGCAGGGAATTGCAAAGGCAACTGTGAAGAACGACACAAACGGACACAGACGGACACAGACGGCAAGGACCATTGTACCAATGCATCCCTGCTCCCCAGGCTCAGGTGCTCACCGTGCGGGTGAGACGCTTGAGCAGCGGCACGAAGAAGATCATGAGCAGCGACGCCGAGAGTGCCATGACCAGGAAGATCGTGTAGAAGCCGTGATTGGTGCTCGCCACGTGCTGCAGCATGCCCAGCACGCCGTTCGCGGGCGCGGGCGGCGCCTGGCCCGGCGTCGGCGTGAGCTCGGCGATCGTTCCCGCGATCTTGTTCGCGGCGCCGTTCGCCAGGAACCACACGCCCATGAGCAGCGACGCGAAGCGCAGCGGCGCCACCTTGGTTACGTACGAGAGCCCGACCGGCGAGAGACAGAGCTCGCCCCACGTGTTGAACGTGAAGGCGGCCACGAGCCACAGCGGACTGACGAGCACTCCGTTGTCCGCGCGGGCACCGCCGATCACCATGAACACGAATCCGAAGCCGAGCAGCGCGAGGCCGATCACCATCTTCATCGCGGTCGACGGCTCGCGACCGATCTTCGCGAGCCTGACCCAGATCCATGCGAACACCGGCGCGAAGAGCATGATCACCACGGGAATCACGTTCTGCGACCACGCCGGAGGGATGTGGAACGACCCGACCTGGAGATTGGTGTTGTTCGCCGCGAACAGATTCATCGAGCTTCCCGCCTGCTCGTAGCACGTCCAGAAGACGACCACGAAGAACGCCACGATGAAGATCGCGATCACGCGCTTCCGCTCTTCGCCGTGCGAGCCGAGAACGGTGACCGCGAGCGACGCACCGATCGTCGCGGCCACGAAGGCGCCCACCAGGTCGAAGCCTCCCAGCAGCAGGCTCGCGCCAATGCCCGCAACGGCGCCTATGATGCCGTGCACGAGCACCTTCGAATCCGCAGAGATGACCGGCGCCGCCGCGTCGGGAATCCGCTTCGTCGCGCGTACGCCGATGCCCGGAAGGTACTTGTCGCGGAACGCGACGTACACGGTCAGGCCGATCAACATGCCGACACCGGCGGCGCCGAATCCCCAATGCCAGCCGCGGTCGCCGAAGCGAGTCTGGTCCGCGAGATATCCGCAAATGGTACCGCCGAGCAGGGCGCCCGTGTTGATGCCGATGTAGAAGATCGTGAAACCCGCGTCACGCCGTGAGTCGCCGTCGGCGTAGATCTGCCCGACCATCGTCGACACGTTCGGCTTGAAGAACCCGGTCCCGATGATGATGAGCGTGAGGCCGACGTAGAACATGGTCATCGAGGGAACGGCCAGACAGAAATGACCCGAAGCGATGACGAGCCCGCCGATCACGAGCGAGCGTCGCGTGCCGAGGAAGCGGTCCGCGAGATAGCCGCCGATGAGCGGGGTGATGAACACCAGGGCCGTGTACGTGCCGTAGAGGCTCGCCGCACGCGCGGTGTTCCAGTGGAGCGCCTGCACCAGATACAGGATGAGAATGGCGCGCATTCCGTAGTAGGAAAAGCGCTCCCACATCTCCGTCATGAACAGCAGGCCTAGTCCGCGAGGATGCCCGAAGAGCGCGGTATCGTCGAGCGCGGGCGGCCTGTCGGTGGCGGTCGTGAGGATGTCTACGGCGGCGGACACGGTGCTCCTGAGCTAGGGCTCGAAAAGAATGCAGGCCGTCACGCCGTGGCGCGAATCGGCACGATGCGCTCAGGTGGCCTGGTCGCGCCTGCGGCCTGCTGCTCCTCCCACGACACGCGCGTGGGAAGCTGCTTGATGCACGCAGCCCAGTGGTGTGGCTCCTTGAGCTCGAGTGGCGGCACGATCACCGAGCAGGCGGCGTCCTTTTGCGGATGCTGGCATCGCGGGTGGAACGGACAGCCCGACGGCGGATTCGCGGGGGAGGGGACGTCGCCGCGGAGCACGATGCGCGCGCGCTTCGCCTCGGGATCCGGAACGGGGATCGCCGAGAGGAGCGCCTGCGTGTACGGCATGAGCGGCATGGCGTAGAGGTCGTCCGCGTTCGCGAGCTCGACGATGCGGCCGAGGTACATGACAGCGACGCGATCCGCGATGTGCTCGACCACCGAGAGATCGTGCGCGATGAAGAGATAGGCGAGGCCGTGCGCGCGCTGCAGGTCCTGGAGCAAATTGATCACCTGCGCCTGCACCGACACGTCGAGTGCGGACACGGGCTCATCGCACACGATGAACTTCGGCTCGACCGCGAGTGCGCGCGCGATTCCCACGCGCTGCCGTTGTCCGCCCGAGAACTCGTGCGGGTAGCGGGAGGCGTGCTCGGGGCGCAGCCCGACCTCCTCGAGCAGCTGCCGCACGCGCGCATCCGCCGCGCTCCCCTCGGCGAGCCTGTGAATCGTCAGCCCCTCGCGCACCGACGCGCCCACGGTCATGCGCGGATTGAGGGAGCTGAACGGATCCTGAAAGACGATCTGCATCCGGCGTCGCAGCTTTCGCAGCGGCTCCTTCGCGAGCGCCCGCACGTCCTCCCCATCGAAGTGGATCTCGCCCGAGGTGGGCTCGATGAGGCGGAGAATCGCGCGCCCGGCCGTCGTCTTGCCGCATCCAGACTCGCCCACGAGTCCGAGCGTCTCGCCCTGCGCGACGTCGAACGAGATTCCGTCCACGGCTCGCACGGCGCCGACCACGCGGCGCATCACGCCGCCCGTGATCGGGAAATACTTCGAGAGATCGCGAACCGAGAGAAGCGGTTTGGTCACGGCGTCCATCACGTGCTGGTCCTCATTGCGGCTTGGCGAAGTCTATCATAGCGCGTAGGGCGCAATAGCGAAGCGTATTGCGCCGGCCCGTAGCCGCGATTGGCGGACTGCGCGAGCGATAAACGAACGGGGCCGGGCGCTGCCGGCCCGGCCAGGTGCGACGGATGGGGCGCCGTCTTCGGCTCGGGGAGATGCTCGATGGTTTCGCCGCCGAGCGACCGCATCGTCACGGCTGCGCCAGCACGGCCATGCCGAGCGTCCCCGGCCCGCCGTGCGTGCCGACCACCG
>Ga0207657_10007057_pt1 | contig 11541 bp, 12 predicted proteins | sample KBSC33metaG_FD_184316 | JGI IMG/M metagenome (GOLD analysis project Ga0207657, IMG submission 184316) | Corn rhizosphere microbial communities from Kellogg Biological Station, Michigan, USA - KBS C3-3 metaG (SPAdes) (version 2) | ecosystem: Host-associated > Plants > Roots > Rhizosphere > Soil ...
TCGTGAAGGTCGTAGGCATCGATCCGGGGATTGCTGCGTGCGGGTACGGAGTCGTCCGAGAAAGCGGAGGCCGCCTCAGGGAGGTGGCGCACGGCTGCTGGTCGACCCCCGCCGGGCAGGACACCATCCTCCGTTTGAAGACGATCCACGACGCGGTCGCGGAGCTCATTGCCGAGCACGCGCCGGATGCGGTGGCGCTCGAGGAGTCGTACGTCGGCGCCGACGCCCGCATCGCACTCTCCGTCGGGCAGGCGCGCGGCGCCGTGCTCGTCGCGGCCGCCAACGCGGGAGTCGATTGCCGCGAGTACGCGCCCGCCAGCGTCAAGCAGGCGATCTGCGGCTACGGCCGCGCCGAGAAGGCGCAGATGCAGCGGATGGTGAAGATGATCCTCTCGCTCCCCGAGGAGCCGAAGCCGCACCACGCCGCCGACGCGCTCGCGGTCGCGATCTGCCACGCGCTCGCGCCGCCCCTCCTGCGCGCGAGCGGCGGGCTAGGAGGGAACGTCCGTTCCCGTGCGTAGATTGCGGCCATGATCGCCCGTCTCCGCGGCAAGCCCGTCGCCAACACGCCCGAGGGGCTCGTGCTCGACGTCGGGGGCGTCGGCTATCTCGTCCATGCGACGCCGACCGCCGTTCGGAAGGGCGATTCGGCGGACGAGATCACGGTCGAGACCTACACCCATGTACGCGAGGACGCGCTGCAGCTCTACGGCTTCGCCGATCGGAGCGAGCGTGAGCTCTTCGTGCAACTGCTCGCCGTGAGCGGGATCGGGCCGAAGGTCGCGCTCGCGATCGTCTCCGGCTCGCCGGTCGTCGACCTGCGCCGCGCGATCGTGCGCGGCGACTCGGCGCGGTTCCAGGCGATTCCCGGCATCGGGAAGAAGACCGCGGAGCGGATCGTGCTCGAGTTGAAGGAGAAGCTCGGCGATCCCGAGCTCGTCCCCGCGCCCGACGGCTCCGGCGAGCACCACGTCGTCGCGCGCGACGCGCTCGTCGAGCTCGGCTGGTCGCTGCTCGACGCCGAGCGCGCTCTCGCCGAGGTCGACCCCGAGCTGTCGCCGGAGGAACGCGTCCGGCTCGCGTTGAAGAAGGCCGCGTGAACGCCACCCAGTTCCTGGCGCCCGCCCTCCGGGAGGACGAGGAGGAGGTCGAGCAGAGCCTCCGGCCGCGCCGGCTCGACGAGTTCGTCGGCCAGGCCCGCATCAAGGAGCAGCTCGCGATCGCGCTCGACGCGGCGAAGGGACGCGGCGAGGCGCTCGACCACGTTCTCCTCGTCGGGCCGCCCGGGCTCGGCAAGACGAGCCTCGCCCACATCATCCGCGAGGAGCTCGGCGTCGGCATCCGCTCGGTCGCCGGGCCCGCACTGGAGCGCAAGGACGTCGCGGCGATCCTCACCGCCGTCGAGGCGCGCGACGTCGTCTTCGTCGACGAGATCCACCGTCTCAGCCGGGCTGCGGAGGAGATCCTCTACCCGGCGCTGGAGGACTTTCGCCTCGACATCGTGATGGGGCAGGGGACTGCGGCGCGGACACTGACGCTCGATCTGCCGCCGTTCACGCTGGTCGGGGCGACGACGCGCACGGGCCTGCTCACCTCGCCGCTGCGCGACAGGTTCGGGATCACGTTCCGCCTCGACTACTACGAGGACGGCGAGCTCGCCACGATCGTCCGTCGCTCCGCCGGGATCCTCGGCGTCGAGATCGCGGACGACGCGGCCGACGAGATTGCCGGGCGGGCGCGCGGCACGCCGAGGGTCGGCAACCGGATCCTGCGGCGCGTCAGGGACGTCGCCGAGGTGCGGCACCAGGGCGCGATCACGACCGCCATCGCCCGGGAGGCGCTCGAGCTACTCGAAGTCGACGAGGCAGGGCTCGAACGGCTCGATCGCGAGCTGCTGCGGGCGATTGCGGAGAAGTACGGCGGCGGCCCGGTCGGGCTCAACACGCTCGCTGCGGCGCTCGGCGAGGAGCCGGACACGATCGAGTACGTCTACGAGCCCTACCTCCTGCAGCTCGGCTTCATCCAGCGGACGCCGCGCGGTCGGACGATCACCGCGCTCGGCCGCGCCCACCTCGGCGCCGGACCCGAGCTCGAGACGGACGCGCGCCTCTTCTAACGGGAAAAGCGTCGTGCGATGAACGCGCCGGCCGCCGCCATCCCGGCCAGAGCGGCGGTCAGGAGGTTCGTCTGCACGCAGGTGCGGCAAGCGTTACAGCACGTCGTCGCCGTCGGAGTGAGCTCCCCGTACTTCGCAGCGGCCCGAGTGAGGCGGCCTCGCCAGACGGTCTGCATGAGCAGAAGGGTACGGTGTCGGACCCGTGCCCGATCTGTGGACGCCCGTCACCGAGTTGCCGCACGAGGCGTTCGTCGAGCGCCTGCACAAGGCCATCGCGTCGTTCGCCGAGACGAACGGCGTGGAGAAGCCGCTCGTCGAGGTCGAGCTCGCGGACCGGTCGCGGTTCGTGCTCGAGCGGATCGAGCCCGAGCCCGGCTTCGGGATGGTGACGCTCTACGTGACGGACGCTCGAGACGATGCGCCCGACGCGCTCATCGTCCCGATCGGCTCCCTGCGGCGGATCGAGCTGAGCAAGTCGCCGGACGACCGGATCCAGCGCTTCGGGTTCAGCGTTCCGCCCGCCACGTAGACGAGCCACGGCGCGACGAGCAGCGCCATCACGTCGAACCAGACGTAGCCACTCGCGACACCGCTCGGCGGGTTTCCGTCCGGCATCCCGAGACCGGGCAGGGCGGCTGCCCAGCGCCATGTCCCGATCGACGTCCCGTAGAGCTCCAGTGCCGCGACCACGAGGAAGACGCCGGCGTACGTGGCCCGCGAGCGGGAGCGCCAGAGGAAGACGAGCAGCAGCGGCACACCGACCGCGCCGGCGACGTCGAGGCGCGGCAGCACCGTGAGGCCGGCGATCCCCCAGGCGGCGGCGCCGACGGCCGCGGCCCAGACGACCGCGCGGGCGCGGATGGTCCGGCTCAGCGCGATGCCGCTCAGATAGACGAGACCGTGAGCGGGTGGGATGAAGAGCGGCAGGTTGTGCAGGCGGTAGTGGTAGACGCCCCAGACGAGCGACCCCGTCACCTCCCCGACCGTCGCGAAGAGCACGACGCCGACGGCCTGCGCCTGCACGAGCGGCGCCAGCGGCCACAACGCCGCCGCCAGCACGGCGAACGTGAGCCCGCCGAGCGCGAGCTGCCCGTGGAACGAGACCTGCGTGTCGAGCGCGAGGAGGCCGGCGAGATACGCCGGCAGCAGGGCCGCATACCCGCGCGGCACGGTCATCTCCGGTACTGGAGCTCGTGCCAGCTCGGCGTGGGGAGGAGCTCGAGCAGCGCGCGACCGCCGTTCGTGTCGGCGAAGGTGAAGTCCTGCCGCTCGTCGTCCCAGTCCACCTCGAGCAGTCCCTCCTTGACGCGGTGGTCGAGCCACGCGCCGCGGAAGACGAGCTTCTTGAGCCAGTAGACGAGCGACTCCCCTCGGACGAGTGCGAGCGCGTCCCAGTGGCGAACGAGGTACTCGCCCAGCGCGCTGCGCGGAGTCTGGATCGCGTCGCGCTCGACGAGCTCGACGAGATCGGCGGTCTCGTCCTCGTCCAGCTCCGGGTCCGAGACGAGCCCGAGCCGGACCGCGGCGGCGGTCACGCGCTCCTCGAAGTCCTGGCTGCTGAACGAGAAGCTGTAGCCGAGGAACTCGACGACGTAGTCGTCGCCCGAGTGGTAGTTGCCGGCCGCTTCCACGGCGGCAGCGTACCCTGACCACATGCGGGCACTCCGCTATCTCGCGGCGCTCGTGGCCGTCCTCGCGCTCGTCGCGGTCACCGCCTGGGCGCTTGCCTGGCCGTTCGAGAAAGCGGTCTATCTCGCGCCCGTGATCGTGGTGGGAGGCCTTGCTGCCGTCGGCCTCGTCCTCCTCTGGGCGAAGATCGCGTTCAGCTCGCTGCGAGAGTCGCGTCACCCGCGACGGGTGCTCGTCTACTGGCTGCTGGGCCTGGGGCTACTCGTCCTGCTGACCGTGCTCGGCGTCAAGCTCCCGAGCGAGGGCGGTTAGCAAGCGGTCCACGTCGGCGCGTGCGGTGTAGCCCGCCACGGAGAGGCGCAGCAGATCGTCTTCGGGCCCGCCGACGGGGATCTCGACCCGGTGATCCGTGAACAGCCGGTCGGACAGGCCGGGTGCGGAGCGGGGGAGCCGGACCGCGGCCATCTGGGAGAGCATCGAGTCGGGCGCGAGCGGCTCGGTGCGAAGGAGCTCACAGAGCTCCGCGCGAGCGTCGCGGGTGAGCCGGCGGCTGCGGGCGCGGACGGCCTCCCAGTCGCGCTCGGCCTGAAAGCGGATCGCGTCCGGCACCGTGAGCCAGGACGCGAAATCGCGCGTGCCCTGCATCTCAATCCGTTGCGAGAACGTGCTTCCCTCGGCGTATCCCCAGCTGACGATGGCGGCGTCGACACGGTCCTGGTGCTCCGGCCGGACGTGGAGGAAGCCGGTGCCCTTCGGGGCGCCGAGCCACTTATGCGCATTGCCTGCGTAGTAGTCGGGGCCTAGCTCGGCGAGGTTCACCGGGACGTGACCGGGCGCGTGCGCACCGTCGACGATCGTGACGAGGCCGCGCGAACGGGCGCGCGCGACGATCTCCGCCAGCGGCAGGACGAGCCCGGTCACCGACGTGACGTGGCTGACGTAGACGGCGCGCGTCCGTTCGTCGGCGTGAGCGAACAGCGCGTCGACGACCTCGCCCGGGTCGCGCAGTGGTAGCGGGATGGGCGCGCGGACGTAGCGCGCCTCCGCGCGGCGGCAGACCCACTCCCAGGCGAGGTCACAGGCGCCGTACTCGAGGTCGGTCGCGAGCACCTCGTCGCCCGGGCCGAGCGCGAGCGAGCGCGCGGCGATGTTCACGCCGGTCGTTGCGTTCTGGACGAAGGCGAAGTCCTGCGCGGAGGCGCCGACGTACTCCGCTAGCGCTTCCCGCGCCGCGTCGAGGAGGTCGGGTAAGCGGCGGTCGATGAAGTCGATGGGCTCGGCCTCGAGCTCGCGCTGCCAGGCGTGGTAGCGCTCGAAGACCGGCCGCGGACAGGAGCCGAACGAGCCGTGATTGAGGAAGACGACCTCGGGATCGAGGAGGAACTCGCGTCGAAGCTCCTCTGGGGAGGGCGCGGCCATGGGCCTCTTCTACTCCATCCCGAACCCCCACCCACCCGGGGACCGGTGAAGCGTGCCGCTCCACCCGTCACGTGTGAGTCGCGGCTCCGTCACGAGAAGTGCGCAGTTCCGCTTCAGCTGTCTCGTCCGGCCAGGTGGCTGGGCCGATTCCGTCCGCCCGTCCCCGTAGCTTGGCTGCGCATGTACGAAGGCACCTGGACACTCGCCGACTGCCCGCCTGCGGCCCAGGCGGAGCTCGTACGTGAGCTCGGGATCTCCGAGCTCACGGCCGGCGTGCTCGTCCGCCGCGGCTACTCCGAGCCCGATGTTGCACGCCGTTTCCTCGCCGGCGAGCAGCCCCCGCACGACCCGTTCCTCCTCGGCGACATGGAAGCCGCGTGCGCTCAGATTCGCGCGGCCGTGGACGAGGGCCGGCGGATCTGCGTGCACGGCGACTACGACGTCGACGGGATCGCCGCCACCACGCTCGCCGTTCTCCTCCTCCGCGAGCTCGGCGCGGACGTCGCCTGGCATCTGCCCAGCCGCTTCGACGAGGGCTACGGCGTCCGTAGCGAGACGCTCGCCCGGCTCGCGGACGAGGGCTGCGGGCTCGTCCTCACGGTCGACTGCGGGATCACCGCTGCCGCCGAGGTGGCCGAGGCGAAAGAGCGAGGCCTCGACGTTGTGGTCACCGACCATCACCGGCCGGGCGAGACGCTGCCCGACTGTCCCATAGTCGCCACGCGACCGTCCGAGTACCCGTTTCCCGAGCTCTGCGGGACCGGCGTCGTCTACAAGCTGGGACAGGCGCTGTTCGGCGTGGACTCCGAGATCCCGCGGCGTCATCTCGACCTCGTGGCGCTCGCGACGATCGCCGACGTCGTTCCGCTCGTCGACGAGAACCGATCGCTCGCGATCGCAGGTCTGCGCGCCCTCGCGCGCACAGCCAAGCCCGGACTTCGCGCCCTCATGCAGAGCGCCGGCGTCGATCCCGCCACCGTCGATGCCGGGGCCGTCGGCTTCCGCCTCGCACCGCGCCTGAACGCGGCCGGTCGCCTCGGGCATCCACGCGAGGCCCTCGAGTTGCTTCTCACCGACGACGAGGCGGAGGCACGCCGGCTCGCCGCCTCGCTCGAGGAGCTGAACCGCGAGCGCCAGGCCGTCGAGGGCCGGATTCTCCGCGAGGCCGTCGCACAGGTCGAGGCGTGGCCGCCGGAGCAGCGCGCCCGCCGCGCCTACGCCGTCGCCGGGGCCGACTGGCACGAGGGAGTGATCGGCATCGTCGCGTCACGCCTCGTCGAGCGCTACCACCGTCCCGTCGTGCTCATCGCCGGCACCGACGGCGACTGGAAGGGCTCCGGCCGCTCGATCCCCGCGTTCGACCTCCACGGCGCGCTCGGCGCGTGCTCCGGCCTGCTCGGACGCTGGGGCGGTCACCGTGCGGCCGCGGGCCTGTCGATCGCGGAGGAGAACGTCGATGCGTTCGCCGCCGCGTTCGCCGAGCAGGCCGCCACCGTGCTCGGAGAACACGACCTCGAGCCCGTGACCTCGATCGACGCCGTCGTTGCACGGGGAGCGGACCTCTCGCTCGAGCTCTGCGCGGAGTTGCAAAGGCTTGCGCCGTTCGGGCTCGGGAATCCCGCGCCGATCCTGCTCGCTCCCGGCTGCGGGCTCGCCGAGCTCGCGACCGTCGGCGACGGCAAGCACCTTCGCTTCCGCGTCCGGCGCGACGGCCGCGATGCCGGCAGCGCCATTGCGTTCGGGCAGGGATCGCGGCTGGAAGTGCTCCGCCCGGACGCCCTCTACGACGTGGCGTTCCGCCTCGAGGAGAACCGCTGGAACGGGACCGTTGCGCCGCAGCTCGTCGTCCGGCGCATCTTCGCGGGCGCGCCGCGCTACCGCGAGCTTCGCGCCTGGCTCGCGGCCGAATGGCAGAAGCCGGAGGCTGCGCGCGATGCCGAGGCGCGGGCCATCTTCGCCGAGCTCGGCGTCGTCGAGGGCGGCCCTCGTCGCGAGTTGCTCGAGTCGTCGCGCTTCCGCGAGCTGCTCGCTGCGGAGCCGCCACTCGCTGCAGCGGCGTGATCCGGCCCGAGCGGGTCGCCGACGAGGACGCAATTCGGGCGGTCGAGACCGCGGCCTTCGGCCGGGACGACGAGGCGCGGATCGTCGACCGCCTGCGCGCGAGCGATGCCTACATACCCGGGCTCTCGCTCGTCGCCGAGGACGGTGGCGCCGTCGTCGGCCACGTCATCGTCAGCCGCGGCCATGCGGAGCCGAGCGGCGAGCCGCTGCTCTGGCTCGGACCGATCGGCGTCGCGCCGGAGCGCCAGGGACAGGGGATCGGGAGCAGCCTGGTCGAAGCTGCGCTGACGGGCGCGACGGAGCTCGGGGGCGCCTGCATGGTGCTCGTCGGCGATCCCGCGTACTACTCGCGCTTCGGCTTCGTCCGGGCCGAGCCGCTCGGATTGCTGCCGCCCGCAGGCTGGCCCTCACAGGCGTTCCAGGTCGCGGTGCTCGACCCACTCCGGGGAGTGCCCGCCGGCCGTGCGGTCTACAACGCCGCGTTCGACTAGCGGGAGTTCAGAGAGAGCGCGAGCGCGCGGGCGAGGCGGAGGACGCTCCGGCGTCTCCAATAGCGGCGAAAACCAGGCATGGAATGCGTCATTTCGATCACTCAACGGCCGTTCCTCCCGCAGAGGTTCGCCCCCGAAACACCGGAGTACACTGAAACGGTGACGACGCTGGAGGCAGGCGAGAGGCACGAGGAGCTGCTCGAAGGGCTGCTCGCCGAGCTTGCCGCACAGCGCGCGGACGTCGACGTCGAGCTCGTCACACGCGCTTTCCGCTTCGCCGCCGCCGCGCACGAGGGCCAGCAGCGCCGCTCGGGCGAGCCGTTCATCACCCACCCCGTCGGTGTCGCGACGGTCTGCGCCGGCCTGCGCCTCGACGAGCAGACGATCGCCGCCGCGCTGCTCCACGACGTGGTGGAGGACACCGGCGTCGCGCTCGACACGCTGCGCGAGGAGTTCGGCGACGAGATCGCCGCGCTCGTCGACGGCGTCACGAAGCTGACCCGGGTCCAGTTCCAGACCCGGGAGCAGGCCGAGGCGGAGAACTACCGGAAGATGGTCGTGGCGATGGCCGAGGACGTTCGCGTCATCCTCGTCAAGCTCGCCGACCGCCTCCACAACCTCCGCACGATCGAGTACCTCGGCAAGCAAAAGCAGATCCAGAAGTCGCGGGAGGCGCTCGAGGTCTACGCACCGCTCGCGCACCGGCTCGGCATCCATGCGCTCAAGTGGGAGCTCGAGGACCTCGCCTTCCAGACGCTCCACCCCCGCAAGTACGCGGAGATCAAGACGATGGTCGCCGAGCGGCGCGCCGACCGCGAGGGTCAGGTCGCCGAGGCGGCCGACGTGCTGCGCCGCGAGCTCGACAAGGTCGACATCCCGGTCGACACCTCCGGGCGCGCGAAGCACTTCTATTCGATCTACGACAAGATGGCCCGCAAGGGTCGCGAGTTCAACGAGATCTACGACCTCACCGCGATGCGCGTCATCGTCGAGCGCGACGGCGAGGAAGGGACGCGCGACTGCTACGGCGCGCTCGGCCTCATCCACTCCCTCTGGACGCCGATGCCCGGCCGTTTCAAGGACTACATCGCGATGCCGAAGTTCAACGGCTACCGCTCCCTGCATACAACCGTGATCGGTCCGGAGGGACGTCCGCTCGAGATCCAGGTCCGCACCCGCGAGATGCACGAGACCGCCGAGCTCGGCGTCGCGGCGCACTGGGCCTACGTGCGAGACGGACGCCGTTCGAAGCACGCGGCGGAGGAGTGGAACGCCTGGGTGCGGCAGCTCATGGACATCAACGCCGACGAGTCCGACGCGCGCGAGTTCGTGAAGAGCTTCCGCACCGATCTCTTCGACGAGGAGGTCTTCGTCTTCACGCCCAAGGACGAGGTGAAGACGCTGCCGGCGGGCGCGACTCCGATCGACTTTGCCTACGCCGTCCACACGGACGTCGGCCACCGCACCGTCGGCGCGAAGGTGAACGGGCGGATCGTCCCGCTCCATTACCGGCTCCGCAGCGGCGATCGGGTCGAGATCCTCACGGGCAAGTCCGCCGCGCGCGGCCCCTCTCGCGACTGGCTCTCGCTCGTCGCCTCCTCGCGCGCCCGCAACAAGATCCGCCAGTTCTTCTCCCGCGAGCAGAAGGAGGACCTGGAGTCGAAAGGCCGCGAGGCGCTCGAGAACTCGCTCAAGGCCCAGAACCTCCCGTACAAGAAGCTCTCCGGCTCGGCCGTGCTCGCCGGCGTGATCAGGGAGTCCGGCTACAAGAAGGCCGAGGACTTCTACATCGCGCTCGGCTCCGGGAAGCTGACCGCCTCGAGGATCGTCGACAAGGTCCTGCAGCAGCTCAAGGTCGGCGAGGTCGCCGAAGAGCAGGTGCCGGTCAAGAAGCCGCGCGCACGGGAGGCCGCGGGCAGCGACAGCTACGGCATCAACGTGATCGGCGTCGAGGACGTGCTCGTCCGCCTCGCAAAGTGCTGCACGCCGGTTCCGGGCGACGACATCGTCGGCTACATCTCGCTCGGCAAGGGGATCACGATCCACCGCGGCGACTGCCCGAACGTGCGCGCGCTGCGCCGCAACCCCGAGCGGTTCACGCCGGTCGAGTGGGAGGGAGGCGGCAGCCAGAGCTTCCGCGTCCAGATCGCCGTCGACTCCTGGGATCGGCCGCGCCTGCTCGAGGACGTCGCGCGGACGTTCGCCGAGCACGGCTCGAACATCGTCTCCTACGGCGGCACCGTGGAGGATCAGATGGCCCGCAACTGGTACGTCGCCGAGGTCGGCGACGTCAAGGCGCTCCGCGGCCTTCTCACCTCGCTCCGCAACATCGACGGCGTCTTCGACGCGCGCCGCGTCACGCCGTCCTAGCGCTTCCCTCGATCGAGGGATCCAGGATCACCAACCGTGGGTTACCCCGTTCGGGGGAGACGCCGGTGCTGGTGCGGCCTCTCTCACTCGAACGAGGGATGGGATCGTCAGCTTTGCCACAGCTCGCCGCCGGTGTCCCAGCCGACGAGGCAGAGGTCTGCGATCCCGGCGGCGACCCTCTCGAGCTCGGCGGGCTCGACGGCGCCGTCCGCGACGAGTTCGGCGATTCGCTCCCCCCGCCAGGTCACCGGGACGCCGACGCGGCGCTCGAGGTCGGGCGTGCCGGCCTCGGGGCCGAGCACCAGCTCGTGGCCCTCGACGAAGAAGATGCCGGCCCAGACGCAGTCGTCGCGGGCCGCGAGCTCCGTGACGGTCTGCCGCAGGAGGTCGTCGGGGTCGTCGGCGTCAACCGACATCGAACGGGGCCCGGTACGCGTCGGGGATCGGGATCGGCCGGCGCTTGTCGAGGTCGATGAACACGAGCGTCTGCTGCGCGGTGACGAGGAGCGTCCCGTCCGGCACCTTGAACGCCGCGAACTCGTAGGTCATGCTCGTCCGCCCGATGCGCGAGACCCGGATGTGGATCTCCAGCTCGTCGTCGAAGCGGGCGGGGGCGAGGTACTCCACCTCGTTCGCGCGCATCACGAACTCGCCGCCGGCCTCGTGGAAGAGAACCCCGAGCGAGCGGAGATACTCGACGCGCGCGAGGTCGAAGTACGGGTTGTAGCGGCCGTAGTAGACGATCCCCTGAGCGTCGGTGTCGGAGAACCCGACCCGCGTCCGCGTCGAGAAGGAGTACTCGCCGCTCACGAGCGGATCGCCTCGAGCACCTCGTCGCGCTTGCGCTCCATCAGCTCCTCGGATGTCGCCTCGAGGTTGAGCCGCAGCAGCGGCTCGGTGTTCGAAGGACGGACGTTGAAGTGCCAGTCGTCGAAATCGACCGAGATGCCGTCGAGGTGCGAGACGTGTCCGTCGGCGTACCGCTCCTTCAGCTCCTGCAGCTTCAGCGCGACGTCCGGAACCGGGGTGTTGAGCTCGCCCGTGATGAAGTAGCGCGACCGGAGGGGCGCGAGGATCTCCGACAGCCGCCGGTCCCGCTTCGAGATCAGCTCGAGCATGAGCAGGAACGGGACGACCCCGGAGTCGGCCTGGCTGAAGTCGCGGAAGTAGTAGTGGCCGGAGACCTCGCCGGCGAAGGCGGCGTCCTCCTTGCGCATGCGCGCCTTGATGAAGGCGTGACCGACGCGATTCACGAGTGGGACGCCGCCGGCGCCCTCGATCGTGTCGGGCACAGCCCGGCTGGCCCGCACGTCGTAGATCACCTTCGCGCCGGGCTCCCTCTCGAGCACACTCTCGGCGAAGAGCGCCGTGACGAAGTCGCCCGGGACGAACTCGCCCGTGTCGTCGACGAAGAAGCAGCGATCCGCGTCGCCGTCGAAGGCGACCCCGAGGTCG
>Ga0207657_10007060_pt1 | contig 11537 bp, 10 predicted proteins | sample KBSC33metaG_FD_184316 | JGI IMG/M metagenome (GOLD analysis project Ga0207657, IMG submission 184316) | Corn rhizosphere microbial communities from Kellogg Biological Station, Michigan, USA - KBS C3-3 metaG (SPAdes) (version 2) | ecosystem: Host-associated > Plants > Roots > Rhizosphere > Soil ...
GTGTTGGTCAGAAGCCCGCTGCCGTTCTTGGCCAAATTGATGCCCTCTTGATAGGCTTTCCAAAGAATCCCTGCCCGTTGAAGGTAGCCACAGAGGTGATTTTGTGTGCTTTGCACATTGGCGCCGCCGTTTGCGTACGGGTCATTGTCGTTCGTGACTCCGTAATTCGTCCCTCCCTCCGACCAGATGTAGTTAGGCTCGCTCGGATGCACGGAAGCGCCAACCGATTGATAGTTCGAGCAATAGGAGACCTGCGCCGCGTTCGGGTGCCCTGGCGTCACCAACGAATTGATGTAGGGTGCGGCGGAATTGCCGTAGATCTTTCCGGGCGACGACTGGCCCGCAGGCTGTGTCCAGTTGTGGTTCTCCATCGCGATGACGAACACGTGCTTTATGGAACCTTGTTGCCCGAAGGCCGAACAGATGAGGGTCGCGGCCATTGCGAAGAAAACACCCTTCATAGGCTCAGTCTACAGCGAGTGGCAAAAACCTGCAGGTGCGCAGAGGCTTGGCTGGGAGTCTAAGAAGAGGCGGAGGTAAAATTTTGAATCTGCGCAAGAGAAAAATGGAACCTTTGGCGGACGAACTAAACGAATCTACCGAGTCACAAGAGTCAGCAACCGAGGTCGCACCTGGAGACGTGCAAACGTTGCGTGATGCCATGCAAGCATTAGCGGACGAACGCGATCAACTGAAAGATCAGCTCCTTCGCACGATGGCGGAGTTTCAGAATTTTAGGAAGCGCCAGGAGACAGAGCGCCAACGCATGCGCGAGCAGGTTACTGAGCGAGTGGTCATGGACCTTTTGCCGGTCCTCGACAATTTGGAACGGACCCTCGCTTCAATCGAGCGTGGCGCAACCTTAGAGTCTGTCGCGGAAGGGATAAAAGGTGTCGAGCGGCAGATGCGATCCGCGCTCGAGAACGTCGGGGTCAAGCGCATGCAAGCGGTGGGCCAGCCCTTCGATCCCGAGCATCACGACGCGATCGCTATCGAAGCCTCCGAGGAACACGAGCACGACACCGTCATGGACGAGGTCGAGCCTGGCTATAAGTTGAACGACAGGACGGTCCGGCCGGCGCGCGTTCGCGTGGCGAAGCGGCCTTGAGCCGTAAGTATTTCGGAACGGACGGGATCCGTGGAGTCGCCAACGCAAAGCTGACGCCGGAGCTTGCATTTCAGCTCGGGCAAGCGGCGGGACGCTGGCTAAGTAGCGCAGATTCTCAATCTACAGCACGCCGGATTGTAGTCGGCAGGGACACCCGACGCAGCGGACCCATGCTCGAAGCGGCGTTGTCCGCAGGCTTTTGCTCGGTTGGTGCCGACGTTGTCTCCCTCGGCATTGCGCCAACTCCCCTCGTGTCATTCGCCGCTCGCACCGAGGACTTCGTGCTGGGCGCGATCATCTCCGCCAGCCACAACCCGGCCCCCGACAATGGAATCAAGCTGGTCGGTCACGACGGGCGCAAGCTCCCGGACGCGGCGGAACTTGCGATCGAGCAGTTGATGGGAGCCGAGTCGTCCGAGCGACCAACCGGCGCGAAAGTGGGCTCGATTACAAACTCCGCGTCCTCAACCGAACACTATCTGAAGTTCCTCGAAGCCATCGTCCCGGAACGGCTCGAAGGGATGAAGGTCGCCGTCGACGGGGCGCACGGTGCCGCATATGCTTTAGGCCCGGAGATCGTCCGCAGACTGGGCGCGGAAGTTGTGGTTACCGGCGACAACCCTGATGGATTGAACATCAACGCGGAAGGCGGTGCCACAAAGCCAGACACCATTCAAAAGCTGACGGTTCAAAGCGGTTGCGACGTCGGAGTTGCCTTCGACGGCGATGCCGATCGGGCGGTCTTCAGCGACGACAAGGGCCGTTTAATCAACGGAGACCGAACGATCGGCATTTGGGCAGTCCACCAGAAAAAACGCGGCGCTCTCGATCCGACCATCGCTGTGGGCACGGTTATGAGCAACGGCGGATTTGAGGCTTATCTCGCCTGGCAGGGAGTCACCTTGGAGCGCACGCCGGTCGGCGACAAATACGTTGCCGCGAAGATCACGAACATGAACGCAAGAATCGGCGGTGAGCAGAGCGGGCACATCATATTTCCAGAGCGGGGCCCCACTGGAGATGGCCTCGTCACCATGCTCGAATTGCTGAGGGTGCTAAAGGTTGAGAATAGGCCGGCCAGTTCGTTCTATGACGACTACGAACCCTGGCCGCAGCTTCTGGTCAACATCGAGGTTGCAGACCGAAATACATGGAAGGACGGATCATTCGTGCAGGCCACATTGGCGCGTGCCGAAGCAGACCTCCACGGCCATGGTCGCTTAAACGTCCGCGCCAGCGGCACGCAGCCAATGCTGCGCGTGATGGTTGAGGCCGACAAGTACGAGTTGCGAGACCGCGTTGCAGAGTCGATCGTCAGCGCCTTGGAGACAGAAGCAGGCGGAAAGGTTTACAGCCGCGTAGACTTGACGCATGCTCTTGGCGATTGACGCAGGCAACACTCAGACCGTTTACGGCTTGTGGAACGGGTCCGAATGGACTCAAACCTGGCGGTGTAGCACCCAGCGGGACGACACTGAAGACCAGCTTGCTGCTTGGCTGAAGCTGATGTTCGATTTGGCTGACCTGCCTTTCGAAGTCGATCTCGTGGTGGTGGCCTCCGTGGTGCCGACCTTGGACTCTTCTCTGCAGCGTTTGGCTGACAAATGGTTCGGCAAACGTGCGTTGTTCCTCAGAACTGGAGATCAGGTCGGCTTGACCGTCGAATACGAGCCGCCGCATGCGGTGGGCGCGGATCGCATCGCCAACTGCCTCGCTGCAATCGAGGTTGCCGAGCTGCCCCTGATCGTGGTCGACTTCGGGACGGCTACAACCTTCGATGTCCTCGACAAGCGAGGCGTTTACGTTGGAGGCGCGATCATGACGGGCGTGCAGGTCTCCGCCGACGCTCTGACCCAGCGCACGGCAAAACTGCCGCAGGTTGAACTAGTAAGGCCGCTCTCGGCAATTGGGACAACGACGGTGCAGGCTCTACAGTCCGGAATCATGCTCGGGTATGCCGGTGCTGTGGAACGCATTATCGAGGAAATTGGCAGAGAACTCGGAGAGGCTGTGACAGTGCTGGCGACCGGCGGGTTAGGTGAGATCTTCCAGCAGATGTGCCCCAGCGTGCGGTCCTTTCATCCACTGCTCACTTTGGATGGGCTCAGACAAGCGGCCGAGAAGCTTCAAAAGTTGCCGTCCCTCTAGGGCCGGAAAGGTTGGGTGCGCAAGCACCTTTTCCGATAACTTTTGTCGTCTAAGCACGGGTCGAAGCAAGCCGTCCAAAAGTTGGACTGCCTGAAAAGTTGTGCACACTTTCGCACTGGCCTCGCTTAGGTTGCCCTTGCTTCAATTTTCACCCAGCATATCTGCTTGCTTTGGACTGTTGCCTGTCACGTCTTGGACCGCTCTGAACAATGACTATATGCGCTGCCGCGTTGGGCGATTTATTTGCACAAGCGGTGGACGTCAAGGAAGAGAGATCTATGAGAACAAAATTCGCAGCGGTGGCTGTAATCGCAGCCAGCCTTACCGCTATTTCTTTGGCCAACGACTTCACTGTTGCTGGCTCCACTCGCGGTGCATTCGACGCCCAATCTCTGGGCGCATCGAACACCATCTTGGGCCTGACCTACGACAACTCGACGTTCAATGACTCCACGGTGGGCGGGTTCGTCGGCTTTGGTGGCAATCCCAATCCCGGCGCGAACTTCAACAACTTTGGTTCGATGACGCTTTCCGGACCGGGCGTTTACACCGGCCACACGTTTACGCTGGAAATTACGTTCACGGCGCCTGTGACCATCACGGGTGGCAATCCGACGACGTTTACCGCCCAGCTGCTCGGAGCGGTCAACAATGCCGGAAACGGTGGGGCGCAGATTTCCTTCAGCGCTCCGAATCAGACCTTCAACTGGGCTAACGCTACGGAGACAGGCAGCTTCACGCTCCACATGAACAACGTAGCCGTTAACCCTGGCCAGGTAGCCAGCGTAACCGGTTACATCATTGGCGACGCGCAGCCGGTGCCGGAGCCCGCGACCATGGCCGTTCTCGGCCTGGGTGCGCTCACGGCCATTCGCCGTCGCCGCGCGCGCTAAGACGAGCCCGAAAGGTCTCTTCCTTGAAGCCTCCGTTCCCTTTGGGAACGGGGGCTTGGGCGCTTTGGGCCGTGGAGTCAGGCTGTTAACGCTTCAATGCTCTTGTGCGTACATGCATTCCGAGCGGCGAATTAGGTTTGGCGATGAGTCAGTTCATCTACGGCTGCACTACACATAGCAAGGGCAACCATGACCGCGATCGGCTTCCCATCCGATGCAGAATGCTATGTCGAGCGATTCTGGTTAATCCGGCTTCACGCTTAGAAGAGAAATCGAGCTTCCTGGACGCCCTTCGACTACGCTGGAAAAACACGCGCCTCCAGTTGCCCGATCGCCACGACCAGGTCACGCTAAGCTTTTAGCAACCACCGGTGCCTGTATGGTCTTGTTAGCTGATTTCAATCTAATGGGCGAGCACGAGCCCACGAGCGAAAAGGGCCGCTTGCTCAATTCGAGCGAGCGGCCCTCGATGCTAACTTCGTTCCTAGAAGCGAGCGTCCGCCGCCATGTGGCTCAGGACTGGCAGAGTGGGGATCTGCTGGCTACCGCCACCGGCACCGCCAGTGTTGCCGCGCCGCATCTTGTCGAACACTTGCCATCCAAACTCCATGATCGGAATTTGATTAGACTTGAGCGCTTGTAGCACGTTGATGAAGGCGTCTACAAACACGCCTCTAGGCCGGCCCTCACGGTATATCGAGGAGACCGTCGAGCCCTGGGCTGTCCCGAAGAGCTGAGAGATCTCCCCTTGAATAGGAAGCTCCATCCCGAAGTACCGGCCGTCTTGGACGGTTCGGCTGACTTCGAAGAAACAGAAGATGCGAGCGCCTTTCCTGACGAACGGATCCAGGACATCGGATTTGGAGACCATCGCCGTTGTATCGGCAGCACTTGCAGTGTCTACGCCAGCCAGAAAGTCGCGGCCATTCACGTTAACGGCACGCCCAGCGAAGAAGAACGTCAAAGTGCCGCCGTCGGGCATTCTTGTAGCCAGCGCCTTCGCGCTAGTTAGGATTTGCTCGGAAGTGCCGTTCAAAACCACATCGACGTTTGCATCGAGGTAGCCAGCGTTCGCGACTAGGCCTTGCTTTAGCGCTTGCGCATCCTCACCAGCATAGGCGAGCGCTTCCCCGAGCCGAGACTCGCTATTGCCGATAATCAGTGCGTACTTAGTTGGCACCGAAACAACCACGGAGGCTAATCCCGTGCTCGCAGGTACTACCGCCCCGGTTGTCGGATCGGGCTTCACCGTGGTAGCGATACTGTTTCCACCCGAGGGAGCTCCCGCAGTTGCGCCGCTATTAGAGCTGATCTCGCCCAGATCTTCTGGCGTTATCCCATCGGCATCCACCTTCCAGTTGGCCTTTTCGCCTGCGGCAGAGAATGCCTGGACGGTCTGATCCCGCTTAGCGACATCACCGAGCTTCGAGTAAATCGCGGTTAGGAAGTAGTAAGTAGCCCGGCTAGCTTGGCCCTTTGCAAGTCTTTCCTCGAACTCACCCGCGACCGTCTTCAGCATAGCGCTCTGATCCTCACCAGGGGCCATCGCCATAGCGGCCTTATAGCCGCTGTAAGCGGCAAGGAAGTTAGGCGAATAAGGTGCGCCGCTGCGCCACGTGCGGCGCTCGGTGACTGGGCCAGGCAGCAGGGTCGGCCCGGAGACATCCTCTGGCCGGTAAGCCGCTGCTTTAAGGAAATCTGTCCGAGCCTCGGTCCAATTGCCGGACTTCGCCGCCTTTAGACCAGCTTCATAGGCCGTCGCCCACGCTTGGCCGAGAGCAGAGGTCGCGGCCATGCAGATGGCGAGCAGAAACAGCGCTTTAAATGCTTTCATGCTTACTTGGAAAACTTGTAATTCAAGCCAATAGCCACGTCGTAACCGCCGTGCTGAGGCTGAGCGAAATTGAGGTCGAATGCGTAGCGGCTGTCACCCGGACGGTAGCCGAGGCCGAACGTGAAGGTGTTGCGGCTCCCGAAACCATTGCCGCCGGCCGGCACGACTGCGTAGCCAAGCCGCAGCGGCACACGGCCCGAGCCGTAGCTGAAATTGTATTCCACGCCAAGGTTGGCAACCGTCTGATTGCCACGATCGAAGTCCGAACCTTCGTTGGCACTGAAGAAGTGCTGCAGCTGCAGGCCGTAGACCAGGAAGTCTCGACCGCCGCGGAGACCGTCTTGCCGGAACGCGAGGCCGGCCATAAGGCGCGCGGGCACCTTATCGTAAAGGTTTGCGGTTCGGCTGTTGCCGCTCAGATTGGCTTCGCTGCGGTAGCTGATGCCAAAGCTGGTGTTCGGGTGGCCCTTGGGCGTCGATTGGAGGCCCACGATGAGAGCCACGCCCGTACCTGTGCTTTCGTCGTTCCGAATGTCGGTGCCGCCATTCGAGTCGTTCTGGTTCAGGTTGTAGCTAATGTGCTGCTGAATGAACTGCAGGCCGAAGCCGAAGCTGAAGCTCGAGTCGCTCTTGGCCTTACCGAAGGCCAACGTGTAGTATTCCGCTTTAGCCTCGCGCGAGAGGGTTCGGTTCGTGGTAATGCTTCCGGACGTGGTAGACCCGCTGAGGCTGTCGTTTAGGTAGCCACCAATCGTATAGCTGAAGCCGAGAACGCCGTTTCTTCCGCCGCGCAGCGGCATCGTATAGCCCAAATGGCTAACTTGCGAACTCCCGCGCCGGCCGATACTGTCGTAAACGGGGTCTGCGGTATTGCCCGAGATCCGAGTTTGCGACTGCGGCAAGTTCCGATACGCAGCCCCGAATTGGGGGGTGTTCAAGAACCCAATTCCTGCGGGGTTGTAGAACGTGGAAAGCGTGTCCGCGCCCGTCACATAGAACGATCCGCCGGCACCCATTGCTCGACCGCCCGCGTCAAGTGCATTTAAAAGATCAGGGACCTGCGCGTAACCCGCGCAGGTCAAACCCACAGCTGCCAGTGGCAGCCCTATAAGCCTCCGTGCCATTCCCATAACCCTCCGAGTATTGTTCGAGATTCCCTCTAAGATTTCGTTAGTTTATTTCACATTGATCGTTGCTGTCTGCACGATCGCTGCGTTGCCTGCCCGATCGACCGCCGTCACTTTGACTTTGATCTGGCTTGGCAGTGTGATCTTCTTACCCTGAACGCGTCCAGTCCAGCGCTGAGTTTGTCCATCGGTGCCGTTTAACGACACACGCGGTACACGGTACAGGAAGGTTCCATCGGTCCGCGTCAGGATCACATCGATGCCCGTTACGTCGACGCTCGAAGCCGAAGCGTCTTTGATGTCAATAACCACGTTCCAGTTTGATCGCTGTTGAACGCTAGTGACTGGCGCCTTTATCGAAACCGACGGCTTAACGCGGTCCAGGGTGACCGTCATGGTCTGAACGGTCTTGTTGTTCGCTTTGTCTGTAACCTCAATTGTAATTGTTTGAGGGCCGTCTGTCACGATTCCGGTCGTGTCCCAGTCCACAGCCAGGTCACTACCGTTGATAAGCGACGTTCCGGTGTTATTGGGGATGTCGCTGCCGTTCACTTGAACCGTATAGTTCTTGAAGTTCGGCTCGTTCACGGAGGCGACGATGTGGACGATTCCTGCACCCACGAAGGTGTTGGTGCCTGGGTTGAACTCAAGAATCTTCGGCTTGGTGAGGTCAAGCTTCAAATTGTCGATAGTGACGGTCTGGGCTGAGTTAGCATCGTTGGCGTACTTGGCGGTCACATCGATCTTGTAGCTGCCGTCGGGCGTACTGCCTTGAGAGAAGTTGAGTGCGATGCTGCCGGTCACCTTCTGGTCGGCATCGGGTGTGAACTTCTGCTCCTTTGTAATCGTGGTGTTCGTGTCGAGGTTCGTCGCGACCACTGTCACTGTGAGCTCTTTATCGACTCCGGTGCCGGTAAACGACACGGTGTTCGACGTGCCGAGAAAAGTGGGATCTGTGATCGTACCGGAGGTCGGTGCGGACACATTAAAGGTGAAGGCAGAGGCGAGTGCAGCCGCGGCCACGGCCCCTACCATAAGAATGACTTTAAATAAGCGCGCCATAAAAACTTGATACTCCGCCAATCAGTTCATTGTTTACGATTGCAGGCGTTGGCGTCAATGACGCAGCACTCCCGCTTACTGGACGTACGGGACCCCTAAGAAGCTTCGGAACCTTCCCTGACCTACAATAGAGTACTGTGCGAATCCAAGGTGCGGCCTCCTGGACCTGCTTATCGCTAGCGGCGATGGGCACGATCCTGGGTTTGACGGCTGCACAAGTGAAGAAACCGACTTCGCCGCCGCAGAGTTTCCAAACCTCTGTTCGCCCGCTGCTCCAGAAATATTGCGTGCCGTGCCACTCGGGCGACAGCCCTTCGGCTGGCTTGGACTTGTCCCGACTCGAAGTGGGCGGAAATAGCGACGTTCTGGGCCGCGTTCTGCAACGTTTATCCGGAGCTTCCATGCCTCCCAAGGGCAGCCCAGCGCCAACGCAGAACTCCCGGGCGGCCGCGGTGAGCGTGCTTCGAACCTTGCTTGCTGCTCCGGCGAACTTGCCTCACGTCACGCTGCGGCGGCTGAATCGATTCGAGTATGAGAACACGATTCGAGACCTCACCGGAGTCGAGTATCACGCCTCGGACGAGTTTCCGTCGGACGATGTGGGTTATGGGTTCGACAACATCGGCGACGTGCTTTCGATCTCGCCTTTGCTAATGGAGAAGTATTTGCGCGCTGCTCAGCAGATCGCAACAAAGGCGATCGTGGCACCGGAAGATCGGGTCTCGCTGTATGAGGGCAAACGGCTTCCGCTGCCCGTGGCCGGAGGCAATCATGTGGAGGACGGCGTGATGCTGTTCACGAACGCGACAGTCGCCGTGAACCACCCATTTACGCCGGGGCGCTACCGATTAAAGGTGACCGTCACACCGATGCAGGCTGGGCCCGAGCGGGTGAAAATAGCCGTTGGCTTCCGCGGTAATCGTATTGCGGTAACTGAGGTTGATGGGTCTGTGCCCATCTCCTTTGAATATCCGATCGAGTGCTCGGAAGCAGGTGTGTTCAAGGTCGACGTTTCGTTCGTGAACGACTACTACAAGGCTGACGCGCCGCCAAAGGAACGAGACCGCAACGTGATCGTCAATGCCGTCGAGATCGACGGCCCCTTTGGCGGGGGAGCAATCTCGCCATGGCAGGCAAAGTATGTGCCCGCGAATTCATCGAGTGCAAGCCTAAGAAGCATTCTGAAGACCCTTGCTACCCGCGCTTACCGTCGGCCCCTGACCGCGCCCGAACTCGATAGGTTGGCTGCCTTGTCGCAGCGGGCACTCGACGGGGGGATGAGTGTGGAACGCGCGGCCCAGCTTGGATTAACCGCGATCCTCACCTCACCAAATTTCCTTTTCAAAGTGGAACCGAGCGATGCCGCGAAGCCGCTCGACGCGTATCAGGTGGCCACCCGCCTGTCGTACTTCCTCTGGTCGAGCATGCCGGATGAGGAATTGACGCGGCTAGCTGCCGGCGCGTCCTTACTGAAACCGGAAGTTCTGAAGCAACAGGTTGCCCGGATGGTCTCGGATCCCAGGTGTGCTGCCATGGCGGACAGCTTTGCCGCCCAGTGGCTCGAATTAAGAAAACTGCACGCGATGACCCTGGATAAAGGGACCTTTCCAGCGTTCTCGGAGGACCTCCGAGATGACCTGATCGCACAGAGCAAAGCGTTCTTCCTCGATGTGGTGCGAAACGACAGGAGCGTCGTCGAGTTCTTGGATTCCAACTTCACGTATGCCAACGATCGATTGGCGAAAGCATATGGTCTAGGCTCCGTGAGCGGTCCTGAGATGCGCCGTGTACCGGTTCCGCCCGGGCAAGCCGGTGGATTGCTATCCCAGGGCAGCTTTCTCATGGTCACTTCCAATCCAACGCGCACTTCGCCCGTGAAGCGGGGCAAGTGGGTGCTCGACAACCTGCTCGGAGCGCCGATGCCTCCACCCCCGCCTGGAGTCGGGAATCTCGGAGATAACGCTCAGATCCTCGATGCCAAGACTCTGCGCGCTCGAATGGAAGCCCACCGGGCGAAGCCTGAGTGCGCCGTTTGCCATAACAAACTGGATCCGATTGGCTTCAGCCTTGAAAACTACGATGCAATGGGCAGATGGCGTGACCAGGATGCTGGAGCAAAGATCGACTCCGAAGGCGTAATGCCCGATGGGACGAAGTTCGCCGGCGTCGCGGGGTTGCGTTCTCTGCTGCTGAAGCGCAAAGACGAGTTCGTCCAATGCCTCGCGGAAAAGCTGCTGACCTATGCCCTTGGGCGCGGGCTCACTTCCGCGGACGAACCGCTATTGAAGCAAGCGGTGCAGAATGCGCGGGCGAATGGATACCGGTTCTCTAGTCTCATCGAAACGATTGTTTTGAGTTCCACCTTCACGCAGCATAGAATGGAGGGTAGATGAGCCAGCCGCTTTCTAGACGTCGGATGCTGAAGGGGCTCGGTGCTGGCATCGCCCTTCCGCTGCTTGAAGGAATGCTGCCACTGAACGCGCTCGCGGCATCAGCCAAAACGCCACCGCTGCGGATGGCCTTCTTGTTCGTGCCCAATGGCGTCTCTATGGAGCACTGGACGCCGGCGACCGAGGGGGCCGGGTTCGCTGTTCCCGATGTGCTGGCACCTCTGTCGAGCTTGCAAGGACAGTTTTCGATTTTGAGCGGGCTCACTCAGCAGCATGCCTTCGCGAACGGAGACGGCCCCGGGGACCATGCGCGCTCTGCGGCAGCGTGGCTGACAGGCGTGCAGCCGAAAAAGACGGCCGGCGCTGATATCCACAACGGAACCTCGGCGGATCAGATTGCGGCAAGAGCGGTCGGATCTGCGACTCGCTTTGCCAGTCTCGAACTCGGCTGCGAGGGCGGAAGAGAAGCTGGCGATTGCGATTCCGGCTATTCGTGCGCGTACTCCAGCTCGATTTCCTGGCACGGCGAGACGACGCCCAATGCGAAGGAGACGAATCCTCGGCTGGTTTTCGAAAGGCTGTTCGGTGACGGCGACGCTGCGGATCGATCCCTGAGTTGGTACCGCCGCAACAGCCTGAAGCAGAGCATTTTGGACTTCGTGCTTGAGGACGCGAATGTCTTATCGAAGCAGTTGGGTGGCAAGGATCGACAGAAGTTGGAGGAGTATCTAAGCGGCGTTGTTATCGTTAGTCTTCAGCTTCTTTCGAACCAATACAAACGTATGCACACTCATTCCGGCGAGTTGGAGCAACTTGCGGTTGAACTTCGGAAGAAGCGGCGCGAGCAAGAGGTAGCGCACGCCGATGTGCAGCTGGACGGCTTCGAGATCGGTCGGGCGCTTCGGTGGCGGGCCGTGCGGCTCGTCGATGACGAGGGCGTTGACGAGACGATGGCGGAACTCCCCGAGCGTGAGC
>Ga0207657_10007066_pt1 | contig 11534 bp, 5 predicted proteins | sample KBSC33metaG_FD_184316 | JGI IMG/M metagenome (GOLD analysis project Ga0207657, IMG submission 184316) | Corn rhizosphere microbial communities from Kellogg Biological Station, Michigan, USA - KBS C3-3 metaG (SPAdes) (version 2) | ecosystem: Host-associated > Plants > Roots > Rhizosphere > Soil ...
CCTGGTTCTGCCGAATCTCCTCTTTAAATGACGCGCCAAAGCCGTGCGCGTCCGTGCCCTGGGGAAACATTCGAGCGCCGCTTCCACCTTCAAATCCATAGCCGCGGATGAATTTGGGATGCTTCTCGGTAAGATTGCGAAACCTGGTCAGGTAAAAGCCTCCCGGGCGGCCGTCATCCAATGTGGGCGGCTTGCCCACGAGATTCTTCGCCTGGCCGGTGACGCCGGGTCCCATAATATGCTCGCAGAAATTGTGGCCCACGTGGCCGCTGGAGTTGGCCAGCCCGTTGGGATAGAGCTGAGACTTCGAGAGCAGCAGAAGGCGGGCGGATTCGAGCGTCGAAGCTGCGACAACCACTACCTTGGCGCGCACGTTGTAGTCCTTCATGGTCTCGGAATCGATGAAGTGCACTCCGCTGGCCTTGCCGGTCTGGAGATCGACCGTGACTTCGCGGACCACCGCATTGGTGCGCAGCGTCAGCTTACCGGTATCCGCGGCGGGATAGATCAGGCCGGTGGGCGAGTCAAATGCGGCATGAATGTCGCAACCGCCTTTGCGTTCGCAGGCACCGCGTCCCCAGCAACGGCTGCGATATTTATTGTGCTTCAGTCCGTCGGTGGTGACGCCGGCGCGGTACTGGGTGAGGACCCGGCCCATCTTTCGCAGGCTCTGCTGCAGCGTGACTTCGGCACAATTCAGTTTTGTGGGACGCTGAAAAATGCTGTCGGGAAGGTGAGGGAGATTTTCCTTCACTCCGGTGATACCCAGGTACAAGTCCACCTTGTCGTAGTAAGGAGCAAGGTCGCTGTAGCTGATGGGCCAGTCTTCGCCGAAGCCGTCGCGGCTCTTGGCCTTGAAGTCGTAATCGGAGAGACGCAGCGCCAGGCGTCCCCATATGTTCGTTTTGCCGCCCAGGCAGCGCGCCCGGACCCATGCATAGTTGGTGCCGGTGAAGGGATTCTCGCGCTCATCGACCACGATGTTCTTCACGTAATCGGAGCTGCCGATGTAGCTGTGAAGATGCTTGGATTTCTCAAAACCTGGACCGTAAGGAGGATTGCGGATGGTGTATTCGTTGAAAGTGAGAGAGTGGCGGTCGGGCGGGAGTTCGCCCCGATGCTCATTGTTGTAGGGCCACTCCATCGACCGCAATTCCTTCTCGATGGGAAGTTTTTTCCCCGCCTCGAGCATCAGCACCTGCAGGCCGCGGCTGGTCAGGACATGCGCCGCCATCCCGCCAGCGGCGCCTGATCCCACTACCACTGCATCATAAGTTTTCTTCAGATCGATTTCGGACTCGGCCATTCGCGAAGACTTTCTGTCCCTGTTGCGGACGTACCTTGCCTGGGGATTTGCGGAACTCACGACTATAGCAATCACCGTCGTTGGTTTCGATCGAAATCTGACGTCGTCATCATTTTTCCAGCTACGGTTTCGGGCTCCAGAAAGGCTCGCGCGCCGGAACGAATTGGATTGGGACCCCGGTGACAAAAGTCTTCAACCAGCGCGTACATTCTTCCATGCCGGCCTGCTCCGAGGGGATGTGGCCGAGGATGATCAGGGATTTCTGTTTGCCTTCGCTTACTGCGTCCGCCACATATTCGACCGTTTCCCACTCCCGCGCCTCGCCGATGACCAGGGTCTGCACTCCCGCCATCTCGAGCGCCCGGGCATGATGAGTAAATCCAGCAGCGCCGGGAGCGAATGCGAGTTTGGTTATACGTAAGTCCGGGTCCCCGACCACCCGCATGACGCGTATGCCAAGCTTCTGCTTGATGTCGGATGCCAGTTTCTCCAGCGAGATCTCGGGCAGGTTGAATAAATACTGATTTTGCGCATCCTGAAACTTCTCCCATCCCAGAGCGTGGACCATGCCGGCCTCAATACCGTCTGGAGTGCGCGCGTGCCAGTGGTCGTGGAAGCGCCAGACCACCAGGCCATGTTTTTCGATGAACTGCCGTTTCTCCACCAGCACCGGGTCGCTGTCTTTCTCGGGCAATTGGTCGGAGGTGTCGAGGTGATCGAAGAAAGTCGGTTCGTGAGTGATGATCAGATTATCGCCGGCGGCAGCGGCACGCTGCAGCACATCGAGGGTGGCCATCATGGTCACGGCGATGCCTGTCACTGGGGTATCGGGATTACCGGCTTTAAAAGTATCCACCGTGTCGCTTTGCCAGGGAACGCCAACCTGCTGCTGGATGCGGGCTACGACCTCGCGGGCGGTCAGGCGTTCATCACGGGCGAACGCGGTGCTGCCCAATACAGCAATGGCGGTCAAAGCGACGATGGTAGATCTGATTCGAGTCACGATGGACATTCGGCCTCCGGCAGACCGGCCATGATAGCATCCATTTCTTTTGACCTGGCGTCCGCCATCGCACTATGCTGTCCTTCCTCAAGGGGAAAAGGGATGATCAATGCCTCCTCCTGAAAACGGTCGCGGCAAGGCGGACAAAGCTCTCGGCATGGACCAGTCCATCTCCCGCCGGGATTTTCTGAATTCCACGCTGCTCGCCTCCGGCGGCCTCTTGATGACTTCCGTTTCGCCGGTGCAACTTCTCGGCGAGGGCGACGACTGGACAGGCTACGGGGGCGTCGGCGACTACAGCACTTCCAACGGCAACACTCTCGAAGTGTTGACTGCCGGCCATCGCGTCCGCGATGGCGAGTTTGACCGACCCGCGGCGAACATCGTTGACACCGGAGAAATGTATGACTGTGTGATTGTCGGAGGTGGCATCAGTGGCCTGGCGGCCGCCTTGTTTTTCCAGCGAAAGAGCGGGAAGAATCGGACCTGCCTGGTGCTGGACAATCATCCGGTATTTGGAGGCGAGGCCAAACGCAACGAGTTCATGGTGGACGGCCATCGCCTGATGGCGCATCAGGGGTCCGCGGTTTTCTTTGTTCAATATCCACACAGTTTTCTGGCTCGGTTCTACGAATCCATCGGGTTGAAGGAACCGCGGCTGCAATATCAGAAGTGGGCGGGGCCCGCTAAAGAAATGACGCTGAGCAAGACTCCGTACGACATGGTGGGAAGTGAACCGGCTACGTACGGATTGTATTTCGGCGCGACGTTTGGCCAGAAGCCGGGCATGTGGCTGATCGATCCGTGGGGAAAGAAACTTGAAGGCGCGCCCATCTCAGAGGCGGTGCGGGGTGAACTCTTGAAGTGGCGGGCCGGTCCAGAGCAGGAAGAGAAGAGGCCACAGTATTTCGGGGATGAGACTTCCAGGCATCTCGATTCGATCACGCTGGAAGAGCACATGATGCAGCGCTTCGGCATCAGCCGCGAAACTATCCGTACTTTTCTCTCTCCCGTGGAGGGCGGCGGCTCCGGCCTGGGGCCCGATGCTTTATCGGCATACGCCGACTACGCGGCCGACATGCTTCATCCCCTGCAGAGCGACGATACCGACCAGATGTTTTCCGGCGGGAATACGGGAATCGCGCGGCTCATGGTGAAGACGCTGATACCCGAGTCCATTGCGGGCGATGGCAGCATGGAGGCAGTCTGCCGCAATAGCATTAATTTTGCCGTCCTCGATCAGTCGAAGTCCCCCGCGCGCATTCGCCTGAACTCCACGGCGGTATGGGTAAAGCACGACGGCGATCCAGAAAAATCTGAGTCTGTGTCAGTGGTTTACACGCGTGGCGGGAAAACATATCGCGTGAAGGCGCGCACTGCTGTTATGGCAGGCGGAGGTTGGACTACCAAGCATGTGGTCCGCGATCTCCCGCAGGCGCAACAGGACGCCTACAGTCAGTTTTATCGCTCGCCCTGCATGATGGCCAACGTGGCGCTGCGAAATTGGCGCTTCCTCTACAACATGGGCATGACCGGATTTCGCTGGTTCGAGGGCGTGGGCAACTATACCGAGGTGCGGAAGACAGCATTGATCGGCGCGGATGCGGCCACAATCAGCCCGGATTCACCGGTGGTGCTGCCGTTGAAGGTGCTGTATTCCTATCCCGGGATGCCAGCCGCCGATCAGGGTCACCGCGGCCGGGGAGAAATGCTGGCAACCTCTTTCCGGGATTACGAAAGAAAAATCCGCGAGCAGTTTACTGAAATGTTTGGCAGCTTCGGTTTTGATGCGCGGCGCGATATTAAGGGAATCATTCTTAACCGCTGGGGGCACGCCTACCTCAATCCGCAGCCCGGCTTTTTCTTCGGCAGGGACGGAAAGCCCGCGCCCAGCGAAGTCCTGCGAGCTGCGCCCTTCGGCCGCATTGCATTTGCCAATACTGATCTGGCTGGAATCATGGACCATCGTTGCTCGATTCTCGAGGCCGAACGCGCCGTGGGACAGCTGCTCGACCAGGTCCTGACCGATTAGACAAGCCAGCCGGCACAAAGGAAAACATCCGATGATTGCATTTCGATCCATGGCTTGGAGCAAGGTTTTCGGATCGATCTTGATGGGTGCCGTTATCGTCGCGACGGTCACGACGGGCTTTGCTGAACCGCAGAGCTCGAGCAAGCCAGCAGGAAATGCGCGCGCAAAACCCAGCCTGGCACAGGAGCATCACGACTGGCCCGCGTACGGCGGGACGGACGAGAACAATCATTACTCTTCTCTGGCGCAGATCAACCGAACCAACGTAAAGCAGCTCTCCTTGGCGTGGAGTTTTGATTCACAGGAAGAAGGAGGGTTGCAGAGCACGCCAATTGTCGTCGAGGGTGTGCTCTACGGGATCACACCGACGCAAAAGATATTTGCCCTGGATGCCGCCACTGGCAGACTGATCTGGAAGTTTGACTCGGGCATAAAAGGGACCCAGCCGGACCGTGGCCTCGCCTACTGGGCGCAGGGCAAGGACAAACGGGTCCTGGTTGGCGTGATGAACTTTGTCTATGCGCTGAACGCGACCACGGGCCGCCCCATTGCCAGCTTCGGACGCCACGGGCGAATTGATTTGCGCGAGAACCTGGGACGCGAGCCGGCTACTTCGCAGTCGGTTGATCTCACCAGTCCGGGAATTGTCTATCAGGACTTGCTCATTGTCGGCGGACGGAATCCGGAAACCCCGCCATCACCTCCGGGGAATGTTCGCGCCTTCGATGTACGAACCGGAAAACTGCGCTGGTCGTTTCATACCATCCCGCGCCCCGGGGAGTTTGGCAACGACACCTGGCCGCGGGATGCATGGAAAACAGCAGGCGCCGCCAACAATTGGGCCGGCATGACAGTTGATGCCAGGCGGGGAATTGTTTTCGTTCCGACCGGCTCCGCCGTGCCTGACTTCTACGGCGGTGACCGAGTTGGAGATGATCTGTTTGCCAATTGCCTGATCGCCCTGAATGCGCAAACGGGAGAGAGAATCTGGCACTTTCAGGCAGTTCGTCATGATATCTGGGACCGTGATTTTCCCGCCGCGCCTGTGCTGCTCACGGTGAAGCGCGAGGGCAAAGACATTGACGCGGTGGCACAAACCACGAAGCAGGGTTTCGTTTATCTTTTCGATCGGACCAACGGGGCGCCCTTTTTTCCGATCGAGTATCACAAGTATCCCGCCAGCGCGGTGCCGGGAGAGGTTACTGCCGGCGAACAGCCGCTTCCCATGCTCCCGGCGCCTTACGCGCGGCAGCTCCTTAGCGAGGACCTGCTCACCAACCGAACTCCCGAGGCCCGCCAGTGGGCGCTGAAAAAATTCCGCAGCCTGGTCAGCGACGGACAATTTGTTCCCCTCAGCGTGGGAAAAGACACAGTGGTCTTTCCCGGATTCGACGGCGGAGCAGAGTGGGGCGGCCCGGCGGTCGATCCGGAGACTGGAATTATTTATGTGAACTCAAACGAAATGGCATGGACCGGCGCTCTCGCGCCCAACACGGGGGAGAACAGCGCTCGGGGTATTTACCTGAGCCAGTGCGGGGTTTGCCATGGCGAAAAAATGATGGGCTCGCCGCCAGCAATTCCTGCGCTTGCGGGAGTGGGAGATCGCCTGACTCCCCAGCGGATTACAGCCACCATCACGGCCGGAAAAGGAAGGATGCCCGGATTTCCCAACCTCTCCGACGATCAGCTATCCACCCTGGTGGCGTACCTCACCAGCGGAGAAAGCAAAGAACTCAGCGCTGGTGGACCACCACCTGCACCCGCGAAATATCGTTTCACGGGATATCACAAGTTTCTGGATCCCGACGGATATCCGGCAGTCCTGCCGCCGTGGGGAACGCTGAACGCCATTAACCTCAATACCGGCGAATACGCCTGGAAGATTCCCCTGGGCCAGTATCCGGAGCTTGCCGATAAGGGATTGATCAATACGGGCACGGAAAACTACGGCGGGCCGATCGTGACCGCGGGCGGCCTGGTATTTATTGGGGCGACAAATTTCGACAAGAAATTCCGCGCTTTCGACAAGTCCACGGGCGAACTATTGTGGGAAACAACCTTGCCCTTTGCGGGCAACGCAACGCCGGTCACATATGAAGTAAATGGACGTCAGTTCGTGGTGATCGCTGCGGGCGGCGGTAAGGATCCCAAGTCTTCGTCCGGAGGAGTGTACGTAGCTTTTGCGCTGCCGCGATAACGCCGCCAACCGTTACGCAAATAAACTGCCGGACATCGGGTTTTGTCCATCGATGTCCGGCGTTTTTCCCTGGCGCTTAGGTTAGGGGTGCGGAGTGCCGCTCCTGGACCAATTAGTGGTTGCGTACCTGGTGACGGCCGGAGTGACGAGCGCCGCCCGGACCAGAGTTGTGAATCGCCTTCCTGGCATCGTTGTCTGAAGTAAACAACGTCAGGAAATTGACCACTTGATCGGCTTTAGGGGAGCCCAGGCCGGTTGTGGCATCCCACTTGTGTCCGGCCTTAAAGCCGTTGACGGCGACATCCAGGCCGTTTACGTCCTGCTCAACGACTGAGTTATTGCCGCTGGTCACGTCGTGGAGCATGGGCGAGGAATTGGGGAAGAAACCAAACAGATAGAGCGTTGCGTTGATAAAGCCCAGGCTTCGATTGGCCTTCTGGTCGGCAATTGCCACCAGCGCAGCCCACTGAGGCGAGCCGGCGCTGGTGCCGCCAAATCCGTAAAAGCCGGCGGGGATCCCGGGAATGTCGAGATAGGTGAGCACCCCATGAGCTACGGCGGCGTTATACGAAACGTCGGGAACGCCCCGCTGCTTACGCCCGAACGGAACGCTTCCCAACTGGTACAACGGTGTCGCATACAAGAGGCTGAAGCCGCCACCGCTGGCAAGGCTGCCGAATTCGTTCCAGGCGATTTCGCCCTGATAGGTTCCGGGAGCCGGGTTTGCGGTAGGATCGCAGCCGAGTTGGGTGAGGCAGTAATCGGCCGCGTGGAGTTCGGTGCCACCCACGGATGTGACCAGGGGATCGCTGGCGGGCGAGGAGGCCGCTCGAACCCAGGAGGTGCCATCGCACGTTCCCTGCGCTGCGCCGTCGTCACCCGAGGACGCGATAAGAGTAATGTGCTTCAGGGTGGCGTTTACGAACAGTCGATGCTCAGCTGCTAAAAGATCGGAATCGACACAGCTCTCATTCTCGCCGAAGCTCTGAGAAATGACGTTGCCGAGATTGTGATCGACGGCATACTGCGTAGCACTCAGGATGTCGGCATCGTCGTTGGTTTTGGCGAGCACCAGGACAATGTTCGCGCCAGGCGCGATGGCGTGGGCCCACAGGACATCCAACGAGATTTCCTCCGCCCATCCGACCATGTTGTCATCCGTCGGATCAAAGGCGGTCAGCCCGTCAGGGGCGATCTGGGTGAACGTGCCGAGGCTGGGGTCAGCTGGTCCGCCAAGTCCGTTCAAGCCCGGCAGGCCGTAAAAGCTGTTGTAGAGATTGAGCTGGTCCACAATGTTCGGGGACTCGAAGGCATCGACAATGACGATCGTCTTTCCCTTGCCGGTAAAGCCCGCGCTGATGAGAGTGTCAATGTTATAGGCATGCCGCATCTGATAAGGGTCGTAACAGACATCGCCTGGTGTCAGTCCTACCTGGCACGTGAACAGGCCATATTTCGGAGTGGAGAGGCCAGAGGGAAGCGCTTGCGGTCCCTTTACAATAAACGGTGATGCGACTCGGTGCTGACGGGCAACTCGCGCTGTAGTAGCGGCTGCGGCTGGAAAGGCGGTCAGGGATAGGGCGACGACCAACAGGAAAGTAAATCTACTCCGTGCGTTCATGAAAAACTCCTTCGGTTCAGGCCACGATCTCCCTTTGACTTGAAAAGAGGCGACGATTGTACACCGATCCAGTGTCTAGTGAAGTTGTGAAACACTTTGCACACGTCGGGTTCCCGACCGGCTGTAATCCGCACCAGGAGCGGGATGCGCCCCACTTTCCATAATTAGAATCGATGGGCGGAGGAAGGATAACGTCCTAAGCGACGGGTTCCGCGCCAGTGACTGACGGCGACCGGCGCCGCAGGATTTCATAGACTGGCAATCCTGCCGAGACAACCGCTACGCCCAGCAGCGCCCCCCGCGGCGTCCGCACTGCCACCAGGACCAGCATAATCGCGACCAGCAGCAGGAACGCCAGAGGGGTCGCGGGATACCCGGGAGTCAGAATCACGGATTCAGCCGCCTGCCGCCGGGACCGAAGCACAGATAATCCCGCCACGGTGAGTCCCAGAAAGAAGACCACGATGAACAAGGCGTAGGAAATGATCTGTTCGAAAGTGCCTAACAGAACGAGCAGGGAAGCGATGGAACCCTGGATGGCAATTGCGTTCGCGGGCGTACCGTAGCGGGGATGCGTCCTGGCGACTGCCTGCAGAAAGAGGCCGTCGTTAGCCATGGCGTAGTAAACGCGGGGCGCGGAGATGATAAGCGCGGACAAACTTCCTACCAGGCAGATGATGACAATGGCGGCAAAAACCACGCCTCCGGTGGGTCCGAACAAAACTTCTCCCGCCTGGGCCACGAAGGTCTGGTCCGAAGTCACCTTCTCCAGCGGAACGAGATATAGAAAGACCGCGCTGACCACGATGTAAACCACGGTCACGGCCAGCAACCCCAGCAGCAGGGCGCGGGGCAGAGTACGGCCAGGGTCGCGCACTTCGCCGGCAATCTTGCTCACGTCCCACCATCCCCCGAAGGAGAAGAACGCGCCCACCACGCCGACGGCCAGCGCCGGCGCGAGCGGCAAGGATCCGGGATGCTGCGCCGCAAAAGGCACGAAGTTCGACCATGATCCCAGCCGGAAGGCGAATGCCCAAACCGTCAGAAAGCCCAGCAGGCCAAGTTTCAGCCAGGTGGTCCAGCGCAAGAATCCTGCACTCATGCGGACACTGAAAATGTTCATGAGACACAACGCCCAGATAGCTGCGACGCCGACCAGTTTGATCAGCAGTGGAGGCAAAGGAACGATGTAGGCGAAATATCCCGCGAGGCCTGTGGCCAATGAGGCAGTGATAGCTGGATCCATGACCAGCAGGCACATCCATCCGAACAGGAATGCGATGCGGCGCCCGTAGCACCCTTTGAGGTAGATGTAGGCGCCACCCGCGGACGGGAAGCGGCCGGCAAGTTCTCCAAAGCAGAGCGCGCCGCTCAGGGTCATCGCCCCAATCACCAGCCACACCAGCAGGAGCCACAGGGGAGAGCCCAGAGCTTTTGCCATGCCGGCGGGAGTGAGGAAAATTCCGACCGCGATGATTCCGCCAATCACGGCTGAAGTGGTCGAGGCGAGTCCGAGTTCGCGTCGCAGACCTTGCGGGGGAGAGGGCGTGGTCGAGGTGGCGGTGGCCATCGGTCAGGAGTTCGATTCTATGTCGGCTTGAGGCGTACCCCGCGTTTTGAGGACCACGGTTGCGTCAAGTTAGTCAGGAGAGCGCTGCAGCACAATAATACAAATATGCTAGAGACCTCGATGATCCCCTCCGATAGTAGGTCTTTGCGACTTTTGCGGCACTTCTTTGCGTCCTCTGCGGTTAAAGATTGTTGCCTGACATACGGTGGTCAGAGCCTTTTACCGCAAAGGACGCAAAGAAGGACGCGCAAAGGTCGCAAAAAAGCCGTAACCAGTTGCATCAGGAGACTGCCGAGTCTCCGCCCGCGAAATCGAATACTACTACTTTCCAACTATTGACCCGTTGAGGTGAGTCCCTATAATCGCCCAATTCCTTTGTGAGGCGGGGCCTTCGTGCTGCCATTCTGCGGCCGGATTGTGCTGCCAAATCTTGAACAACGTTGCCCAAGGAGATGGGACCTATGGTTCGTTTCAGAAGCGTGGCTTGTCTGATGGCGCTGGTCATCGCGGGTTGGAACCTTCGAGCCCAACAGATCACGGGAAGTATTCGGGGAACGGTTCAGGATCCCAGCAGCGCCTTCGTGCAACGCGCGGCAGTGAGCGCCCGGCAAACCGAGACTGGCCTGACGCGCACCGCCACCACGGATCCGAGCGGAACATACATCCTGTTGGAGCTGCCGGTTGGGCACTACGAACTACAGGTTGAGGCCAAGGGTTTCCAGAAATACATACAGCAGGGCATCACCCTCAACGTCAACGAGACGGCGACGATTCCAGTGCGCCTCTCCGTGGGCGCCGAGACGCAGCAGGTACAGGTGATGGCGGACGCGCAACTGATACAGGGCACCGTGACCAGCCTGGGCAAGACGGTGTCAGAGCGCGAAGTGCTTGACCTGCCGCTGAACGGCCGCAACTTTACTCAGTTGGGCCTGCTTCAGCCCGGAGTCGTGCCACTGACCCCGGGTTTGCAGGCAGCGGGAGGATCGCTGCGTTCCGGCCAGGCCTACGCGGTCAATGGCCAGCGGCCGGAGTCGAACAATTTTCTGATTGATGGAGCCAACAACTTCAACGGCGTGGATGGCGGATTCGTTCTCAGGCCGCCGGTGGATGCCATCACCGAGTTCAAGATTCTGACTCATAACGCCAGCGCCGAGTTCGGACAGAGCCTGGGTTCCACCACCAACATCATCACGCGCTCCGGTTCCAACCGATTCCACGGAGCGCTCTGGGAATTCCTGCGCAACGACGTTTTTGACGCAACCAACTACTTCGCGGCCACTACGGAACCTCTCAAACAGAACCAGTTCGGCGGGACCTTCGGCGGACCGATCCGGAGGGACAAGACGTTCTTCTTCGCCTATTACGAAGGCTTCCGAAACCGCCAGGGAGAGACAGACTCGTCCACGGTACCTTCGGATGCGGAGCGCACAGGAGACTTTTCGGCGATTTGCACGGCAGGATTCAGCGGCGGCTTTTGCAACAATCCAAACCATCAGCTGTTCAATATTTTTTCCAACACCCCGTATCCCGACAACCAGCTGCCGCAGCCTTTCAATTCAATTTCCCAGGGCCTGTTGCAGTACTTTCCGCACGCCAACAATGGCCCCAATGTGTTTACCTCGACGCAAATCGTACGCCAGTCCTCGGACCAGGGCGGGATAAAGATAGATCACTACCTGAGCGTGTCTGACATTCTCAATTTCCGCTACGGGATCAGTGACGGCACGCAATTCAACCCAATCCCGACTTCGGGATCAACCGTGCCAGGCTTTCCGGTTGACCAGGACCAGAGGGCGCAGACCTTC
>Ga0207657_10007067_pt1 | contig 11534 bp, 13 predicted proteins | sample KBSC33metaG_FD_184316 | JGI IMG/M metagenome (GOLD analysis project Ga0207657, IMG submission 184316) | Corn rhizosphere microbial communities from Kellogg Biological Station, Michigan, USA - KBS C3-3 metaG (SPAdes) (version 2) | ecosystem: Host-associated > Plants > Roots > Rhizosphere > Soil ...
CGCCCTCGGTGTGCGCGAGCGGCACCGTCACCTCCTCGTCGGACCGCGACGACTCGACCACCTCGCCCTCCTCCGAGAGCGCATATGCGCCGAGCGAGATCTGCAGCTGTGCGACCGAGACCGGGATCACGGCTACGCCGGTCACCGACTCCGCCGCCTTCGCGTAGCCGCTCAGGTCGACGGACCCGTCGAGGCCGAGCGCGTCACGGCGTGCAGCGATCGACGCGGGATCGTTCTTCCTGGGAAGAGCAGGCACGCCGGCATTCTCGCGTACGCTCAGGCCGGTGGCAGCGATCACGATCGACGGTAGGGCGCTCGCGGAGAAAGTCCGCGCGGAGGTGGCGCACGAGGTGGCGCAGCTCGGCGGTGTCGGGCTCGCGACGGTGCTCGTCGGCGACGACCCGGCGTCGCACATCTACATCGACCTCAAGCACAAAGCCGCGCAGGCAGCCGGCATGGAGGCGCGCGACCTGAAGCTCCCCGGCGACATCGCGGAGGGCGAGCTCCTGAGCACGATCGAGGAGCTGAACGAGGACGACTCGGTCGACGGCCTGCTCGTCCAGCTGCCGCTGCCGGGCCACCTCGACGAGAACCGGATCGTCGAGGCGATCGACCCGCGGAAGGACATCGACGGCATCCATCCCTTCAACGCGGGTCAGCTCTATCTCGGCCGGCCGACGCTCGTGCCGGGCACGCCGCTCGGGGTGATGCGCATGCTCGACGAGTACGGCATCCCGCTCGAGGGCGCGCGCGCCGTCGTCGTCGGGCGCAGCGCCATCGTCGGCAAGCCGATGGCCCACCTCCTGCTCCAGCGGAACGCGACGGTGACGATCTGCCACTCCCGCACGCAAGACCTCCAGCGCCACACGCTCGACGCGGACGTGCTCGTCGCCGCGGTCGGCCGCACCCACATCATCGGCGCCGACATGGTCAAGGCCGGCGCCGCGGTGATCGACGTCGGCATGAACCGGGGGGACGGGAAGAAGGTCTACGGCGACGTCGACCCGGGCGCCGCCGAGCTCGCCGCCTACCTGACCCCGGTCCCGGGCGGCGTCGGGCCCATGACCATCGCCATGGTCATGCAGAACACGGTCACCGCGGCTCGCTCGCGGAGGCTTGTTTCCCCTGCAAACTGAGTTATGCTCCGGCGGATTCAAGCCGGTCGGCGGCCAAGCGGCCGTCGTTGTCGCTTTTGGTAGGAGGAACATCAGTTGGCAGAGGGCACCGTTAAGTGGTTCTCGAACGAGAAGGGCTACGGCTTCATCGAGCGTGAAGGTGGCGACGATGTGTTCGTGCACTTCTCGGCAATCACGATGGACGGCTACAAGTCGCTGACCGAAGGCCAGCGCGTGTCGTTCGAGGTCGTGCAAGGCCCGAAGGGCGCACAGGCCGCGAACGTCCAGGCCGCCTAGAGAGCTACGGGACCCAAGTGTGGAACGAGGCCCCGTTCAGGGGCCTCTTCCGTTTCTGGTACCGATTCCCCGATGGCCGAGCTGACCCGCGAACAACTGCTGCACGTCGCGCATCTGGCGCGTCTCGAGCTCCGTGAGGAGGAGCTGGAGCGCCTCGGCGCGCAGTTGAACGACATCCTCGCCGCGGTGTCCAAGGTCGCCGAGCTCGACCTCGCCGACGTTCCCCCGACCTCGCACCCGCTCGACGTCGTCAACGTGTGGGCCGAGGACGAGCCGCACCGCTCGCTCACCGTCGAACAGGCCCTCGCCAACGCCCCTGAACGCGAAGGCTCCTTCTTCAAGGTCCCGGCTGGAAGCGTCGGCGGCAAAGCCGCCGACGCCCGGCCAGAAGACCGGCCCGCGAGCGGGCCGGGGGCTGGCGGCTCCGAATGATCGACACGCTGCGACTGACCGCGTACGACGCAGCGCGGCTGCTGCGCGACAAGGAGATCAGCGGCGCCGAGCTCTGGGAGGCCTACCGGCGCGCGATCGACGAGCGCGACGGCGAGCTCCACTGCTTCCTCCACGTCTGCGACGACCCGGGCGGGGACGGGATCCCGCTGGCGGTCAAGGACGTGATCGGCACGAAGGGGATCCCGACGACCGCCGGCTCGAAGATCCTCGAGGGCTACGTGCCGGTGTACGACGCGACGGTCGTGCGACGCGCGAAGGAAGGCCACGGCCTGCGCGTGCTCGGCAAGACGAACACCGACGAGTTCGCGATGGGCTCGTCGACGGAGAACTCGGCGTTCGGGCCGTCACGCAACCCGTGGGACCCGACGCGCGTGCCCGGTGGCTCGGGCGGCGGCTCCGCGGCAGCCGTCAGCGCCGGCCTCGCGCCGTGGGCGCTCGGCTCCGACACCGGCGGGTCGATCAAGCAGCCGAGCGCGCTCTGCGGCAACGTCGGCCTTCGTCCGACGTACGGCACGGTGTCGCGCTACGGCGTCGTTGCGTTCGCGTCGTCGCTCGACCAGGTCGGCCCCGTTGCGAAGAACGTCCGCGATTGTGCGTTCCTCTACTCCGTCATCGCAGGCCGTGACCCGTGCGACTCGACGACCGTCGACGTGCCGGAGGTGAAGCTGCCCGAGCGGGTCGACCTCAAGGGCGTGCGCATCGGCGTGCCGACGGAGTTCACGGAGCACGAGGCGATCGAGCCCGGCGTGCGGGACGCCGTCCACCGTGCAATCGAGCTCGCGCGCGAGCTCGGCGCCGAGGTCGGCGAGTGCTCGCTGCCGATCTCCTTGGAGTACGGGGTGCCCTGCTACTACCTGATCGCCCCCGCCGAGGCATCGTCGAATCTCGCGCGCTACGACGGCGTGCGCTACGGCCGCCGCACGGCAGAAGGCGGCGACCGGCTCGAGATGTACACCCGTACGCGTGACGAAGGCTTCGGCGACGAGCCGAAGCGGCGCATCCTCGTCGGCACGTACGCGTTGTCGGCCGGCTACTACGACGCGTACTACGGCCAGGCGCAGAAGGTGCGCACCGTCCTCATCCGCGAGCACGCTGCCGCGTTCGAGAAATTCGACGTCCTGCTGACGCCGACGTCGCCGACCGTCGCCTTCGAGCTCGGCGCCAAGACGGCCGACCCGATCGCGATGTACCTGAACGACCTGCTGACGATCCCGTCCTGCATGGCGGGCCTGCCGGGGCTGAACGTTCCCTGCGGCCTCTCGGATGGGCTCCCGGTCGGCCTCCAGCTGCTCGGCCCGCAGTTCAGCGAGAACACGTTGTTCGCCGTCGGCTACGCGCTCGAGCAGGCGATCGGCTTCGATCCCGTCCCGGAGCGATTGCGGTGACGATGCGCTTCGAGGATCCGGCCGCCGACTTCATTCCGGCCGTGCAGAAGGTGTTCGGCGCAGAGCCGCGCGTGCTCGACGGCTCCCGAGCCGTGCTCGTCGGCGACGTCAAGCTGCAGCTCGAGGCGGGGGAGCGCGAGCTGTGGCTGATCCAGAGGAAGGGCGTGCTCGAGCGCCGGCTCGGCATGGTCGAGGTGCACGAGGACATCGAGGCGGCGCTGCTCGAGGCGAAGGAGCGGCTCGATGTCGAGCTCTGAGTGGGAAGCCGTCATCGGGCTCGAGGTCCACGCGCACCTGAAGACGCGCACGAAGATGTTCTGCCGCTGCGAGCTCGAGTACGGCGCCGCCGAGAACACCCGCACCTGTCCCGTCTGCCTCGCGCACCCGGGCGCGCTGCCGGTGCCGAACGGGAAGGCGATCGAGCACACGCTCAAGCTCGGCGTCGCGCTCGGCTGCGAGATCAGCGAGCACGCGATCTTCGCGCGCAAGAACTACTTCTACCCCGACAACCCGAAGGGCTACCAGATCAGCCAGTACGAAGCGCCTCTGTGCGGCAAGGGCGCGTTGCAGATTCCCGGTGGGCCGCGCATCGGCATCACGCGCGCGCATCTCGAGGAGGACGCGGCGAAAACCGTGCACGCCGGCGGCGCGACGGGACGCAGCGTCGGCGCCGACTACTCGCTCGTCGACTTCAACCGCGGCGGCACGCCGCTGCTCGAGATCGTCTCGGAGCCGGACCTCCGTTCCGCCGACGACGCCGACAGGTATCTGCGGCTGCTGCGGCAGACGATCGTCGAGCTGGGGATCGGCGACGCGGAGATGGAGAAGGGAACCCTGCGCGCGGACGTGAACGTCTCCGTCCGCAGGCGCGGCGAGGAGGGGTTCCGGCCGCGCTGGGAGCTCAAGAACATGAATTCGTTCATGTTCATCCGGCGCGGCATCGAGGCGGCCGTGCGCGAACAGATCGCCGCGTACGAGCGGGGCGAGACGCTCGAGCAGTCGACGTACGACTACGAGCCCGAGACGAACCGCCTCACCGTCCACCGCTCGAAGGAGGAGGCGGACGACTACCGCTACTTCCCGGAGCCGGACCTCGTCCCGGTCGAGCCGCCGCGCGAGCTGATCGACGCGATCGAGCTGCCCGAGCTTCCGGCGACGCGCATCGAACGGATCGCCGGCCACCTGGACATCGACGCCGCGTGGGAGCTCGTGTTCACCGGCAACGACCGGAAGGCCGTGGCGCTCGCCGAGCACGGCGTCGAGTGGAGGTCGGCGGCGGCGATCGCGATGAACCGCGGCGACTTCCTGCCCGAGAACGCGGCCGCGCTGGCGGAGATCGTGCGCGCGAACGTCACGCGCGAGGCGCTCGACGAGGCGTTCGCCGCCGCCGCGAGCGGCCCGATCGACGCGGCGGCCTATCTGTCGCAAACCGCGGTCAGCGACGAGTCCGAGCTCGAGCCGGTGATCGACGCGATCATCGCGGCGAACCCCAGCCAGGTCGAGACGTACCGCGGCGGCAAGGAGGGCGTGCTCGGCTTCTTCGTCGGCGCGGTGATGCGCGAGACGCAGGGCAAGGCCGACCCGAAGGTCGTCAACCGTCTGCTGCTGGAGAAGCTCCGAGCGTAGGCAGGTGGCGGAGCGACGGGCTGAGCGTCCCGAGCGCTGCGGCGACGACGACCGGCGCTGCGAGGACGAGCACCGTGACGCGCGCCGACGTGTGCGTCAGCAGCAAGCCCGCCACGAGCGGGCCGAGCGGGGCCGTCACCGCACGCAAGGCGTTCGACGCCGCCATGGCTCGTCCGAGCAGGCGGTCGGGGATGAGTGCGTACGAGTAGGCGGCGACGGCCGAGTCGGTGTTCGGGAAGCAGAAGGCGTGCAGGGCGAATGCGGCCGCGAGCACGTAGATGCTCGGGACGGCGACGAAGCCGGCGTAGACGATCGCCATCCAGAACTCCGAGAGCAGGATTCCCCGCATCGGCAGCACGCGCCGCAGGACCGGCGAGAGCGTCGAGCCGAGGAGCGTCGTCGCTCCGGTCAGCGCGAGGAACGCGCCGACCGCGGCGCCCGAGAGCCCGCGTCGAGTCGCGAGCACGATCACGGCATACGGCACACCGGACGCCGCGAAATTGCTGGCGGCGATCATCCCGACGGTCGTCCGCAGAAACGGCATCCGCCAGAAGTAGGAGAGCCCCTCGCGCAGGTCGGTGCGAGCGGCGGGCTCGCGCTCCTCCTGGAAGCGCGTGCGCATCAGGAGGAGCGAGAGCGTCGAGAGCGCATACGAGATCGCGTCGGCGAGGAACGGCAGGGAGCGTGCGACGCCGAACAGCGCGCCGCCGGTCGGCGGCCCGGCGAGACGCACGGTGGCGTTCCGTGCCTGCGAGACGCTCGCCGCGTCGGCGAGCTGGGAGCGCGGAACGACTGCGCGGAACGCGCCGCCGTACCCGGCGCGGAACACGACCCCCGCGCTCGAGTCGACGAAGGCGGCGACGAGGATCAGCCAGAGCGTCGTGTGGTGGAGAACCGCCGCCGTGGCGAGCGTGCCGACCGCCGCCGCGGCGGCGGCGTCCGAGCCGATCATCAGCGCGCGGCGATCGATGCGGTCGGCGGCCATGCCGGCCGGCAGGCTCAGGAGAACGAGCGGCAGGAAGATGACCGCGCCGACGTAACCGGCCCGCTGCGCCGAGTGCGTGACTGCGAGCGCGAGCAGCGGATATGCGATCCCCGAGGCGCTCGACCCGAAGGCCGACAGCATCTGCCCTGCCTGCAGCAGGACGAAGTCGCGGTTGCGCCAGAGCGGCGCCGACGTGCTCACTCGGTGACGGGTAGCGGCAGGTCGTCGAGCTCGTCGAGGCTCGGCGCCTTGCGGATCGACGGGCTGAGGGTGCTGAACGTCGCCAGCGCGGCGCACATCAACGCGAGCACGAGCGTCGTGGTCCGCGCACCGAACGCGCCGAGCAGCAGCCCGGCCGCGAGCGGGCCGAGCGGCATGCCGAGGAATGCGAGGTTGCGCGCGACGCTGCTCACCCGGCCGATCAGATGGTCGGGCGTCACGGCGGTGCGGTAGCCGACGATCACGGAGTTGAGCCAAGGGCTGACGAGCGCGACGGGCAGGACGCAGATTGCGAGGACGTACGGGCTGCGGAAGACGACGTAGAGGACGAACAAGCCGTTCAGCCACTGGTTCAGCAGCATGATCGCGCGCACCGGTAGGAGCCTCGTCACGCGGGGCGCGAGCAGCGAGCCGAGCAGCGAGAACGCGCCGAACGCCGCGAACAGTGCGCCGATCAGAGCCCCGGAGAAGCCGGCCCGCTTGGCGACGACGATGAAGACGAGCACGATCGCCTGGAAGACGAAGTTGTCGCCCGCGAAGATGAAGGCGCTCGTCCGGAGGTACTTCTGCCGCCACAGCCAGTCGATGCCGTCGCGGATCTGCGCGCGGACCGGCGCCGTATCGCGGTCACGAGTCTCCTGGAACGGCGTGCGCATCCAGAGCAGCGACCCGATCGAGAAGACGTACGAGATCGCGTCGGCGAGGAACGGCAGCGAGCGCGCGAGGCCGAAGAGCGCGCCGCCGAGCGGCGGGCCGGCGAGCGTGACGACCGACATGCGCGCCTGCTCGGCGGCGGCGGCATCCGGCAGCTGGCGCGCCGGGACGACCGAGCGCAGCGCGCCGACCTCGGCGATGTTGAAGAAGACGAATGCGCTTCCCTCGACGAGCGCGGCGATCGCGATCTGCACGAACGTCAGCCGGTCGAGCGCGAGCGCGACGACGATGCTCGTCATCGCGAGGACGCGGACGAGATCCATGACGATCATCACGCGCTTGCGGTTCCAGCGATCTGCTGCGACCCCCGCGAAGAGGCCGAACGCGACGTACGGCGCGAACGACGCGAAGCCGACCACGCCGGCCTTCGCCGGCGAATGCGTCAGCGCGAGCACGAGCAGCGGATAGGCGATCTGCGACGACGCAGAGCCGATGGTCGACAGCATCTGTCCTGCTTGCAGCAGGACGAAGTCGCGGTTACGCCAGAGCGGGGTCAAGCTGGGTCTCGGCGCGTCCGCGGGTGAGCAGATAGAGCGCGCTGAGACCGACGCCGACGAACATCACCAGGATCTCGATCTTGTAATCGACGACGCTGATGAGTGCTGCACCCGCTGCAATCGAAATGGTCTGCGGCACGCTGAACACCATGTTCGCAGCCGCTGAGACTCGTCCTTGGATTTGTTGACCACTTCGCAGCTGGTACGCAGTGCCGATTGCGACCACGGCCCAGACGATGCCGAGCCCGGCGACCGCCATGGCGGCCATCACGACAGGCATGGAAGGCACGAGAAACATCGCGTCACCGACGGCGAACAGCAGCACGCCGATGCCTGCGGTACGAAGGTCGCCGAACCGTCGGAGGAGCTTCCCGGCGGTCACGCCGCCCGCGACCGACCCGACTCCCTGGGCGGTGCCCAGGACACCGATGAACGACGGAGCGCGATGGAGTGCGGCCGTGATCGCGAAGAGGAGCGTCTCGCTGAAGCCGATCACGAGCATCGTCGCAGAGATGCCGATCGTCATCTGACGCAGCGCGGGGACGCGCCAGATATGGGTGAGCCCGGCGGAGACCTCACGAAGGAAGTGATGTTCGCGAGGCGCAGCCGCCGGCTCGGCGAAGCGCAGCGCGACGAGCGTCGCGGCCGAGCCGAGAAACGTGCCGGCGTCGACGAGCGCGACGATGCCGCCGTTCGTCACGGCGTAGAGGCCGGCGCCGGCGAGCGGCGCGACGAGGCGGAGCCCTTCGCGCAGCGACTGGAACGCGGCGTTCGCATCGCCGAGAAGCTCGTCCGGCAACATCGCCTTCATCATCGACGCGCGGGCTGCGGCGAAGACGTCGCCGCCGAGCCCGTAGACGGCCGTGACGGCATAGAGGAGCCACGCGTCGCCGCGGTCGTGCACGAACAGCAACGTGCACATGACGGCTGCGAGCGCGACGTGCGTTGCGATCATGATCGGCCGCTTCGGCAACCGGTCGACGAGCAACCCGCCGAGCGGCGCGACGAGCGACGCCGCGGCGAACACGAAGAAGACGAGCCCCGCGGCGCTGTTCGAGTGCGTCAGGACCTTCATCCAGATGCCGAGGACGATGATCATCATCCAGTCGCCGAACATCGACAGCGACTGCCCGGCGATCAGTAGCCGGACGTCGCTGCGCCTCAGGAGGCTCTGCATGCTCACGAGCCGGCGCGCACGAGGCGGAAGTCGCCGCTGACGGTCTTGCCGCGGACGACGAGCGTCGGGCCGGGGGCGAGGCCGAGGTCGCTGCCGAGGGGCACCTCGGAGTCGAGGTCGCCGGAGACGCTGTTCGCGTCGACGTCGACGTTCGTCCCGGCCGCGACGCCGAGCCGGATGTCGCCGGACACGCTCTGCAGCGTCGCCTCCGGGCCGCCGGCGCGATCGATCCGCACGTCGCCGGAGACCGACTTCGACCGTACGGAGCCGCGGACGTCCGCGATGCGCACGTCGCCCGAGACGCTGTTCACCGTCACGTCGCCGCCGACCTCGTCGAGCGTGACGTCGCCGCTGACGGTCTTCACCGTTGCGGGGCCTTCGATCGTGCCGCGCATCGAGAGGTCGCCGGCCGCACTCTTCGTGTCGAGCTTGCGCAGCGAACCGTCGATGTTCATGTCGGCCGACGCGGTCGTCAGGTCGGCGGCGCTGGCGTGGGGGATCTTCGCGTGCACCTTCAGCTTCTCGCCGCTGCCGATGCTGAAGCCGCCGATCTCGATCGTGATGCCGAATCCCTGCTTGCCGCGGTACTGCACGGTGATCCGGTCCCCGACCTGCTCGACGAGCGTCTGCTCGACGAGCTTCTCGCTGCCTTCGACGGTGACGATCGACTCCGTGACGTCGGCCGTCTCGACGACGATGTCGCCCGACGGGATCGAGACGACCAGGTCGACGGGCTGCGGTGTGTGGAAACGATGCTCGGGCATGTCAGTTCTCCATGTGCGACACGCGCACGACGCGGTTCGGCATGACGGTCACCTGTGCGGTGCGCTTCAGGAGGCGCCGCCGCCAGGGGCGGGGGTAGGGGGCAGGCTCGGGCACGCCGGACGGGTCGTCGTAGACCCAGTGGGTCTTCGCTGCGGGCGGCGGGACGTTGAACATGCGGGCTCCTTTCAGCTCCGGCCGTAGCCGGTCAGGCGCCGGCCGGACGAGCGACGAGTGCCGCCGGACGAAATCCGTCCGAGGGCTTGGACGATCCACGTGTTGACGGAGACCCCGTCGCGCGACGCCGCTTCCTCGACCCGCACCTTCAGCGAGTCGGGGAGGCGGAGCGTGATGCGCGCGCTGAGCGGGTCGTCGGCCGCCGTCTCGGGCTCGTCGACTTCCTCGCGGACGTAGACGAGCTCCGGGTCGGCCCCGGCGAACCGCACCTCGACCCGGCCGCCGTCGAGCTGGGGCGAGAGCTCGAGCGCGGCCTCGCCGAGCGCCTCCATGAGGCGGCGGCCGAGGGCGGACTCGAGTGCGACCGCGACGAGCTCGGCGGCGCGGGCGGTCGACTCGTCGCCGACCGCCGCGATGCGCGCGAGGTCCTCGCGGAGTGCCTGGATGTAGCCGTCGATTTGCACGACGGCATAATGACATCAGAATGATGTCATTGTCAAGTCATCGTGGCATCGACTTGATGCCTACAAGACGCCACACATCCGTCCCGTGTTCGGCCAGGGCCAGAAACCCCTGCTCATGACGGCTTTTTCGGCCGTCCAGATCTGCTCGAGCGGCGTCCAGTGATCGGCCGTCCCCTTGTGCCGCAGCAGCCAGGCGCCGTACGTCGCCTGGAACCCGTAGTTCATCTGCAGCCCGCCCCAGAAGGGCGCGCCGGTGTCCGTCCAGCTGCCCTCGTAGTGGTGGATGCAGAGCAGCGCCGCCCTGTGCGGCGGGTGCTGGGCCCTGACCCGCGCCGCCTTGGCTAGCCGGCGCCAGCGCAGAAGCGCGTGCACCGAGGCCCGATTCGCGGTCGAGGGCGTGACCGCCACGCCCATGACGTGCTGCCAGTGCCAGGTCAGCTTCTGGTAGCCCGCGATCTGCTCGCGGAGCCACGTTCCCTTCGTTTGTGCTGCGTTCGTGCTGATGGCGCCTGCGCAGAGAACGCAGACGCACAGGCCGAGGAAGGCCGGTGTGAATCGCCGCAAAGATCCCACCCCCCAGTGGTTTCGCTTGGCGTAGTCGTTGGACCGGGCGCGCTTCAGACTGGGCAGCGACCGGTGCGGCTATGCGTGCGTTGTCCCGATCGTAGACGCTCGTGACACCTCTTCGTTTGTAAAGATCGCCTCACATCCGCGGTTTCCCCGGGATTTCGCTACAACGGAGCCCGCTTCCGGGGGCGATTCGTGCAATGCAGGGGCTCCGCCGACTCACACTCGTTCTGATCGCCGCGCTCGCGTGCGCGAGCGCCGCGGCCGCGGCGCCGCAGCCGGGCGAGCTCGCGGCGCAGACGAACTACACGCAGGCGGAGCGGCCGCTCAGCGCAATCCACTTCATCGTCATCCACGTCACCGAAGGCGGCTTCCTCGGCACGGTCTCGTGGCTCCGCGACCCCCGGGCGCACGCCTCGGCGAACTTCGTCGTCTCGCGCACCGGCCGGGTCCAGGAGCTCGTGCCGCTCCACGACATCGCCTGGCACTCCGGCAACTGGGCGGTGAACGAGCAGTCGATCGGCATCGAGAACGTCGGCTTCACCGACGACGCGTCAGGCTTCACGACCTCCGAATACCGCGCGACGGCGCGCCTCGCGGCGGTCGTCGCCCGCCGGTCGCTGATCCCGATCGACCGCCAGCACATCATCGGCCATTACCAGGTCCCCGATCCGAACGATCCGGCGCAGGGGGGCGGGATCGACCGCCACACCGATCCGGGCGCCTACTGGAAATGGGGCTACTTCATGAACCTCGTCCGTCGCTTCGCGTACCCGCAGAAGTGGTGGCGCGAGCATCACGTCGGCCTCGACGTGCGCTCGAGCTCGGTCTATGGCGGTCAGGTCGTGGCCGGCCGCGTGCCGTGGAAGATCGAGGTCGGAGGCCCGGTTGAGCGCGTCGCGTTCCTCGTCGACGGCAAGGTGCGCTGGATCGACCACATCGCGCCGTTCCAGTTCGCCGGGGGGCGCCGGCTCTGGAACACGACGACGCTCCGGAACGGCGTGCACAAGCTCGAGCTCCGCGCATACGGAGCGAAGTCGTGGACGCGGCGGACCTTCACCGTTCGCGTGAAGAACCAGCCCTTCTCGCTCGCGCA
>Ga0207657_10007068_pt1 | contig 11532 bp, 9 predicted proteins | sample KBSC33metaG_FD_184316 | JGI IMG/M metagenome (GOLD analysis project Ga0207657, IMG submission 184316) | Corn rhizosphere microbial communities from Kellogg Biological Station, Michigan, USA - KBS C3-3 metaG (SPAdes) (version 2) | ecosystem: Host-associated > Plants > Roots > Rhizosphere > Soil ...
GCGATCCGATGCCGAATTGCTTGGCCAGCGTCACTTCGGACACTTCCGCGCGAGCATTGACGCTCAGGACGATGGCCAATGCCGCCAACACCAGCCGACCGGCGGTACGATGCCTCTTCAATTGCATGAATGCCTCGAGTGAAGGTTGTTGTAAGTCGCGGGCACGGTGGCGCTCACTGCAGCCAGAGCGACTGCCCCTTGATTCCGATGTCGATGCACGCGTTCTATCCGATCCTCAGGAATCCCCATGGCGCGGCATGCATCCGTTCGAATCCCGTTTCGGTGATGCGAACCATCTCTCCGAGCTGCACGCCTGCCCTTTCATCCCGGGTGATGACGTTGGGTTGCACGACCAGGGTCATGTTTGCCTCCAGGCGGAGGTCCGGAATATCGTCGACGGCGCGATGATTTGCACCCAGCACCGGCGGCCAGTAACCACCACCGAAGCCGTGGACGAGGTCGTCGTGGATGGCAAAGCCCGCCTCTTCGATCAGCTTGCTCGCCTGCACGATTTCTCGCGACGAAGCGCCGGCGCGAAGCACGCCGGTTATCGCATCGAACGCCGCTTCCGCCGTCTCGTACAGGGCACTGAACAACGGCGTCGGCTCCGCGCCCACGGCGATGGTGCGCAGTACCTGCCCCGGGTAATCCCAGAAACTGCCGCTGAACTCGACGAACATCATATCGCGAGGCTGCAGGCGGCGTGACGAATGGTGCTGCGGCGGAACGCACGTGTGCGGACGGTCCATCGCGTTGATGCCGATGAAGTGAATGACCGTCGAGCCGCCAAGCGCATGATATTCGCGCTCGACGAGTGCGCCGAGCTCGCGCTCGGTCATGCCGGTCCTCGCCTCGCGCAACAACGCTTGCAGACCCAGGTCGCTGAATGCGGCACCGATGCGCATCCATTCGATCTCCTCGTCGGATTTGCGCATCCGCAACCACTGATAGTCATCGCTCAGGTCCACGAGCTCGAAGTGCTCGCCCAGTTGCCGCGACTTGCGCCACGACAGCAGTCCGATGACGCCGATGCGCCGCGCACCACGGCGCTTCAGCTCCTCGACCACCGCTTTTGCGCCCTGCCGGCGTGCCCAGCGCACGTCGGCATCACGCGCCAGCACGCGGGCATTGGGAAGGTGGTTGTGGAATTCGACGAAGAGCACATCGGGTTCGCCGGAAGCGAAGACGACCATCGCTTCGGCCGACGTGGGCCAGCCGGTAAGCCAATAGACGCCGGTACCCGCGCGCTCCTCGCCGCAGACGACGATCGCGTCGCAACCGTGCCTGCGCTGAACCTCCGTGAGCGCGCGTCGCCGCCGCTCGAATTCGTGATCCGAGAATCGGCCGTAAGCTTGCGACAGGATTGCCTGGATCGCGGGATCCCGCAATACCGCGGGCGTCACGAAGCGCGTTTCCAGGCCGGCATCGGCGGGCGACGGCGCATGACGCTAGCGCCGCGCAAGCGCTTGCTCGAGAAAATCCCGCTCGTAATACGCGGAAGCATCCGACAGCGTCTTCTTCGGTTCGCCATACCGCCTGCGCAGCGTCAGCACCTCGCGAATACCGTCGACGTCGAGCTCGCCGTCTCGCGGAAAGCCCGTCGCGCTGTCGAACAGAACACCGTACGCGACCTGCGCCGTGGCTGGAGGCGAGCCGGGCAGGTTCCGCTCGTAGATGGCAAATGCCTGCTCACGATTCCCGGCATCGTAGAGCCACGCCAGCGATTCGACGATGGCGCGCAGGAATCCGACGAGCACATGCCGATTCGCCTCCGCCCAGCCCTTCCGCACGGCAACGACATGGCCCTGGAAATGCGGAAGGATGCTCGCGGCGGAATCGAGCGTGTTGAATCCGAGCGCGCCCAGCAATCCTTCGAATGGCGAGTTGAACAGCGCGCCCGCGTACTCGCCACGCTGCATCGCCTCGAACCGCTGCGTCACGCCACCCGCGCGCTCGAGCCGGTAATCGCCGGGTCTCAAGCCGGCGCGCTCCAGCATGCCGATCAGCACCAGCGCGTTGCCGGTCTTCACCGCGTCGACCGCAAGCGTCTTGCCCTCGAGATCGGCGTATCGCGTGATATCGGGCGAGGTCAGCAGCGCAGGCATCGCCCGGTTGTCGAGGCCCATCACGGCAATCGCATCCGACACGACGACCGGCGCTTCGCCCTGTCCCTCGCGATAGGCGACCACGTTGTCCATCAGCGTGACGGCGATCTGCGATTCGCCGCTGGCGAGAGACGTCCACTGGAAGACGGACCCCGGCGTCGTGACGATGTCGACGCCGATTCCGTGCCGCGCAAACATGCCCCGCTCCTGCGCAACCCAGACGGGCCAGTTGAACCCGCCCGGGAAGACGATCAGCGTTACACGCGCGTCGCGCGCCTTGCCTGTCACTTGAGGTCGGAGACGCGAAGAATCTTGCTGCCGAAGTCGATCTTCGTTCCGAGCGCACCTTCCTTGTTGTAGATGTCGAACACCTTCTGCATCGCGCCGATGTCGCGCGCGTCGATCTGCTCGTCGTTGCGGAACAGCATCGGCCGCACGTACGGAAGCGCGCTTTCCGGTATGCCGGCATACTTCACCAGCAGCGGCTTGTAGCGGTCGAAGTCACCCTGGATGCGCTTGGTGATGTCGCGCAGCACGAGCATGATCTTGCGCGCCGTGTCCGGATGCTCCTTGACGAACTTCGTCGTCATGACGGCGCAGCCGCCGAACCACGGATTGGCGACGTATTTCGCGCCGACGTTGACGACGGCCGCCTCGACGTCACCGGTGGCGAGCGCCGTGGCCGCGAAGGGGTCGATCGTGATCGTCGCGTCGACCGTGCCGGCCATCAGCGCCGGTACCTGCAACGGAAACGGCAGCTCGACCAGCGTGACGTCGCTCTCCTTGATGTTCAGCGCATTCAGGATGTAGCGGACGTTCGTCTTCCACTGGATGCCGGGGTTGTGCCCGAGCTTGTGGCCCTTGAGGTCGGCAAGCGAATGGATCGGACTGCCCTTTTTCACGAGCAGCGTGCTGTTGACGTAAGGCGTGTCGGCGTCGCCCCCCGACAAGCCGAAGATTTTCAGCGTCCCCGGATGCTGCGACTCCGCGACCATCGCAATGCCGGGGGCGGTGCCATACGGGCCCACCTCGGCACGGTCGGCAAGGAACGCATCGACGAGCCCCGGCGCCGAATTGAGCCGTTGATCGACCACCTCGATGCCCTGCTTTTCGAATGCCTTCTCTTCGAGCGCGACCATGTAAGGAAGCGCATCGATCGCCGGCACCCATGCCATCGTCACTTTCTCGGCGCGAACCGACGAACTGAATCCGGCGCCGGCCGCCGTCAACACGCCGAGTACGACCGCTGCTAGCACGCGACGCGAAACGAATCCTCTGACATTGCGATGCATCTTCTCCTCCTTTGGAACTGATGAATGGCTCATTGACCGCGAGCGACCTCGCGGCTGAATACGTCGAGGCAGTGGCTCTTGATGGCCACGAAATCGGGATTCGACAACGTCTTCGCGTCCCTGGGCCAGGGCAGGTCGACAGGCACGATCTCCGCAACGCGGGTCGGCGGGCGCGTCAGCAGCAGGACGCGATCGGCAAGCTGCACCGCCTCCTCGAGATCGTGCGACACGAACACCATCGTGTTCCTCCGCTTCATGAAGACATGCTGCAACCGCTCGCGCATGAACAGCGTCATTTCGTAATCGAGTGCGGAAAACGGCTCGTCGAGGAACAGGATTTCCGGGTCGGTGATGAGCGCCCGCAGGATGGAGATTGTCTGCTGCTGGCCGCCCGAGAGCTCGTATGGGTAACGATGCAGGTCGATGCGGATGTCGAATTCGGCGAGCAGTGACTCGACGCGGCGATCGCGGCTCTTCCTGTCGAGATGCAGGAGCTTGAGCGGGTACTGGATGTTGCCGATCGCGCGCATCCAGGGAAACAGCGCGTCGCGATAGTTCTGGAAGACGTAGGAAAGCCTGGTTTCGGCGATCGGCTTCCCGTTGAACTGCACGCTGCCGGCGTCCATCGGCGCCATGCCGGAAATCATGTTGATCAGCGTGCTCTTGCCGCAGCCGTTCGGGCCGAATACCGACACGAACTCGCCGTCACGGAGGTCGAGATCGAAATCGCGGTAGATGTAGCCGTCGTCGAACTGCTTCGTGAGTCCGCGCACTTCGACGCCGCGCCGCGTCGACGTGGCGTGTGCAGCCTCGACGCGCGGCGCACCGCCGACGCGCGGCGCGGTGGAACGCTGCAGCGCCTCCTGGCTCATCGCTAGCGTCCCGCCCAATGGACGAAATGCCGTTCGATCAGGAGAAACAGGTAATTGAGGCCGTAACCGGCGACGCCGGAGACGAGCAGCGAGCCGTACATGTCCTTCAGGTTGTACGAATACTGGTCCTCGATGATCCGGTGCCCCATGCCGTCGACGCCGCCGATGAACATTTCGGCGACGACGACCACGACCAGCGCAATCGAGACACCGGCGCGCAACCCCACGAACGTCTGGGGCAGCGTCTCGAGGAAGATGACGTCGCCGAAGATGCGCAGCGTCGACGCCCCCATCGAGCGCGCGGCGAGAATGCGCGTCTTGCGCGCGTTCAGCACGCCGTAGGCCACGTTGAAAACGATGATCAGGAATGCCGCGAAGGCGGCAAGACCGACCTTGCTCTCTTCTCCGAGGCCGAACATGAGCATGAACAGCGGGAACAGCGCCGTGGACGGTGTCGAGCGGAAGAAATCGATCAGGAACTCGACACTGCGGTAAACACGATCCTTCGCGCCGATCAGGATACCGAGCGGTACGCCGACGCCGGCCGCGATCGCGAACGCGTAAAGCACACGGACCAGCGTTCGCGTGAGGTCGTGCGCCATCGTGCCGTGGACGAGCGCAGCCCACGTGGTGACGAACGTCGGGCCGGGCGCCGGCACCAGGCGCGTGTTCAACAATCCGGTGATCGCGGCCACGTACCACAGCGCGAGCAGCAGCAGCGGTCCCACCGCCGGCTGCAACCGGTTCGCCAGCGAGCCGCGTCGCGCGCGCTTCACCGAAGTCGCCGTGATCGCCTTCATCGTCAGAAATAGGGCGGCGAGCTGATCCAGATCGCCTGCGCGACCTGCTTGCGGCGATTGCACCAGCGATGCGACAGCTCGCTGTTGAAATAAATGCTGTCGCCCGCCTTGAGGTCGTGCCATGTTCCGGCGACGTCGACACTCAGCTGTCCCTGCAGCACGATCACCATGTCCTCGCCCTCGTGCGTCAGCGCGGGACCGCCCTCGGCGCCCGGATTGGCCACCAGCCACAGCGCCGAAACACGCCGGCGAAGGTCCGGCGTCAAAAGCTCGTAGCTGATGCTCGATTGCGGGAATCGCACGTGCTTGCGGTGGCCTTTGCGCAGTACCGCCACCAGGCTCTTTGCCGTGCCTGCTTCGGCGAACATCAGCTGCCCCGCGGGCATGTCGAGTGCGCCGGCGATGCGTTTGAGGCTCGCGACCGTCGGGGTCAACAGATTGCGCTCGATCTGGCTGATGTAGCTGACCGACAGATCGGCGCGGTCGGCAAGCTGCTGCAGCGTCAGCTCCTGGCGCTTGCGACTGCGACGGATCATCGGCCCGAGCGAGCGGCCGACGTCGGTTTTCGTGTCGGCGTCCGTGTCGTGTGCCGGCGCGACACCTTGCCGCGCGCCCGTCCCGCGACGGCCGCGCTTCGCCTGCGCGGGTGTGTTCGCTTCGCTCATCTCAAGCGTTCGTGACGCTGTTCTCCAGCACGCCGACGCCATCGATCTCGACACGTAACCGGTCACCGGGCTTCAGGAAAATCTTGCGGAAACCGCCGACACCATACGGCGTGCCGGTGGAGATGATGTCGCCGGGATTCAACGTGACCCGCGCGCTCGCATATTCGATCAGGTCCCACACCGAAAAGACCATCAGCGACGTGTCGCTGTCCTGCATCGTTTCGCCGTTGAGCTTCGTCGTCAGATGCAGGTGGTGCGGATCGCTCCCGGCGCTCGCCGGCGCGATCCACGGTCCGACGGGCGTCGAGGCATCGAGCGACTTCGAGCTGAACCAGTCGACGATGCGGTTCTTGCCGAGCTCGACCCATTGCAGGTCGCGCGCGGTTACATCGTTGACGATCGTGTAGCCGCACACGCAACGCTTCGCCTCGTCCCTGGAGACGCGCCGTGCGCGTCGGCCGAGCACGACAGCGAGCTCGCCCTCGTAGTCCATCTCGTGCGAGATCGGCGGCAGTTCGATCGCCTGCCCATGAGCAACGAGCGCGGACGCGGGCTTGCTGAAGAAGACGGGTGTCTGCGGTACCGAAAGTCCCGCCTCATCCGCATGCTTGCGGTAATTCGCACCGACGAGATAAAGCGTCGAGGCGTTGTCGATCGGGGGCAGCAGCACGACATCCGCGAGTCGATGCCTCGGCGCCTCCTCGGTTGCCGCGTCTTGTGTCCAGCCGTCGGGAAATGCGCTGACGAACGAGGCAACCGTCGGATAGCGCTGGGTCACGTCGTGGATGACGCCATCGACATGCAATCCCGTGCGCGGGTCGCCCCGATCGCGAAGGGCGAATCTCACGAGCTGCATTGCTTCTCCCATTCGCCTCGCGTGCCGGCTCAATTGAATTCGAACGCGATGTGCGGCCGCGCGACGCCGTCGAGCGCGACCTGGACATCGAAGAGGCCACCGCAGTGCGGACAGCACAGGTGGCGCAATCCGAAGCGGCCCTCGTCGTAATCCTCGCCGCGCACCGGCCCCGCAGCGGCGAGCGGCGCCGTGAATTCTCCGAGCTTCGGCAAGAGATCCTCGTCCGGGGCACCGATCGCTCGGCCGCAATGCTCGCATGTGATCCTGCGGTGGCCGAAATCGGCCCGCACGCCGGCGTAACGATGCTCGCCCCGGCCGCGCATCACGAATGCGCCGCCGTCATGCGGCCGCTCGAGTTGCGCGATGCGCGCCTTTCGTATCGCGTCGCGAAGCGCCGCCGTTCCGTCGTTGTCGGCGCTGCCATCGGCCGACAAGACGACGCCGTAGATGTCGGTTGCCGCACGGTGCGACACCGCGCGCCGCGCGACGTCTTCCGCGACGCGCTCGGGTTCGCGCAGCAGCGGATCGCCGTAGCCGCCGCCCGCCTGCCAGCTGTGATACCAGACATCGCCACGCGCGAGCGGAGTTCGCACATGCTTGCAGCAAAGGATCTCGCGCCGGCCCGCGATCGCGTCGAGGCTGTCGGGAAGTGCTGCACCGTCGGCGAGGCGCGCTTCAAGGTCGGTTTCGACGACGCGCGCAACGCGAATGGCAGCCCCGGGCATGCCACCCGCAAGACCGATCGCATTCGGCATCTCGGCACCGGTGCCGGCGAAGAGGCCTTCCAGATGGTCGTTCGGCGCGTCGTACATCGTGTAGGCGAGCTCGCCGGAACGGCCGCCGCGATAGCGGCCCGGTCCGCCCGAATCCTGCAGATGGCGACGGAACAGGTACAGCACCGGATATTCGGCCTCCTGATCCTCGATGTTCGGCATGTTCGGCGTCGTGTTGAACACGATGCCCGCGGTGTCGACGCCGTCGGCGTAAGTGCGCGCGCCGCCGCCGCCGCCGAAGTGACTCATTTCGGTGGCGGCAAACGGAAAGCCGTGCTGGCTGGTACCGGCGAAGATCGGGGCCATCGACGTGCCCGACCACACGGCCATCGCCTGGTCACGGTAGCGCTCGCTCGCAAGCAACATGTGCGACAGGCAGCGCCAGCTCACGTCGATGGTGACGATCACCGCCGATATCGTGGCCATGGCGCAGGGCGCCGGATACGCGCAATTGTTGACCGTGCCCGGCGTCGTCACGATGTCGATGCAGTCGCGCACACCGCGATTCCACGGAATGTCCCAGCACAGGTTGATGTACATCGACGACAGCACGGCCGCCTGCAGTCCCGAGTACGTCGAATTGATGAGGCCGCGCGCGTTGGGGCTGGTGCCGGTGAAGTCGAACGTCAGCTTGGCGTTGCGCTTGGTCAGCGTGCACACCACCTGGTAGATCTTCGACTGGTGCCCGTCGTGGTCGATGTACTGTGTCTCGCGCCATTGCCCGTCGGGCAGCTCGGAGAGCCGCTGCGACAGCTTCTCGCGTGCATGCGTGATCACGCCGTTCATCACCGACTTGACCGCGTCGATGCCGGCGTGCGCGATCATGTCCGCGATTGCGTTGCGGCCGCTGTTCAGCGCCGCAATCTGTCCGCGCACGTCGAGGCCCACGAGCGGATCGCGCACCTGGTTCATGATCCATGCGAGCACGTCCTCGCGCACGTTGCCCGCATCGACCAGCTTGACCGGCGGCATCCGCAGGCCTTCCTGATGCGTGTCGACGGCCTTGATCGCGAATCCGCCGGGATCCATGCCGCCGGTGTCGAGCTGGTGCCCGGACGCACCGAGCCACGCAACGAGCTCGCCATCGTGAAACACCGGGCTTACCGTGGCGAAATCGGGATGGTGGATCGCGCCGAGGTACGGATCGTTGCAGATGAAGATGTCGCCGTCGCGGATGCCGGTCGACGCATGCGTCAGCCGCTGCGTGCTCTCGACGATCAGCGGCAGCACGTTGCCCTGCGTGACGATGTACGGGCCAACCGACACGAGTGCGCCATCCGGCATCATGATCGCCGTCGCCGCGTCGTTGCCCGTGATGAGCACATTGGAGCCGGAGCAGCGCATGTACTGGATGCCCATCTCCTCGGTGATCGACAAAAGCCGGTGGTTCAGCACCTCGAACGTGACGGGATCGACTTCGACGGGGATGCGCTGGTTCATATCAGGTCCGGGGATGTTTCATGCAGCCGATGGCGTGATGACGATGTGCGTATGCCGCTGCTCGTCGATGCTCGCCGTCTGCCCCGCGAGCACGACGATCGTGGTACCCGGGTGCTCGATGATCGCCGGACCCGTCACCTGGGCGTGCGCGGGCAACGCCGGACCGTCGTACACGGGTGTCGATACCATCCGGCACGACTGCGGGCACCACGTCATTCGTCGGGTCCGGGGAGCAACGTCCGCTCCGGCGGCCCAGCGGCGCGTTGCCATTGCAGGCGCGACGCCCACCGAGTCGACACCGTAGTTGACGAACTCGATGCCGGCATCCTTGAGCGCTGCACCGCGCCCGAACAGTCGCTCGTACTCGACCTCGAAGTCCGCCATCATCCGCGCGAGTCCTGCGGCATCGACACGCGCGGGCGCGGCCACACGCAAATGGTGAACTTGCCGGCGATACCGCGCCTCGACCCAGCGCTCGTGCCGTCGCCGCGCGCGGGGGACATCGGCCTCCTCGAGGCGCGCGTTGCCGTCGCGCTCCATCTTCGCGTAGATCGCTTCCACGATCGCTGGATCGACCGGTGCAACGAGCGGATGCGAGTGCGTGAGCGAGAAGCGCACGTCGGAGCGCGCCGCGCCGTAAGCGGAGTGAACGGTCGCGAAGAACGGCACGACGATCCTGCGCACGCCGACTTCCGCGGCGTACGATGCCGCGTGTACGGGACCCGCGCCGCCATAGGCGAAAATCACGAATTCGCGCGGATCGAAGCCGCGCTCGAGCGTCGACTTGCGGATGAGGTCGGCCATTTCGCTGTCGATGACCGTGCGGATGCCGGCGGCCGCCGCGAGCACGTCGCCGCCGAACAGCGGTTGCGCAATGCGATCGCCGATCGCCTTCATCGCCGGCTCGGGATGCAGCTTCATGCGTCCGCCGAGGAATCGATCGGGGGACAGGTAGCCGAGCACGAGGTCGGCGTCGGTGACCGTCGGCTCTTCGCCGCCCTGTCCGTAGCATGCCGGCCCCGGCATCGCCGCGGCGCTCTTCGGGCCGATGCGCAGGCGCCGCCCGTCGACCCACGCGATGGAACCGCCGCCCGCGCCGATCGACGCGACATCGACCATCGGCAGGCGCAACTGGTACTGGTTCAGCACCGTCTCGCGGCTGTACCCCCAGCGGCCCTTGTCGACGACCGCGACCTTGAACGTGGTGCCGCCGACGTCCGTCGCGATGACGTTCGGCAAGCCCATCGATGTCGCGATCTGTGCGGCACCGACCACCCCGGCCGCGGGACCCGACTCGATCGTGAAGATCGGCACGGTCTGCGTCGTCGTGGCCACGCCGCCGTTCGCCTGCATCATCAGGAGCCGTTGTCGAAGCCCCGCATCGTGCAACGCGCGTTCGAGACGGTTCACGTAGCTCTCGATCACCGGACCGACGTAGGCGTTGAACAGCGCCGTCGCACTGCGCTCGTACTCGCCCATCATCGGCGCCACCTCCGAGGACAGCGAGAGGTAGACGCCCGGCAATTCGTGCACGAGGATGTCGCGGACGCGTTGCTCATGCACGGCATTCTTGTGCGAGAACAGGAAGGCGACCGCAACTGCCTCGTAGCCGCGTGCGCGAATTGCCACAGCGATGTCGCGCACAGCCTGCTCGTCGAGCGGCTGCACGACCCGACCGAGGTAATCCATGCGCTCGGGGATTTCGAAGATGTCGCGTTCGTCGACGAGCAGGCGCGGCTTCTGGGTCATCCGGTAATGATGGCGCTCGAACACCGACAACCCGGCGACGCGCCCCGTTGCCCGCATGATCAGCAGCGTGTCGCCGAAGCCGCGTGTCGCCAGGACGGCGGTGCGCGCTCCGGTGAACGAGAAAACGGCGTTGCTCGACTGCGTGGTCGCATGCACCATCCGTCCGGTCGCGCCGAGCAACTGCGCGACATCGACGCCGACGTGGCCGGCCGCATCGACGAGGCCATCGAACACACCCCGCTGCAGGTCGTCCGGCGTGGTGAGGGACTTTCCGGCAAACGTCTCGCCGGATGCGTCGTCCATCACGACCACGTCGGTAAACGTTCCTCCGATGTCGACGGCGACGGTGTACATCGATGGTCGGGCACTGCTGGCGTGTATGAGGTCCACGGGGCTGGCGGCGAATTTTCAGTATTTTTAATGAAAAGTGGAGCAGGCGTCAAGCACCGCAAAATTCCCGACCCTCCGTCGATCACCTGATTACTGCGGCAGCCCGTAACCCTTGCGCCGCAACGTCTCGTCGACCCACACACGGTCGAGCGTGCCGGCCTCGATCTGCTGCATGACGACGGCTTCCTTCTCACGGATTGCCGTTGCCGACGCCAGCACGCGATCGGCAATGTCGAGCGGTACGGCGACGACGCCGTCGGCATCGCCCACGATGATGTCGCCGGGCTGCACCGGCATGCCGGCGATGGCGACCGGCACGTTGATCTCGCCCGGCCCGTTCTTGTACGGACCGCGATGGGTTACCGCGCACGCGAACACCGGAAACGAACCGCCGCGTATTTCCGCAGAATCGCGGATGGCGCCCCAGATGACGATGCCCGCAAGGCCGCGCCGCGCCGCCCATCGCGTCATGATCTCGCCGATCACCGCATGGTCACGGTAGCCTCCTGCGTCGACGACGATCACGTCGCCTGGCTTCGCCATGTCGAGCGCCTTGTGCACGAGAAGGTTGTCGCCCGGCGCGGTCTTCA
>Ga0207657_10007069_pt1 | contig 11531 bp, 10 predicted proteins | sample KBSC33metaG_FD_184316 | JGI IMG/M metagenome (GOLD analysis project Ga0207657, IMG submission 184316) | Corn rhizosphere microbial communities from Kellogg Biological Station, Michigan, USA - KBS C3-3 metaG (SPAdes) (version 2) | ecosystem: Host-associated > Plants > Roots > Rhizosphere > Soil ...
AACCACCCGCAGCACGCCATGGGGCGTAAACCCTACCCTGATATGGCCGCGGTCAGAGCGACCATCGATGTCATGGGCGTCCGTGAACCGGCGGTGAAGAAACTCAAACCTGAAGAGCTTTTTAATCTGAGCTATCTGACGAAGCTCGATCAAAGCGGTTTCATCGATCAGCTCTACCAGGGCAAATGATCTTCGCTGTTTTACTCGCCGTTCTTGTTTTTCACGGCTCGGCCGGAGCGGTAGATAAGATTCGAATCGGATTTGCTCCAGGCGCCAGTTCCACCGCACTTCCTCTAGCGCAGAAGAAAGGATTTTTCAGGGAGGAAGGATTAGAAGCAGAGGTTATTCGGATGTCGAGCACGGTGGCAGCGGCGGCGCTTGCGAGCGGGGAAGCTGACTATGCTATAGGCATGAGCGCTTTGCGGGGAGCGATTCAGGGGCTGCCGCTCAAAGTGGTTGCTTCCTACATACAAGGCAGCACACAGACACTCGTGGCGCGTAGCGATATCAAAACGGTAAGCGAGCTCAAAGGAAGAATGATCACGATTGGAACTCCCGGCGGCAGTCCCGATCGCCACGCGCGCTTGATGATCAAGCATTTTGGGCTAGAACCGGACAAAGACGTGAAGTTCGCCTCTGGAGGTCTTACCGAAGGCCGTCTCGCCCGCCTGCAGCAGGGATTGATCGACGCGACAGTGGTGCCAGTTCCTCTCGATCTCCAGGCGAAGAAGTTAGGATTGAACGTGCTTGCACGAGCTTATGAAATATTTACCTATCCCGAAGGCGGTCTGGTAACGACCACGATGAAAATCAAAGGCAAACCTGATGAGGTCAAGCGGGTGATTCGAGCAGGCATCAAGGCGAGCCGCTATATCAAGGCCAATCGCGATGCGACGATTCAATTCCTGATGGACTGGCAGCGCATCGATAAAGACATTGCTAGCAGCACATACGACTATTTATTGAAAGCCACCAATGAGAGCGGAAGCCTCTCAGAAGACGGTTTTCGATTGATGATCGAAGAGATTAAAGGGCTAGCGAAGGTAACCCGCGAGATCCGAATGGCTGACGTTGCCGATCTTTCGATTCTGACCGTGGCGCAGAAGGAGCTTGGGATTAAAGCAAACTAGCAACTGTTTCGTCTTGCACCGTTGACCGGCCATCAAGTCGGAGGCCGGTGCATGTCAGGCGTCATGCCCTCACCTCAATCCTCTCTCAAAGGGCGAGGACGTAAGGGCGTTTTGGTTGGGTACGGAGGTGCAATGAAAATTCTCGTATCGGTTGTGCGACTCGTGATGGTGCTCGTGCTTATCGGTTTGTGTTCTCCGGCGGGAGCGCAGCCACGTCCGGTCGCGATCCTCGGCGCAACTTTGATCGATGGCACGGGCCGAACGCCAGTGACCGATTCGGCGGTCATTGTTCGCGACGGGAAATTTCAGGCGATTGGGAAACGCGGTGAGGTTCAGATTCCGCAGGATGCTGAGGTAATCGAAGCCGCCGGGAGGACCGTTCTTCCCGGATTCATCGACGGGCACTGCCATTATCGCGATTGGATGGGCGAAATTTACCTCGCCTACGGCGTCGTCACATGTCCGAACATTTCAAACAACCCCGTCGAATGGATCATCGCGCAACGGGAGGGCGTGAAGAACGGCAGCATCCGCGGGCCGCGCGTGTGGGCATCGGCCAACATCATCGATGGGCCGCCACCGGAGGGGACAGGCACGCTCCGCCGCCAACGAACCAGCATCATTGTCGACAGCGAAGACGAAGCGCGAAAAGCGGTTGATGGTCTGGTGGAAAAAGGCGTCGACGGCATCAAGCTCTTCGAGCGGCTGAAACCCCAGGTGGCTAAAGCCGCGGCCGAGGAAGCGCACAAAAATGGCCGGCCGGTGTTCGGACACTCGCTGGATATTTTCACGGCGGCCGCGAACGGCTATCAATCGGTGGAGCATTCATGGTCGGTGGTTTACACGTCGATTCAGGATCCAAAAAAGAAGCACGACCTCGATATCGGGCGCATGCTGGCCAAAGTCGATACCGCCGACGTGCACGCGCAAATGGAGCCGGCGATGTTCGATAAAATCATCAAGGCGATGATCGAGAAAAACGTCCACTGGAGCCCGACGTGGGCGACATGGTTCCGGCCGCTGTCGAGTCACGCCGCCGAGATGAAAGAGCGGGAATTGACATTGTTGCGCAATCCGCAACTGAAATATCTTCCGCCCTATATTCTCAAAGACACGGAAAGTTTTTTTTCCAAATACGAGAAGATGGCGCCGGAAAAGCGCAACGAAGTCACCTCGGGTTACAAGATGCTGCAGGAATTCGTACGGCGCTTCGCAAAAGCAGGCGGCAAGATTCATTCGGGTTCCGATCCCAATCACGTGGTGCCCGGCTATGCGGTGCATGCGGAATTACAAATGCTCGTCGAAGCGGGACTGACGCCGCTTCAGGCGATCGAAACGGCGAGCCTCAACGTGGCGCAAGCGTGGGGCAGAGAAAAAGACTACGGCAGCATCGCGAGCGGTAAAGTCGCGGACTTTTTCATCGTGCGTGGCGATCCGTCGAAAAACATTTCAGACACGCAGAATGTCGAGTCCGTTTTCATCGAGGGGAAAAAGATCGACACCTCGTTTCATGCGGATTACAAAAATCCGTTGCCGCGGCCGATCGAGGATCGGCCGGGGAGTTGAGGATGCACTGCTGCGATTGGAAATAAGCATTACGCATATTTTTTCCTCGCCCTCCTTTGAATAGGATGAAGGTGAGGGTGGCTAGTGTTCGTTGCGCCCTCACCCCTGCCCTCTCCCACTTCGTGGGCGAGGGAGTAAATGCATGAGGTCGCGGTGGGTGCTCTTATCATATCGCTTTTTTTGATCCTGGTCGGGCGAGCGTTGCACGCCGCTGAAACTACTTCTGTCGCCGTTCTTTCTTATCCTGATCGGCCGGCAAAACTGCCGCTCTGGTTGGCGCAGGACCGCGGGCTCTTTGAGAAGTATGGTCTTAAAGTTGATATTCGAGCAGCCAAATCCAGTGACGACCTCATCGAAGGACTCAAACGCGATGAGGCGCGAATCTATGCGGCGACGGCGAATTGGATCGTATCGGCGATTGGCGATGGCAAGGACTTGGTTTTTTTCGCCAATACCGGTTACAGCGTGCTCAAGCTCGTCGCGCGGCCGGAGATCACGCGCGCACAAGATCTCAAGGGAAAAAGAATCGGCACCGGCGAGCCGAACAGCAGCCAGGACCGGATCACACGCCAGGCGCTGCAGCGGCTCGGGCTCGATCCTGACAAGGATGTAACTCTCGTGCCGTTCGGTAGCCGCAGCATTCAGCGCCTGGATGCGCTGCTCCGAGGTGAGATCGACGCGACCACAAGCAACGAGGATAATTTATTCGAGCTCGAACGGCGTGGCGAGATCCGCAAGATCCGCGTACTGGCCGACAACGAGAGTCTCAAACTGTTCATTGGCGCGGGCGTTGATTTCGCGGTGACGCGCGAGTTTCTGCGGAACTCTCGGGCCTCTGTCAAAGGATTCGTTCAGGCGCTTTCGGAAGCGATCGGTTTGGCGCGCCGTAATCGTGCCGCGGCGCATCAAATCTATGCGCGCTATCTAAAAATCAACGATCCGGGTTTGCTCGAGTTCATGTACCGCACGTATGTCCAGGGCGCGATTCCCGAGCGTCCTTACCCTAAGCTGGAAAATGTTTCATTGGGTATTGAAGAATTCGGCGCGAAACCCGCTCTTAAGGGAAAACGCGCGGAAGATCTGACGGATATGAGTTTGGTGCGCGAGCTTGAAAAAGAACGCTTCTTTGATCGGCCAGCCGACAATCCCGCCATGCACGGTGATCGCGCCGAATAATTTGACACGCGCCGCGCTTTCCTAGTAGCTTCATCATCGATTTATCTTTGGAGGCAGCTGTGAAGTTGAAGCTCGTTTTCGTTTTGGCACTATTGTTTAGCGCACGAACGACCGCCATCTTGTCGGCCCAGGATCTGCCGCAGAACATTCGGAAGATCAGCGACGGAATTTACGTTTACGTCGGCACGAATTTCAATTCCAACTGCGGTATTGTGGTGACGCAAGACGGCGTGGTGCTGGTCGATAGCGGTCACAATCCGACGGATTCGCGCGCCATTAGCGCCTTCGTCAAAAAGCTCGCGCCGCTTCCGGTGCGTTTACTGATTGACACCGAACCCCATCCTGATCATACGACCGGCCATTTTGTTTTCTCGCCGCCGGCCATCGTAATTGCCCACCAAGGCGCGACGGAATCGATGAAGGGCGCGCAAGCGCAAAGCCCCGATCGCATTCAGAAGCTCGCCGGTACCTCGCCGGAAATGCGCACGGCTTTGGAAGGTTATCGGTTCGTACCGCCGCAAGTCGAGTACCGGCAGAAGGCCACCATCAACATGGGCGAGCGAACCTTCGAGTTGATGTACTTAAAGAACGTTCACAGCGAGGCGGACACAGCCGTATGGCTGCCCAAAGAGCGCGTGCTATTCTCGGCGGCCGGCATTGTTGTCGATCAGATCAACATTTTTCGTCCATTCGTGACTATTCCCGATATTCTCGCGGCGGCCAAAATGATGAAAGCATTGAACCCGGAGCACGTGATTCCCGGACACGGCCAACCCGGCACCGTGAAAATATTCGAGGACACGGAAAAATATTATGCGCTCTTGCTGGAGCGGGTCGGCAAGCTCGTAAAAGACGGCAAGTCTCTGGACGAGATCAAAAAAGAGGTCAAAATGCCGGAGTACGCCAGCTGGGCGAGCCAAGAAAGATTTCCGAGCAATGTCGAAGCGGCATACAAGGCTGTCAAAGGGAGTTAGCGGGAGGAGTTAATTCACATCAAAATTGATCGTCATTCCGGGCCCGCTGGCGATAGCTAGCGCGACCCGGAATCCGTGTAATTCACAGTCATCTGGATACCGGCTTCCGCCGGTATGACGGCAAAACCAAAGAGCTGGTATTGCATTTTGTTCCAGGACAGTAGCCGAGGCGACTAAGATATCAGCATAATGCTCTTGGCTGACTTCCAAGAGGAGGTTTCATGATCGACGTTTACTACTGGACGACGCCGAACGGACACAAGATCACGATTTTTTTGGAGGAGACCGGCGTTCCATATAATGTCAAGCCGATCAATATCGGCAAGGGCGAGCAGTTTGCGCCGGAGTTTTTAAAAATTTCGCCGAACAACCGGATTCCAGCGATTGTCGATGAGTCCCCCAGCGACGGCCGTGGGCCGCTGAGCGTTTTCGAATCCGGCGCGATCCTAGAATACTTGGCGATCAAGACCGGCAAGTTCCTGCCGACCGACATGCGCGCTCGCACTGAAGTGATGCAGTGGCTTTTCTGGCAAATGGGCGGACTCGGGCCGATGCTCGGGCAAAATCATCATTTCCGAAATTACAGCAACGAGAAAATTACCTACGCCATCGAGCGTTACACGAAAGAAACCGAGCGGCTGTACGGCGTACTCGATGAGCGGCTCGCCGATCGTGAATTTGTCGCGGCGGACTATTCGATCGCGGACATGGCCTGCTATCCATGGATCGTATTGCATGACCGACAAGGTCAGGACCTTAACGATTTTCCCAATCTCAAGCGCTGGTTCGAAGCAATCCAAAAACGGCCGGCGGTGGAGCGCGCCTACGCGCTGGCACGGCAAATCAATCCGGATACCCGCGGAATGACCGAGGAGGCAAAGAAAATTTTGTTTGGCCAGGGCAGACGGAGTAAATAAAGTTCAAGCCGTTTAAACCGTCTATCAGCGCAGCAACATGAAACGTCAATGGGTCATGGCGTTGGTTTGCGTTTGGCTTTGGCTGAGCGTGGCTCATGGCGCTGAGGCGCCGGCGAAATTTCTTTTCGCCTATGGCGCGATCGGCGGCAACGCTGTGCCGCTGTGGATCGCCAAGGAACAAAACATTTTCCGAAAATACAACCTCGAGCCGCAACTCATATACATCATCGCCGGCCGGGCGATGCAGTCGATGCTCGCCGGAGATATTCAGTTTGGATTGCTTGGCGCGACCCATGTCACCAATGCGGTTAGCGCAGGTGGCGATATGGTCATGCTCCTCGGAATGGAAGAGAAGCTGAACTATTTTTTGAACGTGCGGCCGGGAATCAAGAGTGCCGATGATTTGAAAGGGAAAAAGATTGGTATCGGCACGCCGTCCGGCTCCCTCGCGCTGGCGACCTATACCGGGCTCGACCATTTGGGTTTGGTCCCGCGGCGCGACCGCATCACTCTATTGAACACGGGCAGCACGCCGGAACGCATGTCTGCTCTATTCGCCGGAAGCATCGATGCGGCGTTTTTCAATCCTGAGGTCGAGGAGATCGTCGCGCAACAAGGTTTCCCGGCGCTTTTCGATCTGGGCAAAGCGAATGTACCGTTTCAGGCCTCGGGCTTGGCCACTTCGCGCAAATACATGCGCGGCAATCCTCAACTCGTCGAAAACCTTGCCAAGGCGGTGCTGGAAGGCGTCGCGTTCGTGCAAAATCCCGCCAACAAAAAAATCGTGATCGGCAGCATCGCGCGCAATTTGAAACTCGACGGAAGCGAGCGCCTGGAGCGCGCATACAAAACTATTTCCGAGAGTTTTCCACGGAAGCCGTGCCCGAGCTTGCCGGGAATCGCATCCGTCCTAAAGCTCATGGCGCAGCATGGAATCAACCCCCGGGCAGTCGAGATGAAGCCGCAGGATATCGCCGACATGAGCCTGTGCAGGAAATTGGACAATACGGGGTTTTTCGACCGGCTACATCAATCTGGATGAAACGACTTTTTCTCCGCCAATTGCATTGGCACCGTCAGAATGGCATCGATCAAATCCCGTGTTCTCCCCTTTGGGAAAGGGAGACTTTCATCACCGTCGCTGCCAATGAGCCCCACCAATGAAAGCGATTGTCTGTTTGCTGATTGCTATTCTAACGGGGTTATAGACGCGGTAAGAATGACGCCGATCGGATATCTAGATCCTCGCTTTCCCGCCCAAGCTCTTTCCTTGTAAGCCTTTCCCCGACAGCTGTCGGAGTTTCCCTTTCGTGCTTCATTGACTGGTTCGAGAGCAAAATTGTTTTTCTAAAAAATTTCAAGGCGGACGAGCTAACGCCTCCTCGGTACGAGAGTTGCACAACCGCCGTACCGCGGTCGCAGAGCTTTCTGTGATGAGGATAAAATCAAAAGGCCGCTACACGCTTCTGTGCTAGGTGCAGGCGAGCGGTTGAGGTAAAACCATGATGAGTCAGGACTATATCAGCAATCGGGAATTTGCCGATGATCGTTTCTCGCAGGAAGAGAAGCGTCGAATGTTTGGACAACCCGATGTTTTATGCATGCATGAGTACCTGCACGTGTATCAATGCCGTCCCGCTGAAACGCCGGAGCGCCGATTGCTGGCCGCCGTTCTTCGTGACGCGATCGATTGCTATTTGCGGGATTGTTGCGCGAAAAACCGCCATCGCAAGAGAAGCTTTCGCGAGGCTGAAGAGTGGTTCTTCGGATCGAGCGCTGACGGAATTTTTAGTCTGGAAAGCGTCTGCGGGATTTTAAATATCGATCCGGGTTATATCCGAAGAAGCCTTTTGCGGCACAAAGACAAGGAACTGCTCCAAGCGGCGTAGTTGTTAACCTGATCACAGCGTAAAGCGCAAGGGCCGCCTCCTTCGTCCATCACGCGCTGAACGCCCTGGCGCGAGAGCCTGAATATGCTGTGATCGAAATCCCCCGATGTCTTCCTTTTTCGAAGGGAAGATGGAGGGGGATTTTGTTTTTGGTGGCCTGCTTGCAGCAGTGTCGGCGTTTCCACTGCTGTAGATGTGCCTCGCTATGTCATCATGGACCATGTTGTCATTGTCGGCGGTGGTTTTGGTGGGCTCTCCGCCGCGCAATCATTAAAAAACGTTCCGGTTCGGCTCACATTGCTCGACCGGCGCAACTTTCACCTTTTCCAACCACTGCTCTATCAGGTAGCCACTGGTTGGTTGTCTCCGGCAAACATCGCTTCAACTCTTCGTGCCACGCTCAGGCACCAAAGAAATGCCAGCGTTCTTTTGGCTGAGGCCAAAGATTTCGATGTCGAGAAGCGCCGCGTGCTGCTCGACGACGGCGAGATCCAATACGACACGCTGGTTCTCGCAACCGGATCAGGGACGCACTATTTCGGCAATGATCGTTGGGCGATCTATGCGCCGGGACTCAAAACAGTCGAAGATGCCACAGAAATTCGCCGGCGAGTCTTGAAAGCGTTCGAGGCCGCGGAACGAGAAAACGATCCCGCCAAGCGCAAAGCTTTGCTTACCTTTGCAATCGTCGGCGGTGGGCCGACCGGCGTCGAGCTGGCGGGCACTCTCGGTGAAATTGCCCACGATACGCTGAAAAACGACTTTCGCAATATCGATCCCTCGACGACGACGATCCTGCTGATCGAAGGCGGCGAGCGTATCATTCCGAGCTTCGATCCAACCCTGTCGGAAAAGGCAGCTATCACACTCCAAGCGCTTGGCGTTACAGTTCTCCGAAACGCGCTGGTTACTGACGTCGGCGCAGAATTTGTGATCGTCAAACATGGGAACATTCCCGAGCGCATCGCTTGCCATACGGTGATCTGGGCGGCAGGGGTGAAGGCGTCGCCGGACGGGCAACTGATCGCCAGCAAAACCGGCGCTAAGACCGATCGTAGCGGTCGGGTAGAGGTCGAGCCGGATCTCACGGTGAAAGGGCATCCGGAAATATTTGTGATTGGTGATCTGGCCAACTATTCACACCAGACCGGAAAACCTCTCCCTGGCGTTGCGCCGGTGGCGATTCAACAAGGCCGGTATGTCGGTAAAGTGATCGCCGCAAGATTAAAAAATCGAACCATCCCGCCGTTTCGCTATCACGATCACGGTTCCATGGCGATCGTCGGCAGAGGGTCGGCCGTGGCAGAAATGGGGCGTTTTCGTTTCTCGGGGTCCGTTGCTTGGCTCGCGTGGTTGTTCGTTCATTTGAGCAATTTGATTGAGTTCGAGAATAAACTCCTTGTCTTGATCCAGTGGGGTTGGTACTACTTGAGCCGTAACCGGGCTGCCCGCTTGATCACCGGTGATCTGCCGAGCGCTGAAAAAATGCAGCGACGCTGAGGGCGTAATCGTTCATAAAATCTCGGCGAACCTGTGCGCCGGATTTAGACCACCTCGTGCGAACCGGAGGGATAATATGGAAACCCCCGCTTCATCACTTCCGCAAAACGAGTTTGAAGTTAAAACGGAAGAGCAAGTCGAAAAGTTGGTGGGCGACATCGGCCGCGCGATTCGCAACGCAGAACCTGGGCGCCGTGCCGGATTAAAGGAATTGGCGGAAACTCTTCTGCACGAAGAGATCGCATCGATCCGCGAGGAGCCCGAAGCCGCGGAAACGACAACGGTGCGCAAGCGGGCCAATCCATTGGCCGCGGGTATTTTATTGGTGCTGCTCGGATTCGGCCTTGCTTTGATTGTTCCGTTCATCGGTCTCACGCTCGCTGCAATCGGCGTGATCCTGGTACTTTGGGGTGGCGTGATCAGCTGGTCGCGTTCGTAGTTCAATTGTGTTTCACGCCGAGGGCTCGCCTGCGCACAAGCCCTCCTCTCGCGGTTCAGGCTATATTGTCGCGCCAACGACCTGCGATAGACTTTCCCTTACGCTAATCAAGAAAGATTTCTCGCGAGGCTTGAAACGACAATCGCGGGACAGCTCAAACGAGGATCGTCGTGGCATCCTCGATGAACGAGCGAATCTCTCTTTGCTAGCGGGGATTGAAATCGCTCAAAACCAAATCAATCACCGTGAGCTTGCGTTCGGCTTCATGACCAAGAGCATTTTCGACGGCAGGTTTAATCTGTCCCGGTTCGGTCACGCGATAACCATATCCCCCGTGCGCCTTGCCATAGAACTGGTAATCGGGCCTTGGTCCGATGTTGGCGCCAAAATGAACGCCGGTTTGTTTTGCCGCGCCGGTGGGGAAATATTTGATCAAACTTGTCTCCATCGATAGATAACGTCCGTTGTTGAACACTACTGCATGAATCGGCAAGCCGTATTCCTCCGAGACACCCAAACATGATGGCACGGCATTGTAGTGAAATGCGCCATCGCCGATCAGCGCAAACACGGGACGATCCGGTAAGGCGAGCTTCACTCCCAGCGCATAACTGAGACCGACACCTAAGCCGCCGGTGATCCTCGCAAAATAAGACTGTGGGCGGCCACGCGGAATGGTTTCCTGGATCAAGTTGCGATAGACGGTCGTTTCTTCCGAGATCACCGCGTTTTCCGGCAGCGCTTCACCGAGGATGTGGCAAGCCCAACGCGGATCGATCGGCGTCTCATTCGCGTGCTTTCGCGCCTCGTCCGCCAATTGCGTGAAATAGCTTCCATGGCGCTCGCGCACGGTTGCCAGGCGTTTTTTGTAAGCTTCCCGATTGGCGGCGACATGCTCGGAGGATTTGGCCTTGTTGACGAGTTTCTCGAGCGTGGATGCCGGCGGAGCGACCAACGCGAGATCGACGTTGTAGCCCCAGTAGGGCAGGCGCGAGTTGGGATATTCGTCGGCGATGGAAATGATTTTCGCGTTCTTCGGAGTCTTGCTCGCCGGATACCAGGGCGTGACAGCGTCAACCATCAAAACCAAATCCGCGGCATCGACGAATTTGGAATCGTGATGCAAATAAAGCGGGTGACTGCGCGGGAAGTTCATGAACGCCGGACGATAGGTTTCCATCACCGGAATGGAAAACAGCTCACAGAGCTCGACGAAACGTTCGAAGGCGCGCGGATCGCCGCCGACGTGTTCCGTGAGCGCGACTGGATTTTTGGCTGCGGCAATGAGGCTCAGTGCCTTGTCGATGGCGCCATCGTTCACCTCGTGCGCGCGGACGACCTCGTTGGGCTTGCCGTGGTCGACGAAGCTGACCTCCTCCATCATGCATTCGAAGGGAATGCCGATCAGCACGGGCCCGGCAGGCGGCTCGGTGGCAATCCGCACCGCGCGCTCGATGGTCGGACCGAGCAGTTCGGCCGAGGAAATGCGGTCGGCCCATTTCACGCAGCTTCGCAGCAAGTCCGGCGAGCCGCCGAGATCGGTCAGATCGTGCAGCCACTGACCGCCCGGATCGGCCACTCTCGTGTTTTCGCCGTAGGCCGCGATCTCACCGCTGAGAATCACCATCGGCGTACGCTCGTGCAGCGCCGCGCGTAAAGTCATCGCAGCGTTGAGCGGTCCGGCGGTGGCATGCAGCATCACCACCTGAGGGCGATGGGTGACTTTGGTGTAGCCCGCCGCCATGGCCACGGCCACGGCTTCATGACGACAATTAATATACTTCGGTTGCTGAGCGCCGCGCGCCGCCGCTTCCGCGAGGGCTTCCCAGACCGGCGGCCACTCCGACCCGGGCGAGGACAGGATGAATTCGACGCCGCTTCGTTCGATCGCTTTGAGCATTGCTTGTCCGCCATGCATAGAAAGACTCCTGTTTCACCGC
>Ga0207657_10007073_pt1 | contig 11528 bp, 12 predicted proteins | sample KBSC33metaG_FD_184316 | JGI IMG/M metagenome (GOLD analysis project Ga0207657, IMG submission 184316) | Corn rhizosphere microbial communities from Kellogg Biological Station, Michigan, USA - KBS C3-3 metaG (SPAdes) (version 2) | ecosystem: Host-associated > Plants > Roots > Rhizosphere > Soil ...
CTGCTGGTCGAGTTCGCCGAGATCTGCGGCGTGCCGGTCATCCCGACGCTGATGGGGTGGGGCACGATTCCCGACGACCATCCGCTGATGGCGGGGATGTGCGGGGTGCAGACGTCGCACCGCTATGGCAACGCCACGCTGCTCGCCAGCGACTTCGTGCTCGGCATCGGCAATCGCTGGGCGAACCGGCATACCGGCAGCATTGCGACCTACACCGAGGGGCGCAAGTTCGTGCATGTCGACATCGAGCCGACGCAGATCGGGCGGGTGTTCGCGCCGGATTTCGGCATCGTCTCGGATGCCGGCGCGGCGCTCGAGCTGTTCCGGACGGTGGCGGCGGAGTGGCGGGCGGCGGGCAGGCTGCGCGACTGGAGCGGGTGGGCGGAAGCGTGCCGGCAGCGCAAGCGGGAAATGCTGCGCAAGACGCATTTCGATGCGACGCCGCTGAAGCCGCAGCGCGTCTACGAGGAAATGAACAGGGCGTTCGACCGCGACACCTGCTTTGTCACCACCATCGGGCTCAGCCAGATCGCCGGGGCGCAGTTCCTGCACGTCTACAAGCCGCGCAACTGGATCAATTGCGGGCAGGCCGGGCCTTTGGGCTGGACCCTGCCGGCGGCGCTCGGGGTGCGGGCCGCCGATCCCGACCGGCAGATCGTTGCCCTGTCGGGCGACTACGATTTCCAGTTCATGATCGAGGAGCTGGCGGTGGGGGCGCAGCACAAGCTGCCCTACCTGCATGTGGTGGTGAACAATTCCTATCTCGGGCTGATCCGGCAGTCGCAGCGCGGCTTCAAGATGGATTTCGAGGTCAGCCTCGCCTTCGACAACATCAATGCTTCGGGCGATGCTGAAGCGGGGTATGGCGTCGATCACGTGGCGGTTGCCGAGGGGCTGGGGTGCAAGGCCATAAGGGTGCGCAGCCCCAACCAGTTCGCCGAGGCGTTCGCCGAAGCCAAGGCCTTGATGGCAGAGCATCAGGTGCCGGTGGTGATCGAGTTCATCCTCGAGCGCGTCACCAACATTTCGATGGGCGCCGACATCAACGCGGTGGTCGAGTTCGAGGAGTTGGCGGTCGAGCCGGAGGATGCCCCGACCGCCCTCGCCATGCTCGACTGAACCCGCAACCGGAGGCCCGACCGATGCCGCGATTTGCCGCCAATCTGACCATGATGTTCGGCGAAGTGCCGTTTCTCGAGCGGTTTTCGCAGGCACGGCGGGCGGGCTTTGCCGGAGTGGAGTTCCTGTTCCCCTATGCCTTCGACAAGCAGGCGGTGAAGGCGGCGCTCACCGATAACGGGCTGGTGCAGGTGCTGCACAATCTGCCGGCGGGCGACTGGGCGGGGGGCGAGCGGGGCATTGCCATCCTGCCCGAGCGGGCCGAGGAATTCCGGCGCGGCGTCGCGACGGCGATCGAGTACGCCACGGCGCTCGGCTGTCCGCAGATCAATTGCCTTGCAGGGCTGACCCCGCCCGGGGCGGCCGAAGACGTATTGCGCGCCACCTTCGTCGCGAACCTGCGCCATGCCGCCGCCGAACTGGCGCGGCACGGCATCCGGCTGCTGATCGAGCCGATCAACACCTACGACATTCCCGGATTCTATCTCACCACGGTGGAGCAGGCGGCGGCGATCATTGCGGCGGTGGGCAGCGACAATTTGTTCATCCAGTACGATCTCTACCATCAGCAGCGGACGCGCGGCGAACTGGTCGCGACCTTCATGCGGCACCAGGGATTGATCGGGCACGTGCAACTGGCCGACAATCCCGGCCGGCATGAGCCGGGCACCGGCGAGATCAACTACCCGTTCGTGTTCGACGCGCTGGATGCGGCGGGCTATGCCGGCTGGATCGGTTGCGAGTACAAACCGGCGGGCGACACCGCCGACGGCCTCGGCTGGCTCACAGCGGCCGGCGGCTTGCGGCCGCAGGACGCAGACAGGGAGTTACGTGCATGACAACGATCGGTTTCATCGGCCTCGGCATCATGGGGACGCCGATGGCGCGGCATCTGCAGGATGCCGGCCACACCGTGCTCACCTCCAGATATGCCAAGGCGCCGCGTGCGGAACTGGTCGACCATGGGCTGCGCATCCTCGACACGCCGGCGGCGGTCGCGGGGGAGGCGGAGGTCATCATCCTGATGCTGCCCGATACGCCGCAAGTCGAGGCCGTGCTGTTCGGCGAGAACGGCGTCGCGTCCGGCCTCACGCCCGGCAAGCTGGTGATCGACATGAGCTCGATCTCGCCGATCGAGACGCGGGCGTTCGCGGCAAAGATCCGCGCCGCCGGGGCGGACTATGTCGACGCGCCGGTCTCCGGCGGCGAGGTGGGCGCCGAGAAGGCGACCCTCACCATCATGGCTGGCGGCGCGCAGGCGAGTTTTGCGCGGGCCCTGCCGCTGCTGCAACTGATGGGCAAGACCATCACGCTGGTCGGCGAGTGCGGCGACGGCCAGGTGGCGAAGGTCGCCAACCAGATCATCGTGGCGCTGACCATCGAGGCGGTGGCGGAGGCGCTGGTGCTGGCGTCCAAGGCCGGCGCCGATCCGGCCCGGGTCCGCGCGGCGCTGATGGGCGGGTTTGCCTCATCGCGCATTCTCGACGTGCATGGTGAGCGGATGATCAAGCGCACCTTCGATCCCGGCTTCCGCATGACGCTGCACCAGAAGGACCTCAACCTCGCTTTGGAGGCGGCGAAGGCCATTGGCGTATCGCTGCCGAACACGGCGAGCACGCAGGAATTGTTCAACAGCAGTGCGGCCAATGGCGATGGCGGGCTCGATCACTCCGGCCTGGTGCGTACGCTGGAGCGCCTCGCGAACCATTCCATCGGCTGAGGGGGCGGTCGCGCCGGTGCCTTGGGGCTTAGCCCTGAGGGGCGGCCGCGGCGAAAATGCCTTCGTAGCGCTTGACCAGCGGGGGGGCGTATCCGCCGCGCTTCGAGGTCTTGAGGCCCAGCCCGACCAGCCCTTCGGCGAGCTTGACCGCGGCAGCGACGCCATCCACCACCGGCAGGCCGTGCTCGCGCGACAATTGCGCCGCCAGATCCGCCATGCCGGCGCAGCCGAGCACGATGGCCTCGGCATTGTCCTCGGCGACGGCGCGGGCGATCTCGAGCGAGATGCGTTCGCAGGCGGGGGAGTTGGGATCCTCGAGTTCGAGCACCTCGACATCGGCGGCCCGCACCCGGGCGCAACGGCTGATCAGGCCGTAGCGCACGAGGTTGTGCTCGATCGCCGGGATGGAACGGGAGAGCGTGGTGACCACCGAGAACTTGCCGGCGATGAGGCTGGCGACATGGTAGGCGGCCTCGCCGATGCCGATGACAGGGCCGGGCGCCAGGCACCGCGCCGCCTCGAGCCCGGTGTCGTCGAAGCAGGCGATGATGGTGGCATCGACTGTCCCGGCGGCGCGCATCTCACCGATCATGCCGGGAATGGCGAACACCTCGTCGTAATAGCCCTCGATGCTGACGGGTCCCGAGTCCGGGTTGACGGCGACGATCTCGGTGCCCGGCGCCGCGACCGCCCGCGCCGCCGCGCCGATCTTGACCGTCATCGAGGCGGTCGAGTTCGGATTGACGACGAGCAGACGCATCAGAGGTCTCCCCCGAGATAGAGCTTCTTGACGCGCTCGTCGGCGAGCAATTCGGCGGAATTGCCCTGCAGCGCGACCGAGCCGGTGACCAGGGCGTAGGCACGTTGCGAGATGCGGAGCGCCATGCGGGAATTCTGCTCGACCAGCAGCACGGACACCTTCTCGTCGCGGTTGATGGCGACGATCGAGCGGGCGATATCCTGCACCAGCTTTGGCGCCACCCCGAGCGACGGCTCGTCCAGCAGCAGCAGCTTCGGCTTGGCCATCAGGGCGCGGCCGATCACCATCATCTGCTGTTCGCCGCCCGACAGGGTGCCCGCCTGCTGGTTGTAACGTTCCTTGAGGCGGGGGAAGCGCGCCAGCACGCTTTCGAGTGTCGAGGCGATGCCCGCCTTGTCCGAGCGCGTGAAGGCGCCCATCATCAGATTGTCCCGAACGCTCATGAACGGGAACACCCGCCGGCCTTCGGGCACCATGGCGATGCCCATGCCGACGATGGCGTCGGGGGCGGTGCCGTCGATGCGGCGGCCCTTGAAGTGGACCTCGCCGCTGCGCAGCCGGCTGAGGCCGGTGATGGCCCGGAGGATCGAGGTCTTGCCGGCGCCATTGGCGCCGATCAGGGCGACGGTCTCGCCTTCCTCGACCTCGATCGAGACGCCTTTGAGGGCGTAGACGTGGTCGTAGTAGAGTTCGGCGTTGGTAATCGACAGCAGGGCCACGGCTACATCCCGATGGTTTCGTCTTCGACGCCGAGATAGGCCTCGATGACTCGCTCGTTGCTCTGAATTTCGGCCGGGGTGCCCTCGGCGATCTTCTGGCCGAAGTTGAGCACCACGATCCGATCCGAAATCTTCATCACTGCCGGCATGTCGTGCTCGACCAGCATGACGGTGACGCCGCGATCGCGCACGCCCTTGACGAGATTCACGGCGTGCATGGTCTCGTCGTGGTTCATGCCGGCAAAGGGCTCGTCGAGCAGCAGCACCTTTGGGTTGGTCGACAGCCCGATGGCGATGCCCAGCGCCCGTAGATGCCCTTGCGGCAGGGTGCTGGCGGGCTCGTTGGCGAGGTCCGTGAGGCCGAGGAAGGCGAGGATCTCGTCCGCCGAGGCGCCGAACTTCGCCTCGTCGCTGCGCGCGACGCTGGTGCCGGCATAAAAGCCGAAGAGGCTGGCCCGGCTCATCAGATGGTGCGCGGCGATGAGGTTGTCGCGCACCGTCATGCCCTTGAAGATGGTCGCCTCCTGGAAGGTGCGGACCACGCCTTTCCGGGCCACGACATGGGGGGCGCGGCCCGAGATCGCCTCACCGTTGAAGGTGACCTTGCCGGCGGTGGGGCGGACGAACGAGGCGATCAGCTTGAACAGCGTCGACTTGCCGGCGCCGTTGGGGCCGATGACGGAGAGGATTTCCCGTTCGCGCAGGTCGAACGAGACGTCGTTGACGGCCACCAGCCCGCCATAGCGCTTGGTCAGGTGGTCGATCTGCAGCAGGCTGGCGCTCATTTGCTCCCCCGTCCGGTGCGGCGCACGCCGACAAGGCTGAGCAGGCCGTTGGGCAGCACCAGCATCAGCGCGATGAGGGCCACGGCATAGATCAGCAACTGGTATTGGGCGGTCTGGAACAGCAGTTCCCAGCCGAAGCGCAGCACGAAGGTGCCGACCAGCGGCCCCAGCACATAGCCCAGCCCGCCGAGGAAGCAGTTGAGCATGAAGTTGATCGAGTCCGCGGTGGTGAAGCTCGAGGGGTAGACCGACTGCGAGATGGCCGCAAAGATCGCGCCCGCAATGCCGCCGAGGAACGACGAGATGGCGTAGGCGATGACCCTGAGATAGGCGATGTTGACGCCGGTCGAGGCCGCCAGCTCCTCGTTCTGCTGCAACGCCGAGAACAGCAGGCCGAGCCGCGAATGCACCAGGCGATAGAGCCCGGCAAAGCAGATCAGCATGATGATGACCGACAGCAGGTAGAAGGCGAGGCGCGGATTTTCCAGCTTGCCGAAGTCGGGCACGAGGGTCAGCCCGAACAGGCTGATGGGGCCGGGCAGGGGCAGGTTGACCATGCCCTTGGCGCCGTTGGTGATCGGCAAGGCGAGCGCCGACAGGCGCGCCACCTCGGTCGAAACCAGCGTCACCATGGCGAAGTAGACGCCACGGAGCCGCAGGATCGGCACGCCGATGAAGACGCTGACCAGGGCGGCGAACAGGCCGGCGAGCGGAATGGTCAGCCAGAACGAGACGCCATAGGTGGCGACCAGGATGGCCGAGACATAGGCGCCGATCAGGGCGTAGGCGCCTTGCCCGATATTGATGCGGCCGATGTAGAAGGTGATCCACACGCCGGCGCTGGCGATCGCCAGCAGCGAGATCAGCGTCAGCGTGTAATAGATGTCGTAGCGGCCGGTGGCGCCGATGCCGAGCGGCACCCCGGCGAGCAGCACGAGGACGAGGACGAGGAGGCCGGTAGCCTTGACGGTGTTGCTCATCATCAGCCCCACGGCTTGCCCATCAGCCCATTGGGCCGGATGGCGAGGAAGATCATGAGCGTGGCGAAGATCACGAGATAGGTGATGTCGCCATAGCCGTGCAGCACGGTTAGCCCGACGGCCTCGAACATGCCGAGGATGAAGCCGCCGGCGATGGCGCCGCCGACCACGCCGGCGCCGCCGATCATCACCATCAGGAAGGCCTTGATGGAGATCGGCCCGCCGATGCCGGAATTGATGCCGGTGATGGACACGAGCAGTCCCCCGACGAGCCCGGCGAGCAGGGCGCCGACGGCAAAGCCGATCATCGAGTAGCGGTCGACGTTGACGCCCATGAGCTGGGCGGCGACCCGGTCCTGGGCCAGCGCCCGCATGGCGCGGCCGGTCTTGGAGAACTGCATGAAGGCCATGAACAGGGCGATGAAGACGACGGCCAGCACCCCGACGAGCACCCGGTCATAGGGGATGACGATGCCGCCATCGTTGAAGATGCCGTTGAGGATCTTGGGCACGCCGCGCTGCTTTTCGCCGAACACCAGCAGGATGACCGCGTCGAAGAGGAAGGCGATGGCGGCAGCGAGGAGCATGGTACTCTCCTCGCGCTTACTTCGCCGGATGACGGTGCGGAACAGGAATTTTTCGATCAGGGCGCCGAGAATGGCGAGGGTCACGGCCGAGGCGAGCAGCGCCACGACGAATGGCAGGTGCCACTGCCCATAGACGGTGTAGGTGACGAACCCGCCGAGCACGTACATCTGCCCGTGGGCAAAGTTCAGCACGTTCATCAGCGCAAAGATGAGCGTCAGCCCCAATGCGATCAGCGCGTATTGCGCGCCGAGGTAGAGGCCGTTGACGATGACTTGTTCCATGGAGCCCCTTTCGCCCCGCCCGCCGCGGGGTTGCCGTATCCGGGGCCGGGAAATCCCGACCCCGGCGCTTGCCGGAGGAAGGGACGGTTAGTCGACGGTGCCGACGAACATGGTCTTGAATTCGCCGTTCTCGTACTCGTTGACCACCATCGGCACCGAGAGCTGGCGCTTCTGGCCGAATGAGGTGGTGCCGACGTAGCTCAGCTTGGCATTCGGATCCTTGAGGAACGGGTTAGGCGCCGAGAAAGTATCCATGGCCTTCTTGAATTCATCGACATTGTCGATGGCGGCCGGATCGGCCTTCAGCGTGTCGACGATGTACTGGAGCGCGTAGACCTTGGTATTGGACTCGTCGTTATACTCGCCGAACTTCTTGGTGTAGGTGTCGATGAACTTGGTCATCGCGTCCGAGCGGATTTCCGGCGTCGAGGCGCCGCCCACCGAGATGAAGCCATTGGCGAGATCGCCGGCGCCTTCCTTCAGTACCCCCGCGTCCTGCGCGGTTTCGGTCGAGATGAGGCCGGTGTAGCCGAGCTCGCGAGCGGCCCGGATCAGCAGCGGGGCATTGGCCGGGGCGACGCCCGAGAGCACCAGCAGGTCGGGCTTCAGCGCCACGATGGGGGTTATCACCGGGGTGAAGTCGGTGGTGTCGTTGGCGTAGCTGTCCTGCGACGCGACGACGTTGAGCCCCAGGGCCTTGGCGGCCTCGACGCCGCTGTCGCGCTGGCTCAGCGGATCGGACTCGTTGGCCGCCACGAACGCCACGGTCTTAATGCCGTTGTGTTCCATCAGGTATTTGTAGATCGCCGGGCCGGACTGGTAGTTGGCGACCATGCCGAGCACGGCGTTGGAAGCCGGCTTGACGTAGAGCGATTTCGGGAACGCGTAGGGGAAGTAGATGATGCCGTTCTTTTCGGCGACCGGGCGGACCGAGGCGGCGCCGTCGTCGACGTTCGGCCCGACGACGTAATGCACGCCTTCCTGGGCCATCTTTTCCATGCCCTGGATCGAGAGCTTGGGGTCCTTCTGGTCGTCGAAGGTAATGATGTCGATGTCGTAGGTCTTGTCGCCGATCTTGACGCCACCGTCGGCATTCATCATGTCGGCCAGGGTCTGCATCGACCGTACGTTCGAGGTGCCCCAGGCGGCCGCCGGGCCGCTGGTGACGCCGACGAAACCGATCTTGAGCGTCGGATTGGCGGCGAGGGCCGGCACGGTCAGTGCCGCGGCCAGCGCTAACGCGGAGACGGCACCGAAGATTTTCAGGGTTGAACGTCGCGTAGCCATGATTTCCCTCCCAGAAATGCCGCCGCGGCAGCGGTGGCTTCAGACTTTCGCAAACTGCCACATGAGTTAAGTTTGAAATTCTGCCATTGTCAACAATATTGACTTCCAACTGTGCACGAGAAGTTTGCGTTACGTGCACATATGGCTGTTCCGGGTGCCCGCGGTCGGCCATTGACCGATCCGTGCGGCTTCTACCGAATTGATTTTCATGGGAATAACAGTCAACCCGTTGGGCTGGTTAGCCGACGCTTTTGCGCAACTGTACGGTGGAAAAATAAAACCTGTATACAGGAATGCCGTGGATCATTTAGCGTTTTTGCGCTATCTGTCATGCCAATGAACATGAGTCCTCTCGCCCACGAACATCCCCAGACCGCCGACCGGCCGGCGCGGGTCGGCACCGTGCGGACCGGCGCGCGCTGGTCGGCTGCCTATACCGGCCTGCGCGACGCCATCCTGACGCATGGCCTGCCGCCGGGCACCAAGCTGCCCGAGGACGAGGTGGGGGAAATCTACGCGGTGAGCCGCACCGTCGTTCGCTCGGCGCTGCAGGCGCTGGCGCATGACCGGCTGGTCACCCTCGAGCCCAACCGCAGCGCCTTTGTCGCCAAGCCGACGACGGTCGAGGCGCGCGAGGTGTTCGAGGCGCGGGCGCTGATCGAGCCGAAGGTCGCTTCGCTGGCCGCGAACGTGGCGCGGCCAAAGGACATCGCGCTGCTGCGCCAGCACCTCGCGGAAGAACACGAGCTGGTGCATGCCGGCAAGGACGGCGAGGCGGTCGTCATGTCGGGGCGCTTCCATGTCGCCATCGCCGAGATCGCCGGCCAGTCGATCCTTACCGACTATGTGCGGGGGCTGTGCTCGCGCTCATCGCTGATCATTTCGCTCTACTGGCACCGCCGGGCCACCATCTGCGACGGGCTGGCGCATAATGGGCTGGTGGACGCCATCGAGCGCCATGCCTCGGCGGATGCGGCGAGCCTGATGCACAGCCATCTGGTGGACCTGCTGTCGGGGCTCGACCTGTCGGACGCGGCCGCCGCCCCGCCGCGCCTGGCGGATATCCTCAAGCGCGCCTGAGCGGCGCCGCGGCTCCTCGACGGGCCGACCTGCCGCGCCTTCACAAGACCTATGGCCGCTGCACGCCGGCGACGCCCAGGGCGATCGAATAGACCCGCTCGGTGCAGGTAATGAACAGCGTGTTGCGGCGCGGGCCGCCGAAGGTGACGTTGGACACCGCCTTGCCGGTCTTGATGCGGCCGAGCAGGGCGCCCGACGGATTGTAGCAATGCACGCCGTGCCCGGCGCTGCTCCAGACATTGCCCTCGACATCGACGCGGAAACCGTCCGACAGGCCGTCGTCGATATCGGTAAAGACCTTGCCGTTCTTGAGGTTGTTCTTGCCCGACACATCGAACATGCGGATGTGGGCGGGGAAATCCGGGTCGTGGCTGCGGCCGGTATCGGCGATGTAGAGGATGGATTCGTCGGGCGAGAAGGCGAGGCCGTTGGGCTTCTTGAAGTCGTCGGCCACCACCTTGAGGTCGCCGCTCGCCGGATCGAAGCAAAACACGTAGCAGCCGTCCTGCTCCTGTTCGGACCGATACCCCTCATAGTCCGAGAGGATGCCGTAGGGCGGGTCGGTGAACCAGATGGTGCCGTCGGATTTCACCACCACGTCGTTGGGTGAATTGAGGCGCTTGCCCTTGTACTTGTCGGCGACGGTGGTGATGGTGCCATCGGGCTCGGTGCGATAGACGCAGCGGCCGCCATGGCTGCACGACACCAGGCGGCCTTCGCGGTCGCGGGTATTGCCGTTGAGGTAATTGGCGGGCGTGCGGAACACCGAAACGCCGAGATCGGGGATCCAGCGCAACAGGCGGTTGTTCGGGATATCGCTCCAGATGAGATAGCCGCCATCGGCGAACCACACCGGCCCCTCCGACCAGCGGCATTTGTCGTAGATCAGCTCGAGGTCGGCGATCGGCACCGTAAGGTCATAAAAATGCTTGTCGACGTATTCCAGCGAGTCCCCGACGATGGCCACGATCCGCACCCTCCCAGTTTGGCGCGATCCAACAGCAAATGGTGCGGCGCGGCAAGGCGTGGCGCGCTAAAAATCACCGGCCGGCGGGTTGCGGCTGCGGTCGGGGCTTTCCTCCAGCAGGCGGTCGGCTGCCGCGCGTCGCCGGCGGTGATCCGGCGCTCCGAAGGTTGCCGACTCGACGGCGCCTGGGCGCGACGCTGAGCCTCAACGCAGGCGAATGAGGCCCGCCGTCGTCGGTTCGAACCCTGAGGCGCGATAGAAGGGTTCGAGGTGCGGCTCGAAATCGACATGCAACCAGCCCGCCCCGCGCTGCCGGGCGAGCTCGACCGCTCCGGCCACCAGGGCGGTGCCGATGCCCTGGCGCTGCGAATCCGGATCGACGATGGGGTCGAGCAGGAAGGCGTGCTCGCCGCCATCCCAGGCGACATTGACGAAGCCGATGAGACGAACGCCGGCATAGGCGCCGAGGTGAGCGAGGCTGCGGGCCAGGATCGGGGCGAAGCTCGGTGGCGGCTCGGCGCGCCAGGCGCGGCGCCATAGCTGGCCAAGCTCGGCGTCGGCCGGAAATGGGTCGATGCGGTAGGTGATGGCCGGCGGATGCGGCCCCATCACAGCTTTAGCCGGAACGTCACCTTGGCATCACCGGCGGCATAAAAATCGTCGAAGCGGGAGACTTCCTCGAAGCCGGCCTTGCGGTAGAAGGCGCGGGCCGGCGCATAGGGCGGGCGCGAGGAGGTTTCGGCGAACAGCCAGAGGCCGCGCTTGCGCTTGGCGAAGGCGGCGGTGCGGCGCATCAGCTCGAGCGCGAGGCCGGTGCCGCGGGCATCGAGAGCGACGGCGATCCAGTAGAGGTCGAAGCTCACCTGGCTGAGCGGGATGCGATCGAAACAGGTGAAGCCGCGCAGCGCGCCGCCCGCTTCGGCGAACAGGAAGCGATAGGTTTCGCGGCCGTTGAGCGTGGTGGTGGCGAGGTCGCCGGCCATCCGCGCCTCCTCGGCCGAAAACACCCCCGTCGCCGCGACGAGGTCGCTGATGCGCTGCGGGTCGGCGGGCTCGGCGATCTGGCGCCAGCGGATGGGGTCAGGCAAGGGCGGTCTCGAGCAGTTGCGCCACGATGTCGGTCTGGCTCAACCCCGCCTGTTGCGCCGCGGCGCAAAAACCGGCGTCGCGCGCGAGGCAGGGGTTGGCGTTGACATCGAGGATATACGGCTGCCCGTCCGCGGCAACCCTGAAATCGAGGCG
>Ga0207657_10007076_pt1 | contig 11526 bp, 15 predicted proteins | sample KBSC33metaG_FD_184316 | JGI IMG/M metagenome (GOLD analysis project Ga0207657, IMG submission 184316) | Corn rhizosphere microbial communities from Kellogg Biological Station, Michigan, USA - KBS C3-3 metaG (SPAdes) (version 2) | ecosystem: Host-associated > Plants > Roots > Rhizosphere > Soil ...
CTCGACCTCCGGGTGGTCGGGTACTTTCGGCAGCGGCTGGAACACGGGAAGGAAAGTGTAGAGAGCCGCGTTTCTACTCTTGGAACAACGAGAAAGGACAATGAATGGCAAACAACGTCACCGATGCGACCTTCGAGCAGGAAGTGCTGCAGAGCGGCCAGCCCGTGATCGTCGACTTCTGGGCGGAGTGGTGCGGGCCGTGTCACGCGGTCGCACCGGTCCTCGAGAAGATCGCGGACGAGAAGCAGATCAAGCTGGTCAAGGTCAACATCGACGAGAACCAGGAGCTCGCGATGCGCTACGGGATCCAGTCGATCCCGAACATGATCCTCTTCGAGGGCGGTCAGCCGAAGGCGAATGCGGTCGGCGCGATGCCGAAGGGGATGCTCGAGCGCTCGCTCGGTCTCACGGACTCGTAGCCCCTCCCATGTCTTTTACGCCGGGCGTTGGCGGCTTTGCCGCCGACGCTCCGAGCGTCTCCGCGCTACGAGTCCTGAGTCTCGAGGAAGCTCAGGAAGGCCGCGTGCTTGGCGAGGAATTCCTCGATCTCGGCGACACCGGCGCCCGCCCAGTCTTCGAGCCAGGTGTCTGCCAGGTCGTCCTCGATCCGATGGAGGCCGCGTTCGCTCATGCCGGAATGATCGGGCGGAAGGTGGGTACCCGCCATGGGCCGTTCGGCTCAACTTGCCCGCCGTGAGGACCCACTCCCTCCTCCTGATCAATCCCCGGTCCGGCGACGATTCGACCTCGGCGGAGGAGGTCGCCGACGCGGCCCGGACGCTCGGCGTCGAGCCGCATTTCCTGGAAAACGGCGAGGATCCGGGGGACCTGGCGCGGCAATCGGGCGCAGAGATCGTCGGGGTCGCAGGCGGCGACGGCTCGCTCGCCGCCGTCGCGGCGGCGGCGATCGACCTGGAAGCCGCTTTCGTCTGCGTCCCGTTCGGGACGCGGAATCACTTCGCGCGCGACATCGGCCTCGACCGGCGCGATCCACTGGCCGCGCTCGCCGCGTTCACCGCCGGCGTCGAGCGCCGCATCGATGTCGGCCGCGTGGGCGAGCGGCTGTTCGTGAACAACGTCTCGCTCGGCGCGTACGCGCGGCTCGTCCACCGCCGCGAGCGTCGGCGGCGGCGAGGCGAGGCGCTCGCGCGTCTGCGCGCCCTGGCCGCGGTCGCGCGCCACCGCCACGCGTTGCACGCGTCGGTCGACGGCGAGCCGGTGCGCGCACGCGTCATCTTCGTCGGCAACAACCGGTACGAGCTGTCGCTCTTCACGGTCGGTGAGCGGGAGCGGCTGATCGAGGGTGTCCTCTGCCTCTGGACTGCGGCCGGGTGGCTGCCGACCGCATGGGAGGAGCGAACCGGGCGGTCGTTCCGGATCGAGACGGGCGGCGCACGCGTGCGGGCTGCGATCGACGGCGAGCCTTCCGTGCTCGAGTCTCCGTTCGAGGTGGAGTCGCTCCCGGGTGCGCTACGCGTGCTCCTCCCGCCGGGCGGCGAGCGCTAGCGGGTTGATGCGAACGCGAGCTCGCCCGCCAAGGCAGTGCGCGGCGGGCTCTCGTACTGTGTGTGGCCGCACGCCTGTGCCTCCATTCAGCGAGCATCGGGAGGAACCCATGCACGACAACCCGGAACCGACGGAAGAGGAGCAGGAGAAAGCCCAGACCGAGCGCGGGAACGAAGAGGAGTCGATGCGCTATCCATCGGATGCGCAGCCCGATCCTCCAGCCGATGCCGAGGAGTAGCGCGACCCAGCACGAGCTGCAGCGCGTCGGCCTGCTCGCCGGGCTGCCGGGGGAGACGCTCGCGCGGCTCGGCAAGAACATGGAGCGCGCTGAGATCCCGCCGGGCACGGTCGTCGTGCGCGAGGGGGACGACGACGACCGCTTCTACGTCGTCTTCGCCGGGATGCTCGCGGTTGCGAACACGATCGGGCCGCGGCGGGTGCTCCGGCCCGGCGACTACTTCGGCGAAGTCGCGCCGGCCATGGGCATTCCGCGCACCGCGACCGTGACTGCGATCACGCCGTGCGTCATCGCGTCCTGCGACCGCGAGACGTTCGACGAGTACCTACGGCCGCTGTTCGCGGACGACTGAGGGCGAGAGCTCCTCGACGACGGCGTCGTTGAATGCGGGCCACGCGGTCTTCGCCCAGCCACCGAAGTCCTTGTTCGTCAACACGCCGCAGGCGGTGCCGAGTGCGGGGTCGACCCAGAGGAACGTGCCGCTCTGCCCGAAGTGCCCGAACGTGCGCGGCGAGTTGTGCCGGCTCGTCCAGTGCGGCGACTTGTCGTCGCGCAGCTCGAATGCGAGGCCCCAGTCGTTTGGCTCGTGACGGCCCCAGCTCGGCAGGACGCCGACAAGACCGGGAAACTGCACCGTCGTCGCCTCGTCGAGCGTCTCCTGCGCGAGCAAGGTCGGCGCGAGACATTCGCGTCCGAGCGCAAGCAGGTCGTCGAGCGGCCCGACGTACTCCGACGCCGGCGAGCCCTGCAGCGAGCCGCGCAGGCCCAGCGGCGCGACGACGGCCTCGTGGAAGTACTCCGCGAACGGCATCTCGGCTCCGGCGGCCACGATCCCCGCCGCTTCCTCGAACGCCTCGTTCGAGTACGCGCGACGGCGCTCGCCGGCATGCGAGAGGAGACGGCGGAGATGCTCGTCGAGCTCGACGGCGCCCTCTTCGACCGCGACGAGCGCTGCCAGCCCCGTCAGGAGCTTCGTCACCGAGGCCCAACGCAGCGGCGCGTCCCGCGGCCCATGCGTGGCCACGACACCGTCGGCGCGAACGACGCCCGCGGCGGCCGTCTCCGCGCCCCAGCCGTCGATTGCCTCCAGCGACTTCACCGCGCGGGATACTAGGAGCATGGAGCGGAAGCTCGTTCCGGCCGTCTCGCCGCAGGCCGCGATCGTCGGCTACTCCCGCGCGGTCCGCGACGGCCGGATCGTGCACGTCGCGGGGACCGCGCCCATCGGCATCGACTCGCTCGATCCCTACGAGCAGGCGAAGCGCTGCCTGCAGATCATCACCGAGGCGCTCGCCGAGGTCGGTGCCACGCCGGAGCACGTCGTGCAGACGCGCGTCTACCTCGTCAGCGCGGACGACTGGGAGCCGGTCGGCCGGGCGCACGGCGAAGTGTTCGGCGAGGTGCGGCCCGCATCGGCCGTGATCGTGATCGCCGGACTGCTCGACGACCGCTGGAAGGTCGAGATCGAAGCGGAAGCGTTGCTGCCCGAGTGACGAAGCAGGCGTATCCCCCGTCGATCACCGGCAAGGGCAGCCGCTACGCCGCCGGCGGCAGCGTGCTCGACCACGCGTTCGGGAAGAGCGACCAGTTCACGCTCGGCGTCGAGGAGGAGTACATGCTCCTCGACGCCGAGACGTTCGACCTCGTGCAGCACATCGACACCGTGCTCGCCGACGTCTCCGGCCACGAGCTCGAGCCGCGGATCAATGCCGAGCTGATGCAGTCGGTGCTCGAGGTCGCGACGCCGGTCTGCCACACGCCGTCGGACGTCGAAACGCAACTGCGTGCGCTGCGCGCATACGTCACGCAGATCGCACGCGCACGCGGAATGCGCGTCGGCTCTGCAGGCACGCATCCGTTCTCACTCTTCGAGCGCCAGCGGATCACCGCGAAGGACCGCTATCGCGCGCTCGTGGACCAGATGCAGTACATCGCGCGGCGCGAGCTGATCTTCGGCCTGCACGTGCACGTCGCGGTGGACGATCCCGAGAAGGCGATCCAGGTCGTCAACGGGCTGATCGTCCACCTCGCAGAGCTCGTCGCGCTCTCCGCGAGCTCGGCGTTCTGGCGCGGCGAGCCGACCGGACTGCACAGCTCACGGCACATGGTCTTCGCGGCGTTCCCGCGCTCCGGCCCGCCGCCGCGCTTCAAGGACTACGCCGACTATGCAGAGGTCGTCGGGCAGCTCGAGCGCACGGGCTGCATCGCCGACTACACGCACATCTGGTGGGACATCCGCCTGCACCCGCGGCTCGGGACGATCGAGATCCGCATCTGCGACGCGGTCACGGACCTCGACGACGTGATCGCGATCACCGCGTACTGCCAGGCGCTCGTCAAGCACTACGCAGAGCTCTTCGATTCCGGCGAGGAGATCGCGTCGTATCACCGAATCCTCACCACCGAGAACAAATGGCTCGCGGCGCGCTACGGGCTCGACGCCCCTGTGATGGACCTGCTTACGGGTAAGCGCAACCGAGGCACCGTCGCGGCCTCGATCCGGCGGACGCTGAAGGCGATCGGACCGCAAGCACGCGAGCTCGGGTCGGAAGAGCAGCTCGCAGGCGTCGAGGAGATCCTGCGCCGCGGCAACGCCGCCGACCGGCAGCTGCGCACCTTCAACGCGAATCGCGACGTCGTCGAAGTCGTGCGCGATCTCGCCGAGCTCACCGAGGCGGCGGTCGCCTGATGCTCGGCGACGGCGACCGCATCCCCGACGTCCGCGTCTGGACGACGCCGAACGAGAACGCGACGCTGGCCGAGATCGTCGCCGAGGGGCCGATCCTGCTTCTCTTCTATCTCTTCGACTGGTCCGCCACCTGAACGAGCGAGATGGAGCTCCTGCGTGACAGGGGCCAGGAGCTACGCGCCGCAGGCGTGCAGCCGTACGGGATCTCGCGCGACTCGCCCTGGACGCACGTCGCGTGGACGCAGGCGCTCGATCTCGACTTCCCGCTCCTCTCGGACTGGAACGGCGATGCGACGCAGGGCTTCGGCGTCGCGCACGAGCACCGCGGCCTCCGCGACGTCTCCGCGCGCTCGGCATTCGTGATCGACGACGGCGGCGTCGTGCGCGCAGCGTGGAGGTACGAGGCGGCCGAGCTTCCGGATTTCGACGAGATCCTTGCCGCCGTCCGGCGGATCCTCTAGTCCTATCAGCATGGAAACGACATCCTCTGCGGCGCCGGCCGAACGTCGGTCGGGCCCGCTCACTGCAGGTCTCGGCCTGGCCGTTCTGGCGGTCGGCCTTCTCTTCGCGATCGACGCCTACGGCGGCTGGTATCCGATCTTCAAGTGGATCCACGTGTCCGTGGCGGTGTTCTGGGTCGGCGGCGGCCTGACGCTGACGATCCTCGGCCTCCGCGCGGAGCGGTCGGACGACCCGCGGGAGATCGCGACGCTCGCGGGCCAGGCCGCCTTCGTCGGCGAGAAGCTCTTCGCGCCGGCCGGCGGCATCGTGCTCCTCGCCGGGATCGGGATGGTGATCAACGGCCACCTGGGCTGGAACCACTTCTGGGTGATCGCCGGCCTCGTCGGCTACGCGTCGACCATGGTCACCGGCATGGCAGTCCTCTCGCCGCTCGCCAAGAAGGTCGGCGCATCGGTGGAGGCGCACGGCGCGGAGCATCCCGAGTCGATCGCGCTGATCAAGAGGATCCTGCTCGTCGCGCGCTTCGACGTCGCAGTCCTGCTGATCGTCGTCGCCGACATGGTCGCCAAGCCGTTCTCGTAGCAACAGACCGGCGCCTGCTTCGAAGCAGGCGCCGGTCGTTCCTCACATCCCCATCGCGTGGTAGCCGCTGTCGACGTACAGCGTCGTCGCCGTGATGTTCTTCGCGGCATCCGACAAGAGGTAGACGGCGCCTTCCGCGACATCGCCGGCGTCGATGTGACGTCGCAGCGGCGCGCGTTCCTCGACGATCGCCTCCATCGTCGGGAAGCCGGAGATCGAGCGCGCGGCGAGCGTGCGCACGGGACCGGCCGAGATTGCGTTGACGCGGATGTTCTTCGGCCCGAGATCCCACGCGAGGTACTTGACCGACGAGTCGAGCGTCGCCTTCGCCACGCCCATGACGTTGTAGTGCGGCACCGCGCGCTCGCCGCCGAGATACGTCATCGTCACGACCGAGCCGCCGCCGGCCTTCTCCAGCAGCGGTTCCGCCGCGCGCGTGCAGGCGACGAGCGAATACGCGCTGACGTCGAGCGCGAGCCAGAAGCGGTCGCGCGGCGTGTCGGTGAAGCGACCTTCGAGATCCTCCGCGGCGGCGAAGGCCACCGAGTGCACGAGCACGTCGAGCTCGCCGCCGAAGGCATCGCCCACCTCTGAGAAGACACGGGCGATGTCGTCGTCGGACCGCACGTCACACGCGGTGACGAGCGCCGTATCCACGGTCTCCGCGAGATCGCGCACGCTCTTCTCGATGCGATCGCCCTGGTACGTGAACGCGAGCTTCGCGCCCTCGTCGGCGAGCCGCTGCGCGATCGCCCACGCGATCGAGCGCTTGTTCGCGACGCCGAGCACGAGCGCCCGCTTACCCGAAAACCGACCGGCCATCGCCGCGATCCTACGGTACCCTCCGCGCGTTGCGCCGCGCGATCCCGCTCCTCGCTGCGTCGATGGCTCTCTGCGCGGCGACGACCGCAGCGGCACACCCGCGCGTCCGCACCGGCACGATCCCGATCACGACCTCGCGCGTCCGTGTGGTGGTCACCCTGAGCCGGCCGCCGCTCGCGCTGCGCGGCGAGCGCGGACTTGCGGCCGCTGCCGCCCGCCGCAAGCTCGATGTCGACTCGACGTCGTCGCGGGCCTACGTCCAGGAGCTCGAGCGTGCCCAGGAGCGGGCGACCGCCTCGCTGCGAGAGACGATCCCGTCCGCGCGGGTAGGACGCCGCTTCCAGGTCGTCCTCGACGGGCTCACCGTCTCGCTGCCGGAGTCGAAGCTGCCGAGACTGCTCGCCCAGCCCTGGGCCGCGCACGTCTACCCGACGTATTCGTACGCACTCGCGACCGAGCGCTCGCCGTCGGTGATCGGGGCCGACGTCCTGCACGAGACGACGGGCGCGGACGGACGAGGGCTGAAGATCGCCGTCGTCGACGACGGGCTCGACCAGACGAATCCGTACTTCAACCCGTCCGGCTTCTCGTACCCTGCCGGCTTCCCGAAGGGGATCGCCGGCGCGACGAGTGCGAAGGTGATCGTCGCCCGCGTCTTTCCGGGCCCGAACGCCGGCAAGGCGGGCCGGCTTCCGACCGACCCCGACTCGTCGTTCCACGGCACCCACGTCGCCGGCATCGCCGCCGGCGACAGCGGCACGACGGCGCCCGCCGGCGGCGATCATCCACGGGAGACGGGGCTCTCGGGCGTCGCGCCGCGCGCCTGGCTCGGCAACTACCGGGTCTTCACGGTGCCGACGCCGATCGGCCATGTCGCCAACACGCCGGAGATCGTCGCCGCATTCGAGTCTGCGGTGAAGGACGGCATGGACGTGATCAACTTCTCCGGCGGCGGCCCCGAGATCGAGCCGTCGAACGACGCGCTGGTCGCCGCCGTGCACGCAGTCGCCGCGGCGGGCGTCGTCCCCGTGATCGCGGCCGGCAACGACCGTGACGATTTCGGCGACGGCACCGTCGGCTCGCCGGGGACGGCTCCGGACGCGATCACCGTTGCGGCCGTCTCGAACACGCACGTGTTCCTGCCCGCGCTGGACGTCACGGCGCCCGGCGGGCCGACGGGCATACCGTTCAGCGGCGCGAACGGCGAGCGCGCACCGGTCGCGTGGGGGCGCACCGACGAGACGCTCGTCGACGTCGGCACGATCCCGGGCGTGGACGGCAAGCCGGTCGAACGGCACCTGTGCGGACCGCCGGGCGCGCTCGACCGCGCGGCAGGGACGCTGCCGGCGGGCTCGTTGGACGGTGCGATCGCACTCGTGCAGCGCGGGCTCTGTCCGTTCACCACGAAAGCCGCTGCGGCGCGCGCAGCCGGCGCGATCGGGATCGTGTTCGCCGACAACCGCGAGGGCGAGGCGAACACGGTGCCGACGCGACTGCCGATTCCCGGCGGGATGATCGCGAACCTCGACGGCGAGACGCTGCGGACGTTCATGGCGGCGCACGGCGGCCGTACGACGATCCGCGTCGGGCGCGACCCACTCGAGCTCGAGACCGGTCGCAGCGGCATCGTCACGAGCTTCTCGTCATCCGGGCCGACGCCCTTCCGGCACGCCCTGAAGCCGGACGTCGCGGCGCCCGGCGGCCAAATCCTGTCGTCGACGCTGCCGAACACGGACCCGTCGCGGTTCGCGGTCTTCGACGGGACGTCGATGGCGGCGCCGCACGTCGCCGGCTCGGCGGCGCTCCTCTTGCAGCTGCATCCGTCCTGGACTCCGGCGCAGGTGAAGTCGGCGCTGATGTCGACGGCCGCACGCGCGTGGCAGGACACCGCCCGCACCGCCGAGGCGCACGTACCGCTTGAGGGGGCCGGTCTGGTCGCGCTGCCGACGGCGACGGACCCGAGGATCTTCACCTACCCCCAGTCGCTCTCGTACCACGCGTTGCTCTCGAACACGACGGGCGGCGCCGAGCAGGATGACGGGATCGACATCGTCGATGCGGGCAACGGCTCCGGCACGTGGACCGTCGAAGTCGTTCCCCAGCAACAGACTTCCGGCTCGACGGTGACCGCGTCGCCGGTGGCGGTCGTGCCGCCCGGAGGCGACACGATCATCAGCGTGGTCGCCCACGTCGCGGCCCGTGCGGCGACCGGCGAGAACTATGGCTTCGTGACGCTGACGAACGGCTCGATCACGCGCAGGATTCCGTACTTCTTCCTCGCCGAACGCCCCGCACTCGAGTTGCACCGGTTCGCCACCTTGAAGCCGCTCCAACAGGGCGACACGCGACGTGGCGAAAGCACGGTCGCGGCCTACCGGTATCCGACCGCTCCCTTCGGCAACCAGCCCGACGTCCCGGCAATGATCGAGGACGGGAGCGAGACCTTGTACGCGACGACGCTCCCCGCCGACGCGATCAATGCCGGCGTCGCGGTTGTCGGCCGCAGCTCCGGCGCGCGGATCGACCCGTGGTACCTGAGCGCGCCGGACGAGAACTGGGTGCAGGGACAGGCGGGCACACCGGTCGACGTGAACGAGCTGACCTACGACTATCAGTCCGACATCGGCGTCGCAGGAGTCTCGTTCCCGGCGCAGGGTCGGTACTGGGTCGCCGTCGACTCCGGCCACGACCTCTTGGACGACAAGAAGCTCGCCGGGTCGTACGTGTTGCGATCCTGGGTGAACGACGTGACGCCGCCGACGCTCCAGCTCCTGACGACGCGTGTCACGGCCGGACGCCCGACACTCGTGTTTCGGACGACCGACGCGCAGTCCGGCGTGGACCCACAATCGTTGACGCTCGGCTTCGGCGGTGGCCTCGTCGGAGTCGGGACGTATCAACGTGCGACCGGGCTCGCGATCTTCCCGCTGCCGAACGGCGTCTCGGCGTTGCGCCCGGGAACGACGCGGGTGCGAATGATGTCGTCGGACTTCCAGGAGTCGAAGAACATCGACACCCAGGGATCCAAGATCATGCCGAACACCCGCACCGCCGCGGCGGCGATGCACGTCGTGGACGGCGTCACCGTCGACTGGCTTCTCACGCAGTGCCGCCGCCTGGAAGTGGCGGCCGGATCGCCGGCCCGCGTCACGTCCGTTCGTTTCGACGTCGACGGACGGCGCGTTGCGACGGCGCGCCGCGGGGCGGCTGGAATCTGGTCGGCGAGCGTCCGGACGGCGCACGGGCGGCACGTTCTCGTCGCGACCGCCGTCGACGCGAAGGGCCGCATGGCGTCCGCGCGTCGTATTGTCGGTACATGCGGCGCATAGCAGTCGTCACCGGAGCGTCGTCCGGGATCGGTGCGGAGATTGCACGTGCGCTCGCAAAGCGCGATTGGCATTGCGTGCTTCTCGCCCGTCGCGAGGACCGCCTGCGGACGCTGGCCGAAGAGATCGATGGGGAGTACGAGGTCTGCGACGTGACCGATCGTGCCGCGGTCGACGCAGTTGCCACGCGCCACGCCCGCATCGATCTCCTGGTCAACAACGCCGGCGTTCCGGCGCGCGCGAGCTTCCTCGAAGGCGACGTCGAGACGGCGCTGCGCACCAACTACCTCGGCGGCATCTGGTGCGTGCGCGCGTTTCTCCCCGCGCTCGAGGCGACCGCACCGAGCGACATCGTCGACATCGTCTCCGTTGCGGGGACGGTCGCACTGCCGGCGTCAGGGCCATACGCGGCGTCGAAGCACGCACAGCTCGCGTTTTCCCGCGCGCTGGCGGCCGAGCTCCGGGGTCGCGACATCCGCGTGCACACGGTCAAGCCCGGGTTCGTCGAGACGGAGGGCTTTCCGCAGTCGTGGCTGCCCGCGGCGGCGCGGCGGCTCGTCGTCGGCCCCGAGCGCATTGCCGCGCACGTCGTCGACTCGCTCGAGCGCGGCCGAGGCGAAACGACGGTGCCGCGGTACTACGCGGTCGCGGGGATCGTCCAGGCGATCGCCCCGAACCTTGTCGCGCGCGTTTTGGCGAATAGAATCGGGCGATGAGCGTCGAGACCGCACGCGTCATCGAGGTCGCCGATTTCCGAGAGGCGCTCCGCCGATTCCTGCGGACGTCGGAGCGCGTCGCCCGCCAGTCCGGCCTGACCCCTCAGCGACACCTCCTGCTGCTGATGATCAAGGGTGCGCGGGACGGCTCCGAGAAGTCGACCGTGACCGAGCTCGCCGAGCGGCTCCAGCTCGCGCAGAGCACCGTCACCGAGCTCGTCAGCCGCGCCCAGGAGGCCGGGCTCGTCGACCGCGAGCAGTCCCAGAGCGACGCGCGCGTCGCCCATCTCCGCCTCACCCCTGAGGGCGAAGACCGGCTCGAGCGGTCGTTCACGGCGCTCGCCACCGAGCGCGCCCAGCTCCGCGAGGCGTTCGCGCACCTCGACGACGACTAGCCCGACGAACGCGTCTCCACGCTCTCGCAGTTGTGCACGAGGTCGACGGAGTCGACGACCGCGTGGTCGACGCCCGCCCCGCAGTCGACGACGTCGCGCTCGCCGTCCGCGGCGTCGATCCAGTCCGAGCCCGGACCGCCGTAGATCCGGTCGGCGCCGGCGCCGCCCGTGATCACATCGTTGCCACGCCCACCCTCGATCAGGTCGTCACCGGCTCCCCCCAGCAGCGTGTCGTTGCCGGCCAGCCCGATGATCACGTCGTCGTGCCCGCCGCCGGCAAGGTAGTTGCCCTTCGCCGTGCCGACGATGCGCCGCCCTTTGACGTGCGGCGGATTCGCCGCGATGTCGACGGTCGGGCCCGACTTCGCGAGCAGGTTGCCGTAACCGTTCGACGCAGACACGAAGAGGCGCAGCGTGAAGCCGACGTCGGCGGCCGTCGGAAAGTAGACGAGCTTCGTCCCGTTGGGAATCACATGGCACGCGTCGCCGACCGCATTGCAGCGGTACCAATGGAAGGTCGTCGCGATCGGCGCGTCGCCCTTGAACGTGCCGATGTCCGCGGTCAGCTGCCGCCCCGGTAGCGCGACGCCGGCGATTGCCGGGGCGGTCGTCGCGGACGGAGCAAAGTGGGCCTTGTCGACGATCGGGAACGTGTGGTTCGTGATCACCGTGTCGGAGCCGACGATGTTCGCGCCGACGATCCAGACGCGCAGCGAGAAGCCGATGTCCGCCACAGTCGGCGTGTACGAGGACGCGGTCGCGCCGACGATCGGCACGACCGCGTCCTCGT
>Ga0207657_10007077_pt1 | contig 11526 bp, 11 predicted proteins | sample KBSC33metaG_FD_184316 | JGI IMG/M metagenome (GOLD analysis project Ga0207657, IMG submission 184316) | Corn rhizosphere microbial communities from Kellogg Biological Station, Michigan, USA - KBS C3-3 metaG (SPAdes) (version 2) | ecosystem: Host-associated > Plants > Roots > Rhizosphere > Soil ...
GCGTCGAGCACCTCCGGTGCCGGCCTCGCGGCCTCCTCCCCTCGAACCGCACGGCATCGACCTCGTCCCGGTGACGGCGCGCGACGAACCACTCCTGGAACGGGAACGTCCCCGCCGGCGTCTCGAGCCAGGTGCGTAACCGGTCGTCGGTCGCCGGCAGCAGCCTGGTCGCAACGCCGAGCGCCTTCGCGAGGCGGGCGGTGACGGCGGAGAGGGGCTCGCCGGACCGCAGCGCCTGGGTCCGCACGAGATGGAGGCCGAGATCGCGGTCGCCGAGCGCGAACCAGTCCTCGCCGCCGAGCAGGCCGGCCGTCTCGAGCGCGTTCCAGGTCTCCCCGCTACGGCCCCACCCTCTCTGCTCGTCGGCGAGACCGGCGAGCGCGTAGAGGATCGAGTCGAGGTCCGGCGAGACGTGGAGACCGAGCACCTCGACGTCGTCTCCGACGTTGCCGATCACGCTCGTCGCAGCCGCGCCCACGACGTCGACGACGCCGCGGACGAAGCGCGCCCCGCCCACCCCTCCCGAGAGGACGGCGACGTTCAGACGACGCTCCTCTCCAGCTCGGCGAGACGGGCCTGCGTGCGCGGCCCGACGCGCAGCTGCAGGCGGGTCAGGTCGTCCATCGTGTCCACGTCTTCGGCGAGGTTGGAGACGGCGACGGAGACTGCCTCCAGCCCGAGCGACTCGGCGTGTGCGCGGAACCGGTCGGAGCTGCTCGGGCCGTAGAGCGGAGCGAACGCGTCGGGTGTCGGGAGGCTGAGGGCGTTCGTCGTCCCGTCGAGGGCCTCGACCAGCGCAACGCCGCCGATCGGCGTGGCGGCGAGCAGCGAGCGAAGGTCGTGCGGCACGGCGCACGGAACATCGGCGTTGACGATCAGGATGGCGCCCGGCTCGACGTCCTTCAGCCCTGCCTGCACCGCCGCGCCCTGGCCGCCGCCCGGGTCGGCGACGACCTCGGCTCCGGCCTCCCGAGCCGCGTTCGCTCCCTCCTCGTCGGGCGTCACGACGCGGGTGTCCCCCACGACGACGCAGGCCGCGAGGACGTCGCAGAACATCGCGTGCGCGAGCGCGCGGCGGATCCGGGTCGAGGAATGGAGCCGCGTCTTCCCCTCCGCGCCCGCGAACGGGATCACCACCGTCGCCATGGGGAGACACTAGTGATGTGGACAACGCGGAGATCGCTCGCACGCTCGACGCCTATGCCGCGCTGCTCGACCTCGCGGGCGCCGCGCACTGGAGCGTCCGCGCGTATCGCCGCGCGGCCGACCTCATCCGCGCGACGCCGGCACCCGTCGCGGAGCTCGTGCGCAGCGGCCGCGCCCGCGAGCTGCGCGGCATCGGGCCGGGCATCGAGCGCCGGCTGCGCGAGCTCGTCGAGACGGGACGGATCGCCGAGCTCGAGGAGCTCGAGCGTGAGGTGGAGCCCGAGCTCGTGGCGCTCGGCCGCTACCTCGGGCTCGGCCCGCAGCGGCTCGTGGCGCTCGGGCGCGCGCTCGGGATCCGGACCGCGGACGAGCTGCGCGCGGCGGCCGAGGCCGGGCGGCTGCGGGACGCGCCGGGAGTCGGTCCCGCGACCGAGGCGAAGGTGCTCGCGGCGCTGTCCCGGGAGCCGCAGCCGGCGCGGCGCGGCTTGACTCGCAACCGGGCGCTCGCGCTCGCCGGCGCGATTGCGGCTCCGCTCGACGCCGTCCCCGCGGGGGAGCTGCGACGCGGCTGCGAGCTCGTGCACGGGCTCGTGCTCGTCTCCACGGCCGCGGGAGCGCTCGAGGCGTTCGTCTCCCAGCCCGAGGTGGTCGCGGTGCTCGAGCGCGACGAGCGTCATGCGGTCGGCGTCACGGTCGAGGGCATCCCGGTCGAGCTCGTGCACGCACAGCCGGCGCGGCTCGGGACCGAGCTCGTCCGAGCGACCGGGTCGGAGGCGTACGTGGCGGCACTCGAGCCGCTGCCGGAGGCCGCGACGGAGGAAGAGGTCTATGAGCGTCTCGGCCTGCCCTGGCTGCCGCCGGAGCTGCGGGAGGCGCCCCTCCTGGGGGAGCCTCCCGTTCTCGTCGAAGAGTCGGATATCCGCGGAGACCTCCACTGCCACACGACGTGGTCGGACGGCAAGGCGTCGGTGCTCGAGATGGCAACCGCCGCCCGCGACCGCGGCTACGAGTACCTGGCGATCTGCGACCACACCCCGAATGTGCGCGTCGTCCCCGGGCTGGACGCGGACGCCCTGCGGCGGCAGGCCGAGGAGATCGCTGCCGCCAACGAGGAGCTGGCGCCGTTCCGCGTGCTGCGCGGCACGGAGTGCGACATTCGCGCCGACGGCAACCTCGACCTGCCGGACGACGTCCTCGAGGAGCTCGAGTGGGTGCAGCTCAGCTTGCATGCCGGCCAGCGCCTGCCCGCGGCGGAGCTCACCGCGCGCGTGACCGAGGCGATGCGCCATCCCGCGGTGCGCTGTCTCAGCCATCCACGCGGGCGGATCCTCAATCACCGTCCGCCCAACGCCCTCGACCTGGAGCGCACGATCGAGGTCGCACTGGAGACCGGTGTCGCTCTCGAGACGAACGGGCTCCCCGACCGGCTGGACCTGCGCGACGAGGAGGTGCGGCTCGCCCTCGAGGCAGGCGTGCCGGTCGTGTGCTCGACCGACGCGCACTCGGTACAGGGGCTCGGCAACATGCGCCTCGCGGTGACGACGGCGCGGCGCGGCCGGGCCACTGCGGCCGACATCCTCAACACGCGGCCGCTCGCGGAGATACTCCGGCCGTGACGATTGCCGCCACGCAGACGTTCCCCGGGCCGGCGTGGGACGAGCTGCCCGAGGTGCGGTTGCTCGAGACGTGGCCGCCCGAGCAGCCGCTCCTGGGCGTCGACGTCCTCGTCGAGGCGGTCGTCGCGGTCGGGCCTGAGGAGCTCGAGCTCTTACCGGACCTGCGGCTGGTGGCGAACTACGGCGTCGGCTACGACCGCGTCGACGTTGCCGCGTGCCGCGACCGTGGGATCGCCGTGACGAACACGCCCGGCGTCCTCGATGCCGCCGTGGCGGATCTCACGCTCGCGCTGATCCTCGCCTGCCGTCGCCACCTCGTCGCCTCGGACCGGTTCGTGCGCGAGGGCCGCTGGCAGCGCGGCTGGGCGCGGCCCGAGCTGCTCGGGCGCGACCTCGCAGGCTCGACGCTCGGCCTCGTCGGCAGGGGACGGATCGGCTCCGAGGTCGCCCGGCGCGCGGAGGCGTTCGGCATGCGGGTCGTGCACCACCGCCGCAGCGACGGCCTCCCGCTCGACGAGCTCCTGGGCGGCGCCGACGTCGTCTCCCTCCACGTCCCGCTGACGCCGGAGACGGACGGCCTCATCTCGCGCGAGCGACTCGCGTTGCTCCGCGACGGCGCCGCACTCGTCAACACCGCGCGCGGGGCGATCGTCGACGAGGACGCCCTCGTGGACGAGCTCGTATCCGGCCGCATCTCGGCCGGTCTCGACGTCTTCGCCGAGGAGCCCCGGGTGCCGGAGCGCTTGCTCGACCTCCCGAACGTCGTCCTCACGCCGCACATCGCGAGCGCGACGGTCGAGACCCGGGAGGCGATGACCCGCGTGCTGGTGGACAACGTGCTCGCGTTCCTGGGCGGCGAGCCGCTCCCGAACGAGGTCTCCGCCTAGAGCGCGCCCGGCCGGCCGGCCGCGACCCAGTCGCGCACCTCGAACCAGTGGCTCGAGCGGAGGGCCTCGGCGACGCTTGCCTCCGTGTGGTCGGCCCAGAACACGTGACTGTCGAGGTCGCAACAGATGGCCACGTCCGAGAGCAGGATCTCGGGGATCTGCATCAACGCGTCCGCCGGCAGCTTCGCCTCGGCGACCGTGTAGTGCTTGAACTGGAGCTCGGGGGCGATCTCCATCAGCTCGGGCCAGTCTGGGCAGGTGCGCGAGCTCACGAAAGTGACGGTACCGACAGCGCCCGTTCCACAATCCCCGCGAGTACCCGAATGAAGGCGGGGTCGGCATTCGGCATCTCGATCCGCTCGAGCTGCAGCCCCAGCTCGGACGCCTTCTCCTGCGCTTCGACGTCGAGATCCCAGCGGATCTCCAGGTGATCGGAGACGAAGCCGACGGGACAGACGAGGACGCGCTCGACACCCTGCTGCCGCAGCGCCTCCAGGTGGTCGAGGATGTCCGGACCGAGCCACGGCTCACCGGTCGGCGACTCGCTCTGGAAGGAGAAGCTCCATGAGCCCAGGCCCGCCGCGTCGGCGACGAGCCGCGACGTCTCGAGCAGCTGGTCGCGGTACGGGTCACCCGCCTCGAGGATGCGGGCCGGCAGCGAGTGCGCCGTGAAGACGACGTGCGCGTCCGTGCCCCGGACGCGGTCGGCGAGCAGCTCGACGAAGCCGGGCTCGTCGTGCCAGCTCTCGACGAAGCGGAGCTCCCCGCGACCGGCGAGCGCGCGCTCGAGCTGCTCGCGGTAGCCCGCGATCGAAAGCGCCGAGTAGTGCGGTGCGAGGACGAGGCCGGCAACTTGCTCGGCTCCCGACGAAATCGCCGCTTCGGCCGCGTCCGCGATCCGCGGCGTCCAGTGCTTCATGCCGGTGAAGACCGGCACTCCGAGCTCGGCCTCGAGCGCGGCCCGCGTCTGCTCGGTGATCGCGTTGAGCGGAGAGGAGTCCTCGATGCCGAGCCGCCGGTAGCGCTCGACGAGGTCGGCGAGGTGCTCCGGCGCGATCGGGCGCCCGCCGCGGATGTCGGCGTAGTACGCGGGGACGTCCGCCAGCCGCTCCGGCGAGCCGTACGCCATGAGGACGACGGCGTTCTTCATGCGGCGTGACCGTAGCTGCGGACGAGCTCCGCGAGCCGCGTCAGCACGTCCGGATCGGTCTGCGGTAGGACGCCGTGGCCGAGGTTGAAGACGTGGCCCGGCCGGCCGCCGGCGCGTCGCAGGACGTCGAGCGCCGCCCACTCCGCCCGCTCCCACGGGCCGAGCAGGACGGCAGGCTCGAGGTTGCCCTGGATCCCACGTTCCTCCCCCACCACGGTCCAGGCGTCGTCGAGCGAGATGCGCCAGTCGACCCCGATCGCCGTGCCGCCGGCGGCCGCCATCTCGGCGAGCAGCTGCGTCGTCGTCCCGGTGCCGAAGTGGATCGTCGGCACGCCCGCGGCCTCGAGCACACGAGCCGAGTAGGGCGCGACGAACTCCCGGTAGTCGGACACCGAGAGAGCCCCGACCCAGGAGTCGAAGAGCTGGATCGCGTCGGCGCCGGCGACCGCCGTCGCGGCGACGTAGCGCGCGAACTGCTCCGTCAGCCGCTCCATGAGCGCGTGCCAGGCCGCCGGCTCGCGGTACATGAGCATCTTGGTGCGGACGAAGTCGCGGCTCGGTCTGCCCTCGACGAGGTAGCCCGCGACCGTGAACGGCCCACCGCAGAAGCCGACGAGCGCCCGCTCCGGCTCGAGCTCGCCACGCACGAGTCGCACCGCCTCGAGGATCGGCGCCGCCCACTCCTCCGGCTCGGCGACCCGGAGCCGCTCGACGGCGGCGGCAGAGTCGATCCGCTCCTCCACGACCGGACCGATGCCCTCGACGAGCTCGATCTCGACGCCCATGCCGAGGACGGGCGACATGATGTCCGCGAAGAGGACGGCAGCATCCACCCCGTGCCGGCGCACCGGCTGCAGCGTGACCTCCGCGCAGAGCTCCGGAGTCCCGGCGATGTCGAAGAAGCCGTGCCGCTCCCGCAGCGCGCGGTACTCGGGCAGCGACCGACCAGCCTGCCGCATGAACCAGACCGGCGTCCGCCCGGTGGGCTCGCGCCGCAGAACGCGAACGAGGAGCGGCTCGGCGCCCAGGCTCCGCTCGCTCAGACCCTGATCGGCTCGCGGCCGTGCTCGCGCAGGAGCCGGGAGAGCCCTTCCTCGAGCGAGATCTCGGGCTCCCAGCCGAGCAGCTGCTGGGCGCGCGTGATGTCCGGCTTGCGCTGCATCGGGTCGTCGATGCGGAGCGCCTCGAACACGATCTCGCTGGAGGAGCCGGTGATCCGCTTCACGATCTCGGCGAGCTCGAGCAGCGTCCGCTCGTCGGGGTTGCCGATGTTGACGGGCAGATGCTCGCCGCTCTCGGCGAGGAGGACGATGCCGCGGATCAGGTCGTCCACGTAGCAGAAGCTCCGCGTCTGCGACCCGTCGCCGAACACGGTGAGCGGCTCCTCGGCGAGCGCTTGCCGGACGAAGTTCGAGACCGCGCGGCCGTCGTTCGGCCGCATCCGCGTCCCGTAGGTGTTGAAGATCCTCACGATTGCGGTGTCGACGCCCTGCTGGCCGTGGTACGCCATCGTCAGCGCCTCGGCGTAGCGCTTCGCCTCGTCGTACACCCCGCGCGGCCCGATCGGGTTCACGTGCCCCCAGTACGTCTCGGGCTGCGGGTGGATCTGCGGGTCGCCGTAGACCTCGCTCGTGGAGGCGATCAGCACACGTGCCCGCTTGACTTTCGCGAGGCCGAGCGCGTGATGCGTTCCGTAGGAGCCGACCTTGAGCGAGTGGAGCGGCATGCGGAGGTAGTCCTCCGGGCTCGCGAGCGCGGCGAAGTGGTAGACGAAGTCGATCGGCTCGTCGAGGAAGATGGGCTCCGAGACGTCGTGGTCTACGAAGGTGAACGCGTCGTCACGGACGTGCTCGATGTTCGCGAGCGAGCCGCTGACGAGGTTGTCGACGCAGATGACGCGGTGGCCGCGCTCGAGGAGGTAGTCGCAGAGATGGGAGCCGAGGAAGCCGGCTCCTCCGGTGACTAGCGCGGTCGGCACGGGGCGATGTTAGCGACCGGGCGCTGCGCGCCCGGCTGTCACTTCAGCTCCTTGTTGCTCTCCATGTCGAACCACATGGCGAACAGCGTGAACTGGAGGCCCGAGATGACGAGCAGCGCGACGAGAACCACCGTCGCGATCGGGATCGAGTAGCCCGCGATCCGGTAGCCGACGACCACGAGACCGAGCAGCACGCCGGAGACCGTCGCGATGAACCCCATCACGTAGAAGAAGACGAGCGGGTGGAAGTCGCGCTTCACGTACTTCTCCCACAGCCGCCAGAAGAAGCCTTTCAGCAGCAGCCATGCGATGCGCGGCACGACGTGGCGGATGCGCAGGTCCGAGCGCTCACCGACGCCGTAGATCGGGCGCGACGGGAAGTCGCGCACACGGGCGTTCCAGACGTTGAGGTGGACGAGCATGTCGTTCGGGAAGCCGTAGTTCGTGTAGATGTGATCGAGGTCGAGCTGCTCGAGCATCTCGCGCGAGACGGCGGTGTAGCCGGACTGCGAGTCGGCGACGTGCCAGTAGCCCGAGGCGACCTTCGTCAGCATCGAGAGGATCGCGTTCCCGAAAAAGCGCGTCTTCGGGATCAGCTGCCACGCCTGCCCGCTGGCGAGACGGTTCGCCTTCGCATAGTCGAGCTCGCCCCGCGCCACCGGCTCGACGAGCGTCGGCAGGTCCGCGGGATCCATCTGGTTGTCGCCGTTCATCACCACGACGACGTCCATTCCGTCCCCGAGCGCGCGGCGGTAGCCACTGAGGGTCGCAGCACCGACGCCGCTCCGGCGCTCGTGCGTGACCACCTCGACCCGGGGGTCGCCGAGCTCCAGTGCCCGCTCGTGCGTGCGGTCGGTGGAGCCGTCGTTCACGACGATGATCCGGTCGACGAGGGCCGGGATGCCGCCGAGCGTCGCGGCGATCAGCGCCTCCTCGTCGTACGCGGGCACGACGACCCCCACGCGCTTGCCCTCGAACACCTGAGAAGAGTAAGTCAGTCGCCGTTGACGTTGCGCGGCGTGACTCGTGAGGAGACGGGCTCCCACAGCAGCGCCGCGAGCGCGCCGAGGATCAGCCCGATGAGCGCGGCGATGACAACCGTGTTGCGGCGGCTGCGCGCGGTGATCTTGTGGGATGCGGCGCGCGTGTAGACGGACGGCTTCTCGACGCCCTTGGCCAACAGCAGGAGCTGCGAGTTCGTCGTCTTGTCCTGCTGGTCGAGTCGCAGGGTGGTCGAGACGATCAGCCTGTCGGTGTCGGAGAGGCCTCCGCTGCTGATCGCGGTCTGAACCGCTTTGATCTGGGCGTTGTCGAGAGCGATCTGAGCTTGGAGATTGGCGATCTTCTGTGCTGCGTAGCTCCCGAGATGCTTCGTGCTCACGACCTCGTCGGCAAGCTCGTTCGCGGCACAGGCAGCCACCTTGCCTTTCTTCGCCTTCACACTGACCTTGACGAGCGGATTGATCTGCGCGCCGCTCTTCGTAGAGGAGCCGGTCGCGACTGCCTGCGTGGAGATGCCTTTGTTGAATGCGCCCGGCTTCGTATGGCAGCGGTTTGCAACCTCGTTCTGCACCGCGGTCGACTGGACGGCGGTCGCGACGGCGGACGGGTTCGTCTGGATGTTCTGCACCAGAGCTCCGCCGGTCGGTGTGTACGGCTGCCCGAGATAGACCGTCGCGCTGGCCGAGTACACCTGGTTCCCGCCGAGCGAGATCAGGTAGCCGATCACGGCACCGGCGACGAGCCCCGCCGCGAGCAGCCACCAGCGGGCGCCGAGGAGCCGGACGTAGCGCGCGAAATCGACTTCCTGCTCGGCCTCGGGGTCGATGCCGCGCTGAGGGGGAGCAGGCGCAGTCACGAGGGGCGACGATATCCGACGGTCATGAAGGCGCTCTTAGGAACGGTCAGTGGGAGAGCTGACGGCGCTTGGAGTGGCGCGGCTCCACGGCGTAGATCCGCGAGAACCCGTTGAAGAGGAGGCGCGCCCCGTTGCCCGAGACGGGGACGTACTCGCCGTGCGGGAACGTCAGGAGACGCCGGCCCGTGTGGAGATTCACTCCGATGATGCGGCCCGCGAAGCTGCCGACATACGCGACGCCGGCGACGATCACGGCGGCTCCCGACACGGCGCCGCCGGTGGGGACGCGCCACAGGACGCGGCCGCTGCCGGCCGAGACCCCGTAGAAGACGCCGTTGTACGCGCCGAAGCACACGACCCCGTCCGCGACCGCAGGCGACGAGTACACGTACGAACCGGTCGAGACCCGCCACAACTGCCGCCCGCTCGTGGAGAAGGCCCACAGCGAATACGCGACGGAGGGCACGAAGACCTTTCCGCCGGCGACCGCCGGTGTCCCGTAGATCTTTCCGTTCACACGGCCGACCCAGCGGGTCGCCCCCGAGGCCGGCGAGAGCGCCCAGAGCCGGCCGGCGTAGTCCCCGATGAAGAGCCTGCCGCCGGCGATCGCGGCGCTCGAGGTGATCTTCGCGCCGAGGCTCCTGCGCCACTTGAGCCGATGGGTGCGCAGATCGAGCGCGTACATGTTGCCGCTCGCGTCCCCGAAGTAGTCGATGCCGTTGACGACGACCGGCGACGACTCGATCGCCGAGCCGGCGCTCCAGCTCCACTTGAGATGACCGTTCGCGCGGTCGAGGAGGTAGACCCCGCCGCCCATCGTGTGGTAGACGATCTCGTCCCGGTAGACCGCCGGTGACGAGGCCATGCGCGGGAAGCCCGGGGTCAGATGCGTCCAGGCGAACTTGCCGGAGCGCATCGAGATCGCGCGGACGGTCCCGCGGGCGTTCCCGATGTACGCGAACCCGTCGCTCACGACGGCCGGGAACTCGATCAGGTGGCCGAGGCCCCGGCTCCAGACGAGCCGGAACGGCGGGCGCAACCGGATCTGCGGGGGCGCCTGGGTCCGGGCCGCCGTCGCCCCGTAGAGTGGCCATTGCAGCCCCGGCTTGTAGACGTCGACCGTCTGCCAGCGACTGCGCTGGAAGTCGACGTTGACGCGGGTGGGCCCGTAGCCGCGCGCCGAGACGGAGACGTCGTGCCGGCCGCGGGGCGCCACGATCGTCGTGAGCCCGTGCCGATCCGTGCGACCGCTCCTCCCCCAGAGGCTCACGCGCGCGCCGCGAACACGCACCCGCCGGTCGCCGTCGAGCACCGCGACGACGAGCTTCGTCATCTCGTGGCTCGCGTGGTGCTTGGGCTTCGGCTGGGGCTTCGGCTTCGGCTTGGGTGCCGCGGTCGTGGTGGGCGGCAGGGCCTGCTTGCTGCCACCGCAGCCGGCGAGCAGGGCGGCGAGCGCCACCACGACGAGGACGCGCGCCCTCACGCGTGCTCCCCGACCGCGAGCTCGCGGTAGCCGGTGAGCAGGAGCGGAGCACCGTCGATGTCGCGCAGGATCACGTTGTCGTCGGGGAAGTGCGGCACGGTCTCGCCGATCTCGTCCAACCGCCCGAGCGTCGCCAGCACCTGGGCCTCGGCCATGTTCGCACCGCCGTCGGCGAGCGCCGAGGTGGCCGCAACGTGGCGGACGTTGATCTCCGTGACCTTCAGCGCGCCGGTGCGGTCCTCGCGCAGGTCGACCGTGAGGAGGCCGTGCGCGGGCTCGCCGGTCAGCCCGCCGACGAAGCGCACCGCCTGCTCGGCGAGCGTGCGCGCCCGCTCGTCGTTGATCAGGCGGCCGCGGTTGATGTTGCCCGTGATGCCCGAGACGGCGAGGTGCCCCATGAAGTACTCGAGGCGCTCGTAGCAGCCCGCCTTGAGGAGCTCGTCCTCGTGGAAGAGCAGCGAGCAGGCGATGTTCCGCCCCGGCAGGTGCTCGGCGACCATGTAGCTCGGGATCTCCGGGTTGAGGTAGGCCCAGGCGTACGCCTCCTCCGGCTCGGCCACCTGGATCGAGCCGATCCCGCTCGAGGACGCGTCGGAGTAGTCGCGGAGCCACACCGGGCCTCCGTCGAGGTCGAGCCCGCGGCGCTCGAGCAGCTCGTCGCGGCTCACGATGCGATAGCGCGGCACGAGCCCGGTCTCCCGGAGGGCGTCGTACAGCTTCGCCTTGCTGATCGCGATCGCGACGAGGCCCGGCGGCGGCAGCAGCGCCGGCACCGGAAACTCACGGCCGCTCCAGAAGAGCACCTCCGCCTCGGGCGCCACGAACGCGACGTCGATCTGTTCCCGCTCGCAGATCTCCGCGACGAGCTCGGGATACCCGGGATCGCCCGGCTGGGAGACGCGGTAGACGCGGTCGTAGAGCCCCTCGTAGAAGCCGTACCAGTTGCCGCCGCGATCTGCTCCGACGAGCGTCGCGTCCGCAAACGCGGAGCTCGTGCGCAGGGAGCGGGCGATCGCTCGCGGCGTGACACCGCAGGCGCCCGTGACGAGGATGTTCAGCGGCGCCACAGGCTCCGAGGATAGCCCCGGCTTCTCACGGCTCCGACTTCCAACCCCCCGTCTCGCCCTTGTACGTGCCGCCGAAGAGCGCGAACGGCGTCCGGGCGAGAATTCGCAGGTCGAGGCTCGGGGAGCGGTGCTCGACATACCAGACGTCGAGCTCGATCCGGTCCGCCCACGGCAGCTCGGCGCGGCCGTTCACCTGCGCCCAGCCGGTGATGCCGGGCTTGACGTCCAGCCGGTGTCGCTGCCGCTCGTCGTACTGCTCGACCTGGTAGCGCAGGGTCGGCCGTGGGCCGATGACGCTCATCTCGCCGCGGACGACGTTCCAGAGCTGCGGAAGCTCGTCG
>Ga0207657_10007080_pt1 | contig 11524 bp, 11 predicted proteins | sample KBSC33metaG_FD_184316 | JGI IMG/M metagenome (GOLD analysis project Ga0207657, IMG submission 184316) | Corn rhizosphere microbial communities from Kellogg Biological Station, Michigan, USA - KBS C3-3 metaG (SPAdes) (version 2) | ecosystem: Host-associated > Plants > Roots > Rhizosphere > Soil ...
GCGATGCCTTCGACCAGTTCGCGGATGGCGGTCGGCTGATCACCCGCGGGCTGATAGTCGGAGACCAGATTGAAGCGCTTGCCGCCCTCGGCCTTGTCTGGCCGCGCCGGCTTGTGCGGGACGAAGCTCTCGCCGGTATCGGGCTCGGCGAGACTGGTGCGAATTTGAATCGACATTCGTCGTTATATGGGCGCGACGGCGGTTCGGTTCCACCGATTGACGTACCGAGGGAATCTGGTGACATCGATGTGCCGGATCGCCGCGAGAAGGACGTGTCATGATCGCAATGCGAATCATCGCTGCGATGCTTGCTGGAGGGCCGGCGACAGGTCAGCCTCTGAAGACCTGTCCCGATGGCTCGATCCTAAACGCCACCGACCGCTGCATTGAGTTTCCGGATCACCGAAAGCAATTTGCGATGGCACCGAAGGCGACGGTTCACAGTGTCGAGTGGCGTTGCGGAAACCGGGTAGCGGTTGCCCGCCTCAGGGTTTCGGCGTTGCCGGCGCTAATCGACGGCGCGCTGATCAGCAACGGCGAGTCCAAGGTCGAACTGCTGAACGTGAGCGTCAAGGGATCGCCCGTTTCCGCGCGGACGATGGTCGCACTACGTACGGGCGTCGCCGAATTGAAGAGCGTGAGTGTGCTGGGCGGGCGATGTTACTCCGACGACACGCCTTCGCTTCTTATTCGGGGTTTCGACAACCAGAATAGCACAGAGCTTCGCACGGTCGATGTCGAGCTAAAGTAAGCGCTGCGCTACACGCCCTTGGGCTGTCGGGGCTTTTTTGTGGGCCGAGGCCGATCGTGCGAGCGCTCCGGCCTGTACGTGGGAGTTTGCTCCCGCGGCTCGGCGAGTTCGATCATCAGGCCCTGGTCTTCCGGGGCGATGGTCGCGCGGCTGAGCGCCTTCCGAAAGCTCGGCGTCGCGCGCTCACTGATCTGGAAATAGCTTTCGTTGGCAGCGATGCGGATGGCGCCGACGTCGGTGCGGTTGACGTGGCCATAGCGGCAAATGAGCGGCAGCAGCCAGCGCGGATCGGCATTGTGCCGGCGGCCGGCGTTGAGCTTGAACCAGGTGGCGCCTTCGAAGCCCTGACGAGGTCCGCCTTCCGAGCCGCGATCGGTTCGCTGCGAGGCGGGGATGATGTCCTCGGGCGCGGGGAGGTCGGTTCGGAGCGTTTTGACTAGGGCGGCGGCGATCGCTTCAGGCGCCAGTTCCTGCATGATATCGCGAACCAGTTCCTGATCTTCGTCTTCGAGTTCGACACCCGCCGACAGCTCGCTGAGCAGGCGCTGGCGATCCTTGGCGCGAATTTCCGCCGCGGAGGGCACGCCGATCCACTCGACGGCGATCCGCGCGCCGCGCAGCATGCCTTCGACCCGCTTGCGCCGCTGGAACGGGACGATGAGGATTGCCGTGCCCTTGCGCCCCGCGCGGCCGGTGCGACCCGAGCGGTGCTGCAATGCTTCCGCGTCGCGCGGCAGCTCGACGTGGATCACCAGCGAAACCGAGGGCAAATCGATGCCGCGCGCGGCGACGTCGGTGGCGACGCAGACGCGGGCGCGCTGATCGCGCAGGGCCTGCAGCGCGTGGTTGCGCTCGTTCTGGCTATGCTCGCCCGACAGCGCGACCGCATGAAAGTTGCGCTCGGTCAGGCTGGCGTGGAGCCGGCGCACCGCCTCGCGGGTGGCGCAGAAGAGGATGGCGGTCTCGGCTTCGTGGAAGCGGAGAAGATTGACGACCGCGAGCTCGATGTCGGTCGGCGACACCGCGACCGCCTGATAGGCGATGTCCTGGTGCCCTTCCTTGTCGCCGAGCGTCTCGATGCGGAGCGCGTTGCGCTGGTAGCGCTTGGCGAGCGCGACGATTGGCCGAGGCATGGTCGCCGAGAAGAGCAGGGTGCGGCGGTCGTCGGGGGTGGCATCGAGAATTTCCTCGAGCTCCTCGCGGAAGCCCATGTCCAGCATCTCGTCGGCTTCATCGAGCACCGCGACCCGAAGGGCGGAGAGGTCGAGTGCGCCACGTTCGAGATGGTCGCGGAGGCGGCCGGGCGTCCCGACGACGATGTGCGCGCCGCTGTTGAGCGCGCGACGCTCCTTCATGGGGTCCATCCCGCCGACGCAGGTCACGACGCGGGCGCCGGCAGTGGCGTAAAGCCAATCCAGCTCCTTGCTGACCTGAATGGCAAGCTCTCGCGTGGGAGCGATGACCAGGCCCAGCGGGGCGCGGGCGAATGGCAGGCGGTCGGCCTCCATCAGGTCGGAGGCGATCGCCATCCCGAAGGCCACGGTCTTGCCCGAGCCCGTCTTGGCCGAAACGATGAGATCGCGCCCGTCAGCCTCCTCCGCGAGGACGGCGGCCTGGACCGGCGTAAGCTTGTCATAGCCACGGGCATCGAGCGCCCCCGCGAGAGCGTCGTGAAGTCTCGGATGTTGCATGGAAGCGCCACTAGCCTGACGCTCTGCGAATAGCCACCGCATCCGTCTGACGCCTGCAATGCGTCCAGAGTCCAACTGGCGCGTTAGCGCCATTCCATGACGGCTCTTTCAATCCTGGTGAATGGCAAGGGCGGCGCTGCATCGCGCGATCCCGACATTGCGAAAACGGTCGCGGCCGCGTTCGAGACCGCGGGCGTCGATGCCGAAGTCGAGCTGATCGACGGCGGCGAATGCGAAGTGCGGGCGAAGGCCATCGCCGAGCGCGGCGACAGACTGGTGGTGGTCGGCGGCGGCGACGGGACGATCAGCGCGGCGGCGTCGGCGCTGATCGGCAGCAAGACTGCGCTCGGCATCTTGCCGCTGGGAACGCTCAACCATTTCGCGCGCGACCTTGGCGTCCCGACCAAGCTCGAAGATGCCGCGGCCCTGATTGCCACGGGCAAACCGCGGCCGGTCGACGTCGCGGAGATGAATGGTCGCATCTTCATCAACAACAGCGCGATCGGGCTCTACCCGCTGATGGTGCTCGATCGCGATGCCCAGCAAAAGAAGCTGGGGCGGGGCAAGAGGCTGGCGGTGGTCGTCGCCTCGATCCGGACACTGGCGCGCTTCAATCACCAGCGGCTGACGCTGACCGTCAACGACGAGAAGGAGCAGGTGAACACGCCGCTGCTGTTCGTCGGCAACAACGATTACCGGCTGGACATCGGCGGGCCCGGGCAGCGCGACAGCATCGATGACGGGCGGCTGAGCGTGTTCGTCATGCGCAAGAAAACGCGGCGCGGACTGATCGCGGCGATGATTCGCGTGCTGTTCGACCGCACCCGGCCCGACGACATGGTCGCGCTCGAAAACGTCCAGCGGCTGCGCGTTTCCAGTCACCGCTCTACCCTCGCCGTTTCGCTCGACGGAGAGGTGGTGGGCGCGAAGCCTCCGCTGGACTATAGGGTGCTTGCGAAGGCGCTTCGGGTGATCGCGCCCTAAGTCAGGGGAATCGGCGACGTGGCAACGCAGGCGAAAACGAGTTGGTCCGCACCCATGCGCGCACGGGCGCTGCGAGTGGCGGGTATCGCGATCATTCTGCTTGGCGCCGGTGCGGCTTTCCTGCCCGCCGGCAAAACCATCGCGTCGGACATCATCGGCGGTTTGCTCATCGCGGCCGGGGCGATTGAGACGGTCGCGGGATCGCTGCGCCGCGAATCGCGCACGTTCGCGATGGCCGCGGGTATCGTGACGGCGGCCGCCGGGCTGTTGTTCATCGTCAGTCCCGAGGCGCACTTCTTCCCGCGCGTATTTCCGATCGTCGGGTGGCTGGTCGTTCGCAGTCTGATCCTGGGCGTGTCGCTGACGCGGGTTGACGGGTCGGTCCGGCGCTGGACGGCGATATCGGCCGGGCTCGATCTCATGCTCGGCGTCCTGCTAATCGCCGGCCTGTCGATCGCGACCATAGTGATCAGCGTGTTCGGACCGACGCCGGAGCTGATCGCGGCCTTCGCCTGGGTGCTGGCGGCAAGTTTCGTCGTGAATGGCCTGATGCTGCTGGAAGTCGCGAGTTGCGAACGGGAGCTTGCGGCCTAGAAGGCGGTCCGTGTTCGAGAGCACCCCCAATCTTTCCGTCAACACGGTGGCCGAGATCGTGCGGCTGGCGCTGGCGCCGGTGTTTCTGCTCAGCGGCATCGGGGCGTTCCTCAACGTCCTTGCTTCGCGGCTGTCGCGGATCGTCGACCGGTCGCGCGACATCGAGCCGATGCTGCTGGCCAGCCGCGGCGCCGAGCACGACCGCTGGCTCGCGGACCTCAGGGTGCTCGACAAGCGCATGCGGCTGATCAGCTGGGCGACCGGCCTGTCGGTCAGCTCGGCGATCCTCACCTGCCTGGTGGTGATCCTGCTGTTTGCGGCCAATCTGGTCAGGACGCGGCTGGGGACGGAGATCGCCTGGTTGTTCATCGGGTCGATGGTGACGATCGGGATCGGCTTCGCTGTTTTCCTGTGGGAGACGACGGTGGCCGGACGCGCCGTGAGGGTTCGCTCCGAGCTCTTGCAACACCGGGCCGAAGAGCCCTAGCCTTCACCTCGATCCGGCAGGGGGCCGGTCGGAAGGATCGATCAATGCGCTTGTCTGCTTGTTCGCTGGCTCTTGCGGGCCTCGCCGTCATCGCTTCGCCGGCTGCTGCTGCGCCGAGAGCCGCCGCTGCCAAGAGCAAGTCGCCCATGGAGGCGATGAAGCCGCCCAATCTCGATGCCATGATGGGCGTGTTCGACAAGCTGTTCCCGCCGCAGCCGGACCCCGATCCCGCGCGGCTGGCGCTGGCGCGAACTTCCGCCGCGACGATGTGGCCGGAAGGCGCCTATCGCGACCTGATGGTCAATTTCGCCGGCGGCATGGTCGATAATGTCATGCGGCTGAAGAAGTCGGATTTCCCGACGGGCGATGCCAAGAAGGCGAAGGCCGACGCCACGGCCGATTTGTCGCTGCACGATGCCGCCGCGGCCAAGGACCCCTATTTCGACCAGCGCGTGGCCGCGATCCGCGCGGCGGTGACCGAGGAAATCGGCAAGGTGTCGGCGGTCATCGATCCGCGCATGCGCGACGGCATGGCGCGGGCGATGGCGCGGCGCTTCGATGCGCGTCAGCTGGCCGACATCAACGGCTTCCTGGCAACGCCGAGCGGCCGCGCCTTTGCCGGCCAGTATATGCAATTGTGGCTCGACCCGGACATGCTGCGCGGGATGATGGGCACGATGCCCGAGATGATCAAACTGATGCCGGACGTGATGAAGAAGGTGAAGGAAGCCAATGACAAATTCCCGGCACCGCCCTCGTCCCAGAAGAGGAAGCCGGCCAAGTCCTAGGGTTGGATTGCTCGACAAGGCCGGAACGGCTGCCTATCCGCGGCTGCAAATCAAATCAGGAGTTTCCCAGCATCATGAACCGTGCCGCCGCGAGCCACGTCCTCGACCGCGTCCTCGTCCTGGAGATGGTGCGCGTCACCGAAGCCGCTGCGATTGCCGCGTCGAGCTGGATCGGGCGCGGGGACAATGACGCCGCCGACGCCGCGGCGGTCGAGGCGATGCGCGTTGCGCTCAACGAGCTGCCGATGGACGGCACGGTGGTGATCGGCGAGGGCGAGCGCGACGAAGCGCCGATGCTGTACATTGGCGAGCGGGTCGGCTCGGCCCCCGACAACGGGCCGAAGATCGACATTGCGCTCGATCCTCTGGAAGGCACCACGCTGACTGCGCATGCGGGTCCGAATGCGCTGGCCGTACTGGCGATCGCGGAGAACGGTTGCCTGCTCAACGCGCCGGACGTCTACATGCAGAAGCTGGCGATCGGCCCGGGTTATCCCGAAGGCACCATCGACCTCCGCAAATCGCCCGCCGACAACGTGCGGTCGCTGGCAAAGGCGAAGGGGGTCGAGCCAAAGGAGATTATTGCCTGCGTGCTCGAGCGTGACCGCCACGCCGGCATCATCGCCGAGCTGCGCGCGCTTGGCTGCGGCATTAAGCTGATCCCCGACGGCGACGTTGCGGGTGTCATCGCTACCGCCGATCCCGATACCGGCATCGACATTTACATGGGCAGCGGCGGCGCGCCCGAAGGCGTGCTGGCGGCGGCCGCGCTGCGTTGCGTTGGTGGCCAGATCCAGGGCCAATTGCTGTTCCGCAACGACGACGAGGTCGCGCGCGCCCGGCGCTGGGGCATCGACGATCTCGACCGCGTCTATACCGTGCAGGACATGGCCAAGGGCGACTGCATCTTCGCCGCGACCGGCGTCACCGACGGATCCTTGCTGCAGGGCGTGCACAAGCGGGGCAAGAAGGTCACCACGGAAAGCGTCGTCATGCGGGCGAGCACCGGGACTGTGCGACGAGTGTCCACAGAATATCGCGACCTCGAACATCGCGGACTCTAGACCGCTGAATCCCCCGTCCCTACCTTGAGGGAATGGACGCAGCGCTGAATATCGACCGGTCGGTGACCGGTCAGCCCTGGCGCTGGCGGCGTGGGGCCGACCAGAGCCTGGGCATGGACGCGCTGGTCGATGAGCTGCTGCTGGCGCGCGGCGTCGCGCGCGACGACCTTGCCCGGCACCGCGATCCGCGCATCCGCGATTTCCTGCCCAATCCGTCGTCGTTCAGGGACATGGAAAAAGGCGCCAAGCGGGTGGCCGACGCGCTCCAGCGCGGCGAGACGATCGCCATCTTCGGCGATTACGACGTCGATGGGGCGACGAGCGCGGCGCTGCTGACGCTGCTGCTGCGCCGGCTTGGCGCGGAGCCGATCGTCTATATCCCCGACCGGCTGATGGAAGGTTACGGGCCGTCGGGGAAAGCCCTGGTCGAGCTGCATCAGCGGGGAGCGCAGGTGGCGATCTGCGTCGATTGCGGGGCCCAGGCCTTCGACGCGCTGCAGCAGGCGTCCGACGCGGGCCTCGACGTGGTTGTTGTCGACCATCATCAGTGCGCGACACTGCTCCCCGTCGCTTATGCGATGATCAACCCCAACCGGCTCGACGAGCACGCGGACGGCGCGGCGCATGGCCATCTCGCGGCGGTGGGCATGGCGTTCCTGCTGGGCGTCGCCGTGCTGCGTGAGTTGCGTGAACGCGGGTTTTTCGAGGCGCTGGCCGAGCCCAAGATTCTCGATCTGCTCGATCTCGTGGCGTTGGGGACCGTCGCCGATGTAGCGCGGCTCAAAAACCTCAATCGCGCCTTCGTCACTCAGGGACTGAAAATCATGGCGGCGCGCCAGAATGTCGGGCTGTCGGCGCTGGCCGAAGCGGCGCGGCTGGTGAAGCCGCCGAGCTGCCGCGACCTCGGCTTCGCGCTGGGGCCTCGGATCAATGCGGGCGGGCGCGTCGGCAAGTCGGACCTCGGCGTGCGGCTGTTGACCGCGACCGATCCGGAGGAAGCCCGCGGTATTGCGATCGAGCTCGACCGGCTCAACGAGGAACGCCGCGCGATCGAGCTACTGGTTTGCGAGCAGGCGGAGGCGCAGGCGCGCGAGCAGGGCGACGCGCCGGTCATCACGGTGATGAGCGGCGGCTGGCACCAGGGCGTGATCGGTATCGTCGCGGGGCGGATCAAGGAACGATTTGGCCGGCCGGCCATCGTCATCGCCGAAACCGGGGACGGCACCGGCAAAGGATCTGGCCGTTCGATTTCCGGCGTCGACTTGGGAGCGGCGGTGCTGGCGGCCAAGGATAGCGGACTGCTGATCGCCGGTGGGGGCCACGCGATGGCGGCGGGACTGACGCTGCCGGCCGGTGGGCTGGACTCGTTTCGGTCGTTCATTAACGAGCGTCTGGCGTCGGATATCGCGGCGGCGCGATCCGACCGCGCCCTGCTGCTCGACGCGCTGCTCGCGCCGGGTGGGGTGGCTGCGGCGCTGTGCGACGCGCTGGACGCTGCTGGACCCTATGGCGCCGGCTGGCCCAGCCCACGTGTCGCGGCGGGACCTGTCCGGTTGTTGCGCGCGGGGATCGTCGGCGACGGGCATGTTCGCGGTATCGGCTGCGGCGATGACGGCAAGAGTTTCAAGTGGATCGCCTTCCGCAGCGCGGAAACGCCGCTTGGCCAGGCGTTGCTGTCCTCGCCGGGCGATCAGCGCTGGTGGCTGGCCGGAACGATCAAGCGCGACGAGTGGAACGGCGGCAATGCGGCGGAGATGCATCTCGATGACGCGGCGCTTGCTTGACCGTTCGCGGCGGCTCGCCTAACCGGCGACCCGCTTCCTGAAGCGGCCCCATCGTCTAGCGGTCTAGGACGTCGCCCTTTCACGGCGAAAACACGGGTTCGAGTCCCGTTGGGGTCACCAAATGTCGCCAGCGCTGTTGCTTAGCGCGGTTTGCGGAATCGAAGGACGAACTGGTCCGTTTTTCCGCGGATTCCGGCTTCCTGCACCTTGGCCGTGTGATCATCGGCCGGATGCTGCAGCAGATCGCTGCTCGCGTCGAGCTTGAACCCTGCCGCCTCGACTTCGCTGCGGACCACCGCGTCTTCGATCCGGTGAAGGGTCGACGTTTGACTGGCTCCAGCACCGGCCGCGGCCTGATGGTCGACGATGAGGTAGATGCCGCCGGGCTTGAGGGCGCGGAAGGCTTCGGCGTTCAACGCCTGGGCGAGGTCGCCGCCGCTCGGCGTCTTGTTGTTCTTGAAGTCGTGATAATTGAGCGTGGTCCAAACGATGTCGACGGGCTCCGTGACCGGAATGGTTCCGGGCTGCGCGACGGTGACTGCCAGGTTCGGACGCTGTGCCGCGAGTTCCTGCAGCGCGGGGGACACCCGGCTGGAAATGGCATAGACGCGCCCGCCAGGCCCCACCGCGCCCGTCAGCAACCGCGTGAAGTAGCCGCCGCCTGGAGCAAGCTCGGCGATCTTCATCCCGGGACGGACGCCCGCGAACTGCATCAGCTCGATCGGCTTGCGATCGGCGTCACGGGCAACATCCGCGGCTGGGCGCAAGGGATCCGACAAAACCGTCGTCAAGTCGGCCGTTGGCGGTGCCGCCACCGTTGAACAGGCCGCGACCGCAAGGCCGGCAGTCGCCACCAGCAGGAGGCGTTTGGAAAGCTTCATTCGAACGTCTCCTTAAGCAAGCGCGATCCGATACAATTGCAGCAGCGCGCTCCACGCGCGTTCGGCCTGCACGGCATCGTAGACCTGGCTGCCGGGTACCGTCCAACCGTGATCGGCGGGATAGACCTCGACGGTCGCCGGGCGCTTGGCGGCGGCGAAGGCTTCTTTGAGCAGCACCTTGGTTTCGGGATCCTTGGCATCGTCGTTCTGCGCCTGAAGGATCAGGAAGCGTGCCTTGGTCCGGGGGATAAGCAGGTGCGGGCTGTTCGGATCCTTGGTTGCCATGCCGCCACCGTGGAAGGTGGCGACAGCGCCGATGCGGTCAGGGAGCGTGGCCGCGGTCTGGATGGCGAAAGGGCCACTCATGCAATAGCCCTGAACGCCCGCCTTCCGCCGTTTGCTGGTCTTCGGCTGGGTATCAAGGAAGGCGAGAAACGCCTTTGCATCATTGGGCACGCTGGTGATCGCCTTGCGATAGCCCGTCAGCGTTTCGCGCGTCTTCGGGTCGCTGAAGTTGATCGGTCCCTCGATCACCGGCGCCTTCTTGGACCGGTAGAAGGGGTTGGGGACCAGCACGACATAGCCCTCGCCGGCGAGGCGGCGGCCCATGTCGCGGAAGGCCGGGCGGAGACCCATGATGTCCGGCCACATCAGGACGGCGGGGTAGGTGCCGGCCTTCGACGGGGTGAATAATGCAGCGTCGGCGGTTCCGTCAGGCGTTGTGATCAGCACGTCCTTTTCGGTGACCGGAGACGCGGGCGCAGCGGCCTGCGCGGCACCGGCGGCGGCGACGGCGATCAGGCCGAATGTGCGCCGCGTGATGCGTGGATCGTCGACCAGGCCTGGGTGGATGAACTCGTCACACATCGTTCGTCTCCTCAAACCTCGCTCACAACCGCCATGCGGCGAGTCCGATCATCAAGGCAAGCGCGAGGACGCTTGCGCCCATTGCTAGCACGGCCGGCAGCCCGCGCCGCCTGGCGTAGGCAAGGGTGATGCCGATCTTGACCGTCATGTTGGCGATGATCGTTCCAGCGATCGCCATTGCCGCGAGCAGCGCGGATATCGCTTCGGCGTGAAGGCCACCCAAGGTGATGATCGCGGTATCGACGTCGGTTGAGCCGACGATCAGCAGCAGCACGGCGATGCCCTGCTCCCCAAAGCGCCCTGCGGCCCATTTGGCGGCAACCGCAGCGAAGGCGACGAACATGACGAAGCCAAAGGCCGGAAGGATGGCGATGGGATTGCCGGGCGAGGTCGGCGCGTCGCTCTTGGGGGCTTGGCGATAGAGCCAGAAGCCAGCGGCCCAGGCGATAATGATCGCAGGCAGCAGGATGATCGCGAACGGCACCAGTACGCGGGTGGAGAGAATGCCGATCAGCAGCAGCACGCGCAGGTACATGACTGCCGTGGCAAGCGCGATGCCCGCGTTCTCCGCGCCACCCTTCGCCTCGCTGCCGAGCCGCTGCGACAGCGACTGGGTGACGGCGGTCGAGCTGTAGGCGCCGCCGATCAGTGCCGTGGCGATGGTTCCGTGCCGCTCGCCGAAGATGCGGTTGGCCACATAGCCGAGGAAAGAGAAGCCGGTGACCAGCACGACTACCAGCCACAATTTCTGCGGGTTCCACGCGCCAAGCGGACCATAAGGGCCGTTGGGCAGGAAGGGCAGCACCGCGCCGGCGATGACCGCATAGCGGGCCAGCGCCTTGACGTCGTCGGCGTCGAGCTTGTCGACGAATCCGTGCAACTCCGACTTGAGCGCGAGAAGCAGGGTTACCACCGCAGCGCCGGCGATGGCGAAGGCGGGCTCTCCGGCGCCGGCTAGGAAGCCGAGGCCGACCGTCGTCAGCGCCGCCATCGGCGTCGTCGCGTCCGGCGTGCGCTTGATCCCCGGACGGTTGGCATAGCCTACGGTGAGCACGGCGACGCAGCCGGCGACCAAGGCGCCAGCCGCGAATTGCTGGCCGAGTTGTCCCGCCAGCCCCGCGATCCCGGAAGCCAGGCCGGCCATGGAGAAGGTCCGCACGCCGGCCACGCGCGTGCCCGGCTTGAGGTTGCGCAGGTCGAAACCGCGCTCGATGCCGATCAGCAGGCCGCAGGCAAGCGCGGTCGCGACGCACAGCGCCTGCCAATACCAGTTCAAGCGTCGCCGCCCGCGCTAGATCGACAGGCCAGGGTCGCCTTCGATAACTTGCCGGATGAGCCGCGGCCGTTCGCCCGGTTGCCACAGCCTGGCGGTGTGGACGACGCGGTAACGGAGCGGACCGCCGTCGGGACGTTCGCTACGGCTGATCGGACGCGGGATGCAGACAAACTCGGTCCGCATTTCCTCGCCGCTGAGCCGAACCGTCGCATAGCCATGCCCGCCAATATCCACGAACTCGAGGTGCGGCGCCACATCGGGGTTGGACAAAGCCAGCGCCTTGGTCCGGTCGAAGGATTTGGCATATTCGAAGCACGAGCGGACACCGTGCCTGAGCATCATGTTGTACGTGTGCTC
>Ga0207657_10007081_pt1 | contig 11523 bp, 7 predicted proteins | sample KBSC33metaG_FD_184316 | JGI IMG/M metagenome (GOLD analysis project Ga0207657, IMG submission 184316) | Corn rhizosphere microbial communities from Kellogg Biological Station, Michigan, USA - KBS C3-3 metaG (SPAdes) (version 2) | ecosystem: Host-associated > Plants > Roots > Rhizosphere > Soil ...
CGAAGGCGCATACTATTGGCAGGTTCAATCCCTGGATGCCACCGGCAAGGAGTCGATCGACAGCGAGAAGAATCGCTTTACGGTCATCCCGAAGGGAGCAGACTCCGTCACGATCGCCCTGGAAGTTGAGAATTTCGTCCAGCATGGGCACGTCATCGAAGTCCGTGGCAGAACTGAACCCAATGCTCGTGTGATGGTCAACGGCCAGGAGGTTCCCCTGATCAGTTCGGACGGGACCTTCCAGTTCCTGACCGCCCCGTTACCGACCGGCGAAAACGTTGTAACGGTCACCGCCCAGAACTCCAAGGGCGGCGTGAACACGAAACAGAAAAAGGTCGTAATTCAGTAAAGTTTCAAGTTCTATGTGGACCCGGCCGACCCCTGCCGGCGCAGCAACTGAGTTTCGGTGCACGACAGAGATTGAGTTGTAAATGCGTGCTGTACCGAGTAAGCCTTAACTCCTCGGGCCTGCCCGCAGCGTCATCAGGAATACATCCGGACGTACTAGGGCCTTCGGTGTATCCGATACGGCGCATAATTGTGAGATAAAGAAGATAACGGCTTCCGGACGCAAAGTCAGAAGTACAGAGAGAAAGCTGCAGCATGTCATCGAATGGATTCCATAGCAGTTCGCGGTGGTCGAACCTTCGCTCCCTCTTCAGCATGTTTTCCAGCGACCTTGCCATCGACCTTGGCACGGCCAACACGCTGGTCTACGCGCGCGGCAAGGGAATCGTCGTCAACGAACCTTCCATCGTCGCCATCAACAAGAACACGGCTGAAGTAGAAGCGGTCGGCAAAGAAGCGAAAGAGATGCTGGGCCGCACTCCCGGCAACATCGTCGCCATCAAGCCGATGAAGGACGGCGTCATCGCGGACTTCCGTGTGACCGAGAAGATGCTGAACTACTTCATCCACAAGGCGCACAACCGCAAGATGCTGGTGCATCCGCGCATCGTCATCGGCGTCCCCAGCGAAATCACGCAGGTGGAAAAGCGCGCCGTCATGGATTCCGCCTATCGTGCGAAAGCCAGCGAAGTCCACCTGGTGGAACAGGCGATGGTGGCGGCAATCGGCGCCGGTCTGCCCATCACCGAACCCGGCGGCAACATGGTGGTCGATATCGGCGGGGGCACTACCGACGTGGCCGTCATCTCTCTCTCGGGCATTGTGTATTCGCGGTCGGTGCGTGTCGCCGGCAACGAGATGGACGACGCCATCATGCAATACATGAAGCGCAAGTACAATCTGCTGATCGGCGAGACCACGGCGGAACGCGTCAAGATCACGGTGGGCTCGGCCTACGAGTTGGATAAGCCGATCACCATGGAAATCAAAGGGCGCAACTTGATCGAGGGCGTTCCTAAAACCATTACGGTGGACGATACCGAGATCCGCGAGGCGCTTTCCGAGTGCGTTGCCACCATTATGAACGCCATCCGCGTGGCGCTGGAGCGTACTCCGCCGGAGCTTTCCGCCGATATTAGCGATCGTGGCATTGTGCTGACCGGCGGCGGAGCCTTGCTTAAGAATCTGGATAAACGCATTCGCCAGGAGACGGGTTTGCCGGTGTCAATCGCCGAGGACCCGCTGGCTTCAGTGGTGCTTGGAACCGGGAAAATGCTCACGGAGTTCAGGCTGCTGCGTCGTATCGCGATCGAGTAGCATGAGGGGGCTGGCCCTCTTTCAGAACGGCAGGTTGTGGAGCGGCTGGGGCAGCCGCATGTAGTATGGAATTTTTCCTCAATCGATACCGCAACCTCACGGTGTTGCTGGTGGCTATTGTGGCGCAACTGGTGCTGCTGGCCTACCAGGTGAAGAGTAACGGCGAGGTGCGGCTGATTCGGGTCTGGGCCGTCAGCGCAGTCACGCCGCTGGCGCGCGTGATTGAGGCTGGCCGCAGCGGTACGGTGCACTTTGTCCGCGATTACTTTGTGCTGTTGAACGTGCGCCAAGAGAACCAGCGCCTCAAGGCGGATCTTGACCGCACCAAGATGGACAACCAGTACCTCCGATCCGAGCTTTCGACGGCGGACCGCGCCAAGTCGCTGGCTATATTCCAGCAACAGTCGCCCTCGAAGACCATCGCCGCGCATGTGATCGGCAACACCACAGGTGTAGGTGCCAAGGTAGTCATTGTCGACCGCGGCACTGGCAGCGGCGTCCAGAAAGGCATGGCGGTAATCACGCCCGATGGTATCGTGGGCAAAGTAACCGCCGCGTATCCCACCGCTTCTTTCGTGCTGCTGATTACCGATCCGTCGTTCGCCGCTGGCGTCATTTCGCAGAAAAATCATGTGCATGGAACCTTGAAGGGCCAGGGGTATAGCACCGTGATTGTGGATTACGTGCAGAACGAGCAGAAGGTGGATCCGGGCGAACAGTTTTTTACCTCGGGCGATGACCGTATTTTTCCCCGTGGGCTGCCGGTGGGCGAAGCCACCGTGGTGCGGGACGGAAAATCGTACAAGGAAATCTTTGTGACTCCTAGCGGCCTGCAGAATGGCCTGGAGGAAGTGCTGATCGTGACCGAAGGTGTACATGTGCCCATCCCGGAGGCCAAGCCCACTTCGCAACCGGTCCATCTGCAGGCGCCGCCGCCTGCGGAGTCTTCGGATTCTTCGACGACGGATGCCGCGCCAACACAAGCACCCGCGCAGCCCCCCGTGCAAAGCGGGCCTTTGACCACCGACGCGGACCGCCTGTTCGACCAATATCGCAAGATTGGGGAAGCTGAAAAACACGTTTACGGGCAGGGCGGCCGCGGCGCGCCGAACTTTAACATAAACTTGAACCCGCGGCCGGTTAATGCAACTTCCACACCGCCAGGAGCCCAGAATTCGGCGCCGTCCGCCCAGAGGCCGGCTTCGCCCCAGGCCCAGAGTTCGGCGCCTCCGCCGGCAGCGCCCACACCCCAAAACCCCGGAGCGAAGCGCCCATGAGCGACCTGGGAACCGATTTCCGGCTGGACTTCAGCGAAACGCAGCTTCTTAAGAAGGGCGTTTCGAAGTATCACATCGCGGCCGTCATCGGCATTCCTTTGGTGGCGATTCTGTTTCAGGTTTACGTCCCGCGCTTCTTCGAACGGCTCTCCTACCTGGAACTGCCGCTGTTGGTGACGGTATATTTTTCGCTGATGCGCCGGTCGCCGGTGGCGGGAGTCCTGTACGGCGCGGGCATCGGCCTGGCGCAGGATTCACTCTCGCACAATCCGCTGGGGATGTTTGGGATCGTTAAAACATTGGTGGGCTATTTCGCGGCGTCCATGAGCCAGCGCTTCGACGTGCAGAACGCCGGCGTACGGTTGGTGTTGAGTTTCTTCTTCTGCTTCTTCCACCAGTTTTTCTATTGGGTGCTGGGCCGCGCGCTGCTGGGCGAGGCGCTGGATATGGATTTAGAAACGACGCTGGTGGTGGCCGTGCTTAACGCGCTGGTCGCCGTGCCCCTGTTTCACATCTTGGATAAACTGAAGGTTACCGGTTAAGATGCCACTGGAGCGCGAGCCCGAGTACAAGCCCGACGCCGCCAAGCGCCTCTCGCACGATGACACTCGCTTCGCGCTGGGGCGCATCGCCGGTTTCCAATATTTCATCGTTGCGGTCTTTTTGTTCCTGATTACCGGCTTTTGGGTGCTCCAGATTCGGGACGGCCAAAGCAACAGCGAACTCGCCGAGCATAACCGTGTCAAGACCGTACCGGTGCTGGCGCCGCGCGGCAAACTCCTCGACCGCGACGGTCGGGTCATCGTGGATAACCAGTCTGCCTTCACTCTGCTGCTGACCCGGGAGAACCTGAACCCGGATCACATCGATGGAATCGCGGCTGGACTGAATCTCGACCCGGCCGAGATCCGCGCGCGCATCAAACGCTTCGCTTCGCGCCCCAAGTATGTGCCGGTGATGATCAAGCAGGAGCTAACACCGGCGGAAATCTCCTTTGTTGAGTCGCATCGCGACGCCGATACTTACCCCGAAATGGAACTGGTACAGAACCAGCGGCGCCTCTATCCGCGCAATGGCCTCGCCGCGCACGCCGTCGGCTACGTGGGTGAAGTCTCCGAGCAGGAACTGGACACTCCTGAGTTTGCGAAATATTCTCAGGGCGAAATCGTTGGCAAAGCGGGTCTCGAGCGCCAGTATAACGACCTGCTGATGGGCACGGACGGACAGCGCCGCGTAGTGGTGGATAGTTCCGGCCGCGAGCGTGAAGTGCTCGAAAGCACCGAGGCCATTCCCGGTCACAACCTGCAGTTGACGCTGGATCTGGATCTGCAGGCGGTAGCGGAACTGGGGCTGGAGGGCCAGCGTGGCGCGGTGGTTGCGCTGGACCCGCGCAGCGGTGAAGTGCTGGCGATGGTCAGCCGCCCGGCCTACGATCCCAACGCCTTCGCGGCCCACATCACGAACGAGTATTGGAAGCAATTGACGTCGGGCAACGATAACCCCATGCTGAATCGCGCGATTCAGGCCCAGTTCGCCCCCGGTTCGACCTTCAAGCCGATCATGGCGCTCGCAGGACTCGAAACCGGCACGATTGACGACCACGATACGTTTCACTGTCCCGGAGGCGCCACTTTTTTCGGGCGCTATTTCAAGTGCTGGCAAAAGAGGGGGCATGGCAACGTCAATGTGCACTTGGGCATCGTGCAATCCTGCGACGTTTTCTTTTACAACCTGGGCAACAAGCTGGGCATCGACCAGATTGCCGCCTACGCGGAGATGGCCGGCATCGGCAAAAAAACCGGGATCGATCTGCCGGGCGAAGCCGAGGGCCTGATGCCTTCGAGCAAATGGAAGCTGCGGACGCAGCGTCAAAAGTGGTATCCGGGCGAGACGATTTCCGTCGCCATTGGACAAGGCGCGATCACGGTGACGCCGCTGCAATTGGCCGCAGCCATCGGCGGCATTGTAAGCGGTGGAAATTGGTTCAAGCCCCACATGGTGAAAGAGGCAGCCCCCCTCCAGCCGCGGCACGTCGATCTGCGTCCGGAGAGTGTCGCCAGCGTGGTCTCCGGAATGTACGGCGTGATCAACGAGGGCGGCACGGGAGCGGCGTCGCGTATTGAAGGCGTGGAGTTTTCTGGTAAAACCGGGAGCGCCCAGCGAATCTCGAACGACCTGCGAAAATCCGGCGCCCTGGATGCGAATGAGGACAAGGACAATGGCTGGTTCGTAGGATTCGCCCCGCGCGAAAACCCGGAGATCGTGGTGGCGGTGCTGCTCGAAGGCGGCGAGCATGGCGCGTTGGCCGGACCGATCGCCCGCGATATCGTCAAATCCTACTTCGATAAAAAGATTCGTATTTCGCAGACTTCCCCATTATCCCGGCCACTTGCGTTGCTGCGCTCGCCGCGGCCTTAGCATGCCTGACACCATTAAGTGACCGCGGGACGCCAAGTGCAGGCACAATTTGCTGCCGGGAGTGTAAATTTGGCTACGTTTTACCTCGTCCCTTCTGCGTATCTAGCTGAATCGATATAGAGCGACTCGCATTGGTGACGTACCTGCACATAATCGGGGCATGTTACGCTTCACAAAACTCGCAGCTATCGTCTTAGTAGGTACATTTTTGGCTTGGGCGCAAGAGCCAAATCCCGCGCAAAAGCCCGGGTCGGCCCTCCAGCCAGAACCTGGCATGCCGACGCCCATTTTCCGCATCCAGGTGGTTTCACGATCGACCCCCGCAGTGAACTATCTGCACCGCGGCGGCGCCACGAAGATCGACTTCGAAGGCACTCCGCTAATGCCGGACGGGAAGGGCGGAGCGACGGTGGAAAGCGAGCGCGGCGTGATACGTGTGTCGGCCGGTTTCGAGAATTTCGTCCAGCCCAGCACTTTCGGCCCCGAATATTTGACCTATGTCTTGTGGGCGATCTCGCCGGATGGCCGGCCGGTAAATTTGGGCGAACTCACTTTGGATCACTATGGCAAGGGATCTAGCAGCGCCATCAAAACCACCAGCGAGATCCAGACCTTCGGCATGATCGTGACCGCGGAACCGTATTACGCAGTCACGCAGCCGAGTGACGTGGTGGTGATGGAAAACGTAGTGCGTAAGGATACTCGGGGCGTCATCGAAACCATCGACGCTAAGTATGAGCTGCTGCCGCGCGGCATGTATAGCAGCGAAGGAAAAGCCAAAGGCTTCCTGCCCATTCGCGTGGACAAAAAGAATCCCTTCGAGCTTTATGAAGCGGAAAATGCGGTGATGCTGGCGCGCGTCGCGGGCGCCGATAAGTATGCCGCCGACAGCTTTCAAAAGGCGCTCGACGCGCTCGCCTGGGCGCACCGGAATCAGGTTCAGAAGCCCGGCCAAAAGCCGGTGATCACCATGGCCCGCGAGGCCGCGCTGCGCGCCGAGGATTCGCGCGTGATCGCGATCCGGGCCCAGCGCGAAGAGGCTTTGGCGCAGGAGCGGGCCGCGTCACTGGCTCGCGAAACTGCGTCCAACGCCAAAGCGGACGATGAGGCGCGAGAGCGCGCCCGCGCCGACCGTGAGCGTGCCGATGCCGATCGCCAGCGGGCCCAGGCGGAAGCCCAACGGATGCAGGCGGAAGCCGATCGCGCAGCCGCCGAGAAAGCCAGAGCCGAAGCGCTGGCTGCGACAGCCCAAGCGAATGCCGACCGGCAGACGGCCGAGACCGCCAAACTTGAGGCCGATCGCGCGCGTCAGGAAGCCATCGAGCAACAACAGAAGCTCGCGGCAGAGGCGGATCAGGCGCGGGACGCGGCTGCCAAGGCTCAGCAGGAGCAGGCAGAACTGCGCCAAAAGCTGATGATTCAGTTCAATCAGATCTTGCAGACGCGCGAGACCGCCCGAGGCCTGATCGTGAATATGAGCGATGTCCTGTTCGACACCGGCAAATTTACTCTGAAGCCCGGCGCCCGCGAGAAACTCGCGAAGATATCGGGCATTATTCTGGCTCACCCCGGTTTGACGATCACGGTTGAAGGCCACACCGATAGCGTAGGCGGCGACGACTATAACATGAAGCTGTCCGAGGATCGCGCCAATGCGGTGCGGACCTATCTGGTCTCGCAGGGCCTGGACTCCGGAATCGTGACGGCCCAAGGGTTTGGCAAGACGCGGCCGGTGGCTGACAACAGCACTGCCGCGGGGCGTCAGCAGAATCGCCGTGTGGAGATGGTTGTGGCGGGCGACGTACTCGGGACTAGCACCAACGCGACGACAGATGTTGCGCCTCGGTAATCTTTAGGCGCTTACGCGAGGTCGAACTTTTCGTGGTGCAATTGCGGGTCGCTCTTGACCAGTACCGGGCGCCGCAGCACTTCTTCCAGTTCCTCCAGGAACTTGTTCTGGTGCGACTTCAGCACCTTGGCGACATCGGGATGTACGCGCAGCATGACCTCTTTCCCTTCGATGCTGCGCGATAGCTTGCGGGCTTCCGTCAGAATCTCGCTAACCACGGTCTGCGGACTCTTCACGTAGCCCGCGCCCTCGCAGTGCGGGCAGGGCGCGCAGAGTGTTCGTTCGAGCGATTGCTTCACGCGCTTGCGGGTAATGGCGACCAGTCCGAAATCGTTGAACTGGAGAATTTTGTAGGGCGCACGGTCGGCGCGCATGGCTTCTTCGAGCGTCTGCATCACCTTCTGGCGGTTCTTGCGCTCGTCCATGTCGATGAAGTCGATCACGATGATGCCGCCCAGGTCGCGCAAGCGGATCTGCCGGACAATCTCTTTAATTGCTTCGGTGTTGGTCTTGACGATGGTGTCTTCAAGACGATTGGTCTTGCCGACGTACTTACCGGTGTTGACGTCGATCGCCACCAAAGCCTCAGTCTGATTGATGACGATGAAGCCGCCGGACTTTAGCCACACCTTTGGCCGCAGAGCTTTCTCAAGCTCATTGGTCACGCTAAAGGCGTCGAAGATCGGGGCATCGCGCGTGTACAGCTTCACTTTCGGCACCAGCGCCGGCTGGAAGCGTTCGACGAAGCGCAGCACACTTTCGTAGGTTTCCTCGTTGTCGATCCAAATGGCTTTGAAGCTATCGGCCAACTGGTCGCGCAAAATGCGCTGCACGATGTCCAGATCGTGATGCAGCATGGACGGCGCCGGGCGCTTGTCGGCCTTGGCGCGGATATCCTGCCACAAGTTGTAGAGGAACAGCATGTCGCCCGCGATCTCGTCTTCGGTGCGCCCTTCGGCGGCGGTGCGCGTGATGAATCCACCCACGGGACCCGGCCGTTTGCCTTGCAGAATGCGCTTCAAGCGCAGTCGTTCCTCGTCGCTCGCGATCTTGCGCGAAACGCCCATATGCTCGAGCGTGGGCATGTAGACCACATAGCGGCCGGGGAGCGCAATGTGCGATGTGATGCGCGCGCCTTTGGGGCCGAGCGGCTCCTTGGCAATCTGAACGATGATTTCCTGGCCTTCTTTCAACAGATCGCTGATGGAGGGCTGGCCCTGATTGGGGCGCGAGACGGTACGTTCCTGGCGCTCCTGCCGGGGTTGCTCTTCGCGAACGGGAGCAGCGCCATTGGAATCGCCGCGGCCCAGTTCCGGGCGAGGTTGTTCCGCAGCTCCGGACTCGGGGCGTGTCCGTTCAGCCTGGTCAGGCGATCCCTGCGAACCTTGCGAGCCTTGCCCGCGCCCGCGTCGGCGGCGCCGTGAAACCCGATGCGGGAAGCGGCCCCCGCGCTCGCGAACCGAAGCGCTCCCGGATTCCGCGCTTGCATCGCCTCCGACCGCACTATCTCCGGCCGGTGCGATCTCAATGCCTTCGACGTCGCCCAGGATCATCGCCTGTATGTCGCTATCTTCATCGTCGTCGAGCAGTGGAGCCACCGCAGGCTGATCTTCAGAATCGCCGGCGAGATGCTCGGAAACTTCGGCTGACTCCAGCGTCTCCGGCAGGAATTCAGCCGCCTCGGCTTCTTCGGCTTCCGCCTCAGCCACCAGCAGCCCGGGCTGTTCGGGCACATCCGCAAAGTCCGACTCGGCTACGTGCTTGTGGAGGGGTGCGTCCGGCACTGCGTTCTCCGGCGGATAGTGGATGGGTTCGTCGAACTCGGTTTCTTCCACCCCGTTGGCTTCTACTTCGGGCGCTTCTTCCACGCTGGCAGGTTCGAACCCCGCAACCGTTGCGGCAAAGCCGGATTCCGCGACAGGGAGCGCTTGCTCCGGTTCGTGTTCCGGGGGCGCTGCATGTCGATATTTCGCCAGAGACTCGCCGGGCAAGACAATAGGCGTGACCGGAACCGGCGCCCACGCGGGCGTAATCGGAGTCTCGACTGCGGCTTCCGTCTCGGCCTCGCCTGCAGCGGCTTGCGAATCCGCTGCCTCGGCCTCCGCGGGGGCGGCCGAACGAGCGGTATCGCTGGCGTACTTCGAATCCGGGAAACCGTGACCGCCACGGCGTCGGCGGCGGGACCGGCGGCCCCTGCGCTCCCGTTCCTCTCCCGAGGGAGCAGGCCGGATTCCGTCCGCGGTACGTTCACCCGCGGCTGCGGCTGGAGCCGCCGCTGTTGCCGTCACGGTAACGCCTTCTGTGGCGTCGGCGGGGACTAGGCCAGGAACCGCGGCGGCCTCTTCGGAGACAGTCTGGGCTGGCGGCCGGTAGGGCGGAGCGGCGTCGCGTTGCTCACGGCCGCCTCGATCGCGGTCCCGTCCACGGTCCCGATCGCGGCCCCGCTCGCGTTCGCGCTCACGGACAGGGCGTTCGTCGCCGGTGATCTTATCGAAATCCTCGTGCTCTTCGAGGAAGTCCGAAACGTAGAGAAATGTGTCGCGCTCGAGACCCACATCGACGAAAGCCGATTGCATTCCGGGCAGCACGCGCGTGACCCGTCCTTTATGAATGCTGCCGGCGAGCGAATATTCGTTGGAGCGCTGGAAGTAGACTTCCACTAACTGGTCGTCTTCGATCAACGCTACTTTGGTCTCATGCCGGTTGGCTGAGATCACCAATTCCTTACTCATGTGTTCATCCCTTCATGGGCCTTCGAGGCCCTTCATAGGCCTTCGAGAGGCCACCGGGACCGGGTCTAAGGGAAGAGGCGTGTAGCGCGGGCTTCGATCGATAGCTTACTGGCGGCGTCGCCGGGATGGAGACTTTCCTCGCACATCCCGCTTCCAAACTGCTCCAACCGCCAGCAGAAGAACCCGATCTCGGGGAGGCCAAGTGATCCGCCACGATCGGCGCGTCTCAATCCCCTTGAAGGAGTTCAAAAAACTTTGGTTACCGAAATCCGTTTTTACGCCTGAACGCCTTTGGAGCGCCAAGTCCGTATCTAAATCAACTCACAAACCGCCGGAGCCGTACGTTGTTCACCAGCCCCAGCATCATAAATACCGAAAACATATTCGAGCCGCCCGAACTCATGAGCGGCAAAGGAATCCCGGTCACAGGCATGCGCCCCACCACCATTCCCACGTTCACCAGCACATGGAACAGCAGCAGCGCCGCCACGCCCATACAAACGTACATCCCGGCCCGGTCGGGGGCCATCTGGGCATTCTGAACAATCTGCATCAACAGCAAAAAATAGAGACTTAACACCACCACCACCCCCACGAACCCATGTTCCTCCGCGAAGGACGAGAAAATGAGATCGGTATGAGTGGCCGGCAGGAAGCGGAGCTGGGTTTGTGTGCCGCGTGTCACTCCGCGCCCCCAGACGCCACCGTCCCCCACCGCGATTTTCGATTGGATCACCTGATAGCCGGCACCGCGCGGATCGCCAGACGGGTCGAGAAATGTCACCAGGCGCTGTCGCTGGTAGTCCTTGAGAAAGTACCAGCCGACCGGTAAAGTGAGCGCGCCTACTAACGCGACGATCGCCAGATATCGCCATTGAACCCCGGCTATCAGAATCCCGACGGCTAGGATCGGCAGGTACGTTAACCCCGTGCCCAGATCCGGCTGGGAGATTACCAGCATCGCCGGAATTCCTACTAACCCTCCTAGTTTCAGTAAGTCACGAGGCTTGATCTCATCGCTTCGCAGCTCCGACACGTACCTCGCTACGACTAATATTATCACCAATTTGACAAATTCCGAGATCTGAAGATTGACCCCTAGGATTCTGATCCACCGTCGCGAGCCGAATACCAGGCGTCCGGCCAGCAATACGCCGACCAGCGCGGTGACTGAGAGGGCGTAAAGCAACGGGATCTGGCCGAGCAGCGTGTGGTAGTCGATGGAGGTTACCAGCCACATCAGTCCGAGGGCCACGCCGATCCAGATGAGTTGCTTCCACCAGGCGTCTTCCCAGCGCGTATCGCGGGTGGCGGAATAGATCTGCAACACTCCCAGTCCGCAGATGACCAGAGTAATCAGCAGCAGAGGCCAATCGAGATCGCGATAACTGCGATAGCGCGCCATGCAGCTTTCAGTTTACGGCAGAAGGGGCTGAAAACCTATGCCAGCCACTCCGTCGTCACGCCCACTAGCATCGGCCCAAGCAATGACGCGGCCTCGCGCTCCACGCTTTGCAACACCTGTTCAGCAAAGGCTTGATCGGGCGACACCGTGACGCAGGCCACCAGGCCACGCTGCCAT
>Ga0207657_10007082_pt1 | contig 11522 bp, 10 predicted proteins | sample KBSC33metaG_FD_184316 | JGI IMG/M metagenome (GOLD analysis project Ga0207657, IMG submission 184316) | Corn rhizosphere microbial communities from Kellogg Biological Station, Michigan, USA - KBS C3-3 metaG (SPAdes) (version 2) | ecosystem: Host-associated > Plants > Roots > Rhizosphere > Soil ...
GGAAGCGCCCAAACCCATCCTTGAACCAGCGCCGGTGGTGGTCGTCGCTCCGGATGCGAAACCCACTCTACCGAAGGAAGAGGCTCCGCCGAAGCCCGCTGAGCCGGGGCCCATTGCCTATCTCTATAAAGGCAGTCGAGTTAATGGGCAGCTGAGTTTCCAGGGAGCGGTGCGAATTGATGGCTCGGTGGACGGGGAAATTCAATGTCAGGGAACATTGACCATCGGCGAAGGCGCCGATATTCGCGCCAAAATTTCCGGTCGAGTGGTCATTCTCCGCGGTAAGGTCGAAGGAAACGTAACCGCCAAGGAAAGACTCGAACTGATAGCTCCGGCACGGTTAATTGGCAACGTCGATACTCCTCGCTTGTTGGTCACCGAGGGCGTGGTATTTGACGGTAACTGCGCCATGGGAACAACAAAGCAAAAGGGTGGATTGATTTTACAGGGTGTGAACGCGGACAAGCCTGCGGCGGCTCAAAACCTGCAGGCCGATTCCAATAACTAGACTTCGGTTCGCCGTTAGTTTCCATCCCAAGAGCCTACGTTCATTACCGAAGGTAGGTTTTTTATTATTTTAAGCTTTGGTTTTTGCATCGCCCGGCGGGAATTATGTTCTCCGTCAGGAGCTAAAGAGCGGAATTGTACGAATGATTTCATTAGACATCAGCATTCTTTATCAAATCGTTCTGTTCGTCGTTCTATGGCTCATTTTGAACAAGATTCTCTTCCAACCCTATTTACGGCTGTTGGAACAGCGGGAGCATCGAACCACCGGAGCGGAACACGACTCCGCTGACCTGGAGCACGAAGGCTCCAGACTTCGTGCCCAGTATGAGGAGCAGATCTCGCAAGCGCAGATCGCCGGCTATGCCGCCAAAGAAGCGATTGTCCAGGAGGGTCGCCAGCAGCGAGAAAAAATACTGGCACAAGCTCGGCAGGAAGCTACCAGTCAACTGGACCGGGTGCGGCGCGAAGTGGCACTTGCGCGGGAAAGAGATCAGCCGCTCGCGGCGCTCGAAGCCAAAGCAGTTGCCCGAGAAATGGTCAGCAAAGTGCTTGGCAGGACCGTCGCATGACTGTTGCAGATTTTTTTTCAACTGCGCAAGCCTATGCGTCTGCTGCTGCGGAGGCGGAGCACCACACCCCCTCCATCAACGATATTTGGTTTCCGCTCATTAACTTCCTCATCTATGCGTTTATTATCGTCAAGTTCGCCCTTCCATTAATCCGCGACTTCCTAAAAACGCGACGCAAGGAGATCGTGGCCAAGCTCGCAGAGGCCTCGGCGAAGAAGCAAGCCGCCGAAGCTTTAGTCAGAGATTATCGATCCAGGTTGGCCGGCCTCGGCAAAGAAGTCCAATCGTTACAGGCTGCGCTGCGCGAAGACGGCGAGAGAGAGAAGAGTCGGCTCGTGAGCGAGGCACAAGCGACGGCAGTCAAGATAACGCAAGACGCCAATTTTCTCGCCGATCAGGAAGTCAAAACTGCGCGGCAAAAATTGCGCGAAGACATGGCCGATGAGGCCGAGGCGACCGCGCGGCAACTGATCGAGCGCAATATTTCCGCCGCCGATCAAACTCGCCTGGCGGATGACTTTGTACGATCGGTGGGACAAACCCGATGACCGAAGGAAGCTTGGGCCGTCGATATGCCAAGGCCCTCTTTCAACTGGCGCGCGAAGCCGGCCAGGAAGAGAAAATCGGCCAGGAGCTCGAGCAGTTTGACGTCGCATATACCGAGTCGGATCTGAAACAAGTCCTCGTCAATCCGGCGTTTGCGCTCGAAGTTCGTAAAAAAATCCTCGCACAAGTCACCCAAGCCGAGCAGTTATCAGAATTGACCAGACATTTTTTATCGCTCCTTGCGGATCGCGACCGATTGTCTCACCTGGCGGGGATCGTCAGCTGCTATCGCCGATTGCTCAATGAAGCGAAGGGACGAGTCGAGGCCAAGATCGTGAGCGTAAGCCCGCTGGAGCCCGACCGGCTCGAGCAGTTGCGCGGTCACCTGCGCGGGGTTTCAGGCAAGGACGTGGTGCTGCAGCAGGAAACTGATCCCGAGTTACTCGGCGGCTTACTCGTCGAACTGGAAGGCAAAGTTTATGATGGCAGCATTCGCACGCAGCTGGAAAATATGAAACAGCGCATCGCCCGCGGCTATTAAGGAGCTCAAGCATGGAAATCGGCACAGCGGAAATCAGCCGAATCATCAAAGAACAGATTCGGGACTACGACAAGACAGTCGAAATACAGGAAGTCGGCACGGTTTTGTCCACCGGTGACGGCATCGCCCGCATCTATGGTCTAGACAAAGTGGCCGCCGGCGAGCTCTTGGAATTTCCCCATCATATCTACGGGTTGGCGCTCAATCTCGAAGAGGATAACGTGGGCGCGGCGCTCTTCGGCGAAACTCACATGATCAAAGAAGGCGATACGGTCAAAAGAACCGGCCGCATCGCCGAAGTCCCGGTCGGCAAAGAGCTGATCGGTCGTGTGGTGGATGCCTTGGGCGAGCCCATCGACGGCCGCGGCCCCATCGATACCAAAGAGCGCCGGCGCATCGAGCTCAAGGCGCCCGGCATCGTCGCGCGCCAGCCCGTAAAGGAACCTTTGCAGACCGGCTTGAAAGCGATCGACGGCATGATTCCCATCGGGCGCGGCCAGCGCGAGCTGATTATCGGCGATCGCCAGACCGGCAAAACCGCCGTCGCCATCGACGCCATTATCAATCAAAAGGGCGGCAACGTTATTTGCATCTATGTCGCCATCGGCCAGAAGCGCTCCACCGTAGCCCAGGTCGTCGATAGACTCAGAGAGGCCGGCGCCATGGAATATTCCATCATAGTGGCGGCGACGGCTTCTGAATCCGCCCCGCTGCAATTCATCGCGCCGTACTCCGGTTGCACCATGGGCGAACAGTTCCGCGACAATGGCGGACATGCTCTGGTCATTTACGATGATCTGTCGAAACACGCAGTCGCCTACCGCCAGCTATCGCTGCTGCTGCGCCGCCCACCGGGACGCGAAGCTTACCCCGGCGATGTTTTTTATTTGCATTCACGGCTGCTCGAGCGCGCGGCCAAAATGAGCGACCAGCGCGGCGGTGGTTCGCTGACGGCGCTGCCGATTATCGAAACCCAGGCTGGGGATGTTTCCGCATACATTCCGACCAACGTAATTTCGATCACCGACGGGCAGATTTTTCTCGAGAGCGATCTGTTCTATTCCGGCGTCCGTCCGGCGATCAACGTCGGCATTTCCGTCTCACGGGTCGGCGGCAACGCACAGATCAAAGCAATGAAACAAGTCGCCGGTACGCTGCGCTTGGAGCTCGCGCAATATCGCGAAATGGCGGCCTTCGCTCAGTTCGGCTCCGATCTCGATCAAGCCACTCAGCGCCAGCTCAACCGCGGCTCACGACTGGTCGAATTGCTCAAGCAGGGGCAATATCAGCCGCTGCCGGTCGAGAAACAGATCTTGATCATTTTTGCGGGGACCAACGGCTTCGTCGATGAGCTGCCGCTCACGGCCTTAAAGAAATACGAGCAAGAGCTCTATTCCTTCGTCGAATCGAGGCATCCGGATGTCTTCGCCGAGGTACTAAAAAAACGCGAACTGGACGGCGATCTGCGCGCCAAAATGACCAAGACGCTGGAAGAGTTCAAAGGGGCCTTTAAACCGTAGCGGGTGTATTTGTCATCCTGAGCGTTAGCGAAGGATCTCGACAGATTCTTCGGCTTTGCCTCAGAATGACACGCTCGAATTATCGATGGCAACGCTCAAAGCGATACGTAAGCGGATCAGCTCGGTCCGCAACACGCAGCAGATCACCAAGGCGATGAAGATGGTTTCGGCTGCCAAGTTGCGTCGCGCCCAGGAAGCGGCGGTGGCGGCGCGCCCTTACGCCGAAAAGATGACCGAGCTTTTGAAAAACGTTGCCGCCCGGGTTGCCATCGAAGCTCACCCGCTGCTGCAAACGCGCGAAGAAAAAAAGATCGATCTCGTGCTGTTTACTTCGGATCGTGGCCTTTGCGGCGGTTACAACGCCAACTTGATCCGCGCTGCGGAAGCATTTATCCGGCGCCACGCTCCCGATAAAGAAGTCGAGCTGACCCTAGTCGGCCGCAAAGGCGCCGATCACTTTCGACGGCGGCGCGCGCCCATTGCCGATCGTTATTTGAACGTCTTGACAACAGCACCTGACGAGCTGGCAGCGGCGATCGGCCAGAAGCTGATCTCACGTTTTATCAATCGCGAGACCGACGCGGTATACATTCTTTACAGCCATTTTCGCTCTGCGCTTTCTCAGGTGCCGACTCTGGAGAAGCTTTTACCCGTATCATTGAGCGCGACCGACGATGCCGAGCCGCAACAGCTCACGGAATATCTATACGAGCCCAGCATCGAGCAACTACTGGCGAGTTTGCTGCCGCGCATCACCGACGTCGCCGTGCAGCGGGCGCTGCTCGAGGCCACGGCGAGCGAACACGGCGCGCGCATGACAGCAATGGACTCGGCCACCAGCAACGCTTCGAAGATGATCGGCAGCTTGACCTTGCAGATGAACCGAGCGCGCCAGGCGTCGATTACGCGCGAGCTGATGGAAATTGTCGGCACTGCGGAAGCATTAAAGTAGTCCCCGTCCGTCTTCCCCCCAGCGCGGAGAGGAAAGAGGTGGGGCCGAACACGAACACGTTTTTGGAGGTTTCTACATTATGGGCATGGGGAAAATCACCCAGGTTCTTGGCGCCGTCGTCGATGTCGAGTTTTCCGACTCCTCGCTTCCTCCGATTTATAACGCCTTGAAAGTTTCCAACCCGGCGATCAGCGATCAGCAGTGGAATTTGATCGTCGAAGTGGCACAGCATCTGGGTGAAAACACGGTGCGATGCATCGCCATGGACACGACTGAAGGGTTGGTACGCGGCATGGACGTCATGGACACTGGCAACGGCATCACCGTACCCGTTGGCGAAGAGACCCTCGGACGGGTGCTCAACGTGATCGGTGAACCGGTAGACGAGATGGGGCCGGTCAACGCCAAAAAAAGTTACCCGATTCACCGCCCAACCCCGGAATTCGTCGACCAAGAAACCAAAGTTCAATCGTTCGAGACCGGCATCAAAGTTGTCGACTTGCTCGCCCCCTATGCTCGCGGCGGCAAGATCGGCCTCTTCGGCGGCGCTGGCGTTGGCAAGACCGTCATCCTGATGGAGTTGATCAATAACGTCGCCATGAAACATGGCGGCTATTCCGTCTTCGGCGGGGTCGGCGAACGCACCCGCGAAGGCAACGATCTTTGGCTCGAGATGAAAGAGTCGGGCGTTATCAACAAGGCCTCGCTCGTCTACGGCCAGATGAACGAGCCGCCCGGCGCGCGCGCCCGCGTTGCGTTGACCGCCCTCACACTGGCGGAATTTTTCCGCGATGATGAGGGCCGCGATGTGCTCTTGTTCCTGGACAACATCTTTCGTTTTACTCAGGCGAATTCCGAAGTCTCGACCCTGCTCGGCCGGATGCCTTCCGCAGTCGGTTATCAGCCGACGTTGGCCACAGACTTGGGCGAGCTTCAGGAACGAATCACGACCACGCACAAGGGCTCGATTACATCCGTCCAGGCGATCTATGTTCCAGCGGACGACTTGACCGATCCCGCGCCCGCGACCACCTTCGCGCATTTGGATGCGACCACGGTTCTCTCGCGCCAGATCGCTGAGTTGGGAATTTATCCTGCGGTGGATCCGCTCGATTCGACTTCGCGCATTCTCGACCCGCTCGTCGTGGGTGCGGAACATTACGACGTGGCGCGGCAAGTCCAGGTGATCTTGCAGCGCTACAAAGATTTGCAGGACATTATCGCGATTCTGGGCATGGACGAATTATCGGAGGAAGACCGCTTAACCGTGGCGCGGGCGCGCAAAATTCAGCGTTTCCTGTCGCAACCGTTTCATGTCGCGGAAGCGTTTACTGGTACTCCCGGCGCCTATGTGGAATTGAAGGATACCATCCGCGGCTTCAAAGAAGTGGTCGACGGCAAGCACGACGACATACCGGAGCAGGCTTTTTACATGGTCGGCACCATCGAGCAGGCGGTCGAAAAAGCCAAAAAGATGGCAGCAGCGTAAGGAAGCAGTAGGGACGAGGCATTAAGCACTAGAAGATCTAGGCCCCGCATTCGAAATGGCAGACAAAATCAGACTGAGAGTGGTGACACCGAGCCGGTTGCTTCTCGACGAGGATGTCGACGAAGTGACGGCCCATGGAGAATTGGGTGAGTTTGGCGTGTTGCCCAATCACATCGCATTTTTGTCGACGCTCGTCGCGGGCGAGTTGAGTTACAAGCAAGGGGCGGCGAAGCGAACCCTGGTGGTGAGCGGCGGTTATGCCGAAGTTCTGAACAATGTCATGACGGTGCTCGCGCCGACTGCGGAGTTCGCCTCCGAAATCGATGTGAGCCGCGCCGAACGCGCCAAAGCTCGTGCGGAAAAAGCGATGGCGGAAACCGACCGCGATGGCCCCGGATTTAATCTTGCCGAAGACGCTTTTCACCGAGCGCTGGCGCGGCTCGAGGTTGCGAGCAAGGAAACAAGACGATAGAAAAAGAGAGAGACAAGGAGGACGTTTTATGGCCGATGCCGCCAAACAAGAACCCGTCGTCACGATGTGGAGCAAAGAATTCACCTATGATCGCTGGATGAAATCTAAGGGCATTCCGATTCACCGGGGCTACTTTATCGAAGATTTGCGTACGGTCGAATTGGAATGGTGGGAAGAGCGCGGCTGTAAATCGGCATTTATTCAGTTGCTCGGGCAGGAGGGCGTGAGCGCCTCCCGGGTTTCGGAAATTCCTCCGGGAAAGTCCTTGGCGCCGGTAAAGTTCGCGCTCGATGAAATCGTCTACGTGCTTTCGGGTCGCGGTTTGACCACCGTGTGGGCAGGGGAAGGCAAACCAAAGAAAAACTTCGAATGGCAGGAGCACTCGATGTTTCTGGTGCCGCGCAATCACTGGCATGTGTTCAGCAATATGCAGGGCGACAAGCCGATTCGGCTTTTTCACTACAGTTACATGCCCATGGCGATGTCGGCGCTGCCTGAGCCTGATATGTATTTCAACAACCCTTACGAGCCAAAGGTGACCGTATCGGATGGGGACTTTTATTCGGAAGCGAAAATGGTTCAGGCCAAGGATGCCGATGAAGGCCTCGGCATGCGCGCTTTTTGGTACGGCAATTTTTTCCCCGACATGCGCGCCTGGAACAAGCTCGATGCCAACGAGCGGCGCGGCGCCGGCGGCAAGAGCGTGTTCATGCAATTTCCTAATTCGGAGCTGACCGCGCATATGTCAGTGTTCGCGCCCAAGACCTACAAGAAGGCGCATCGCCACGGCCCAGGCCGCGCGATTATCATCCCCGCCGGCGAAGGCTATTCGATCATGTGGGAAGAAGGCAAAGAGAAAATCGTCTGTCCATGGCATGAGTGCAGCATGATCACCCCGCCCGATAAATGGTTTCACCAGCACTTCAACGCCGGCAAGGACATGGCGCGCTATCTTGCGCTCCATCCGCCGATGCAGTTCCATGGTCATGCGGAAAAGGTCGAAGATCGGGCCAAGGATCAAATCGAGTACCCGAGGGAAGATCCTTTTATCCGGCAGAAATTCGAAGAGGAGTTATCAAAACGCGGCATCAAGAGCGAAATGCCTCCGGAGTGCTATTCCAACCCGGACTATGAATGGTCGAAGGCGATGGGTAAGCAATAGCGCAATAATTTCCAATCGTTCGTTTAGAGAATCCCCGCTCCAGTGAGCGGGGATTCTTTATTTTCAGAAGGACACCGCTAATGGCAGACAGAGGCAAAATCATGCACGACGATATTTATGATCATGACCATCCGGACAATTTCATCATCAGGGAAGATGAAATTGTCACCGACATCGAAGGGCTCGAGATGTTCTCGCTTAAAAGCGTGGGCATCGACATCGGATCGTCAACGTCCCACCTGATCTTCTCCCACATCACACTGCGCCGCGAAGGCGCTTCGCTTTCGGGAAAATTCAAGGTTACGAACCGCGAGGTGCTGTATCGCTCGCCGATTATGCTGACGCCATATCTTTCGGCCACCAAAATCGACACCGATCAAGTGAACGATTTCATTCAGGCGGCCTACAAAGAAGCCGGCTTGACACCGGAAGACGTCGATACGGGCGCCGTCATCATCACTGGCGAGGCCTTGAAGAAGGAAAACGCCCAGCCGATCGTCGAGAATTTCGCGAAATATTCCGGAAAGTTTATCTGCGCCGCGGCGGGTCATAATCACGAAGCGCTGCTGGCCGCCTATGGCTGCGGCGCGGTCGATCTTTCCAAGAGCGAGCACAAAACCGTGCTCAACGTCGACATGGGCGGCGGTACCACTAAGTTCTCACTGGTCGAAGACGGTGTCGTGACGCAGACCGCTTCCATCAATATCGGCGCGCGCCTGATCGCCTTCGATGAGGATGACACGATTACCCGCATCGAAGGTGCCGGCCGCACGATGATGAGAGAGCTTGGCTATAAGATCGAGCTCGGTCAAAAGATCACCGAAAAGATGAAAGAGGATTTCGGCGCCTACATGGCGAAGATTCTTTTCGAAATCATCGAACACGGGCCGAAGTCGCCAATGGCGAAATCCCTGATGGTTACTCCGCCGTTCGTCAACTACCGCGGCTTCACGCAGGTGCAGCACATCGTTTTCTCCGGCGGCGTTTCCGAGCATGTTTATGATCGCGATCCCAAGGCCTATGGCGATATCGGCCCGGTTTTAGGGCGGAACATGCGCGAGTATCTAAAAAAATTGCCCGATGGGGTGCTGCGGGAACCGATCGAAGGGATCCGCGCCACTGTGATCGGCGCCGGCGAATATACGATCCAGGCGAGCGGAAACACCAGCTACGTGTCGAATGAAAAAGCTTTGCCGGTGCACGGCCTGAAAGTGATTCAGGCGCCGATTCGCGACGGCGAATCGGTCAGCGATGCGCTGCGGCAATCGCTGCGGAAGTTCGATCTGCCCCGTTTTACCTCCGGCCTGGCGCTGTCGCTGACCGTGAGCGGTGTGCCCGATTACCAGTCGGTCCGGCGGATCGCGGAAGGGGTAGCGGAAATCCTCAAGGACGCCGATGACCCGAAATGCCCGCTTTATTTGACTTTGGATCTGGATATCGCCAAATCCCTCGGCAGCATGCTCAAAGAAGAATTCAAAGTCGCCCGGGATATCATCGCGGTGGACGGCATCGAAGTCGGCGACCTGGATTACATCGACATCGGCGAATGTCTGGGCATCACGGAGGTTATTCCAGTGACGGTCAAATCCCTGATGTTCCCGACCGCGCCAGACGATTGATTCGGCGCTGGGTGATAAATTTCTGAAGGCCTCGCTTTCGCGGGGCCTTCGTTTTTGTGGGCTCGCCGAGAATTTTTTTCCCGTGTCGAGAGTGATATGAGTTTTACCAGTGGTTGAGAGGAGCACCTTCATGTCCAAAGCGATGCAAGCCGAACGCAAAATGTGGAGCAAAGTGTATACGTACGACGAGTGGATGGAAGCCCAGCGGATTCCGATCTATCGCGGTTACTACATCGAAGACCTGCGGACGCTCCAGTTGGGCTGGTGGGAGTCGCGGCAGTGTCATTCGGCCTTCATCCAGCTCCTCGGTCAGGAAGGCGTCACTTCGGCGCGCGTCAGCGAGATTCCAGCCGGCAAAACTTTACCGCCGCTTAAGTTTGCCCTGGACGAAATCGTTTATGTCGTCGAAGGCCGTGGGCTCACGACCATTTGGGCCGGAGAAAAGCGGCCGAAGAAGACTTTCGAATGGCAAAAACACAGCATGTTTCTTCTGCCCCACAACTACACGCATCAGTTCAGCAACATGCAAGGAGACAAACCGGCGCGCTTGCTGCATTACAATTATATGCCGCTCACGCTCTCGGGTGTGCGCGATCCTAATTTCATCTTCGCCAACGCCTACGAAGGGCCGGACATCCAGAACGAGATAGATTTCTATTCCGAAGCGAAAATGATTTCACAACAGAATCTAGACGAATCCTGGGGACGGCGCGCGTACTGGTACGGGAATTTTTTTCCGGACATGCGCGCCTGGGACAAGCTCGACAGCAACGCCCGGCGCGGCGCCGGCGGCCGTAGCGTTTATATCCAATTTCCCGACTCGGAAATGTCCTGCCATATGTCGGTTTTCGATGCCCGTCTATACAAGAAGGCGCACCGCCATGGTCCCGGCCGAGTCATCGTCATTCCCGTCGGCGAAGGTTATTCGATCATGTGGGAAGAAGGCAAAGAAAAAGTCGTGGTGCCCTGGCATGAGGCGAGTTGCTTCGTACCACCGAACAAATGGTTTCATCAGCACTTCAATGCCGGCGGCGAGCCGGCACGCTATCTTGCGCTGCATCCGCCGATGCAGTTTCATGGACACGCGGAGAAAGTCGAAGACCGCGCCAAAGATCAGATCGAGTATGTCAATGAAGACCCCTGGGTGAGAGAAAAGTTCGAAAGCGAGCTGGCCAAGCGCGGCCTCACGTCGTTGATGCCGCCGGAGACCTACACGAATCCTGATTTCGAATGGAACTGGAAGCCGTTTTTGAAAAGCGCGAAATAGGCGAATCGCGGAACGGCCGAGTTTTTGAACACGATGACGCGCTGGATTGACACATGCGAGGTTTCTCATTTAGAGTGCCGGCCATTGCACTGATTCTGTCGGCAAATCATAGGAGGTCCGAAATGATCAACGAGAATCATGCCAAAGAGAAAATCTTCTGGCCCAACAAGCAGCGCGTTGCGGTTGCGATCACATTCGATTTCCAGGGCGGTGAGCCCGTGCGGCCCGGCCCCAATGGCAAGTTGAACAACGAGGATTATGCCGAAGGCGAATATGGTCCCAAGACCGGCATCTGGCGAATTCTAAGAATGCTCGACGAAGTCGGTGTGAAAACCACGTTTCTGACCTGCGGCGGCATCGCCGAACGATATCCCGACGCCATGAAGGCGATCACCGAGCGCGGCCATGAAGTCGCCAGCCACGGCTACCATCACGAGATCGCGCGGGATCTCACGCGTGAACAGGAGCTGGACTGCATCCGGCGCACCACCGACATGCTCCTGAAGCGAACCGGCAAGCGGCCCGTGGGCTGGCGCACCTGTACTCAAAGCGACAACACCGTCGAATTGTTGATGGAAGAAGGCTACGTCTGGAATAGCAACTCTTTCGCAGACGATCTCCCCTTCGTTTGGGAAAACAGCCAAGCCCGTTTGGTCGAGCTTCCGCGCCAACCATTTGGCGACGGCAGGCTCTACGGCCATCAAAACCGGGCCGGCGACCACCCCGAAAATGCGCTCCGTTTGTGGAAACGATTCTTCGACGATCTTTATAAAGAATCGGGACTTGGGCCGATGTTTACCACATTTCAACTGCACCCGTACGTATCCAGCAGATTGGGCCGGACCAGCGCGCTCAAAGAAATGATCGAATACATG
>Ga0207657_10007083_pt1 | contig 11521 bp, 11 predicted proteins | sample KBSC33metaG_FD_184316 | JGI IMG/M metagenome (GOLD analysis project Ga0207657, IMG submission 184316) | Corn rhizosphere microbial communities from Kellogg Biological Station, Michigan, USA - KBS C3-3 metaG (SPAdes) (version 2) | ecosystem: Host-associated > Plants > Roots > Rhizosphere > Soil ...
CTACGTTCGCCTGCGCGAGACGATCGCCGACGCGATCCTCGCTGGCAAATATGGCGACGGCGACCCTCTCCCGTCGGTGCGCGCGCTTGCGGCGGAGGAACAGGCCAACCCGCTGACTGTTGCCAAGGCTTACCAGGGTTTTCAGGACGAAGGGCTGATCGTCGTCAAGCGCGGCGTCGGCATGTTCGTCGCGGTTGGCGCTCGGGCGCGGCTCGGCGACTCCGAACGCGCCCGGTTCGTCAAGGAAGAGTGGCCCGAGATTCGCGCACGCATGCGCCGGCTGGGCATCGACCTCTCCGAACTGGTGGAACGCGAGCAGGCCTAGTATTCCGCGGCGCAGCGGAATGCTCTAGCCGCGCCTTCATGGAGACGCGGGTTCTTCCCTTCGACGAGGAGGCGATATCCGAAGCCGCGCGACTAATCCTCGCAGGTGAGCCCGTCGCGGTGCCGACCGAGACAGTGTACGGCCTGGCCGCCGATGCAACGAATGCCGAGGCGGTCGCACGAATCTACGAGGCCAAGGGAAGGCCGAGCTTCAACCCGCTGATCGTCCACGTACCGGATATCGCCGCAGCCGAGCGCATCGGACAATTCGGCGACGCTGCACGAAACCTTGCTGGGCGGCACTGGCCCGGTCCGCTGACGCTGGTCGTCCCGCTTCGAGAGAGTGCGGGCATCGCGGCGATCGTGACGGCGGGATTACCCACGATCGGCCTCCGGGTGCCGGCCCACCGGGCAATGCAGGCGCTGTTGCGTGCAACCGGCAGGCCACTTGCTGCTCCTTCTGCGAACGCTAGCGGCACAATCAGCCCGACGCGCGCGGATCATGTGCTGAGGAGCCTTGGCGGCCGGATCCCGCTGATCATCGACGGGGGAGCCGCGGCGCGCGGGATCGAATCGACGATCGTCGCGGCGGATGGCGGCCCGCTGCGGCTGCTCCGCCCGGGTCCCGTGACGGTGGACGCCGAACCCGTCGCAGGCGGGAAGATCGAGGCCCCCGGTCAGCTCGCCAGCCACTACGCGCCCTCAAAGCCGCTACGGCTCAACGCGGGCAGCGCTCATGCCGATGAATTCCTGATCGGCTTTGGCGTCATCGATGGAGATGTGAACTTCAGCCGCCGCGGCGACTTGGTCGAAGCCGCAGCGCAGCTGTTCGATCTCCTGCACCAAGCCGATGCGTCGCCAAAGCCACGCATCGCCGTTGCGCCAATCCCCGACGAAGGCCTCGGCGCCGCGATCAACGACCGGCTGCGCCGCGCGGCCGCCTAGGCGGTGACGTTCGCGCTCTTCTGGCGCGCCTGGAAACTCTTCCTCAGCTTCTGCAGCTTGGGCGGGATCGTTGCCAGGCAATAGGGACTGCGCTGGCCCTCGCCGGACCAATAGTCCTGGTGGTAATCCTCGGCCGGATACCATTCGCCCTTCGGCTCGATGGTCGTGACGACACGGCCGCCTTGTTCGCGGTTGGCGCGATCGATTGCTTCTCGCGCCTTGCGCTCCTGCTCTGCGTCCTGGGGGAAAATCGTGGACCGGTACTGCGTACCGACGTCATTGCCCTGACGGTTGAGCTGGGTCGGGTCGTGCGTCGCGAAAAAGATATCGAGGAGATCGTCGTAGCTGAGTACGTCAGGATCGAAGGTGATGCGAATCGCCTCGGCATGGCCGGTGTCGCCGCCGCAGACCTGCTTGTACGTCGGATTGGCGATCGTGCCGCCGGTGTAGCCGCTCTCGACCGACTTCACGCCGATGACATCGAGGAACACGGCCTCAGTGCACCAGAAGCATCCGCCGGCGAGGACTGCGACTTGTTCGGCCATGACTACCGCTCCTTCTTGCGTGGAGCGAAGATAAGGCGGCTTAGTCGGGTTTGTAAGAAGCCTTCAGGCTTGCAAGCTCAAGCCTTTTGCCGACCCACTCGGCCAGCTCGTCGAACTCGAGCGGGTGGTCGAACACGATACCGGCGCGGCGCTCGCTGTACCAGCGCACCTCGCCCTTGATCGGCCGGAGGCTCTCGACCACCACGACGACCTTCTTGCCGACGCAATATTCCTCGATCGGCTGGACCTTGATCCCGCCGAGCGAGATGTCGTGGACGTCGACGGTATAATACGTCTTGCCGACCCGGACCGACGCCTTGCACGGGATTTCCAGGCGAGGCGGGCGAGGCCGGAAGCCATGCCGCGGCTTGCGCCCGGCGAGCAGCTCGCCGAGATCGACATTCTGCTCGAACTTGATCCCGGCCATATCGTCGCGAATCCACACCACCGACCCGGGGATGCGCTGTGAGGACAGCTCGAGATTGACCTGGTCGCCGACTGCGGGAGGCCGGCTGACGATCGCCAGAACGCCGCCGGCTGAAAGATTCTTGACCTTAACCAGCTGCTCGGCGCCGTCAGCGCCGGTGAGCTTTCCGACGCGCAGCGTAGCCGACAGACGTTCATTACCGCGGCGCTCGGCTGGACGAGGCACCTTGGTCGAGAGTGATACGGTCGTCGACTCGAACGCGGCATCGGTGCCGCTCAGCTCCGGGCTTCCGAACGTCCTCCGGATCAGCGATGCAAACATGCGGGAATTCGCCTTTCGCTCGCGCAATTCGCGCCAAATTGGGACTTTATGGTCAACGCGGTTAAAAAGGCGTTTAGAATGCTTGATCTGGAACTCTGTTGCTGCCTACGCCCCTCAAGGGGAGAATGAAGTTCATGCCGCAGCCACGCCTGCTGCTGATCGACGATGAGCCGGCCCTGGCCGAGTTCCTGGCGAACGCGGCGAAGGCTTGCGGCTTCCAACCCATCGTCACCGCGCGCGACGACCAGTTCCGCGATGCCTTCATCGAAAACCAGCCGGAAATGGTGGCGCTGGACCTGGGCATGCCGGGCATGGACGGCGTCGAGCTCACGCGCTTCCTCGCCGACCAGGATTACCGCGGACCGGTCCTGATCGTCAGCGGCTTCGACCGCCGTGTGCTCGAATCTGCCTTCCGGCTGGGCGAGGCCCTTGGACTCAAGATGGTCGGGCCGGTGGAAAAGCCGGTCCGGTTTGAAGTTCTCGAGGAACTGCTCGGCAAGCTCAAGGCGGCACTGGTCCCGTGAGCCCCGCCGCCGAGCTGCAGATGATGCACAGCCTGCAGCGGGCGATCGACAATCAAAAGCTGCGCATGGCCTACCAGCCCAAGATTTGCCTGCGCGACGGCAGCCTGAGCCAGGTCGAAGCGCTGGTGCGCTGGGACGATCCGGAGCTTGGGCCGGTAAAGCCGTCGCACTTCGTTCCGCTGGCTGAAGAGCACGGCCTCATCCATGAAATGACTCAATGGGGGCTGCGGACGATCCTTCGGCAATGGATCGACTGGCGCGAGGAAGGCCTCGATACGTCGATTGCCTTCAATATCTCCGCGCTCAGCCTGCAGCATCTCGATTTCCCGGACCTCGTCGAGCGGATGTGCCGCGCGCTCGGTGTGCCGACGGACCGTCTGGTGCTCGAGCTGACCGAAGGTGCGACCCAGCCCCTCGTCAGGCTGATCGACGCGTTGACCCGATTCCGGATCAAGGGGATCGGCCTCGCCATCGACGATTTCGGAACGGGCTATTCGTCTCTGATGCAGCTTCGGCAGTTACCGTTCACCGAAGTCAAAATCGACCAGGCGTTCGTTGCCGACGTGCCGCACTCGCGCGATTCGCGGCTGATCATCCAGGCGGTCATCGATCTCGCGCACGGGCTTGGCCTCACCGCGACCGCCGAGGGCGTCGAAACGCTCGACCAGCTGCGCATCATCCGGGAGCTCGGCTGCGACCATGTCCAGGGCTATCTCGTGTCCGCACCGCTCGAGCCATCGGTGCTGAGGCCATGGATTCAGCGATTCCGCCGCGCCTGGCCGGCGATCATTGCCGAAGAGAAGCTTGCCCTATGGGGCGATGTCGAAGCGGATCCCCTGAGCGAGTGGCAAGTCTGAACCATAATTGATGGTGTTGGTCTGCCGCCGCATGTACGCGCGCCAGCTGTCCGAACCGCTTTCGCGGCCGCCGCCGGTCTCCTTCTCGCCACCGAATGCTCCGCCGATCTCCGCGCCCGACGGCCCGATGTTGACGTTGGCAATTCCGCAGTCCGACCCGGCCGCCGAAAGGAACCGCTCGGCCTCGCGAAGATCGGTGGTGAAAATCGATGACGAGAGTCCCTGCGGCACCGCATTGTTGAGTGCGATCGCTTCGTCGAGTTCGCGATAGCGCATCACATAGACGATGGGCGCGAACGTCTCCTTCAGGACGCTGCCCTGCTGTGCCTTCAACTCGACGATCGCGGGGCGGACGTAGAAGCCGCCAGCCACGGCATCGACCCGTTCGATATCGTCGCCGAGCACCTGCTTCATTCCATTGAAGGCGGCTTCGTCGATCATCGGGCCGACAAGGGTGTGGGAATCGCGCGGATCGCCGACCTTCACGCTTGCGAACAATCCGCGCAGGCGCTCGACGAGGCTGTCGGCAATGCTGTCGTGGACAATCAGCCGCCGCAGTGTCGTGCAGCGCTGTCCCGCAGTTCCGGCGGCCGAGAACAGGATCGCCCGCGCTGCGAGCTCCAGGTCGGCCGAGGGGCAGACGATCGTCGCATTATTGCCGCCGAGCTCGAGCAGCACTCGGCCAAACCGTTGGGCGACGCGCGGCCCCACCGCGCGGCCCATTGCGGTCGACCCGGTCGCCGACACCAGCGCAACGCGCGGATCGTCAACCAGCGCCTCGCCGACATCGCGCTCGCCCTGGACGAGTTGGACAAGACCATGCGGAACGCCGCCGAACCGCTCACCGGCCCGGCGGACGAGCACCATCACCGCCTCGGCGCAGAGCGGCGTCTTCTCGCTCGGCTTCCAGATCACCGGATTGCCGCACACCAAAGCGAGCGCAGCGTTCCACGCCCAGACAGCCACCGGGAAATTGAACGCGCTGATCACCAGCACCGGGCCGAGTGGATGCCATTGCTCCATCATCCGGTGGCTGGGCCGTTCGCTGGCGATCGTCAGGCCGTAGAGCTGGCGCGACAGGCCGACCGCGAAGTCGCAAATGTCGATCATCTCCTGCACTTCACCGAGGCTCTCGGCCAGGATTTTGCCGCTTTCGATCGTGATCAGCTTGGCGAGGATCGGTTTGGCCTCGCGCAGCATGCTGCCCAGGATCCGGACGAACTCACCGCGCTGCGGCGCCGGAACCATGCGCCATTGCTCGAACGCCGCGGCCGCACGCTCGCACGCCAGGTCCGCATCGCCGCGCGTCACCCGTCCGATCGCCTTGCCGTCGATCGGCGAGAAACTGACGAGCTTGCCTGCGGAGGAGTCGATTCCGGCGAGGCCGAAGATCGCCTGGGCCTCTTCCACCGGGGTCATGCGAACTGCTCCCTCGCTTTGGCCATGGCCGCGATTCCCGCGTCGATCGTCTCGTCCTTCTTGCCGAAGCATAGCCTGACGAGGTGCCGCGGCGGGTCGCGTTCGGCAAAGGGGGAGAGCGGGATCACCGCCACTCCGGCGCTCTCGACGGCGGCTCTGGCGAAGGTTTCGTCATCCGCACCCACGCCGGAGGCGTGGAGGTCGACACACAGAAAGTAGGTCGAGGCCGCGTCGAGCACTGTGTAGCCGGCACCGCGAAGACCAGCCGACAGCCGGTCGCGCGCGCGCTGGAACCGCGCCTGCATGGGCGCGAGCCAGCCGTCGCCCTGATCCAGCCCGAACGCCACGGCAGCTTGGAGGTTCGGAGCGGTTGCGAAGGTCAGGAACTGATGCGCCCGAGCAACGACGTCCGCCAGCGATGGAGCGGCGACCAGCCATCCGACCTTCCATCCGGTCAGTGAAAAGATCTTGCCGGCCGAACCGACCTTGATCGTCCGCTCCGCCATGCCCGCCAGCGCGGAGATCGGACGGAAGGCGCGGCCGTCAAGCAGCACATGTTCCCAGACCTCGTCGCTGATGACGATGAGTTCATGCTCGCGGGCTACGGCGGCAACCGTCTCGAGCTCATCGGCGTCGAACAGCCGGCCGGTGGGATTGTGAGGGTTGTTGACGATGATCGCGCGCGTCTTTGAACTCACCGCCGCCGCGAGCGATTGTGGGTCGATGCGCCAGGCAGGCGGCCGCAGCGCCACTTCGACCGGCGTGCCCCCGCCCCTGCGAATCATCGGCGCGTAGCTGTCGTAGGCCGGAGTGAAGACGATGACCTCGTCGCCCGCCGAGATGGTGGCGAGGATCGCCGCGCCCAACGCTTCCGTCGCGCCGCTCGTCACGCAGACCTGCTCTGCCGTGAATTCCTGCCCGAAATGACGCCGGTAATGCGCAGCGACAGCCTCACGCAGCGCCATCGTGCCCCGCGACGGGGCATATTGGTTCGAGCCTTCCTTGAGCGCCTTGGCTGCGGCGTCCAGGATTGCATCGGACCATCCGAAATCGGGAAAGCCCTGCCCCAGGTTCACGGCGCCATGCTGCGCGGCGGCGAGGGACATGCGCTCGAAGACGCTGGTCTCCATTCCTTGGTACAAGGGATTCATGGCTGCCCGCATAGCGCGGCGCACGGCTCATCGCGAGCGGAGCAACTTTCACGCTGTGCGACGCATTGGTGTCGAACTAGCAGCGTGAGAGATGATATGGCCGAGCGTAACGCGACCCTGTACCGAATGAAGCTTGCCACGCACGAATGTCCGTACGGGCTGCTCGCCCGCCGAATGCTCGACGATGCGGGCTTCGAAGTGGATGAGCATTTGCTCACCACGCGAGAGGAGGTCGACGCGTTCAAGGCGGCGCACGGTCTCGAAACCACGCCGCTGATCTTCATCGATGGCGAGCAGGTCGGTGGCACTGAGGAGCTTGCCGCCTATCTCGAGCGGGTGCCACAGGGCTAGCCGGCGAGCGCCGCACCCCCACACGGCTGCACTAATGAGAATGCAGGCATTCGGCGCGCTGCGCCCGTGCGCGCAGCGTTGACGACACTCGCCACTTCTTGGAATGGGCATCCAACCGACGAAGGCTTTCCCGCTGCCCATCTTCTCTGCTTGACCGACGACGCTCCCCTCCTGCTCGACGTGACGCGGCTGATCTGGCGTCGCTGGAAAGGTCGCTTGCCGACCGGCATCGACCGGGTGTGCCTCGCCTACCTGCGCCATTTCGGCGATCGGGCGCAGGCTGTCGTGCAGCACGACCACCTCAGGCGCATCCTCGACCGCCGCGCATCGCACGATCTGTTCGCCTTGCTTGAAGCGCCACCGGAGAGATTTCGCGCTCGGCTGCTTTTGCGCGCGCTCCGCCACCTGAACGGACTGAATTGCACCGGACGAGGCCGGCTCTACCTCAACATCGGTCACACCGGGCTGGACCGGCCCGGCTTCCGCCACTGGGTGCTTCGGTCCGAAGTCAGCCCGATATTCCTGGTCCACGACCTGATCCCCATCACCCATCCCGAATTTTGTCGGCCAGGCGAAGCCGAACGCCACCGCGAGCGGATGCGCACAGTGCTAACGACGGCTACCGGCGTGATTGGCAACAGCCAGGCGACGCTCGACGCATTGGCCGAATTGGCGCGCGACGAAGCGCTCCCGAACCCGCCAGGCGTCGTCGCGTGGCTCGGAGTTGATCCGTTGCGCGCTCCACAGCGCGCGGCACAGCCCGACAAGCCGACCTTCGTCATTCTCGGAACGATCGAGGGCCGCAAGAACCATAAGATGCTGCTCGACATATGGTCGCGGCTGATCGACCGCATGGGAGAGCGGACCCCCCGCCTGCTGATCGTCGGCCAGCGCGGATGGGAGGCAAATGACGTCTTCGAGCGGCTCGACAACGACCGCAAGCTCCTCGGCTATGTCACCGAAATCGGCCGCTGCAACGACGACGAACTCGCGAGCCACCTTGCATCGGCGCGAGCCCTGCTCTTCCCGAGCTTCGTCGAAGGCTATGGGTTGCCGCTGGTCGAAGCGCTCGGGTTGGGAGTTCCCGTCATTGCCAGCGATCTACAGGTGTTCCGCGAGATTGGCGGCGACATTCCGGCTTACCTGGATCCGTTCGACGAGCGCGCGTGGGAAGTAGCCATTCTCGACTACGCCCAACTCAACAGCGATGATCGCGCGGCTCAGCTTGAGCGAATGAAAGGCTATTGCGCGCCGAGTTGGGAGAGCCATTTCGACAAGGTCGAAGCGTGGCTCAGCAGCCTAGGCGCTCCAGCATCGACTTGATCAGGGTCTGCACGGCAGATTCACTGGCAACTCCGCCGCGCACCAGGCAGCGATCGACCAGCACGCGCCGAAATGCGCCGTAAAGGCCCGGCTCGGGCGGAATCGGATCGGTCCAGAACTCGTCCAGATGCCGTGGGAACGTGAGGCCCGGGACCTTGTAGATCGCCTGGCCGAGGGTGCAGACGGGCGTCCCGGCAGCGAGCGCGAGGGTCGCCGACGTGCTGTTGACGCAGACCATCCCTGCGGTTTCCGCGGCGAGCTGGTTGAGGTCGCCACCGTCGATGAAATGGACGCGGTCGCCAATCCCCAGTCGGCCTGCCCGCCGAGCGACAAAATGCCGCCAGTTGAACAGCGATGTGTCGAAGGGATGCGCCTTGATCAGCAGGTGCGCATCGTCCGGCGCGTGCCGTGCAAAACTCTCGACGACATAGGCCGCCGCCGCACGCATGTCGGGAAACGGCGAATGGCTGCGAATCTGATAATCCCCGGATAGCTGCAGGGGGAACAGGAAGTAGTCCTTCTCGCGCAGCCGCAGGAGAACCTGGTTCGCCTGCCGTTCGCGCAGGCGCCGGGCGAGATACTTCCAGCCCCAGCCAGCCGCTTCCATGAGCGCAGAACCTTTGCGGTGCGTGCGATAGAAGGGATAAGCCAATCTCGCGGCGTGGACCGCGATGTAGTGGCGCGCAGTGTCTCGCACGCGCCGCCGGAAGTTGGCCGTGATTGGCGGCAGGTACGGCTCGGGCGGAAGCGCATTGGCCTGCTCGATCAGCCATTCCTTGTTCCGCGCGAGCCGCGAATGGCCGTTCACCCCGTCGAGCTCGAGCGTCATCCAGTGCGGCCGAAGATAGCCTTCCTCGAGCACGTAGGTGCGGATCCCGCGCAGCGCGGCGACGCCGCGGGCCGACACGTGATACGGCCGGCAGTCTCCGAACAGCAGGATGTCGGTTATTTGATGTTCGCGCAGGAAATTGTCGAAGAACACCGGCCAGTCCCGGAATCGGCCACGGAAATTGGTCGCTGCGTCTGGCCAGTCGGCGCGGTCACCGGCGCAGATATTGATCCGTTCGACCTTCATCCCGCGCTCGCGCATCGCGACCGCGAGCTCGTGCATCATTGGCCCAGGCGGACCCTGGAGGAACAGGAAGGCGCGCCGCTCCGGCTTGTGAATTGGGGCGCGCGGCCGGTGCGGCGCCCGGGTCGGGGCTGGCGCGGTCGGCTGCAGCAGAAGGCTGAGATTTCCCATCGGTCGGTTCACTGGACCAGGCTCCTCAGGCGGCGTTTGAGCTTGCCTTGCAGCCGCCGCATGCCGACGAGCAGCCCGGGTTGGGGCGCATCGCAGGCGCTAAGCCGCTCAACCACGACTTCGGCGGGACAAGGAAGACCCGTGACCGGGTCGAGATAGCGGGGATACATTAACAGCGTCGCACCGACGAGTTCGTCGATTGAGCGCTTTGCCGTGCGCCGTGAAGGCACAGGACCCAGGTCGCGGGTCAAGCCCCAACCGGCGTAGAAAGGCACGCCATAGGTCGTCACAGCCTTGCCGCGCAGCAACGCCTCGAAACCGGCAAGCGACGTGTTCACATGAACTTCGTCGACCATTGCGACCAGCGCTCCGATGGGAATGTCGCCAACCACGCGGTCGGCATGACGCAGGCTGATCCGGTCCGGAACGGCGCCCTTGCGATGACCGGCCAGCACGTCCGGGTGCGGCTTGTAGAGAATGTAGGCGTCAGGAGCCTGCTCGCGAACGCGCTTCAGCAACTCCAGATTGGACACAAGTCCGCAACCGCCCGCCTGCACCGCCCGATCATCCTCGACCTGGCCGGGCACGAGGATATGCCGGCGCTTGCCGGCGGGACGATCGATGACAGCACTGCCCCGCTCATACTTTCCCAGTCCTGCATCGACGATCAGCCGGCGCAGTTCGCCAGCCCGAGCGAGCAGGCGCTCATCGAAGTCGCCGTCCTGAAGCAGGCATTCGAGTTCGCTCGGCGTCGCTGGGTCAAAATGCGCGCCGAGCCGGTCGACCGTAATCGACAGCGGGGGGATGCAGTCCGCACCAAGCCCGCGCGACCGCAGGAACCCGTCTTCGATTTCAATCAGCGGCGTATTGAAACGTTCAAGAGCGCTCACCGCCTGGGGCGCCGCCTTGGCCCGCCACAATGCTACCGGGCCGCTCGGCGCAACTTCGGGGACGGTTCGCAGGAAACGAAACGGTTCAGCGCCATTCCACAGCAACGGCGCGACGTGATCCTGCTTCCAGAACGCGAAGCCGAGTCCGCCAGCGATGTCCCTGTTCGAATCGATCAGCCTGCGCCAGAAACCGCAAAGCTCCACGGCTTGGGCCAGGGACATCGGGTCCCCGGTGAATGGATTCTCCACCCCAGTCGTCGGGATTGCGTCCGCGATGACGATCCGGACATCGACTTCGTCACGCGTCGTCTCGCCGGTTGCGGCATCGTGAAGGTGGGTCGAAACGTCGAGCAGCCTCGCGATCACGCGCAACTCATCGCCCGGCTCGACAATGGCCAGCGCCGCCGACCCAAGCATGTGCCAGGGGTCGCAATCGCCGCCGATCACCACGGTTCCGGGAAACGCGCGCGCGGAGACCCCCTCGGCCAACCACAGGACGATCGGCCGGTTCTCGGCAAGCTTCTCGGCGGCCGGCAGCGCGGCGGCCGACCTGACCAGGAGGCAATCGGCCGGCAGGCTGGGCTGGGCTGCCCAATAGGTGCCACCGACCCGCAGCCGCCGGAGTTCGGCGATGAGGTCGCTCGACACCGGCGATTCGCCATCCAGCTCTGAAAAGCGGCTGAGCTTCGCACTTGGGAACGGGGGGATGCGCAGTAAGGGTAGCTGCGCTTGCGCACGCATCGATTGTGTTGCCGCAGTTCCGCGAAGACCGCTGGCGCTGTCTATCCCGGGCAAATTCCCGTTGTTCATCAATTTGATAGACGCAAAGCTCAAAGCACGAACACCCCCAGCCGAGCAGAGTTACTCCCCTATTCCTCGGGGCCATACAGTCAAGGTCGGTTCGGACCCGATCGACAGTCGCGGCCCTGCTTCCAACCAATTACCTAAAAGTAAACTTAAATTGTGTCCCGACGGCAACAGCCCGTTCGGGCAGTAATGGCAGCGAAATCGTTACGAGGCCGTTCAAAGCACCGCGCGCGATTTGGCCGATTGAGCCTGGGGCCCCGCCTGCGGGTTGCCTAGATTAGCCTCGCGAGCATGTTCATCGCGAGCTTCACGCGGCCGTGAGCCACCGCCCAACGCAGAAGCTCGAAGCGTTCGCTACGAGCGAGCAACTGCGGCTCGAGCGTCCTGAAGAGCT
>Ga0207657_10007084_pt1 | contig 11521 bp, 8 predicted proteins | sample KBSC33metaG_FD_184316 | JGI IMG/M metagenome (GOLD analysis project Ga0207657, IMG submission 184316) | Corn rhizosphere microbial communities from Kellogg Biological Station, Michigan, USA - KBS C3-3 metaG (SPAdes) (version 2) | ecosystem: Host-associated > Plants > Roots > Rhizosphere > Soil ...
AGGGCTTCGATGACCTCCTCGTCGACGAGGTTGTTCATCTTCATGGCGATGCGCCCGCCCGGGGAGGCGGAGCCGATCAGCCCCCACCTCGAACGCGTCGTCGATCATCTCGTCGCCGCCGTCTCCCAGATCGTCACCGGCGCCGACCCGGCCGAGCCGGTCTCGCTCGCCCGGCTGGCCTGCGACACCGGCGGCGACGACGATGCGCGGCGGGTCCTCGACGAGGTCCAGGTCCTGATCGCCCGCGCCGAGGCTCTTGCCGCCGACGAGGGCGAATCCGTCCGCTTCCCGCCATCGGCGGTCCTGCTGACCGCCGCGCTGGCGATCGCCCGGACGCCGGCGGCGCCCGGGCCCGCCTAACGCGGGCCCTTTGCGCTCAGCTCAGTGCCGCGCGGATCTCCTCGATCGCGGCGCTCTCGTGCGCGCTGACGCGCTCACCGCCGATCCCGAGAAAGCCACCGCTCTTGTCGGCCGCGGCGACGCGCTGGACGACCTCGAGCACGAACTCGCGGAAGGCGGCGACCTCGTCGGCGTCGGCCTTTGCCGCCAGCGTCCGCTTCCTTGCGCGCCTCGGCGTAGGCCTTGCCGACCGCCATCGTCTCGCGCAGGGTGCCGCCCTTCTCGCTGACGATCGGTGATGCTCAGAAGTCGGACGGTGTCAGCCGCGGCCGCTTCTCCCAGAGCAGCCACTGCCGAAGGTAGCTGCCGAGCCGCTTCAGCTTCCGCCCGCGCAGACCGCTCGCCTGCTTCGCTTCACGGACGAACTGACGACGGCCGATGTTCCCGTATCCATAGCGATCACCGAGGTGACGGGCGAACGCATAGAAGCGCTGGTTGCCGACGATCTCGCGCAGGCCCTCGATCATCGCTCCCGGCCGCGCATAGACGACGAAGCCGTTGAAGAGCATCGCCGGTCTGCCGTCGAGGCGGGCCGGAGCGACGCGCCAGCGCTTCGCCGCGGAGGCGTGGACGGCGCGGAAGAACTGTCGCGGGGTCTGCTCGGCGCCGTCGACCCGGTGGTCGTAGAGGACCTCGGCGAACGTGGCCCAGCCCTCGTTGAACCAGATCGCGCTCCAGTCGTTGGGCGAGATGCTGTCGCCCATCCACTGGTGGGCCAACTCGTGGGCGAGCACCGACGGACCCGCCAACGGCCCGCCCTTGTTGCCGGCGAAGTGCGGCTTGGTCTGGTTCTCGAGTACGTAGCCGACGCTCGGCACCCAGTCGGCGACGAGCCCGACCGTCTCGAACGGGTAGGGGCCGAACTTCCTCGAGAGGAAGTTCACGGTCGCCGGGATCCGCGACGCGGTCTTCCCGGCCTCGTCCTTGCGCTCCGGAGAGCCCGCGCTGTCGATCGCGGTGAAGATCGGAATCGTCGCGCCGCCGGTCTGGTCGGTCATCGTCGCGGTCGTGACGTCGAAGAGGCCGACGGTGCCGGTCGCCAGGTACGGCGCCATCGGCCGCTCCTCGACCCAGGTGGTCGTCGCGGTGCCGTCGCCGTTGTCGATCCGGGAGATCCGGCGGCCGGCGCCGATCGCGGTGTAGGCGTTCGGGGCGGTGGTGCGGAGCTCGAACGTCGCCTTGTCGGAGGGGTGGTCGTTGCACGGGAACCAGCTCTGGGCGCCGATCGGCTCGTTGACCGTGAACGAGCCGTCGCATCGGCCGGGCGCCGAGCAGGCCCGCACCCATCCCTCGAGCGAGGTGTCGGTGTCGACGATCGGCTCCGGCCGGCCGTGGTAGGCGACGACGACCTCGAACTGATCGCCGTTCGCGATCCCGGCCGCCGGGGTGATCGTCAGCTTCGCCGGCTGAGTGACTTCGGGGTTGTTGCTGAGGCGCGGTCGGGCGGCGGCGCGGGCCACGCGCGCCGCGGCGACGCCGTCGACCGTCACCGAGTCGATCTCCAGGTCGCGCTGGAAGTCGAGGCTGAACCGGGAGAGGTCCTGCGTTGCCCGCGCGGTGATCCTCGTCCGCGTGCCGGCGCCGAAGCGATTCGTCGCCGGGTCGTAGTCGAGGTCGACCGCGTAGTGGCCGACGTCGTAGCCGCCGTTGCCGATCTGCGGGAAGATCGGGTCGCCGAGCGATTTCGCGCCGGGCCCGTAGGCAGCCACGGCGGGGCCTGCGAGGACGAGCGCCGCGGCCGCGATCGCGAGGAGGATGCCGCTCGCGACGACGTGGCGGGTGCGTCTCACGCCGCCATCGTGACAGACCCCCGGAGGGGTAACCTCCGCTTCCGATCCTCCCGATGAACGCTGACGACTCCCCCAGAACCTGCCTGATCGGCGCCGGCTCGAGCGGCATCGCCGCCGCCAAGGCGCTCCACGAGCGCGGGCTCCCGTTCGACTGCTACGAGCTCTCCGACCGGGTCGGAGGCAACTGGGTCTTCCAGAACAAGAACGGCATCTCGTCCTCCTACCGGTCGCTGCACATCAACACCTCGCGCGAGCGCATGGAGTACTCGGACTTCCCGATGCCGAAGTCCTATCCCGACTTCCCCCGCCACGACCACATCGCCCGCTACTTCGACGATTACGTGGACCACTTCGGGTTCCGTGACCGGATCCGCTTCGGGGTCGGCGTCGATCACGTCGAGCGGCTCGACGACGGTCGCTGGGAGGTCCGGACGACGGAGGGGGAGACCGAGACCTACGACGCCGTCATCGTCGCCAACGGCCACCACTGGGACCCGCGCTGGCCGGAGCCGCCGTTCCCCGGCAGCGACACGTTCGCAGGCGAGCAGATGCACTCCCACTACTACAAGGAGGAGACCCAGGTCGCCGACAAGGACGTCGTCGTCCTCGGCATGGGCAACTCGGCGATGGACATCGCCGTCGATGCCTCCTACCACGCGCGGAACACCTATCTCGCGGCCCGCCGTGGCGCCTACGTGATCCCGAAGTACCTGTTCGGCAAGCCGGTCGACCAGATCGGCGGCGCCGAGTGGCTTCCGCACTGGATCCGCTTCCCGGTGATGGCGCAGCTCCTCAAGCTCAACGTCGGCCGGATGGAGAACTACGGGCTGCCCGAGCCCGACCACAAGTTCGCGCACGCCCACCCGACGGTCAGCGGCCGGATCCTCGACCGGCTCGCTCACGGCGCGATCACGCCGAAGCCGAACATCGCCGCGCTCGACGGCGAGACGGTCCGCTTCACCGACGGCAGCGAGGTCCACGCCGACCTCGTCGTCTACTGCACCGGCTACAAGATCACGTTCCCGTTCTTCGACGAGGACTTCATCACCGCCAGGGACAACGAGCTGCCGCTCTACAAGTTCATGTTCCACCCCGAGTACGAGAACCTGTTCTTCCTCGGGCTGGTCCAGCCGCTCGGGGCGATCATGCCGATCGCCGAGCGCCAGTCGGTCCTGATCACCGAGGCGCTGCGCGACCGCTTCGACCTGCCCTCGCGCGCGGACATGGAATCCGACATCGCCGCCAAGATGCGGAAGATGCGGAAGCGCTACGTGGCCTCGAAGCGGCACACCATCCAGGTCGACTACGACGACTACATGCACGACCTCGACAAGGAGCTCGAGGCCGGCCGCGACCGGGCCGACCGGCGCGCGGAGCTGAACGCGGCGGCGCCGCTGAGCGCCGGCGTTCCCGCCTGAGGCTCAGTCCTCTGATTCGAGTTCCAGCGGATGCAGCTCCGAGGCGGTGATCGCCTCGGTCCGCAGGTGCGCGATCGCCTCGTACTCGGGCGAGCCGACCATCTCCAGGAACGCGGCCCGGCTCGGGTACTGCACGAGGATGACCAGGTCCCAGACCCGGTCGCCGCCGAGCAGCGAGCGGCCGCCGCGCGCCGTGTACAGCGGCCTGCCGCCGATCCCCTCGAGCAGCGGCGCCACCGCGGCGCCGTACTCCATGTACTTCTCGAGCCCGCCGTCGGGCCTCAGCGCCAGCAGGTTGAGCATCACGACCGGTCCGTCGTCCTCCGAGCGCGAGCGCTCGAGGAGCTCCCGGAACCCCTCGGCGTTGAGCTGCTCGGCTTCGCTCGGCACGGCCACGACGGAGGATCCTATTGATTGGCGATCAACAGGGCAGGTATCGACCCGTCCCCGGGGGCTTGCGCCCTACTTGATGAAGAGGATCTCCGAGTACTTCGGCAGCGGCCAGAGGTCGTCGGCGACGATCAGCTCGAGGGCGTCGGCAACCTCGCGGACCTCGTGCATCTTCGCGAGCTGGTTGTCGCGGGCGTACTCGGCCAGCTCGAGGCCCTCGACGTCGTCGGGGTAGATGTTGGCCGCCTCGAGCTCGCCGATCCTGGCGACGAACTGCTCGATCAGCGGCTTCAGCTCGGATTCGAGGCCGCTGACCCGGGCCGCGCCGATCTCGGCCGCGTAGCGGATCGCCGCGGGCAGCAGCATCGTCTTCGCGATCGAACGGGCGGTCTCGGCCTCGATGTTGGCGGTGACCGCGTACTGCTCGACCCAGACCTCGAAGCGGGCCTCGAGCTCGCGCTTCGAGAGCACGTTGTAGCGCTCGAAGGCCGCGACGGTCTCGGGCGCGATCACCTCGGGCAGCGCATCGGGCGTCGTCCGCAGGTTCTTGAGGCCGCGGCGCTCCGCCTCGGCGTGCCACTCGTCCGAGTAGTTGTCGCCGCCGAAGCAGACCTGCTTGTTGGCGGCGTAGCTCTCCTTGACGACCTCGGCGACCGCGGCGCCGGCCTCCTCGCCGGCGTCGATCTTCGCCTCGAGCTTGCCGGCGAGGTCGTCGATCGCCTCGGCGACGATCGTGTTCAGGACCGTGTTCGGGAAGGCGAGCGACATGCTCGAACCGAGCGCCCGGAACTCGAACTTGTTGCCGGTGAAGGCGAACGGCGAGGTCCGGTTGCGGTCGCCGCCGTGCATCGGCAGCGGCGGCAGGACCGGGGTCCCGAGCCCGAGCGTCGAGTCCTCGGTGACGCCGTCGCCGACGCCGGAGAGGATCGACTCGAACGCCTTGTCGAGCTCGGCGCCGAGGAAGATCGAGATGATCGCCGGCGGCGCCTCGTTGGCACCGAGCCGGTGGTCCTGGCCGATGTTCGCGACCGAGGCGCGGAGCAGCCCCTGGTGCTTGTTGACGGCCTGGATGACGGCCGTGCAGAAGAACAGGAAGCTCGCGTTCTCCGCCGGCGTGTCGCCCGGGTCGATCAGGTTGGTCCCGGTGTCGGTGCTCATCGACCAGTTGTTGTGCTTGCCGGAGCCGTTGACGCCGGCGAACGGCTTCTCGTGCAGCAGGCAGACGAGCCCGTAGCGACGGGCGACGTTCTGCATCACCTGCATCGTCAGCTGCTGGTGGTCGGAGCCGACGTTCGAGTTCTCGAAGATCGGCGCGACCTCGTACTGCCCGGGCGCGACCTCGTTGTGGCGGGTCTTGACCGGGATCCCGAGCCGGACCAGCTCACGCTCGGTCTCGAGCATGCAGGCGAGCACGCGCTCGGGGATCGAGCCGAAGTAGTGGTCGTCGAGCTCGTGGCCCTTCGGCGGCTGGGCGCCGAACAGGGTCCGCCCGGTCGTGACCAGGTCGGGGCGCTCGAAGTAGTACTGCTCGTCGATCAGGAAGTACTCCTGCTCGGGGCCGACGGTGGTGAATACGCGCTGGGTCTCCTCGTCGCCGAGCAGGCGCAGCGCCTTCACGGCCGAGCCCGAGAGCGCGTCCATCGAGCGCAGCAGCGGGATCTTCGCGTCGAGGGCCTCGCCGGTCCAGGAGGCGAAGGCGGTCGGGATGCAGAGCAGGACGCCGTTCGGGTTCTCGAGCAGGAAGGCGGGGCTGGTCGGGTCCCAGGCGGTGTAGCCGCGGGCCTCGAACGTCGCCCGGATGCCGCCGGTCGGGAACGAGGAGGCGTCCGGCTCGCCCTGGATCAGCTCCTTGCCGGAGAAGCCGGCGACCGCGTCGGAATCGGTGCCGGGCTCGAAGAACGAGTCGTGCTTCTCGGCGGTGAGGCCGGTGAGCGGCTGGAACATGTGGGTGTAGTGGGTCGCTCCACGCTCGAGGGCCCAGTCCTTCATCGCCTCGGCGACCTCGTCGGCCAGGGTCGGATCGAGCGCCTTCCCGGAGGCGAGCGTCTCGTTCAGCCTGTTGAACGTGTCCTCGGAGAGTCGCTCCTTCTGGACCGCGGGTGAGAAGACGTTCTCGCCGTAGGGGTGGTTGGCCGAGTCACGCAGGTCGCCGGTCTCGATCGACCCGCCGTTGCGGGTCCAGCTCGCGGCGGTGAGGTTGTGCTTGCGGGCCCTGGTGATTGTCATCTGTCGATTGCTCCTTCTCGTCGCGGCACGACTCGACCCGGCAGGGCAAGCCATCGATCATCGTCGCAAAGTTCAGCCGCGAACCCTAGGCCCGGACACGGAAATTCCCTTTGTCCGCGCGTACAAAGTCCGACGTTGCGGGTTCTCCATCTCGGCGGCACACCCGTCCCCGCGTCGTCAATGGCCGCGAGGGAATATCCTATCCGCTGTCGCGTCGACACCCGCGGCCAACTCCCACGCCCGCGACCAGGAAGTTCCGCGATGTCCCATACCTCCTCGAACGATCCCTACTGGCGTGAGGCCATGGCGCCCTACGCGCGGCCCGTCCTGCGCCGCTCGATCGTCGACATCCTCACCTCGGTCGTGCCGTTCCTCGTGCTCTGGGGCGTCATGTACATGGCGCTCGACGTCTCCTACTGGCTCGTCCTGCTGATCTCGGTGCCGACGGCCGGCTTCCTGCTCCGCACGTTCATCCTCTTCCACGACTGCACCCACGGCTCGTTCTTCGCCTCGCGGCGCGCCAACCTCTGGGGCGGGCGGATCTTCGGCCTGCTGACGTTCCAGTGCTTCACGAACTGGCGCCACCACCACGCGATCCATCACGGCGCGGCGGGGGACCTCGACCGGCGCGGAACCGGCGACGTGCCGACCTGGACCGTCGACGAGTACTACTCGAAGCCCTGGCGGTCGCGGCTCGGCTACCGGCTGTTCCGTAACCCGCTGGTCATGTTCGGGGTCGGCCCGATCTGGTCACTGTTGATCGGCCCGCGCGTCTGGGCCGGATCGAAGCCCGGCAAGCTCCGCAACAGCATCCTCCTGACCAACGTGGCCGTCGTCGCGATGGTCGCCGTCGCCTGTTTCGTGTTCGGCTGGCAGGCGGTCCTCCTGATCGAAGCCCCGCTCGTCGTCATCGCCGGGACCGCCGGCGTCTGGCTGTTCTTCGTCCAGCACCAGTTCGAGGACGTCTACTGGGAGAACAGCGGCGCCTGGGACTACTCGGAGGCGGCGCTCCGCGGCAGCAGCTACCTGAAGCTGCCGCAGCCCTTCCAGTTCTTCACCGGCAACATCGGCCTCCACCACGTCCACCACCTGAGCGCCCGCGTCCCCAACTACAACCTGCAGCGCGCCCACGACGAGAACGAGGTCTTCGCGCAGGTCCCGGTCCTTACCTTCCGGAAGTCGCTGCGCTGCTCCCGGCTCAAGCTCTGGGACCCGGCGAGCAAGCAGCTCGTCGGCTTCGCCGCCGCGAAGGCGAGCTACCGGCGCGGCAGCGTCGCCGCCCGCCCGGCCCCCTCGACGCTGTAGCGCGGCCGACCACCCGCGAGCCGGGCCGGTGGAATCGGGCAGAGAGGGGAGGAGCTCACTTCGCTTCCGGCCGCCATTGGGCGGGATAAGCCCCGCATGGTGGGGTTTTCCCGCCCACTGTGGGAGAGCCAGCGCCGATTCCCTACCGATAGCACCGCCCAAATGGGCGCTTCGGCCGGTGCGAGCCGACCCGGCTACTTCTTCGCCGCGACCTCGGCGGACTTCGCGATCGCGTCGTCCATCTGCTCGAGCGCGTCGATGTTGACCGGGCCGTGGCCCGGCGCCAGCGCCGCCGGCTCGTGGGTGCGGAGCTCGATCGCGCTCTCGAGCTCGATCTCCTTGTCCCAGGTCGCGAAGTACGGAAGCGGGAAGAGCGGGTTCGCGCGGGCTGAGGTGTAGACGCCGAACAGGGTCGAGAAGACGTCGCCGCAGTAGAGCGTGCGGTCGCGGGTGTCGAGGAAGGCGAGGTGGCCGGGGGTGTGGCCGGGCGTCGCGATCGCCTCGAGCGAGCCGACCCGTTCGCCGCCCTCGATCGTCCGCGTCGGCTTCGTCTTCGCCCCGGGGAAGCCGCCCTTGACCTCGCCGCGCTCGCCCTCCTGCATCGTCTTGTCGCCGCTGAGGAGGATCGCGTCGCGGGAGGAGATCAGGACCTCGGCATCGGGGAGAGCGGCGGCGAGGGCGTCGAGCGAGCCGATGTGGTCGCCGTGGGCATGGGTGAGGACGATCCGGGCGATCGGGGCACCGAGGTCGGCGGCGGCGGCGAGGATCTTCTTGGCGCTGCCCTTGATCATCGTGTCGATCAGCGTCAGCCCGTCGTCCTCCTGGACGAGGAATGCGTTGACCATGCCGTAGCGGCTGACCCGGGTGTGGCTTTCGACCGTTGGAACGCTCATGGCGCGGATCCTAGATGGTCGACGCCGGACCCCGGCCGTGACGCCCGCGGCGGGTAGGCTCGCGATCTAGATGAGCTCCGACCGCCCCGACGAGGTCGCCCGCAGCGAGCGGACCCTGCCCGGGGTCTGGCGGCTGCGGCTGCCGTGCCCATGGCCCGGGGTCCCGCACGTCAACTCGTGGGCGATCGCCCGCGGCGACGGCATCGTCCTCTTCGATACCGGGATCGGCGGCGAGGAGGGCGTCCATCAACTCGAGCTCGCGCTCGGCCAGGCGAAGCTGAAGCTGCGCGACGTCCGCCTCGTCGTCTGCACCCACTCTCACAGCGACCACTACGGCGCCGCCGCATCGATCGTCGATGCCGCCGGCTGCGAGCTCTGGATGCACCCGGCGTGGGGCCACATCAGGGCGATGGCCGAGGATCCCGACGGTGCCCTCGACAACCGGATCGAGGTCGCCCGTCTCAGCGGCGTCCCAGCCGCGGAGCTCGAGCGCTACGAGACCCGCCGCGGCGCCAGCACCTACATCGATCGCATCGTCCCGCCGGACCGCGAGCTCACCGACGGCGTCGAGGTTGCCACCGACCTCGGCTTCTTCCGCGCCTACGAGACGCCCGGCCACGCGCCCTCGCACGTCGTCCTCCACGAGCCGGAGAGCGGCCTGCTCGTCTCCGGCGACCACCTGCTCGGCCGGATCTCGCTCTTCTACGACCACGGCCACACGCCCGACCCGGTCGCCGAGTTCATCGCCTCGCTCGACGTCGTCGACGAGCTCGACATCCGCCTCTGCCTGCCCGGCCACGGGCGGACCTTCCGCGACGTCGCCGCGAAGATCGCCGCCTACCGCAAGGAGGTCGACGCGCAGCTCGGGACCGTCCGCGACGCTCTCCGCGACGGCGAGAAGACGCCGTTCGGAGTCGTCGAGGCGATGCTCGGCGAGGGGAACACGAGCGGGCCCGCCGCCGCCTGGGCGCTGCAGCTCTCGCTCGCCTACCTCGATCACCTCGAGGCCCTCGGCGAGGCCGAACGGACCCCGGGCACCGATCCGGTCCTCTGGCGTTCGACCGGTTGAGCCGCCACGATGTACGCGACGGCCAACGAAGCATGTCAATGTTGTCCGGAGCCGTAATCCACGTAGGCGTCCGTTTGGGATAGCGTCGAGCGGTCCCGTCGATCCTTTGTACCAATTGGCGAAGGCAGCCATCGAAACAACCAGCAGCAGCGAGGCCGGCCAGGTCCCCGACGTCCGCCTCGAGGGAGTCCGCAAGACCTACGGCGATGTCGTCGCCGTCGACCACGTCGATCTCGACATCCGCAACGGCGAGTTCTTCACGATGCTCGGACCGTCCGGATCCGGGAAGACGACGATGCTGCGGATGATCGCCGGCTTCGAGCTCCCCGACCGCGGCCGGGTCGAGCTCGGCGGCAACGACGTCACCGACCTCGCCGCCTACGACCGTGACGTCAACACGGTCTTCCAGGACTACGCCCTGTTCCCGCACATGAGCGTCGGCGAGAACGTCGAGTACGGCCTCCGCGTTGCCAAGGTCGACAAGCAGGAGCGCCGCAAGCGCCGCGGCGAGGCCCTCGAGATGGTCCGACTGACCGGCTACGACGAGCGCAAGCCGACCGAGCTCTCGGGCGGACAGCGCCAGCGGGTCGCGCTCGCTCGGGCGATCGTCAATCAACCGCGCGTGCTGCTCCTCGACGAGCCCCTCGGCGCTCTCGACCTGAAGCTCCGCGAGCAGCTCCAGGTCGAGCTCAAGCAGATCCAGCGGGAGGTCGGGATCACGTTCGTCTACGTGACCCACGACCAGGAGGAGGCGCTGACGATGTCGGACCGGATCGCCGTCTTCAACGAGGGACGGATCGAGCAGGCCGGCGAGCCGGAGAGCGTCTACGAGCGTCCCGCGAACCCGTTCGTCGCCGGGTTCGTCGGCGTCTCGAACCTGATCCATCGCGACGGCGGCAGCTTCACCGTCCGCCCCGAGAAGGTCCGGATGCTCGCGGCCGGCGATCCGGCGGAGGGACTCGTCGTCGAGGAGGGCACGATCGACGACGTCTCCTACGCGGGGATGATGACGAGGTTCCACGTCGCGCTCGATGGCGGCGACAGGCTCCAGGTCGCGCGGCAGAACCTCGAGCAGACTTCACACGAAGACGAAGGAATGAGGGGACAGCGGGTCAAGGTTGGTTGGCGCCGTGAGCACACGGTCGCGGTCGCCGAGCAACAGGGGTAGGACACATCAACAGAGGAGGAGAAATGAGTAGCGATGCGCGCTCTGCGCGGTGGGCTTGGCTCGCCGTGGCAGGCCTGAGCGTCTTCATCGCCGCTTTCGCGATCGGATGCGGAAGCAGCGACTCGAGCGACAGCACGAGCGCCGGTGGAGAGATGCTGACCGATGTCGGAAAGGGCGAGGGTGAGCTGAACCTGATCTGCTGGCCGAGTTATTGCGAGGACGGCTCGACCGATCCAGATGTCGACTGGATCAGCGACTTCGAGAAGCAGACCGGCTGCCAGGTCAACGTCAAGATCGGCAACACCTCGGACGAGATGGTGCAGCTGATGCGGACCGGCCAGTACGACGGCGTCTCCGCGTCGGGTGACGCGACCCTGCGGTTGATCGACGGTGGCGATGTCGCCCCGGTCAACACCGACCTGGTCCCCAACTACGCGGACATATTTCCGGGGTTGAAGGACCAGCCGTTCAACAGCGTCGACGGGCAGATGTACGGCATTCCGCACGGGCGCGGGGGCAACCTGTTGATGTGGAACACCGATGAGGTGAAGCCCGATCCGACCTCCTGGAGCGCGGTCTTCGACCCGAATCAGGCGGCGAAGCAGAAAGGCCACGTCACCGCGTACGACAGCCCGATCTACATCGCCGATGCGGCCCTGTACCTGATGGCCCACCAGCCCGATCTGGGGATCACGAACCCCTACGAGCTGGACGAGGACCAGTTCAACGCCGCGATCGACCTGCTCAAGCAGCAGCGTGAGTTCATCGGCGAGTACTGGTCGGACTACGCCAAGCAGATCCAGTCGTTCGCCAATGGCGACACGACGGTCGGCACGACCTGGCCGTACCAGTACCTGGCGCTG